>Ga0307479_10000455_pt1 | contig 36963 bp, 35 predicted proteins | sample atmos_gasesECM4C_FD_203743 | JGI IMG/M metagenome (GOLD analysis project Ga0307479, IMG submission 203743) | Hardwood forest soil microbial communities from Morgan-Monroe State Forest, Indiana, United States - atmos_gasesECM4C_515 | ecosystem: Environmental > Terrestrial > Soil > Temperate...
TTCGTTGCGCCGGCGCTGCCGGCGACGACCACGCTGACGACGCTCATCAAGCGTGTGTCGGTTATGCCTGACGTCGTGCAGACGAGCGTCTACACCTTCGATCGCGACCCCGGCCGCGCCGGCGCCCCAGGCACGCGCAAGGTGCGGGTCAAGCAGGTCACCGGCGAGTGTCCCGGTTGCGGCACCGGCGCCAACCCGACCTTCACCTACGGCGACCCGAGCAACCCGCTGCTGCCGACGACGATCACCGACGGCCGCGGCTTCGTGACCACCGTCACCTACGACGCCAACGGCCGCCAGCTCAAAAAGGTGGAGACGGTCCAGGCGGGCACGCCGACCGTCCAGCGGCAGACGACAGCGACCTACAATCCGACCTATCCCGCCTTCGTGGCCAGCGTCACCGGCCCCTTCTCGCCACCCGGGACGCCGCCGACCGGCACGCGCGCGACGATCCTGGCCTACGACGCCAAGGGCAACCTGCTGACCCGCACGGCGAGCGGCGCCGAGGCGACCTACCCGACCGGCAGGTTCAGCTTGCAGACCTCCTACGGCGGCTACAGCGCTGCCGGCCTGCCGGGCCTCGTCAACCCGCCGGACGTGCCGAGCACGACCGCCGACGCCACCGCCTACACCTTCCAGGCGGGCGTCACCAACGGCTACCTGGTCGCGAGCCGCAGCGATCCGGTCGTCGGCGCGCCACCGCTCAACGCCGTCACCTCGTTCCACTATGACGGGTTCAACCGCTTGACCGACGTCACCGACGTCAACGGCATGACCACGCACACAACCTACGACGCGCTCAACCGGGTGCTCACCGTCATCCAGGGCTACAACAGCGCCCAGCCGCTGACCACGACGTACAACTACGACACCCTCGGCGACCTCGTCTGCGTGCAGCTGCCGGCTGGCAACGCCATCGCCTACACCTACGAGACCGGCGCCGGCCGGCTCGTCGGCGTGGCGCGCCAGGCGAGCTGCGCCGCGACCCAGCCGCTCGAGCAGACCCTCTACACCCTCGATGCCGCCAGCCACCGCATCCAGGAGGTGCGCCAGCGCATCGTCGGCGGCTCGCCGGTCACCGACGCCACCACCAGCTACACCTATACGACGACCTGCCATCTCGACAGCATGACGACCGGCGATCCCAGCCAGCCGAGCCTCCAGAGCACCACGCAGTTCAGCTACGACTGCAACAACAACCTGATCAGCGTCAACGACCCGAACCATCCCCAACTGGCGGCCCCCTCGACGAGCTACGTTTATGATCCGCTCAACCGACTCATCCAGGTCACGCAACCATGGGGCGGCACCGGCGGTGGCATGGCCGTGACCACCTACGCGTATGACCTCGAAGACCATCTCTCCGCGGTGACCGACTCCGAGCGCAATCAGACGACCTATGTCACCGGCGACCGCGACCTGCTGACCAGCCAGACCTCGCCGGTCACCGGCGTCACCACCTATGCGTACAATAGCCACGGCGCGCTTGTGCAGCAGACCGACGCCCGCGGAGTGGTGATGACCCGCCAGCTCGACCCCGCCGACCGTCCGACCTCGGTGACCTATTCGGGCGATCCGACGCTGACCACGACCTACGCCTACGACACCACGTCGGCCACCGGCACCTCGCCGATCGGCCGCCTCTCCTCGATCACCAAAGGCAGCGGCCCCGCCGCCACCGTCGTCGCATACACCTACGACCCCTTCGGCCGTACCCTGCAAGACGGCCTGCAAGGCAATGCCCTCGGCTACACCTACGACGCCAACGGCAACCGGCTCTCGATAACCTATCCGGGCAACGTCACCGCCTGCTACGGCTACGACATTGCCGACCGCCAGGCCGCGCTCTCCTACTCGACCGCCGCGGGCGCCAACGCCTGCCTGGGGACGACGACGCCGATCGTCACCTCCACCCCCGCCGCCCCGACCGTCTATTCCGCCGGCGGGCCGCTCCAGCAGCTGCACCTCGGGAACGGCCTGACCGAGACCCACACCTTCGATCAGCGCTACTACCCGACAGGTATCACCGCCGGGACGCTCCTAACTTGGAGCTACACCACCGACGCCGCCGGCAACATCACCGCCATCAGCCCGGGCCGCACTTTCGCCTACCAGGACTTCCAGTACTTCCTGACCCAGGCCACCCCCGACCCTCTGGGGCACCCGCACCTGGGCCTACGACACCATCGGCAACCGCCTGAGCGAGGACCGCGGCGGCGGCGCCAAGGACACCTACGCCTACCAGGCCAACGCCGCCAGCCCGCAAGGCGACACGCCGCTCCTCAAGACCATCGCCCTGGCCAACAGCGCTGGCACCAAGTACTTCACCTTCGACCATGCCGGCAACGAGATCCTCGAGGCGAGCCCCACCTCGCACCTCGACTTCACGCCCGACGCTGCCGGCAAGCTCAGCCGCATGACCGCGGAGACCCAGCGCACCACCAGCGTCCTCGCCTACGATGGCCGCGGCTTCCTCGCCAAGGCCCGCAATGCGGTGACCGATTGCGGTCCGCTTGTGACCACGCCGACCTACAGCTCCGACGGCCTCCTCTACCAGCGCCAGCAGCAAGCCCTCTTCACCGGCGCCGTCACCGCCCAGACCCGCATCTTCTACTTCGCGGGCCGCCCGGTGGCGCAGCTCGACGGCACCCCAAGCACAGGCACGCTCACCTATCTGACGGCAGACCACCTTGGAACGCCGATCCTCGCGAGCACCGGCGCAGCGACTGCGGGCTGGAGCGGAGGCTTCGAGCCCTTCGGCCGCGACTTCAGCAACGCCCAGGGCGCAGGCATCTTCCTCCGTCTCCCCGGCCAATGGGACGACGCGGTCTGGGATAACACACACTTCAGTTCGGGGCTCTTCTACAACCTCAACCGCTGGTATGACTCTGGAAATGGACGCTACGTGGGCCCTGATCCGCTCGGCTCGGATCGAGGTATGAATCTCTTTACCTATGCTCAAGATCGGCCACTCACCTTTGTTGATCTCGATGGCCGCAAGACTTTCGGTATCGGCGGTCGCGTGATCAATAGAAGCGATTGTTGCATGCTCGTTAGCGATAACGACAATACGCCGTATCAGCAGCAACATTTCGTTCCACCGCACAGCTCATCGCGACTTTTCACTGATATCGATGCAATATATTTTGGTAACGGCTGCGCGATCAAGATCCATGATGGCGATCTCTTCGTGGCATACTCGTGCGCAGACCTACAGGCATGCCCACCCTGGTGGAAGCGCCCGATGTTCTCGAAGGTGTTGCCTACTCCAGCTGATCAGACCAGGGAGTTTGGTCGCATCGAACCTCCAAAACAAGTTTGCCCATGCAAGTAGCACGGCGCCTCATTGGTTGGTATGCTCTGCCCTTGATTCTATTCACATCGGTGCTGGTGTATTTAGACGCCAACGGCGCCTTCATTTACCTTACCTATGCACCGGCCTATATCGCGGCCTTGTGTGTTGCCGTTACCGCAGGCCGCGTCATGCGACCACCAGCGACCAATGCGCGGGCGCATATTATCGCATTGGCGGTATTGTTGTTTGCGACCACAATGACTTGCAGTCATCTTGCGACTACCAGGCGCAAGCAATTCTATTTATTGTCAAAGTCATTGAGCGGCTTGCGTCTAAACGCCATAGAAGATCAGTTGCGCTCGTTTGGTGCGACCACCTTCATGAAATCCGACGGAGAAGCGTCATTCGGCTTCCAAAGTGCGCCTGGAACAACCGATGTCATCATTATAAGGCTCAAGCAGGGCCGCGCGGTGGCTGTGGAATACTCTCCAGACTGAGAGGACCTTAGGAACTGTACTCCTGACGAGATGGCAGAATGCATCGCTATTTGCGGTCCACGAGGCGTACGAGCTGCATGGTCTCACAGACGTTTCGGCTGGTTAGAGCTAAGGATGGCTTAGAACTCCGAAGTGGGTAGACGGACCACTAAGTTGCTCGTGCAACGAAGATCCATTCTGGCTAGCGCGACGGTGCATGAAGAACCTTCGGCAAAACCTAGACGACCTGCTTCAATGGCTGGCGGACCATCCGCCGCCAAGATTCCCTGGCCCGGCACCGTTTCCTTGGCCGTTACCGATACCGCCGTAACTAGCGCGATAGCCACTGCGGATGTGGCAGATCTTGGCGCTTGCGGAGCGATCAAACAATGCAATTTGGACCGCGTGAGCTGACAGCATTTGCCGAACCCATCTCAGCGACAGAGCTGGAAGAAGGATCAATCTATTTCTTTGTGAACTACATCGACGCCGGGATGCTCATACCGACAATGGAAACAGTCGTGTTCATTGGCAGAGATCTTGAGCCCGGTGACTCCAGCCAAGTGTACTTTCAGGACATTGAATCCTATCAGCGGGGCGTCCGATACGAAAAGGCAACCAACGATGACCATGCCCGATTCTCGGCGGGTTCGGAGAACGAGGTCGGCCATATCTTCGACTACGAGCATGCCTTGGACGAACTGATGCGGTGTTCTACAAGGCGTGCAAGAGAACGCGCGCGCTAGGAGCTGGAACCTGGGACACAATCGAGGGGCCGCGAGGGCGGTGCGTTGGCTTTCAGCGATCTTGCTGCTTGCGGCCTCCTTTTGGACCGCAAGTCTCACTGCCTACTACTGGTGGGCTCCGGGCGGGCCTCCAACGTCACATCCCGAACGATTTGCCACGCGAGGTAACGAGTTTTTCTTCCTCACATGCCTCTTCTTCTTGGGTGCTGTTGTCTCAGTTTGGCTCAATCTCAGGCACCGCAGACGAGACTGACTGCTGCAAGGCGGGTGGTAGCCGCGCCTTCTTGGCCGCGGCCGTGCAAGGGCGGAGAGCAGGCAGGGACAGTCGGCGAGGGTTTCGTCCCCGCCGGCGTGCGCCGCTTCGGGATCGCCGCGGTCAGCAGGCGTGGGCATGGCTCCGGCGCGCCTGGGACGTCTGGTGTCGGTGACGCTGGTCTCACCCCTGGTCTCGCCGGTCTCGCCGTGGGCTTGACCGGCTCCTGAGCCGAGACTAAAATAAGAGTCTCTTGTCTACAGCTGGTCCGCGCCTGGAGGTGGCTCAGGGACCTGGCAAACGCGGCAAGGAGGGCTTATGGCGTATACCCAGGATGGCATCATGGCCCAGATCTACGTGGCATTCGGCCAGGGGACGGGCGGCGTGCGGGTGTCCCAGGACGTGTGCACGGCCCTGCGCAACCGGTACTACGGCCTCATCGACGACGCCGTGATCCAGAGCTGGGATGCGGATGGCGTGCAGGTGCTGGAGCGCATCCGCGCCATCGGCCGGCTGATGGCGATCAATGCCGGGTCGGCGGGAAGGACGACCCTCGTCGGGGCCGACGTCGAGAGCGCCGCCCGCACGGTCGAAAGCCAGTCGCGAACGCCGCTCTGCCCGCCGTAGCAGCCGGCGCTACGCGTTTCCCCTGCTGCCTCACCTTTGCGCACCTCGGCCTGGACGCGCCTCGCTCTCCTGCTCGGCCTCCTCAAGCTGGGAGGGTCGGTCGGCGGCTTCCTGCTCCTGCAGCTGCCGATCGGCACGGGCCCCCCCAACCCCACCGGCCTGCCCTCCTGGTTCACCTACCTGGACCTGGCGGCCTTCGGCGGCGCCGCCGTCTTCCTGCTGGTCGCTGGCCGCGGCGACCCGCGCGCGGTGTGGCTTGGCGGCTTCTTCCTGTTCATCGCCGACGCCTTCTGCAACCGCCCCACCCACCTCCTGAGCACTCGCGGCAGCGGCCTGCTGGGCGACCTCGGCATGACGTTCGAGGGCTTGCGGCTCGACATCCTCGCACCGCTATTCCTCTGGCGCTTCGTGCGCGACTTCCCGCAAGCGTCCACTCCCACGCGGCTGCGCCGGGTGGTGGAGACGGGCATCAGGGCCTCGCTGGTCGCGGCGCTGGCCTTCCTCACCTTCTATGCCGTGCACGACCTGCTGCTGGCGCTCGCCGGCCCCGAGCCCGGCCCCACCGCCGCCGCCCTCGACCAGGCAACCGGCCAGCGGGAGGCGGCGCGGCTGGCGGCCGGAGCCGCGGCCTACCGGCCCCTGAACCGCCTTTACGAGACCTGCCAGTTCCTCCTCATGGGCGCCGCGCTGCCGGTGCTCGCTTACAGGGCCCACCTGGCCACCGGCGAGGAGCGCAAGCGCGTGCGCCTGTTCGCCGGCTGCCTGCTGCTCGGCATCGGACCGGTGATCGTCTACCTGCTGTCCTACCTGCTCAACCCAACGTTTGCCAAGTACCAGGCGCGGCACCTCGAGATCGGCCGCCCGCTGGCGATCACCGCCAGCCTGTTCGCGCTGTCGATCCCGCTCTCGACGTCCTATGTCGTCCTCGTGCATCGCGTGCTCGAGCTCAAGCTGATCGCACGGCGGGCGCTGCAGTACGCCCTGGCCCGCTACTCGGCGTGGGCGCTGGCGACGGTGCCGCTGGCGGCGGTCGCCGTCTATCTCTACGAGAACCGCTCGCGCTCGCTGGGACAGCTCTTCTCGGGCGGCCGCATCCTGGTGCTGCTCGGCGTCTCGGGGCTGGGCATGGCGGCCCTCTCCTACCGGCGCGGGGTGCTCGACTGGATCGACCGGCGTTTCTTCCGCGAGCAGTACGACGCGCGCCTCATCCTGACCATGCTGGTCGAGCGCATACGCGCCATCCGCGAGGGCGCCGACCTCGCCAAGCTGATCGCGCGCGAGGTCGATCTCGCGCTCCACCTCGACCGCATCGCCCTTTTGATCCTGGACGCGCGGACCGGCATCCTGCGGGACCCGCTCGACCGCGCCCGGCGGCTGGACGCCTCCTCGCCGCTGGCGGCCCTCGTCTCGAGCGGCTCGGAGGCGGTGACCAACGACCTCGAGGAGGCGCACTCGTCGCTCGTCCGGCTGCCGGAGAAGGACCGCCACTGGCTGGTCGACAGCGGCTTCCGCCTGCTGGTGCCGATCCTGGCGCGCGATGGCTCGCTGCTCGGCGTGATCGGCCTGGGCGAGAAGAAGAGCGGCCTGCCGTTCCTCAAGGAGGACCGCCAGCTGCTGCATGCGATCGCCAGCAGCGCCGCCTGGGTGCTGGAGCTCGACCAGAGCCGCACGGTGACGCCGAGGACCGCCGGGCCGGGGGTGCAGCCGCCGGTCGAGGCGATGCCGGCCGATCCCCTGCCGGTGACCGAGGTGGCCAAGGAGTGCTCGGTGTGCGGCACCCTCTACCAGCCCTACACCGTGTTCTGCGGCACCTGCAGCCGCCGCCTCGAGCCCTCGCGCGTGCCTTTCGTGCTGCCGGGGAAGTTCCGCTTCGAGCGCCGCCTCGGCTATGGCGGCATGGGCGTGGTCTATGGCGGCGCCGACCTGGCGCTGGGCCGGCCGGTAGCGATCAAGACCCTGCGGCGGGTGTCGCCGGAGGACGCGATGCGGCTGCGGCGGGAGGCCCGCACCGCGGCGGCGGTCTCTCACCCCCACCTCGCCTCGATCTACGGCATCGAGACCTGGCAGGGCACGCCGATGCTGATCCTCGAGCTGCTCGAGGGCGGCACCCTCGCCCAGCGGATCGACCAGGAGAGGCTGTCGCAGCTCGCCGCCGTGGACCTCGGCATCGCCATGGCCGCGGCCCTCGCGCAGCTACACGCCGTCGACATCCTGCACCGCGACATCAAGCCGAGTAACATCGGCTTCACCCGCGACGGCGTCCCCAAGCTGATGGACTTCGGCATCGCCCGCGTCATGTTCGACCTGCGCCGGGACGGCAGGAGCGACGCCGGCGGCTCGACCGACGAGGCCTCGTCGCTGCTGCCGCCGACCTCGATCTGGAACCAGACCGCCACCTCGCTCGACCTCTCGCGGCAGCTGGCAGGCACCCTCTCCTACCTCTCTCCCGAGGCGCTCAATGGCCAGCGGGCCGACCCCACGTTCGACCTCTGGAGCCTGGCGATCGTGCTCTACGAGGGCCTGCTGGGGCGCAAGGTCTTCGGCACCGGCGACGTGCGGCAGATCATGACCCGCATCCGGCTCGGCAGGGTTCCCGACTTCGCCCAGGTCTGCCCGGAGCTCGACCAGGCGGTGGGCGATTTCTTCCGCGCGGCCCTGCACAAGAGCGCCGCCAGGCGGCCGGGGACCGCGCTGGAGCTCAAGCGGATGCTGGTGGACCTGCGCGCCAGGCTCGCCGGCCCATAGACGAGAGCCGGTGAAGCTCCCTTCCCGCGTTGGGTCGGAGGGAAGCAGAGCAGCCGGGGCCGCCGGCAGAGGCTGCCAGCTTGGCCTGACCTAATACGGGCCGCCGAGCTCGCTGCGCAGCGCGCGGGTCTTGGTCGCGAGGCCGACGCCGTCGCCGAGAGGCAGCACCACCGCCTCGAGCTGGGGGTGCATCATCAGGTAGCCGTTGAAGGCGCGAAGGGCCGCCGCCGGCGCCGGGTCGCCGGCGCCCGCGGCCTCCGGCGGCGGCGGCTCCGCGACCTCTCCCCCCCATAGCAGGTTGTCCACCACCACCAGGCCACCCACGCGCATCCGCGGCAGCACCAGGTCGAGGTAGCGGCGGTACTCGGCCTTGACGGCGTCGATGTAGACCAGGTCGAACGGCCCCTCGAGGCGGGGCAGCTGCTCGAGCGCCGCCCCGGCGACCAGCTCGACCCGGTCGGCGACGCCGGCCCGTTCGAGGTAGGCGCGCGCGGTGGCGAGACGCCCGGGATCGGTATCGATCGAGACCACCCGCGCCTGGGGCGCGCCGCGGGCCAGGCAGAGGGCGCCGTAGCCGATGGCGGTGCCGATCTCGAGGATCAGGCGCGCGCCGGTGGCGCGGGCGAGGAGGGAGAGCAGGCGGCCCACCTCGGGGTCCGAGATGGGGATGTCCTCGCGCGCCGCCTGCTCCTCCATCTCCCGCAGCAGCGGCTCCCGGGGAGGCAGTAGCCGCTCGAGGTAGCTCTCCTGCCCGGCCCGCAGGATCTTGCCGAGGCCGTGCTTCATGTGCGGCGCCCGAGGCCGCCGAGCGACGGAGGGAGCGCGGCGTCCAAGCGGCTACCGGCCCGAGCCGCCGCCGCCCGGTCTGGCAGCGGCGGCGGTAGCCGTCGCCGCCGGCCGCCCGAGGCTGCCGGTGGTCGAGGGGGTCCCGGCGGCGGCGGGCACCCAGGCGGCGTTTTCGAGCGACACGGATTGCGGAGCGGGCAGGGCGGTCGCGATCATGTGGAAGTTAGGGATGAGGGAGATGCGGCAGACGCCCTCGGCCCCCGGGCCCTCGATGGGCACCTCGACGTCGTGCGGACCCGGGCCGGAGATGGCGGTCTCGACCGCGCCGCAGGAGCTGCGCACCACCGCCGCGGGCGTGTTGGTGGACGCATCGTGATAGACCAGCCTCTCGGAGGGGGCGTCCCCCGGCGGGATGCGGAAGCTCAGCCAGATGGTGCCGGGACCGGGGATGGACACCACCCGGATCTCGCCCGGCTTCTCGGAGAGCCAGCGCCGCGCCACCACCTGCTTGTCGGAGCCGGCCTCGAGCGGCCGCCACGACTCGGAGAACTCGAGCCGCGGACCGGCCGGCGCGGGCGTCACCTCGACCTCGGCGGCCACGTACTCCTGGCGCCCGATCGGCTCGCCGAGCCCTTCGAGCGCCCAGCGCTTGCCGGTCGGATCGTACAGTCCAACGCTCAGGCGGTACTTGCCGGGATCGAGCGGCGGTGCCAGGGCGGACTGGTAGAGCTTGACGTCATAGGCGAGCGGCGTGCCCGCGAGCCAGCGCTGCGGGAACGGGTGATCGAAGGTACGGAGCACCTGGCCCTTGGCGCCGAGCAGATGCAGGAAGACCAGCGGCTCGACCGGCGTGTCGGGGGCGCTCGCGCCCGCGGCCGGCGTCCAGGTCAGGTGCAGGATGGCCAGCTGAGGATAGGGCAGCGTGATCGTCCGCGGCTGCACCTCGAGGCTGCCGGCGGTGGGGACCTTGCGCTGGCAACCCGCGGCGCAACAGCAGGCGGCGCAGCACCACACGGCTGCCAAGAGCGACCAGGCGCGGGTTCTCGTCATGGCGGGGAGACCTTAGTAAGGGCGCAGGTCGGTGTCAAGCCGGGCCCTGGCGATAGGTCGCCGAGCAGTCGGGACCCTCCCAGACGGTGACCTCGACCAGGGCGGCCGGCGCCGCCTGCAGCCGCTCCTGCAGGCGGGCGAAGAACCAGGCGGCGAGACGCTCGGTGGTGGGGCTCAGCCGGTCGAACGGCGGCACGCCGTTGAGGTCGCGGTGGTCGAGCCCGGCGGCCAGCTCGCGCAAGGCCGCCTGCACGGCGACGAAGTCGCAGGCCATCCCTTCGCCGTCGAGCTCGCCGGCGGCGAGGGCAGCCTCGACCTGCCACGAGTGGCCGTGGACCGGCTCGGCGGCGCCATGGTACGAGGTGAGGTGATGGGCCGCCTCGAAGCGGGCGCGCACGCGCAGCAGGTAGGAAGGCGCCATGGCCGGCTCCCCGCGCTCAGCTCCCCGCGAGCAGCTGCTCGACGCGCGCCACGACCATCTCCAGCGCCACCCGGTTCTCGCCGCCCTCGGGGATGATGAGGTCCGCCCAGCGCTTGGAGGGCTCCACGAACTCGAGGTGCATCGGGCGCACGGTCGCGAGGTACTGGCGCAGGACGTCCTCGACGCTGCGGCCGCGCTCGGCCATGTCGCGCCCGAGGCGCCGGATCAGCCGCAGGTCGGCGTCGGTGTCGACGTAGATCTTGAAGTCGAGCAGCTGCCGCAGGCCGGGCTCGACGAAGATCAGGATGCCCTCGAGCAGGATGACCGGATGCGGCAGCACCCGCCGGGTCCGGGGCAGGCGGCGATGGCGAACGAAGTCGTAGATCGGCACCTCGACCGGGTGGCCGGCCTTGAGGGCGGCGAGATGGGCGACGAGGAGGTCGTTGTCGAGCGCCGTGGGGTGGTCGAAGTTGTGCCGCAGCAGGTCGGCCTCGGTGGGCCAATCGACGTCGCGGTAGTAGCTGTCCTGCTCGATGAGGGTGATGCGCTCCGCCCCGACCGCGTCGAGGATGGAGCGCACGACGGTGGTCTTGCCGGAGCCCGTCCCCCCGGCGACGCCCAGGATGCAGGGGCTGGGGCCGGCGACGGCGAGGAGAGGATCGAGCGCCGGCAGCGGGTCGAGCACGGCGTGACCCGCTCCCCGGGAGGGGCGGGCTGATGGGGTGCGCACGCCGGGATTCTATAGGGCCGGAGACTCCTCAGGGAGAAGCCCTCAGGGGAATGCCGCCCGGCCATCACCGGCCATGCGGCCGCCGCCGGATACGCGGCCGGTGCCGTGCGTGCCGCGCGGTCAGCGCTGGCAGTGGGGGCAGTAGTAGGTGCTGCGGCCGGACTGGACCAGGTGGCGGATGAGGCGCGCGCAGCGCGGGCAGGGCTCGCCTTCGCGGCCGTATGCGGACAGCGAAACCTGGAACTCGCCGCTGCGCCCTTGGCCGTCGGCGAAGTCGTTGAGCGTGGTGCCGCCTTCGGCGATGGCGCGGCGCAGCACCGCGACGGCGGAGCGGGCCAGGCGATCCCAGGTGGGCGCGGCGATGCGGCCCACCGAGCGCGCCGGGTGCACGCGAGCGGCGAAGAGGGTCTCGCTGGCGTAGATGTTGCCGAGGCCGACGACGATGCGGGCATCCATGAGGAAGGCCTTGACGGGGGCGCGCCGGCCGGCGGCGGCGCGGCGCAGGAGGTCGCCCGAGAAGCCGCGGTCGAGGGGCTCGGCGCCGAGGTGTACGAAATGGGGGTCCATGGCGAGGCCGGCGGTGGGCAGGGCGAGGACGAGACCGAAGCGGCGGGGGTCGCGCAGCCGCAGGCGCCGCCCGGAGCGGAGTTGAAAGGACACGTGCTCGTGGGCTTCGGGCGGCGTGGCCCCGGGGACGAGGGTCAGACGCCCGCTCATGCCGAGATGGATGGCGACGGTGGAGCCGCCGCTGAGATCGATGAGCAGGTACTTGGATCGCCGACGCAGACTCTCGATGCGCCCGCCGGCGATGCGAGCCAGGTCCCGAGTACGCACCCGCTCGCGGAGCGACGCGTTTCGCACCCTGACCCCTTCGATCACGTCTCCTGGTAACAAGGGCTCCAGGCTGCGACGGAGCACTTCGATCTCGGGCAGCTCGGGCATCCGCTGATTGTACCCGGGTGGCTCGCGGGACTCGACGCCTGGCGGAGAGCGGCGCGAGCTGCCGGCCGCACCCGACGGCGGCGCCCCCGGTCTCCAGCCAGCCGCGGCGCCCGCCGGCGCCCTCGACCAGTGGCCTGTAACGGAGGATTCGATACCAGATGGCGCAGGATTCGGCGGCAGGGGCAAGGCGCGCCTCCGCAGGCGTACCAGGGAGTACGTCGAGGAGGCGCAACGCCGCCCATGCTGTCGAAGACCAGCCAGGTGGTATCGAACCGGACGTTACCGGCCACTAGGTCAACCGCGGCCGGGGAGGGTCCTGGGGAAGCCTTGCTCGAGGCGGAGCCGGTGGAAGAGGGCGAGGAGCTGCCGGGACTCGGCGTCGGTGGGCTGGAGGGCCGGGTGGCGGGGGGCGGGCCGCACGTCGCAGACCCCGGCCTGGTGCGCCAGGTCGAAGAGGCGGCGGAGGGCCTCGATGCCGTTGTTGCGGCCCGGCACGACCGGCGTGCAGAGGACCTCCACGGCGATGCCGTGAGCGGCGAGGGTGCGCACGAGCTCGAAGCGGCTGTCCGGAGAATGCGGAACGTGCGACGGGTGTCGAGGGTGTGGCGGCCCGCCAGGGCGCCGGCAGGACGAGACTGAAGAATCGGGCACCCGAGCAGCGTGGGATTCGAGACGCCGGGCGAGCCCGGCCTCGACGGCGGGAATGAGAACGCTGACCGTCACCACGTGGCGCCGATCGAGCTGCACGAGCAGGTCGAGGTCGCGGAGGAGGAGCGGCGAGCGGGTGAGGATCGAGATCGCCAGGCCAGGCCGCACACCAGCGCGGAGCAGGCCCGCGAGCAGGCCGCGGGTGCTCTCGCGGGCCGCTTCGGCGGCCGGGTAGGGATCGGCATGGGCGCCGATGACCAGGGACGAGGTGAGCGGCGTGATGCCATGTGATCCCTGGCGGCATGGCTCGTCGTGATCGCGCCTCGCCGGGCCGCGTGGCACCGGTGTTCTCACCATGAGGGGCATGGGAGGACCGGGCGGCAGCCCCTCTCCGCACCAGCTGACCTCGAACACGCACCGGCTGCAGGCGCGGTACGGCTCGAGCCTCTCCATCCTCCCCAGTCTTTCCAACAAGCCCTGGGCGAAAACCCGGCGAGTGGCGATCCTGAGCCAGTCCACGAGCTGAGAAGGGGGCGTCCACGGCGAGACAGAAACGGCCGTCCTCGGGGGCTTGCGGGGCGAGGGCGCCGGGGGCACCAGGGCGGAGGGGAGGGGCGGGCAGATCGCCGGATAGCTCATGTTACGTCTTATTTACGCCATACGCTGCCCGTTGTCAAGCCCCAGGTCGCCTGCTTTGGCGCCGCCTCGCTCCGGAGCTCCGGCGCGGCGACGCCAAGCGCCCGGCCCGACGCCGCCGGCCGGCGGCGGCCATCGACCGGAAAGCTCGGGGCTACTGCCTGGGGGGAGGGCCGGCGTGCGCGCCCCTGGCGGCGGCGCTGAGATGGACGACCAGGCGGGCGAGCGCGGCGTCGGCCTCGCCGCTCTCGCCCTTGAGCTGCAGCTCGGTCTCGAGGAGGTCCCAGGGAAGCCCGGCCGCGACCGCATCCGGCAGGCGGCTGGCGGCGAGATAGGCGCGGTGGAGCGCCCACGGGTTGACCCCGGCCAGCGGGTTCTTGCCGCCGGGCAGCTCACCCTGCAAGGCCGGCGCGAGGCGCGTGGAGAAACGCTGGTAGTTGGCCTCGCCCCCGGGCACGCGGGCGACCCGCATCATGCCGCGGATCGCCGTCAGCCGCCGGCAGAAGGTGGCGAGCAGGGCGAAGAAGGACAGGCGCGCGCCCGCCGGATCGTCGGCCGAGGCGAGCAGCCGCTTCAGGCGATCCATCGCCTCGCCGCCGCGGCCGGCGCCGATCGCGTCCAGGAGCTTCCAGACGTCCTCCTCGCCGCGGTCCTCGACCGCTTGCTCGACCATTCGCCGGTCGATGCGGCCGGCGCCCGCCGCTCTCGCCAGGTTCGCCAGCTTGCGATACTCGCCCGCCAGCCGGGCGGTCGAGTCGGCGGTCACCGTGCCCGGCGCGGCGTCGCCGGCCCGCCCGAAGACGGCGCGGTCGCCGGGCTTGCGCAGCGTGCGGCGCGCCAGCTCCGCCATCGCCTCGCCGGCGATGCCGACACCGGTCTGCCGCTCGAGCTCCGCCGCCAGCAGCTCGAGCCCCTGCCAGCCGCGACGATCGGCTTCCACCTCGCCCACCGCCGCCACGGCCCCGCGGTCGGCCAGCAACCGGGCCAGCGGGTGGTCCGCCGCCACCTCCCGCTCGGCGAACACCAGCACGTGCGCCGGCGGCAGCCCGCCCGAGATCGCCTCCGCCAGGTCCGACAGGTCGCCGTCCGTGCGCCCCGCGATGCCTTCGCGGCGCGCCGCGTCGAGCAGCGCCGCCAGGCCCGCGCGCAGCTCCTCGACCTGCCGCTTGCCGCGGGCGCGCCCGCCCCGCCCGCGCCGCGCTCCCTTGCCGCCTTCGAGCGTCCAGGCGGGGACCTGGTCGAGCACCCGTTCCGCCGGCCCCCCCGCGGCGCCGGCCTCGATCTCGAACAGGCTGAGCACCTGCAGCAGGCGGGAAGCGGCCAGCCGCTCCCGGGCGGAGAGGGCCGCCGCCTCGCCGGCGCCGCCACCGCTGGCACCGCCACCGGCGCCACTACCGCCGCCATCGCCGCCGAGAGGCAGCACCTCCTCGGCGTCGTCGATGAGCTCGGCCGCGGCGGAGCGGTCGGCGAAGACGGCGCTGTCGATCGCCAGCAGCACCTTGGCCGACCCGAAGAGCGAGAAGGTGCGGAGGTCTTGCAGCAGGGGCGCCAGGGAGGCCGGGCGGCGGTACGACTCGACCCGGCCGCCGAGGCGCGCGGCGAGCGCCTGCGCGAGCGTGGCCGCCGCCGGCTCCGCCAGCACCAGGTCGCCGTGCAGCAGAAACACCTGGGGAGCGTCACCCCGGTCCAGGGTCGAGAGGAGTCGATGGACGGGGTCGGTCATGCGGAGGCCATGCTAGCCCGGACTTCTTACCGGAGCTCGTCGCGAGGAGACGCAAATGGGCTTGGATCCAGGCCACGCAGGAGACAGGCCCATTCCCGACCAGCCAGGAGACTCCTCGGGGAGAAGCCCGGGCTTACAGCGCGGACCGGCAGGCCGGGGCCCTATCCTGCCTCCGCTTCCAGCATCCCCTTCTCGGCCAGCTCCTGGCAGTCGATGCAGAACCGCGCCCAGGGCACCGCCTCCAGGCGCAGCACGGCGATCGTCTGGCCGCAGTTGGCGCAACGGCCGTAGGCGCTCTGGTGCATGCGGCTGAGCGCCTCCTCGATCTGCAGCAGCATGGTGCGTTCACTATCCGACAGGGAGAACATCAGCTCCCGGTTGTAGGCGGCGTTGGCGCGATCGACCAGATCGTCGGTACCGTCGTCAGCCGATTCCTGCCCGGCCTTGAGATCCTGGTTGTACATGTCGAGGATCTCCTGCTTCTGCTTCAGCAGGCGCTCGCGGAGAGCCTCGTAGCGCTCGCTGGTCACCTCAGGAGCCGGTTTGGCGGTCTGTTTCCTGGCCACGCTGCTTGTCTCCTTTCAGCCCGTTGCCATGGCGCTTCCCACGAGAGACGGTCTCATGGCGGCTCGCGATGATAGCTCATTCCGGCCTCGATCGAGAGGGCGCGGTAGAGCTGCTCGTACAGCACGAGCCGTGCCAGTTCGTGGGAGAGGGTCAGCGGGCCGAAGGACAGCACCCACCGCGCCTGCCCCACCAGGTCCGCCTCGAGCCCCAGGTCCGAGCCGATGAGGAAGGCGATGGCGTGCGGCCATTCGCCCCGCAGGCGGCCCAGGCGCTCGGCGAACGCCCCCGAGGAGAGGGCCTCGCCGCGGCTGTCGAGCGCGATCGAGAAGGACGGCTGGGGCAGGGCGGCGAGCAGCGCCTGCATCTCGGCGCGCCGGCGCTGCGGATCGCCGGCCGCCACCCGCGCCCGGATCGGCAGGTCGCGGACCGGCGCCAGGCGGGCGATGCGCCGGCGATAGGAGGCGCACAGCTCTTCCCAGGCCGAGCGCTGGTGCCGCCCGGCCCAGAGGACGGCGAGCTCGCGGCTCAAATCACTTCCGGCGTCGCCGCGGGCGGGGCCGCCTCGGCCAGGACGGGCTCCGAGGAGTCGCGGGCAGGCGGCGCCTGCAGGTCGTGGGGGCCGGGCGGCTCGGCGGCGCCGGCCGCCATGTAGCGCTCCCACTCGTCGCGGAAGGCCAGCGCCTTCAGGTCGCGCATGCGGTCGAGGAAGACGACGCCGTTGAGGTGGTCGAACTCGTGCTGGACGATCCTCGCCTCGAAGCCCCGAGCCACGTAGTCGAGAGGCTGCCCGTGGCGGTCGAGGCCGCGCACCCGCACCGCCGGATGGCGCGGGACCAGGCCGCGCAGGTCGGGGATCGACAGGCAGCCCTCCCAGTCGTAGACCAGCTCGCCGGCCTGCGGCGTCAACATCGCGTTGATCACCACGTGCAACGGGATCGCGCCGAGCGCCTCGCCCGGTGAGCGTCCGGGAGCCCGGGATGGCTCATGGCCCGCCTCGGCCTGCGGGGCCTCCGCGTCCGCCTGCGGCGCCGGCGCCAGCTCGTAGACGAAAAGCTGCAGCGCCGTGCCGACCTGCGGCGCCGCGAGGCCGACGCCGTGGGCGGTGCGCATCGTCTCGACCATGTCGTCGATAAGCTCCTGAACGCCCGCCTCGCCGATCTGGCCTGGCGCGAGCGCCCGGGCGACGCCGCGCAGAGTCGGATGACCGAGTCGGACGATGGGACGGATGGACATGGCCGCAAGCCTTGCAGCGGATTATATCGCCGCGGGCGGGCCGCCGCCGGGGCCAGGGCGGGCGGCTCCGCCGGGGCCAGCGAGGGCGGGCGGCTCCGCCAGGGCCGCGCGGGCGGGCGGCGCCCCCGGGCCAGCGAGGGCGGGCGGCAGCGGCCGGGCCGGCGAAGGCGAGCGGCACCGGGGCCAGCGAGGGGGCGGCAGCCGGCCGGGCGGCCTCCGGCCAGGCTGCCGGACGCGGCTCGCGGATGAGCTGCTGTATCGTTGCCGCATGAGCCAGCAGCCCTCCCAGCCCGCCGCGCGCGGCCGCCGGCGCCGCCCCCGCGGCCGGGGCCTGGTCCTGGCGGGCGCCGCTCTCGCCGTCCCGGCGCTGGCGCACCTGCTGATCCAGCGCCGGCTGCGCGCTCCCGAGGCGCCCGGGTGGGGCCGGACCCGCCGCTATGCCGGCCACTTCGGGACGGTGGTCTTCCAGGAGTTGGGCGCCGGCCCTCCGGTGGTGCTGCTGCACGCCTTCGGCCCCGGCTTCGACTCCGACCAGTGGCGGGCGACGGCCGAGGCGCTGGCGCGGCATTGGCGCGTCCTGGCGCTCGATCTGCCGGGCTGGGGGCGTTCGGCGCCGCTGCCTCCCCGCCCCGCGGCCTACCTGGCCAGCCTCACCGATTTCCTCACCGGCGTGGTGTGGGGCCCCGCGGTCGTGGTCGCCGCCGGTCACGCAGCTCCCTACGCGGTCCGCCTGGCGGCCGAGCACCCCGGCCTGGTGCGGGCGGTGGCCCTGGCGGCGCCGCTGGGCCTGCGTCCCGCCGGAGAAGGCGGCGACGATAGCCATGTAGAGGACCGGCAGCTCGTGGCGGCGGCGGACCAGGCCGAGGATCCGGCGAACGGCTCCACGGAAGGCGAGCCGCTTGCCAACGAGAGCCGGGAGCCAGGGGCGGCGGCGGATGGCCATGCCACCGAGAGCCGGGAGCCGCGGGCGGCAGCGGATGGCCATGCCACCGAGAGCCAGGAGCCGGCGGGGGCGGCGGATGGCCATGCCGCCGAGAGCCGGGAGCCGCGGGCGGCAGCGGATGGCCATGAAAACGGCCCGGACGCCGCGGACGCGGGCGCGGGTGCGCCGGGACCTCTCTTGGCCTGGGGCTCCGCGGACGGCACCCTCCGCCCGCTGGTCGCGCAGCTGCTGCAGATCCCCATCCTGCGGATCTCGGTGCTGGACGCGCTCACCAGCCGCGCCGCCTTGTGGAGCTTCCTCCGGCGGCACGCCTACGCCGCGCCCGAGCGGGTCGACGCCGCCCTGCTCGAGCACCACTACCGGGTGAGCCACCTGCCGGCGCACCGCCAGGCGCTCGCCGCCTACTGGCGAGGGGACCTCGACCTCCCCGCCGGCGCGGCTCTCCACGAGCTGCGCGTGCCGCTATGGGTCGGGCTGGGCGCGGCGGGCGGGCCGGAAGCCGCCGTCGAGGACGTCCTGCCCCCCGGCACGCCGATCGCGGTCATCGAGGGCACCCGCGCCCTCCCCCACGCCGAGAGACCGCTGGAGTTCAGCCAGGCCCTCTCCGGCTTCCTGGCCCAGCTGCCGCCGCCGTAAGCGAGCGCTGCGGTGAAGGGGATCGCAGCTCAGGGGGAGCCGGTGGTGAAGTCGACGACCGCGGACGCTACACCGACCGTTTTCGCCCCTGGATCTCCCATTCGATCGCGAGCTGCCTCTCGCGGACGCGGCCAAGCTCGAGCCTGAGCTCGTCGTCCGTAAGCTCCGCCACCGCGGACGCCTGTGGTCTGGACCTTTTTCTGGACTCGGTCCAAGGCCCCAGCCTGATGCGAAGCCTGTCGATGTAAGTAGCCGTGTCGTGAAGGTCCTTCACCAGCACGCCCAGGGCATCGGCCACCTTTTGGACCAGCTTCGGGTCAGGATTGCGATGACCTTTTTTCCAGGCGGAGAGCGTCTTCTCGCTCACCCCGGCCTCGACCGCCAACGCGATCTGGGTCAGGCCATACACCTCTCGGTAGAGCTGAATTGCAAGCCCGAGATTGACACCGTCCGCCATGCTCGGAATCTACTACGGGTTTCTTGGATAAGTCCAATCCCCTCAAATAGTTGCGTCAGTAAACATCACGGAATAAATTCCCTCGATATGGTTCTTCGCCAGGCTGAGCCAGAAATGGACTGCCGATCGCAAGCGCAGCCATACTCGGAATGGCCTCCGCATATCCAGAACCGATGAATCCCAGGATCTTCTGTGAAGCTATGGAGCTCGGCCCGTGGGGCGCTGACCCGGGAGGGTACAATACCCGGCGCCATGAGCGATCGCCGTTTCCCGGACGTGCCCGGCGGGTATCCGTTCCCGCGCCTCGAGCGCGAGGTGCTCGCCGAGTGGAGCGCCGGGCGGTTCTTCGAGCAGACCCAGACCCGGCCCGCGCCGCGCGGCGATTTCGTCTTCTACGAGGGCCCGCCGACCGCCAACAACGTGCCCCACGTCGGCCACGTCGTCACCCGCGTGGTGAAAGACCTCTTCCCGCGCTACCGCACGCAGCGCGGCTACCGGGTGCTGCGCAAGGCCGGCTGGGATACCCATGGGCTGGCGGTCGAGATCGAGGTCGAGAAGCGCCTGGGCTTCAGCGGCAAGCAGCAGATCGAGGCCTACGGCATCGCCGAGTTCAACCGCGCCTGCCTCGAGAGCGTCCACACCTACGAGCGGCAGTGGCGGGCGATGACCGAGCGCATCGGCTACTGGACCGACCTCGACCACGCCTACCGCACCTACAGCAACACCTACATCGAGTCGGTGTGGTGGGCGCTTGCGGAGCTCTGGCGCCGCGGCCTGCTGGTCGAGAGCTACAAGATCCTGCCCTACTGCGCCCGGTGCGGCACCACCCTGTCCAGCCACGAGGTGGCGCAGAACTACCGCGACGCCGACGACCCGTCGATCTGGACGCTCTTCCCGGCGCGCGCCGGCCAGCGCCTCGCGACGCTCGACGGGGGCGGCTGGGACGTGGGGCCGGGGCTGTCGCTGGTCGCCTGGACGACGACGCCCTGGACGACGCTGGCGAACGTCGGCCTGGCGGTGTCGCCCGAGCTGACCTACCGCATCGTCGCCTGGCCCGGGAAGCCCGGCCGGCAGCTGCTGTTCGCGGAGGGGCTGGCGCACCCGGTGCCGATACCGGCGCCTGCGGAGGCCGGCGAGGGCGGCGAGGGCGGCGGGAGTGGCGGGGGGGACGGCAAGCGCCGCCGCCAGGTCGGCGACCTGCGCGAGCAGCCGGCGCTCGCCCGGGTCTCGGGCCACGCGCTCGAGAACCTGCTCTACGACCGGCCGTTCACCTTCTTCTTTCCCGAGGAGCCGGGCAAGGTCGTGCTCGGCGACTACGTCACCCTCGCCGAGGGGACCGGGCTCGTCCACACCGCCCCGCCGTTCGGCGAGGACGACTACCGGACCGGGCAGCGCTACGGGCTGCCGCTCATCCTGAGCGTCGACGCCGAGGGCAAGATCGCCGCCGGCGCCGGGCCGTTCGTCGGGCTCTGGTTCAAGGACGCCGACGCGAGGATCGTCCAGGACCTGCAGCGCCGCGGCCTGCTGCTGCACGCCGAGCGCTACCGGCACAGCTATCCGTTCTGCTGGCGCTGCGACCGGCCGCTGCTCTATTACGCGACGCGCAGCTGGTTCGTGAAGACCACCGCCGCCCGCGAGGAGCTGATCGCCAGGAACCGAGAGATCCTCTGGCGCCCCGAGCACGTCGGCACCGGGCGCTTCGGCAACTGGCTCGAGAACGTGGTCGATTGGGCGCTGTCGCGCAACCGCTACTGGGGGACGCCGCTGCCGGTGTGGACCTGCGACTGCGGCGGCCAGCGGGTGATCGGCTCGTACGACGTGGTGTTCGGGGCGGCCGGCCGGCCGGCGCCCGCCGACCCCTATGACGCGGCGCAGTTCGACCCCCACCGGCCGGCGATCGACGGCCCCGAGTTCGAGCTGCCATGCGGCCAGTGCGGCGGCACGATGCGGCGGGTGCCCTACGTCATCGACGCCTGGTTCGACGCCGGCTCCATGCCGTTCGCCCAGCACCACTACCCATTCGAGAACCGCGAGCTGATCGACGGCAGGCGCCAGTTCCCCGCCGACTTCATCTCCGAGGCGGTGGACCAGACGCGGGGCTGGTTCTACACCCTGCACGTGCTGGGCACGCTGCTGTTCGACTCGGTCGCCTATCGCGCCTGCATCGTGCTCGGCCACGTCAACGACGAGCAGGGGCGGAAGATGTCGAAGCGCCTCGGCAACTTCGTCGAGCCGATGCCGGTGATCGAGGAGAGCGGCGCCGACGCCCTGCGCTGGTACTTCTGCGTCAACAACCCGGAGCTGACGTCGCGGTTCTCGGCGCGGCTGGTGCGCGAGGCGGCGCAGCGCTTCTTGCTGCCCCTGTGGAACGCGCTCTCCTTCTTCACCATCTACGCCAACCTGGACGGCTGGCGGCCGGCGGGCGGCGCGGGCGCGGGGGCGGCGGGACCGGGGGCGACGGCGCAGGCGACCGCGGCGGCGGGGGCGGCGGTCGGCAGCGATTCCGCAGTAGCCCGTAGAGCCTCCTACCAGGGATCGCGCGTGCCGCCGTTTGCCGCGCGCCCGGCGCTCGACCGCTGGGTGCTGCTGCGGCTGGGGCGCCTGGTGGCCGCCACCACCGAGCACCTCGACGCCTACCGCGTGGCGGAGGCGGCACGCGGCATCGAGGAATTCGTCGACGACCTCACCAACTGGTACATCCGCCGCAGCCGCAGCCGCTTCTGGGCCGCCGCGGAGGCGGCTGCCGCGGACGGAGGGCCGGCGGCCGACAAGGAGAGCGCCTACGCCGCCCTCTACGAGGTGCTCACCACCCTGGCGCGGCTGCTGGCGCCCTTCGTGCCGTTCGTGGCCGAGGTGCTGCACCGCCACCTGGTGCGCAGCCAGGACGCGGCGGCCGCGGCCAGCGTCCACCTGGAGAGCTGGCCGGAGCCCGCCGCCGGCCGCGCCGACCCGGCGCTCGAGGCGGCCATGGCCGCGGTGCAGCGCATCGTGCGGCTCGGCCACGCCGCGCGCAACGCCCACGGCTTCCCGACCCGCCAGCCGCTGGCCGCGGTCACCCTGGTGTCCGCCGACCCGGCGCTGCGCGCGGCGGTCGAGCCCTATGCCGACCTCCTGCGCGACGAGCTCAACGTGCGCGAGGTGCACTGGGCGGCGGACCGCTCGCTCTACGTCCATCACGAGGTGCTGCCGGTCTTTCCCAAGGTCGGCCCGCGCCTCGGCAAGCGCATGCCGCTGGTCAAGCAGGCGCTGGCCGCGGCCGACGGCGACGCCCTGGCCGGCGAGCTCGAACGCACTGGCAGCCTCACCCTGCGCCTGCCCGGAGGCGAGGAGGTCACGCTCGCCGCCGGCGAGGTCGAGGTGCGCCTGGTGGAGAAAGAGGGGATGGCCACGCAGGGCGACCGCGAGCTGCTGGTGGCGCTCGACACCCACGTCACCGACGAGCTGCGGCAGGAGGGGCTGGCGCGAGAGGTGGTGCACCAGATCCAGGTTGGGCGCAAGAGCCTGGGGCTCGACTATGCCGACCGCATCCGGCTCCTGGTGTTCGGGGGCGAGGAGCTCGAGCGGCTGATCGACCGCCACCGGGCGTACATCCAGGACGAGACCTTGACGGTCGCGATCGAGATCCTCGACCGGCCACGCGACGAGGACGGCCTGCCGCTGGTGCTGGAGGGAGCGCCGGGAGGGCGCGCCTGGATCGAGAAGGCGGCGGCGGCTCCCGGCGCGGGCGACGAAGCCGCCGAGCGCCCGGCCGAGCTGTCGCCGGGGCCCGGCGTCCCGGCCTGAGCGGCCGCGAGGGGGCCGGCGCCGGCGGCCGGGAGCGGGTGGCCGGACCGGCAGCAACATCCATATGCAGCAGACTGGATCGGGAGGGGAACGACAAGACCCATGTCTGGAATCTTCAAGGCCTACGACGTCCGGGGCATCTACCCGGCCGAGATCAACGCCGAGGTCGCGCACCGCATCGGCCTCGCCTTCCAGCACGTGCTGGACGAGGCGGACCGCGCGCACGGCAACACCGTGGTGGTGAGCCGCGACATGCGCCTCAGCAGCCCGGTGCTGGCCTCGGCCCTGATCGAGGGGATCACCGCCGCCGGCTTCGACGTGCTCGACATCGGGCTCGCCTCGACGCCGATGAACTACTTCGCCATCGGCTACACCGGCGCGGCGGGCGGGGTCCAGGTCACGGCCAGCCACAACCCGGCGCAGTACAACGGCTTCAAGTTCAGCCGCCATGGCGCGCGCCCGGTGTCGGGCGATCACGGCATCGAGCTGATGGAGCGCAAGATCGCGGCGGGCGACCTGCCGGTGGCGGCGCGGCCGGGCGACGTGCGGCAGGGCGAGGTGCGCGTCGACTACCGCCGGCACGTCCTGGGGTTCCTCGAGCCGGCGCCGTCCGGCAGCCGGCGGCTCAAGGTGGCGATCGATGCCACCAACGGCATGGTGACGATCGATCGGCCGATCCTCGACGCGATGGGCATCGAGATCGTGCCGCTGTACTTCGAGCTCGACGGCAGCTTCCCGAACCACGAGCCCAACCCGCTCAAGGAGGAGAACCTGCGCGACCTGACCCGGGCGGTGCTCGCGACCGAAGCCGACTTCGGGGCCGCCTTCGACGGCGACGCCGACCGGGTGGGCTTCGTCGACGAGCGCGGCGAGCCGATCCCGAACGACCTCACGACCGGCCTCATCGCCGGCGAGCTGCTGGCGCGCGAACCCGGCAAGGCGGTGATCTACGATCTGCGGTCGTCGCGCGCCGTCGCCGAGTACGTCACCGAGCACGGCGGCATCCCGGTCCGCGAACGGGTCGGGCACTCGTTCATGAAGGCCACCCTGCGCGAGCGGCAGGGGATCTTCGGCGGCGAGCTGGCCGGCCACTACTACTTCCGCGACCACTACTACGCCGACTGCGCCATCCTGGCGCTGGTCGAGGTGCTCAACCTGCGGCGGCAGACCGGGGAGCCGCTGTCACACCTCGTGGCGCCGCTGGCCCGCTACCACAAGAGCCCGGAGATCAACTTCGTGGTGGAGGACAAGGCGGGAAAGATCGCCCTGTTGGCGCAACGCTACGCCGATGCCCAGATCGACTACCTCGACGGCATCACCATCAGCTATCCCGATTGGTGGGCGAACGTGCGGCCCTCCAACACCGAGCCCTACCTGCGCCTGGTGCTCGAGGCGAAGACCGCGGCGGAGCTCACGCGGCGCCGCGAGGAGATCACCAAGCTGCTGGGGAAGCCGGAATCCGAGTAGCCGCGGGCGGGAGGCCCCGGCAAACCCGGGACGCCCTCCCACCCTTGCACGAGCTGATCGAGGCTGGCGCCGGGGCGTCAGCTGCGGCGGCCGCCCAGCAGGCCGGCGCGCAGCAGGTAGTAGAGCAGGGTCAGCAGGGTGGATACCACCGCGGCGACGTAGGTGAGGGCGGCGGCGTTGAGCACGCGATCCATGCCCTCGCGCTCCTGCGGCATGATGATGCCGTGCTCCACCGCCAGGCGCTTGGCGCGCGCCGAAGCGTCGAACTCGACCGGCAGGGTGACGATCTGGAACAGCAGCACGGCCGAGAACAGCAGGGCCCCGAACAGCACCACCTCCTGCCCGAACAGCGGCTGCGCGCGCATCAGCACGAGGCCGACGAGCATCACGATATAGCCGAGCGACGAGCCGATGTTGGCGGTCGGCACGAGGACCGAGCGCAGCCAGAGCGGCTTGTAGTCGCGCGCGTGCTGCACGGCATGGCCGGCCTCGTGGCAGGCGACGCCGACCGCGGCGACCGAGGGCGAGGCGTACACGCCCTCGGAGAGCGCCAGCCGCTTGGTGGCGGGGTTGTAGTGATCGGTCAACATGCCGGCGGTCGGCACCACCTCGACGTCGAAGATGCCGGCGCCCCGCAGCATCGCCTGCGCCGCCTGGGCGCCGGAGAGGCCGCGGGCGCTGCGCACGCGCGAGTATTTGTTGAACGCCGACCTGGTGCGCCATGAAGCCCAGAGCGACAACAGCAGGCCGGGCAGTATGAACAGCAGATAGGTGGGGTCGAAAAAGAACATACGTCCTCCTTGGCAAGGACAACAACGGCGTTCCAGCCGGCATTTCCCGGCTGCCGGGGCTGCCGGCGCTGCCCGCCGACGATCGACCCGGCAGGCTTGAGCCGAGGGTTCGATCCGGGCCTGCCGAGCCGGTCCTGCCGAGCCGGCCTGCCGAGCCGGTCCTGCCGAGCCGGCCTGCCGATCCGGGCCTGCCGAGCCGGGCTTGCCGATCCGGGCCTGCCGAGCCGGCGCCTCTCGATTCGGGCCTGCCGCGCTTCTCCTCGTCCGGAGCCCCAGGCTACACTATCCGGCATGGCAGCGGATGCCGACGACCACGCCTTCCACGCGAAGGGCGCCGGGGAGGACGCAAGGGACGCCGCCGGAGCAGGCGGCCGGCAAGGGGACGCGGCGGAGAGCGGCCGCAGCAAGGTGGCCATGGTCACCGGCGGCAGCCGCGGGATCGGCAGGGCCGTGGTCGAGGCGCTGCTCGGGGCCGGCTGGCGGGTGTTCTTCGGCAGCAAGAGCCAGGAGTCGTTGGAGCGCGCCCGCGCCGAGCTCGCGGACCGCTTCGGCGCCGCGGTCGCCGGGCGCCCCCTGGACGTCCGCCAGCAGGAGGAGGCCGACGCCTTCGTCGACTGGGTGGTGAGCCAGGCGGGCGGCCTGGACTGCCTGGTCAACAACGCCGGGGTGGGCACCTTCGCGCCGGTCGACGCCCTGTCCGGCGACGCCTGGCGAGCGGTGGTCGAGACCAACCTCAGCGGGGCTTTCTACTGCCTCCGCGCGGCGGCAGGGCCGATGAAGCGGCAGGGCCGGGGCTGGATCTTCAACATCGGCTCCCTGGCCGGCCGCAACGCGATGGCCGGGGGCGCCGCCTACAACGCCAGCAAGTTCGGCCTGATCGGCCTGTCGGAGGCGGCGATGCTCGACCTGCGGCAGTTCGGAGTGCGGGTGGCGGCGATCCTGCCGGGCAGCGTCGACACCGGCTTCGGCGTCCCGGGGCGGCCGGCGGCGGACGCGCGCGGCCGGGCCTGGATGCTGGCCCCCGAGGACGTGGCGGCGATGGTCCTGCACCTGCTGAGCTACCCCGAGCGGGCGCTGCCGAGCCTGGTCGAGATGCGGCCGACGCGGCCGCCGCAGCGGTAGCGGGATCTCGTTCCCGGGAGGCACGGCCCCGCCCGGGACGGCCGTGATGGACGCGCTCGGCGACGAGTGCGCCGGTCAAGCACCTCGGTCGCCGCCTGGCCGGACATGAAGCGAAGGATTCCTTCGGTGCCCTCGATGCGACACCGTGTTCCCGGTGGGGCGGGGCGTATTTAGATAGCGTGCAGGGTGTCGGCGTTGCGCAGCATGTCCGGGCCGGTCGGGGCGGGCGCCCCGGCGCCGTTCTCGAGGGTGATCCTGACCGCCCTGGTGCCGGCAGGCATGTGCTCGGACCCGAGCTCCGCGGGCGCTCCCGGCCGGGCGGTGAAGATGCCGCCGCTCACCGTGCCCTGATCGGCCACGAACCAGAGCTGGTAGACCTTGCCGCTGCCGGCCGGAGGCAGGCCGCGCAGGGACAGGTACCAGTGCTGATGGTCGGCGGCGACGAACATGATGCCGCGGGCGTCCGCCATCTCGGGGGACACCGCCCGCAGGTTGCAGACCTCGACCGCCGGCGAGGTCACCACCGAGACGCCCTCGCGCAAGCTCCTGACCTGCGAGGTCAGCCGGTCGAGCCGGGCCTCCATATCGGCGCCATGGCGCAGCGCGAGGTTGCGCTCCCTGGCGAGGCGGGCGATGGTCTCGCCCTGCGTCAGCAGGCCGCGGTACAACCACGCGCCGGCGCCTAGCAGCGCCAGGATCAGCGCCGCCGCCAGGGTCAGAGGCCACCTCGAGGGCCCGCGGCGGGCGCCGGCGACAGGCTGGGGCGCGGCCCTGGCGGCACGGCCGGAATGGCTGGAATGGCTGGAGACAGGGACAGCGCGCAGGCCGGCCGGCCGCGCCACGTCGGGGGCCATCCCGCGGGAAGCGCCGGCGTCGCCGGCGGGCCGCACGGCGGCAGCGCCGCTGGGATCGGCGGCAGGCAGCGGCTGGGCGCCCGCCTCCCCCGTCGCAACGAGCGCCATCAGCCGGCCCTTCGCCGCGGGCGGCGGCGCGGCCGGCTCCAGGCCGAACGGCACCAGGCCCAGTGTCTCCTGGTAGAGCCGGGTGAGCGTCTCGATCGCGGCGGTGTCGCCGCCGTCCTGAGAAGCGCCCGGAGCGGCGCCCGGAGCGCCCTCCGGCACGGCGGGCGGCGGCGCGGGGGCGGCGGCGCGGCCGGACCCCCGCTCCAGGGCCGCGATGGCGGCCAGCAGGGCCCGATCGTCCGGTGTCAGCTCATCGTTCACAGCAGCTGCCTGATCTCCTGGCGCAGGGCGTTGCGCAGCTTCTTCATCGCGAGCAGGGTGCGCGTCTTGACCGTGCCCAGAGGCAGGCCGGTCTTGGCGGCGATCTCGCTCTGGGTCAAGCCCGCGTAGAAAGCCATCTCCAGCACCTGCCGCTGCTCGACGGGCAGCGCCTCCAGCTCGCGTCGCACGCGCTGGTGCCTCTCTTGGATCCATACGTTCTCGACCGCTTCCGGGGATGTATGCGGCTCGCCGCCGCCCGGCCCTCCCTGGACGCTGGCCTCGTGAGTGCGCTCCACCACTTTCCGGCTGCGCAAGCGGTCGATGGCGCGGCTGCGCGCGATCAGCACCATCCAGGTGGACACCGAGGAGCGGGCGGGGTCGTAGCGCTCGCCACGGTTCCAGACCTGGATGAAGACTTCCTGCAGGACCTCCTCGGCGTCGGCGTGACTGTCGAGGATGCGCCGGGCGAGCGCGAGGAGGGTGGGGGCGAAGCGGTCGTAGAGCTCGGCCAGGGCCTCCGGCCGCCGCTCCGCGACGAGCCGCACCAGCGCCGCGTCGCCCAAGGCCGCGAGGGGACCGGTCTGAGGTGAGGTAGGATCCATTCGCGCGGTCTGTCGAGACCCTTCGAGCGAGGATAGCACGGCGGATGGACCGCCCTGGACGGCGGCCGTGGCGAGGAGGTTGGCACCTGCCCATGGACGCGACCGGCCACGACAGCGGACCGCTGCAGCCCGCGATCCGGGTGATCATGATGCCCAAGGACACCAATGCCCTGGGCACCATTTTCGGCGGCATCATCCTGTCGTACATCGACCAGGCGGGCGCGGTCGAGGCGCACCGTCACGCGCCTGGACGCCTGGTCACCGTGGCCATGCGCGAGGTGGTGTTCCACGCTCCGGTCTTCGTCGGCGACCTGGTCAGCTTCAATACCGAGACGCTCCGGCGCGGCCGCACCTCGATCACCGTCAAGGTGACCGTCGAAGCCGAGCGGGGCGGCCGCGCCAGCGGCAGGATCAAGGTGACCGAGGCGGAGGTCGTCTACGTGCACGTCGACCAGCACAACCAGCCCATACCTCTGGCCGCGCAGGAGCCGGCGCGGCCGTACGCCGGCTAAGTACTCGCAGCAATCGGGGCGCCCGTTTGGTACCATCGGCCGCATGGGCAGAGCTCTCCGGGGCAAGCGGGTCTTCTCCTACGACGAGGCCCTCGCCACCTTCCCCACCGTGCGCGACCTGACGGCCGCCGCGGTCCGCAAGACCGAGGCGCTGGTCAACTCGCTGGCGAGCCGCGACGAGCTCGAATCGCGGCGCCAGGAGCTCGAAGAGGCCTGCGAGGAGATCGTCCGCGACTGGGCCCACGAGATCACCGAGGTCGGCTGCGAGGTCAAGGGCTTGTGGCTGGTCGACTGGGACAACGGCGACGGCTACTATTGCTGGCGCTTCCCCGAAGAGACTGTCTCCTTCTTCCACTCCTACGAGGAAGGCTTCGCCGGCCGGCTGCCGATCAATTGAGCTGCTACCGCCGGCTCGCCTCGGCGAACAGCTGCTCGAGGCGATCGAGAGTGAGGTCGCGAAGGCCGGGGGCCACGGCGTTGGCGTCCGCGAGCAGCGCCTCCGGGTAGGTGTGGGCGACGCCCAGTGTCACCAGCCCGACGCCGGCGGCGGCGGCGAGACCGGCAGGGCTGTCCTCGACCGCCAGCACCTCGTGCGGGTGGAGCAGCCGTTCCGGCAGGGGCGGCAGGGCGTTCAGCGCTTCGAGCGCGCGGCGGTAGCCCTCGGGATGGGGCTTGCCCTCGGCCACGTCCTCGGCCGTCACCAGCACCTTGAAGTGGCGGGCGAGACCGGCCTGCCGCAGGGCGCCCTCGACCTCCTCGCGCAGCGCCCCGCTCACCACGCCCAGCATCATCCCGGCGCGGGCGGCGCCGCCGACCAGCTCGGCGGCCCCCGGAAACAGCGGGTAGCCGCGCAAGTGGACACGCTCCTGGTAGTACGCGGCCTTGCGCGCGATGAGGCGCATGAGCCGCGGCACCGACGGCGTCTCGCCGGCCGCCTCGAGCACTGCCGCGAAGCAGCCGCGGTCGTCGTACCCGAGGTAGTGCCGGTAGTAGTCCTCGGCCGCCAGGCCGATCCCCTCTTCCGCCAGGACGCGCTGGAACATCTCGAGGTGTATGGGCTCGTCGTCGACCAGCACGCCGTTGAAGTCGAACAGGATGGCCCGCAGCACGCCCGGCATCATACCGCCCGGCCCGAGCCCGGCTCGGAAGGCCCCGGTCTGTCCGGCGCCGCGCTGGAAGGTCCCGGTCCGTGGGCGCGTCTGCCTGGGCGCCGCCGCTGGAAGATCCTGGTCCGCGGGCGCGTTTGACTTATTGCGCGGCGCTGGCTATCGTCGATCCGACGGTAACCCGTTCCCTGCCGAGGAGACGCGATGGAGAACCTGCAAGCACAAACCACCGGAGAGCCTGGCGCGGCGCCCGCGGCGCCCGAAGACCAGCCGGTCACGCTGACCCCGAAGGCCGCCGAGATGGTCAAGATCACCCGCGAGCAGGAAGGGATCGATGCCTCCCAGGGGCTGCGCGTGGCGGTGCGCGGCGGCGGTTGCAGCGGCTTCGAGTACGCCCTCGACTTCGAGGGCGAGGCGCGGTCGAACGACTACGTCTACGACCAGCACGGCCTGAAGCTCTACGTCGACGCGGTGAGCGCCCGCTACCTCGAGGGCACCGTCGTGGACTACGTCCTGGGGATGAGCGGAGCGGGCTTCAAGTTCAGCAACCCGCGCGCTCAAGGCACCTGCGGCTGCGGCTCCTCCTTCACCGTCTAGACCTCGAATTTCAGCGGTTCCGGATCGACGAGCGGCAGCGGCCGCACCTCGGCGCTCCCGCCGCCCGCCAGCTCCAGGCGGCTGCCGGGGGCGGCGGCGCGGCGGTGCAGGACGGCCAGGCCGATCGGCCGGTCGAGCGCCGGCGAGTGGACGGCCGTGCCGATCGCGCCTGCCTCGCGGCCCTCGTAGAGCAAGGCGGTGCCAGGGGCCGGCGCCGCGGAGCCCTCGAAGACCAGGCCGCACAGCGTCTTCTGCACGCCGCCGCGGTAGTGGATGCGCGCCACCACCTCCTGGCCCAGGTAGCAGCCCTTGGTATAGCTGACCGCCTCCTCGGCGCCGGTCTCCTGGGGGAAGTTCTGCGGCCCGAAGTCCTGACCGAAGCGGGGAATCCCCGCCTCCGCCCGCACCGCCTCCAGGGCCTCGCCGCCGACCGGGCGCACGCCGCCGCGCTCGCCGCCCGGCCAGGCCAGCAGCTCCTCGCGCAACGGCCGGGCCACCGAGACGGAAGCCCAGAGAATGAGCGCCGGCACCCCCAGGCGCTCAGTGCGTTGAACGACGACCTCGGTGCCGGCCACCATCGCCCGGACGTGGCCCCAGGGAGCCGCCGGCTGCTCGAAGCCCGGCGCCAGGGCGGCCAGCACCGCCGCGGCGCCCGGGCCCGCCAGGGTGAGCGGCACCATGTCGTCGAGCTGCCGCATCTCGACGCGGTCGGCAATGAGGTACTTGCGGAGGTGCTCGGTGATCGCCGGCCGCTGTCCATGCGGCAGCGCGAGCCACAGCCGGTCGGCGTGCGCCAGCAGCACCAGGTCGGCCAGGATGCGGCCCTGGGCGCTGGTGAAGAACCCATAGGCCCCCTGGCCCGCCGTCAGCCCCTTGACCTCGCAGGTCACGTAGGCATTGAGGAACCGCTCGCGGTCGGCCCCGAGCATCTCCAGCCGGTCGCACGTCCGATCCGCCAGGCCACAGCCATGGCGCAAGATCTCGTACTCCCCGGCAAGCCGGCTGGCATGCCGCGCGGCCGCAACTGGCGAGTCCGTCGCGCTCATACGATCCAGTCTAACGCCAAGCCATCGCCCAGCGCGCCCTGCCGTTCCCATCTCACCGGCCGCCTCGACGCCTACCCACCGTGGGCTCGCAGCCCCCAGGCCGGCGAGGAGGTGGGTGCCAAGCTGTCTCCCATTCGGCAGTACCAACCGGCTCGGGCGCCGCCGTCGCTCCGCGGTTCCGTCGGCTTGCGCAGGTACGTCGTTGACGTATAATCGGTGAAGTGAGCGGCGTGCACTTCATCGAGACTCCGACCTTCCGTCGAATCTGTGATGACCTGCTCTCGCTCGAGGAGTTTCGTGCCTTGCAGCTCGCGCTCTACGACGACCCTGAGGCCGGCGACGTGATTCCCGGCGCCGCGGGCCTGCGCAAGATTCGTGTCGCCCGCGCGGCCCAAGGCAAGCGAGGCGGTGCCCGGGCTTACTACTATTGGCACGTCGCCGGGCGCACGGTCTGGTTGCTGTACCTGCACGCAAAGAACGTGGCCCCACCGACCAAGGCTCAAGAACGCGAGCTTGGTAGGCGCGTTCGCGCGTTGATCAAGGAGCTGTCATGAACAAGAAGCACTTCGGTGAAATGCTCGGCTCGCTGGACGAGGCCGTTGAGATCGCCCGCGGCGCTCGGAAGCCCGCACGGGCCTATACCCTGAGCGAGCCAGACGCTCGCGCGATCCGTCGGTCGCTTGGCCTCACGCAGGTGGAGTTCGCGGCGCTCCTCAATGTCCCGGTGACCACGATTCAGGGGTATGAACAGGGGCGCCGCGCACCCGATGCGCCCGCGCGGACTCTGTTGCGCGTCGCTTTGGCAGCGCCGGAGCTGCTGCGGAGCATCCACGCGGACAGGAGGGTCGCGAAGCCAGTGAAGGCTCCGCGACGGGCGGGTGGCGGACTAGAATGAAGCCGCCATGAGCGCGGTCGAGCCTTTCACCTTGGAGCGGCCGGGCGGCGGGCGGCTCCACGGGTTGGTGGAGCTGCCGCAGACGCCCGGACCGCGGCCGGCGGTGGTGATCTGCCACGGCTTCAAGGGGTTCATGGAGTGGGGTTTCTTCCCCGCCCTGGCGGGGCTGCTGGCGGAGCGCGGCTTCGTCGCGGTGCGCTTCAACCTCGCCGGCGCCGGCATGGAGCCGGGCGACGAGCTGGTCACCGACCCGGTGGCGTTCCGCGACAACACTTACAGCGCCGAGCTGGCCGACCTGCTGCGGGTGCTGGACGCCGCGGGCGGCGAGATCGCCCCCGGCCGCATCGATCGCGGGCGCGTCGGCGTGCTCGGCCACAGCCGCGGCGGCGGCGCCGCGGTGCTCGCCGCCGCGAGCACCGCCTGGCGGGACCGCATCCGCGCCCTGGTCACCTGGGCGGCCATCTCCCACGTCGACCGCTACACCGAGGAGGAAAAGCGGGTGTGGCGGCAGACCGGCGAGCTGCCGGTGGTGAACTCGCGCACCGGGCAGCAGCTCGCCCTGGGCCGCGCGCTGCTCGAGGACGTCGAGCGCAACGCCGCCGGCAGCCTGGACATCCTGGCCGCGGCCGCCGGGCGCACCGCCTCATGGCTGATAGTCCACGGCGGCGACGACGAGAGCGTGCCCGCGGCCGAGGCGGCCGAGCTCGACGCGCGCGCCGGAGGCACCCACGAGCTGCTGCTGATCCCCGGCGCCGGGCACACCTTCGGCGTCAGCCACCCCTTCGCGGGCCCCACGCCTTTCCTCACCCAGGCGCTGAACGCCACACAGGCGTGGTTCCGGCGCCACCTGTGAAGCGGCCCTACCTGGCGGCGGCAGCGTGGCTGGCGGGCTGCGTCGCTGCCTGGCGGCTGGACGCCCAGGTGCCACCGGCCGCCGCGAGCCCCACGCCGCCCGCGGAGATCGCCGCGGAATCCGCCACCGTCTTCAGGCATCCCGAGGGCCGCTGGTGGGTCGCGGGCCAGGCCAACTTCATCTTCCAGGGGCATCCGCCGTTCCATGCCCCGTACAGCGGCCCGCAGAGCCTGCAGCCGAAGGCCGAGCACCGGTTGTCACGGGTGATCTCTCTCTACAGCGGCCTGCAGCTGGGGCGGGGCGCCGAGCTGCTGCTCGATCTCGAAAGCGCCGGCGGGCGCGGCATCAGCGATGCCTTCGGCCTGGCCGGCTACACCAACCTCGACGTGGTGCGGAACCCGCAGCTGGGCAGCGCACCCTACCTGGCGCGGGCGCTCTTCCACCAGGTCGTCGCCCTCGGGCCGGAGCGCGTGCCCCACGAGCGCACCCCGGTGTCGAGCGCCACCGCCGTGCCGGCCCGGCGCGTCGAGATCTGGATCGGCAAGCTGGGGACCGTCGACTTCTTCGACCTCAACGCGGCCGGCAGCGACAGCCACCTGCAGTTCCTCAACTGGACCGTGGACGACAACGGCGCCTTCGACTACGCCGCCGACACCCGCGGCTACAGCTACGGCGCCGTCGGCGAGCTGCATGAGCGCCGATTCAGCCTGCGCGCCGGGGTGATGACCATGCCTAAGGTGGCCAACGGCATCGACCTGGACCTGAGGCTCGACCGCGCGCGCGGCCAGAACTTCGAGGCGGAGGTGCGGCCGACCCTGCGCGGGCGGCAGGGAGCGGTGCGCCTGCTCGCCTACCGCAACGTCGCCGACATGGGGAGCTACCGCGAGGCGATCGACCGCTTTGCCGCCGGCCGCGACCCGGTGCCCGACATCGCGAAGACCCGCCGGCAGGGACGCACCAAGACCGGCTACGGGCTCAGCTTCGACCAGGAGGTGAGCGGCGCCGTGCGCGTCTTCGGCCGCTGGGGGATCAACGACGGCCACACCGAGTCCTTCGCCTACACCGAGGTGGACGGCACCCTGGAGCTGGGCGCCGATCTGCGCCTCGACGACGAGAGGCACAAGGTCGGCCTCGCCCTGGCCGACAACCGCCTCTCGAACCTCCATCGCACCTACCTGGCGCTGGGCGGCCTCGGCTTCCTGCTCGGCGACGGCCGCCTGAGCTACGGTCACGAGCACATCGTCGAGGCTTACTACGACTACCGCGTCTGGCGAGGTCTCTACGTCGCCGCCGACCTGCAGTACATCCGCAACCCGGGCTACAACCGCGACCGCGGCCCCGTCTGGGTCCCCGCCACCCGCCTGCACGTCGATTTCTGACTCTGACGGGGCGGCCCGGCTCGCGCTTGACGGCTCGCGTATTGTAGTATCGGTTTTATGAAGAATGTGAGGGGTGGATGAGCGGCCCGGTTGGCGGCATCGCCGGACCGGGCCGGGCCGCCGATGGGCGGCCCCCGGGCGCGCCGGGGAGCGGCGGGTCGGCGGCGGACCGCGTCGCGGGAGCTTGCGGCTTCCCGCGGCCTTGGCGAAGGAGGTGCGCGATGCGAGCACGATGTCGCAGGTCTCTGGTGTGGAGCAGCCCGCTGCTACTGATGCTGGGGCTGCTGCTCGTTGGCGGGCCGCGGCGCGCGGCGGCGGACGAGATGCGGTGGGTGGCCGACGACGCCTGCGCCGACCTGGAGGCGACGGCCGAGGTGGCGGATTTCCTGGCTTTTGCGGAGGCGCAGGGCGGCGCGGAGGCGCAGGCCACTCCGGCCGCGCCGGCCGCCCAGGCCGCGCCGGCGGCCCCGGCGGCGCCGGCCGAACCGGAGAACCACGGCAAGGCCTGCTCCACCAATGCGCAGTGCCCGAAGAAGAGCTACTGCGCCAAGGCTCCCGGCGACTGCAAGGGCAAGGGCGAGTGCAAGGTCAAGCCCGAGATCTGCACCGATGAGTGGAAGCCGGTCTGCGGCTGCGACGGCAAGACCTACAGCAACGCCTGCTGGGCCGCCGCGGCCGGGTCAACGTCAAGGCCGACGGCGAATGCCCGAAGGTGATCAGGTGCAAGACCAACAAGCAGTGCCCGAAGGGCGACTTCTGCGCCAAACCGGACGGCAAGTGCGAGGACGAGGGCCTCTGCGTCAAGCGCCCCGTGATCTGCACCGCCCTGGAGGTCAACCCGGTGTGCGGCTGCAACGGCAAGGACTACAGCAACCGGTGCGAGGCGTTCCGGGCCGGCACCGCCATCAAGCACACCGGCAAGTGTGAGAAGTAGCGGAGAGGTCCGCAGCCGCGAGGACGCCGGGTCACGCCGGTGGACCGCAGAGGCCTCGGTTCAAGGGTGATCCGACGACCCCGCGGAGCCGCCGGGAGGGTCCGATGCAGCCGGGCCTTCCCGGCCGGCCCCGCGGGCCCTTCCGGCCGGCGCCGCGGCTCTCCCGGGCGCGTCGCGGCTCTCCCGGCCGGCACCGCAGTTCGTCCCGGCCGGTGCGGCTGGCCCTTTCGGCCGGCGCCGCGGCTCTTCCGGCCGGCACCCTGGCCGGCCGACCCGGCTGCCCGACCGGCGTCCGGCACGACCGCCACCCGCGCGTCATCACCCGGGGCCGCGCGCGCGCCGCGCGCGCAGCTCGGCGAGGAGCTCGTCGACCGGGGCAATGCCCGGGGCCGGGAAGTTGTCGGGGTTCTCCCAGAACTCGGCCAGGGCGCCGGTGCCCCAGCTCTCGTAGACCGCCACCTTGAGCATCAGCTGCAGCTTGTCGCAGGCCTTCACCAGGCGCGACTCGAGCGTCGCACCCTCCTGGTACTCGGCGTACAGGCGGCGCGCCCGCTCCGGCAGCGGCGCCAGCACCTCGGCCATGGCGCCGGCTTCGGCAGCCTGCTTGGCGCCGGCCGGGAAGTAGTGACCGGCGGTGCGCGGCAGGTCGCCCACCCGCAGCTCCGCCAGGTCGTGCACCAGCGCGAGCTCCATCGCCCGCGCCGTGTCGAGGCCGGGCAGCCGCTCGCCTAGCGCCCAGACCAGGAACAGGACGTGCCAGCTGTGCTCGGTGACGCTCTCCGGGTCGGCGACCCCGCGCAGCAGGTAGCCGCTGCGCGGGATGCGGTCCAGCACCTGCAGCTCGAGGAAGAGCTCCAGCAGGCTCTCGTTGCTGCGCAAGCCGCTACCGGCCGGACGCGAAGGTGTCGAGCCAGCCCCGCGTCCAGTAATCCGACAGGGTGATGAAGATCATGAACGCCAGCCAGAGGAAGCCCGACACCACGGTGAGCTTGGTCAGGTTGGAGCTGTGGCGGACGTGCATGAAGAACAGCACCACCGCCGTCCCCTTGAAGACCGCGATGCCCAGGGCCACGATGTCGTTGAGCGGGCCGAGGTTGAACTCGGCGACGACCACCGTCGCCGCGGTCATGATCATCAGGAAGCCCCAGGTCAGGAAGTAGGGCTTCCGCGAGGGTGCGTGCGCCGCGCTTGCGTGTTCGGCCATCTTCGAGCTCACCTCGCCCTGATTCAGTCTAGTGCGCCCCGATCAGGTACAGCAGCGGGAAGAGGAAGATCCACACGATGTCCACGAAGTGCCAGTACAGGCCGATGCACTCCAGGGGGTTGTGCCATTCGGCGGTGAAGCGGCCGCGCCAGGAGGGCACCAGTAGGTAGCTCAACAGCCCGACGCCGACGATCATGTGCAGGGCGTGCAGGCCGGTCATGCTGAAGTAGAGCGAGAAGAAGATCTGGGCCTGCTCCGGGTGGCAAGGCTCGCCCGGCGGGCAGACGTAATGGAAGTTGGGGCCGGGCACCAGGTGGTGCTTGAACTTGTCGCCGTACTCGATGGTCTTGATGCCGAGGAAGGTGAGGCCGAAGGCCATGGTGATGAGCAGGAAGAGCACGGTCAGCTTGCGCCGGTTGATCTGCGCCGCCCAGATGGAGAGCGCCATGGTCAAGCTGCTGCAGATCAGCACCGCGGTGTTGGTGGCGCCCAGCGGCACGTCGAGGTGATGGCTGGCCTGCGCGAAGACGCCGTG
>Ga0307479_10000456_pt1 | contig 36776 bp, 33 predicted proteins | sample atmos_gasesECM4C_FD_203743 | JGI IMG/M metagenome (GOLD analysis project Ga0307479, IMG submission 203743) | Hardwood forest soil microbial communities from Morgan-Monroe State Forest, Indiana, United States - atmos_gasesECM4C_515 | ecosystem: Environmental > Terrestrial > Soil > Temperate...
TCCTCGATCGTCAGGATGTGGCCGTACAGGTTGTTGTTCACGTGGTCGACCATCGCTGCCAGCGTGGTCGACTTGCCCGATCCGGTCGGACCCGTCACCAGCACCAGGCCGCGCGGGCGGGTGGAGAAGTCGGCGAACACCCGGGGCGTCTGCAGCTCTTCCAGCGACAGCACGCGCGACGGAATGGTTCGCAGCACGGCGGCGGCGCCGCGGTCCTGGTTGAAGGCGTTGACCCGGAAGCGCGCCAGACCCGGCAGGTCGAACGAGAAATCGCACTCCAGGTGCTCGTCGAACTGCTTGCGCTGGGCATCGTTCATGATGTCGTACACCATCGCATGAACCTCGGTGTGGTCCAGCGGTGGCAGGTTGATCCGGCGCACGTCGCCGTGCACGCGGATCATCGGAGGCAGTCCGGCCGAAAGGTGCAGGTCCGAGGCCTTGTTCTTGACCGAAAATGCGAGAAGTTCGGATATGTCCATCGACAGCCGTTCCACGGGCGCAGGGCGGAAAGGCGCGCGCCGCCCAGTCACGCGCCCTCGGCCGAATCAAACTTAGCCCAGCGCCGGGCCGGTTGATCTGAAGGATTATGGCCAGTTTGGACACTACCACGCAAGCTCGCCTGCGCGCGGTGTGCGATCGGATCGAGCGGGCCGCGCGCACGGCCGGGCGCGATCCGCGCACCGTGTCCTTGGTGGCCGTGAGCAAGACGTTCGGGCCCGACCGGGTCGGGCAGGCACTGGCGGCCGGCCAGCGCCGATTTGGCGAAAACTACCTGCAGGAGGCCCTGGCCAAGATGGCCGAGGTCGCGCGCACCGAGGCGGGCCACACTGCGGAGTGGCACTTCATCGGTCCGATCCAGAGCAACAAGACGCGCGAGCTGGCCGAAAGCTTCGACTGGGTGCAGTCGCTCGATCGCCTGAAAATCGCCCAGCGCCTCGGCAGCCAGCGGCCCGCCGACCGCCCCGCCTTGAACGTGCTGCTGCAGGTCAACATCAGCGGGGAAGCCACCAAGCACGGTGTGGCGCCGTCCGAGCTGCCGGCGCTGGCCCGGCAGGTCGCGGCCCTGCCCAGGCTGCGCCTGCGCGGACTGATGGCGATCCCGGAGCCGACGGGCGAGGCCGCCCGCCAGCGCGCCGCCTTTGCCAGAATGCGGGAGCTGCTCGAGGGCCTGCGCGGCGAGCTGGCAGGCGCCGCCTCCGACCTCGATACCCTGTCGATGGGCATGTCGGACGACCTGGAAGCGGCCGTTGCCGAAGGATCGACGATGGTGCGCGTGGGCACCGCAATTTTTGGAGCACGAACATGAACATCGCTTTCATCGGCGGCGGCAACATGGCCACCGCGCTGATCGCCGGGCTGCTGCGGGAAGGCCTGGCGCCAGCGCAGATCCGGGTCGTCGAGGTCGACCCCGGCCGCCTGGCGGCGTTGCGGCGCGAGCAGGGGGTCGAGGGATCCGCCACGCCCGATGCGGCCCTGCGTGGGACCGATGCCGTGGTGTTCGCGGTCAAGCCGCAGCACATGCAGGCCGCGTGCACCGAGTGCCGGCCCTGGCTCGGCAGCGGCTTTGCGCTGACGATCGCGGCCGGCATTCCGGCCGCGTCGGTGGCGGCCTGGAGCGGGCAGCCGCAGGTGGTGCGGGCGATGCCGAACACCCCGGCCCTGATCGGAGCCGGCATCACCGGCCTGTGGGCGGGCGCCGGCCTGCCGCCGGCCGCCCGGGGCCTGGCCGAACGCATCATGCGCGCGGCCGGCGAAGTGGTCTGGTTCGACGACGAAGCGATGCTGGACGCGGTCACCGCGATCTCGGGCAGCGGACCGGCCTACGTATTCCTGTTCATCGAGGCGCTGCAGGCGGCCGCGGAGCAGATGGGCATGACGGCCGAGCAGGCCCGCCGCCTGTCGGTTGCGACGTTCCGGGGGGCTGCGCAACTGGCGTCGCAATCGAGCGAGCCGCTCGCCGTACTGCGCGAACGGGTCACCTCCAAGGGCGGCACGACCGCTGCGGCGCTGGAAAAAATCGCGTCTTTCGGCCTGCGCGAGCGCTTCATCGAGGCGGTGTTCGCTGCGCTCGCGCGCAGCCGGGAGCTGGCGCGGACTTACGGCGCCGGCGATCGTCCGTCCTAGTGCGCGGCGGGAGGGGCGGCTTTGCAGCGATAGGCGACGCCCACCGCGGGCCCGGAGGTCAAAAGGACCGCGTCGCCGCCAAGGCCGACCGCTTCGTTCTGCATCTTGCGCACATACTCGTCGCTGCCGACCCTCAGGAAGGCATTGGCGTTGACCTGGCCGACCGCCGTGCAGCCGCTCACCGCGTCGGGATCCCGCGTGATCTTGACCCGGTCGGCGGCGGGCCCGAGCACGACGTCGCTGCCGCATCCGGCGCACGCCGTGCCCAGCAGCATCGCCACCCACCCCCATCGGGTCAGTCCCAAAGGCGCCTCCTTTGCATTGATCGGGTTTCGGCCATACTTCACCGTCCAGGTATAAACGCCAAGGAGGCGATCATGCGCGCTTCAACCTTCGCCGTGGCAGGCTGGCTGGCACTGTGCGCTTCGCTGGCCCTGGCGCCGGCGCGCGCCGAAACCGACGCCAAGGGCTTCGTGCGCCTCACGCCCGATGAGGCGCAGTGGAAGGATGTGCCCGGCGGCCACGGCGTGCAGATGGCCGTGGTCTCGGGCGACCCGACCAAACCCGGTCTTTACGTCATCCGGGTCAGGTTTCCTCCCGGAATCATGAGCGCGCCGCATTTCCACCCGGAAGACCGCCATGCGGTGGTGCTCAAAGGCACCTGGTACACCGGTACCGACGATTCATGGGACCCCGACAAGACCGTGGCCCTGAAAGCGGGAGCCTATATGAAGCACCCCGCCGGAGCCGTTCACTACGACGGGGCCAAGGGCGAGGAAGTGATCGTCCAGATCGCCGGGTACGGGCCGTCGGGCACGACCGAGATCTATGGCAGCGAAGGTCGCTTTGGAGTGCCTCACAAGATGAAGTAGTTCACGGGGCCGCCTGCTTCACGACGACCCCGTCCTTCATCACCATCACGGCCCGCCGCACGGCCGAGATGTCAACGGTCGGGTCGCCCTGCACCGCCACCAGGTCGGCCAGCAGGCCGGCACGGATCCGGCCGATGCGGTCGGACTGATGCAGGATCTTTGCGTCCACCGCGGTGGCGGCGAGCAACGCATCCTGCGGCGTCATGCCGTTGCGGACCATCCACTCGAGCTCGCGCGCGTTGTCGCCGTGGCGGAACACCCCGACATCCGATCCGTTGCCGATCAGGACGCCGGCCTTCAGGGCCAGTTGAAACGCATGAGCGGCGCTGACCATCCGGGGCGTGGCGGGATCGCCGCGGTGGTAGTGCTCGAAGTATTCCGAGTAGGCCTCCGCGGCGGTCAAGGTCGGCAGGTACGCCACGGCCTTTTCCGCCATCAAGCGAAACGTCGGCTCGGTTCCCCCGTAACCGTGTTCGATCGAATCGACGCCCGCGGCGGCCGCCCTGCGCATGCCTTCATCCGACATCGCATGGACCGCCACCGGCCGCCCGAGGTCATGGGCGGCAGCGACCACGGCCTGGAGCTCTTCGACTGAAAAGGTCGGGCGCTCCTCACCCGCCGGTCCGACCCGATAGTCCCCGTAGACCTTGATCCAGTCCGCCCCGTCGGCCGCCTGCTCACGCACGGCGCGCACCAGGTCGGCAACGCCGGAGGCCTCCTGGGCTCCCTGCGGCAGCTGCCGGTCGAAGTTGTATTCGCGACGCGCCGGGCCGTAGGCCCCGACCGCCACGATGGCGCGGGTCACCACCCACAACCGGGGCCCCGGCACGATGCCGTCGTTGATGGCTTTCTTCATCACCACGTCGGAGGCACCGGCGCCCTCCGTGCCCAGATCGCGCAGCGCGGTGAACCCGGCGAACAGGGTGTCGCGCGCATGGTTGGCCGCGCGCAGCATCCGGTAGCCGGTCGACTCCTTCAGGACCTGGTCGTCCCACAGCGCCTCGTTGTACGGGTGCAGGAACAGGTGCGAATGCGCATCGATCAGTCCGGGCAACAGCGTCGCTCCCGGCAGATCGATCACGCGGGCCTGAGCCGGCACGCCGACCGCGCCCGCGGGACCGGCCAGCACGATGTGGTTGCCTTCGACCACGACCACCCAGCCCGCATGGGCCTGGCGGTCTTCGGAGGTGAAGACGCGGTCGGCGCGCAACACGATGGATTCGGCCTGCGCCACCGTTTGCACGGCCACCAGGAACGCCAGACAGCAGGCGAAGCGGATCGGCTTTGCCATTCGGGGCCCTTCACACGGCTAGTTGATCGACGCTTTCAGCACTCGCGTGACTTCACCGGCTATGTCGTCCTGCACCATCAAGTTTATCGCCAAGGACGCAGCGAAGAAGTAGCCGATCAGCGGACCGGGCTGGCGCTAGTTCAGCGACGCGGTCGCGGAGCGGCTTTCGTCCGGCGCCCAGGTGCGCCCCAGGTCGTGGCTGCGATAGCGTTTGCGCGAGCACAGCACGGTGATGTCGACGTCATCGACTCGCTGCAGGCCCAGGCAATTGATATCGGGCAGTTGCCGTTCTTCCCAGCGGTCGCTCGCCAGGGGACGCAGGTAGATCAACGATCGTTCTTTCACGTTGGAAAACGCGGGTCCGACGGCGAGTGCATCGCCAACCTCGATCAGCTTGTCCCAGACCGGCAGGTCCGGCACGTCGATCCTGCGGTAGCCGCCGCCGCCGTATGGCGAGAACAACGCGACCGGCGCGAGCGGATCGATCTTGTCGATCGAGTAGAGGTAGAAGCCCGATTTGCCGTTGTACGCCCGAATGCGAACCGTCGAGGCGAGCGGCTGCTTGGCGGCGAACCATGAATCTCTGGTCCAGGTGCGACCATCGTCGCCGCTGCGGAAGATCGACATATTCTCGTCCACCAGCACGATGCCGGCTGGCGCGAAGGCCTCGACCCACCAGCGCCCTGAAAATGCCGGCAGCGCGATCCGGTCGACCTTGGTCGCGCGCACCCGATACAGCGCGGGCTCGTCCGACGAACAGACGAACCGTTCGCCCTCGCCAGCGCAGGAGAACATCCTCGCCGTGGTCCCGGTGGCCAGGGCTTCGAAACCCATGACCCGCTGCTGGCTGTCGCGCACCGCCTTCGCGATCGTTCCAACCTCGCCGAACGCGTAGCTGACGCCGGTATCGCTGTCGGTTCGGGTGAAGGCGTCGCGGGCGATTTCCCGCCGCAGCTGTTCGACCGCCGGCGCTTGCGCGTAAGCCGCATCGGCGGCCACGATCGGCGCTCGCGGGTCCAGTGCATCGAAGATGGCCTTTTGTTCGCGGCGCAAGCGCGCCGTGATCTCCTCGCTGTTGTCGATCACCGCGCGTTGGAACTTGCCTTCGCCGACCGCGCGCGTGAACGCGACCAGGCCCAGGGACGTGGCGCGGCCGGCCTGGACGCGGAACTTGTAGTTCACCGGGTATGCCGTCAGCGACTTGTCGGACACGTTCTTCTGCGTCTCAACGAACTGCAGCTCGTAATCGCCGGCCGCAAGCGGCAGCACGAGGAAGCCGTCGTTGACCGCGCCGACATAGCTGACGCCATTGATCTTGACCACGGCGCGCAGGAACCAGAGCCGTTCGTGGTAGTTCGAGGCCAGCGCGGAGCCGGCCAGCACGCCGACCACCAGGCCCTGCGTGCGCCCATCGAAGCTCAACTGCTTGGGCACGTGAACCGTGGCGAGCGTCGCCCCGGCGTTCGGAGCGGCGCCGGGTGCGGCGCAGGAGGCGAGCACAAGCGCCGCGAGAAGGGCGCCGACAGCACGAACCGAGATCAGCAGGCAGGACTTCATCATAGGGGCTCCCGAGCACGAATGATGCCGCCGGTCGATGCCGGGGCGAGGCTCGGTCAGATTAGGCCGTGCGCTCTGGCGCCAGACCGGAGAAATGAGCGGCGATCGGTCGGCTAATTCGAAGTTCGGTGCGCCCCGAAAATCGACCCTGGAACGATCGTGCGATCCACGCCCCCCTCGCGATCAGGCAAACCCGGCGACGGTTCCAGCGAATATCGCCAGTCCCAGCCAGTGGTTGAGCAGGAACGCGCGAAAGCAGGCCTGCCGCTCGCGCTTGCGGATCAGCGCGACGTGATAGGCGGCGCAGGCCGCGGCCGCAGTCCAACCGGCAGCAAAGCCGGCTCCGAGCCCCTCGCCCCAGGCCAGCAGCGCCATCTCGGCCAGATACACCGCGTAGCAGACGGCGACCATCGCCACGTCGGCGCGCCCGAACAGGATCGCCGACGAACGAAGCCCGAGCCGGACATCGTCGTCGCGGTCGACCATCGCGTACTCGGTGTCGTACGCGATCACCCAGAAAAAATTGGCTGCGGCCATCCATAGAGCCACCGCCGGCAGCCGCCCCTGCACCGCGCAGAAGGCCATCGGGATGCCGAACGAAAACGCGATGCCCAGCACCGCCTGCGGCAGCGCAAAGAAGCGCTTGAAGTACGGGTAGCAGGCGGCCACCAGCACCGCGGCGAGCGCGGCCAGCCGCGCGGCCGTGTTGAGCCAGATCAGCAGGCACGCGGCGGCCGCGGCCAGCACCGCCGCCACCGCCAGCGCCTCGCCGGCAGCGACCTGCCCCGTGGTGACGACCCGCTGCGCGGTGCGCTTCACGTGTGCATCGAAATGGCGATCGGCCACGTCGTTGATCGCGCAACCGGCCGACCGCATCAGCCAGGTGCCCGTCACGAAGATCGCCAGCAGCCTGGCGCCCGGCCAGCCGCGCGCGGCAAACCACAGCGCGGTGAGCGTCGGCCACAGCAGCAGCAGCACGCCGACCGGACGGTCGATCCGGGTGAGCCGGCCATACAGCCGCAGCCGCTCGCGCCAGCCGCCGGGGGCCGCCTCGACCGTGTCCATGGCGCCTGCGCCTTCGGGTTCCTAGGCTGCCTGCACCGGCGCGTCGACCTTTTCGACGCCTTCCAGCGGACAGTCCAGAATCGCGCGCCGCAGCGACTCGACCGCTGCGGTCCGCGTGAACGAGCGCCGCCACGCCAGCACCACGCGCCGGTTCGGCGGCGGATTGCGGAACGGCAGGTAGGCCACCAGCGACTGGCGCGACACCCGCGCCGGCACCGCGGTGCGCGGCATCACGGTGATACCGATTCCCGTGGCCACCATCTGGCGGATCGTTTCCAGCGAAGAGCCCTCGAACGTCCTGCGCATGCCGTCGGCCATCTCCGAATCGCGCGACAGCTCGGGACACACGTCCAGCACCTGGTCCCGGAAGCAGTGTCCGCTGCCCAGCAGCAGCATCGTCTCCTCCTGCAGCTCGGAGCTGGCGATGCTGCGCCGGCGGGTCCAGGCGTGCTTGCGCGGCACCGCGACCAGGAAGGGCTCATCGTAGACCGGCTGCACCCACAGGCCGGACGCCGGCAGCGGCAGCGCCAGGATCGCCACGTCGATCTCGCCGTTGCGGACCTGCTCGAGCAGCCTCACCGTGAAATTCTCGCTCAGCAGCAGCTGCATCTGCGGCGCCTTGCGCTGAAGCTGCCGGATCAGCCCGGGCAGAAGATACGGCCCGATCGTGTAGATGGTGCCGACCCGCAGCGGCGCTCCCAGCGGATCGCGTCCCTGGCGCGCGATCTCGCGCACCGCCGAGGCCTCGTCCAGCACCCGCTTGGATTGCGCCACGATGAGCTCGCCGATATCGGTGAGCGCGATCTGCGAGGCGCGCCGCTCGAACAGCTGCACGCCCAGCTCCTCCTCGAGCTTGCGGATCGCCACCGACAGCGTCGGCTGGCTCACGTGGCAGGCCTCGGCCGCGCGCCCGAAATGCCGCTCGCGGGCCACCGCGACGACGTAGCGCAGCTCGGTCAGGGTCACCTAAGCATCCAGGAACTCGGTCGCCTGCGGCAGCCAGCGCTGCACGTGGCGCCGCGCGGCCTGCGGATCTTGCAGCAGCAGGTCGGCCGCAACCTGCCGAACGCGCTCCAGCAGAGCCTGGTCGCGCTCCAGGTCGGCGAAGCGAAGCAGCGGCAGCCCCCACTGGCGCGCGCCCAGGAACTCGCCGGGCCCCCGCAGCCTCAGATCCTGGCGCGCGATCTCGAATCCGTCGTTCGAGTCGAACACGATCTTCAGCCGTTCGCGGGCCGCCTCGCTCAGCGGTTCGTCGTACAGCAGCACGCAGGCGCCCCGCTGCGCGCCGCGCCCGATCCGCCCGCGCAACTGGTGCAGCGTGGCCAGTCCAAATCGCTCGGCGTGCTCGATCACCATCAGGTTCGCATTGGGCACATCGACTCCGACCTCCACCACGGTGGTGGCCACCAGCACGTCGACGTTGCCCTCGGCGAACGACCGCATCACCGCCGATCGCTCGTGGGCCGCCAGCGCGCCGTGCACGAGCCCGACTCGCAGCTCCGGCAGCCCGGCGCGGGCGTCCTCGTAGACCCGGGTGGCGGCGCTCGCTTCGGCCTGGTCGCCCTCCTCGATCACGGGGCAGACCCAGTACGCCTGCCGGCCGGCTGCCACCTCGATCCGTATGTTCTGCAGCACTTCGTCGCGACGCCGGCGCGCCACCAGCTTGGTGGCCACGGGCTGCCGCCCCGGCGGCAGCTGATCGATCACCGATACGTCCAGATCGGCCAGATAGGTCATCGCCAGCGTGCGCGGAATCGGCGTGGCGCTGAGCATCAGCAGGTGCGGAGCGAACGCCGGATCGCGCAGCGCCAGCCGCTGCGCCACGCCGAACCGGTGCTGCTCGTCCACGATCGCAAGGCCCAGGTGGGAGAATCGGACCTCGTGCTGCACCAGCGCATGGGTGCCGATCGCCAGAGACGCCCTACCCTGTTGCAGCCCCTGCAAGGCCGCGCGCCGTTCGGACGCGCGCAGGCTTCCGGTCAACCACGCCGCTTCGATCCCCAGCGGCACCAGCCACTGCTCGATGCTCCGGAAGTGCTGCTCGGCCAGCAGCTCGGTCGGAGCCATCAGCGCCGCCTGCCACCCCGATTCGATCGCGCGGGCCGCCGCCAGCGCCGCGATCACGGTCTTGCCGCTGCCCACATCGCCCTGGATCAGGCGGTTCATCGGGACCTCGCCCCCCAAATCGCGCTCGACCTCGGCCCATACGCGCCGCTGTGCGGCCGTCAGCGTGAACGGCAGCGCTTGCAGCAGCGCCTGCGACAATCCGGAGCGGCTGCGGTCGGCTTGCACGGCCGGGGCCGCGCGCCGTTCGCGCCGCTGCCGGGCGATCCGCAGCGCGAGCTGCTGGGCCAGCAGCTCGTCGAACTTCAACCGCTCCCAGATCGGATGGCGCCGCTCCACCAGAGCCCGCACGTCCGCCTGCGGCGGCGGATGGTGCACGAAGCGCAATGCGGCCGCGAGCTCCGGCAGTCCCTGCTCGGTCCGCACAGCCGGCGGCAGCGTATCCGCCAGGCCGTTCGTGTCCAGCAGCCGGTCGATCCGGCGCCTGAGCCAGGCCTGCGGCAGGCCGGCCGTGGACGGATAGACCGGCGTGAGCGTTTCGGGCAGCGCTGCCTCGCCCGCAGCTCGCAGCTGCGGGTGGACCATCTCGACACCGGCCCAGCCGCCGCGCACCAGTCCCATCGCGCGGACCTTGCGACCGACGGCGAGCAGCGCCTGGTGCGACGGAAAAAAATGCAGCAGCCGCACCATCAGTTCGCCGCTGGCGTCGCGCAGCGTCGCCACCAGCTGGCGACGGCCCCGATGCACGATGCGGCAATCCTGCACCTCGGCCTCGACCTGGGCCTCCTCGCCAGCCGCCAGCTCGCCGATCGCGGTCAAGGTCGACTCGTCGCGGTATCGCTGCGGCACATGCAGCAGCAGGTCCCAGTCGCGCGTCAACCCCAGCCGCTGCAGCAGCTGCGCCGGCCCGCCTTCGCCCCGGCGTGCGCCGCGGCTACGGGGGGTTCGCTCGTTCGGACTCTGGGCTGGGTGGCTCGCGCTCAAAGCACCAGGATGGCTTCGACTTCGAACTGCGCGCCGCGCGGCAGGCTCGCCACGCCGATCGTCGAGCGCGCCGGATAGGGTTTCGGCATCAGCTCCGCCATGATGTCGTTGACCTGGCTGAACTTGGCGAGGTCGGTCAGGAACAGCGTCAGCTTGACCGCGTCGGCGAGCGACCCGCCCGCCGCCTGCGCCACCGCCGCCAGGTTCTTGAACGCCTGGCGAACCTGGGCGCCGAAGTCCTCGCCCGCCAGCGCCTGGGTGGCCGGGTCCAGTCCGATCTGGCCGGACAGGAACACGACCAGTCCCGTTTTCACGGCCTGCGAGTACGGTCCGATCGCGGCCGGTGCGGCCGTCGTCGTGACGATCTGCTTGTTCATGGTCCGTCTCCTCGGTCGATGGGTGGGCGGCGGCCCGGACCTGGGGCCCGGTCCCTTTGGCGGTTCATTCTAGTGAACCCTGAACCTAGGCCGGCGGTTGACCCGAATTAGAGGCCCATTTTGGGCGACCGCGCCCGACCGCGCGCGGCATCATCCCCACGGGCGGGCCACGCTCCCGTCGTCCCATGGATCAAACGTGAAACCAGCCGATCGCCACGAGCGCGCAGCCATCCTGCAGGTCGCCGACATCAAGCCGGCCGGTCCGCGCCAGCGGCTGCGCCTGGGCGAGCTTCTGGTGACGCAGGGCGTGGTGACGTCCGCGCAGCTGGAGGGCGCGCTCACCGAGCGCAAGCGCAGCGGGCGTCGGCTCGGCCGGATCCTGGTCGAGGACGGAATCGCCACGGAAGAGGCGATCGCCCGGGCTTTGGCCGTGCAGCTGCACATCCCCTATCTGGAGCTGAGCCCGCAAGCGGTCTCGCCCGCGGTCGCCCGTCTGCTGACCGAAGCGCAGTCGCGGCGCTTCCGGGCGATCCCGATCGACGATGCAGGCTCCGCGATCCGGGTCGGCATGGCCGACCCGCTCGACTACCAGTCCTACGACGAGATACAGCGGTTGCTGGGCCGGCATCTGGACCTGGTCGTCATCACCGAGTCGCGCCTGGACGCCACGCTGGACCGGCTGCATTCCCGCAGCGACGAGGTCTCCGGCCTGGCCCGGGAGCTCGAGCAGGAAATCCAGGTAGAGACCACTCGCGCCGACCCGGCAGCCGCCGGTGCATCGCAGGACGACGCGCCGGTGGCCAAGCTGCTGCAGTCGCTGTTCGACGACGCGGTACGCTCGCGCGCCTCCGACATCCACGTGGAGCCGCAGGAGCGCAAGCTGCAAATCCGGTTCCGGATCGACGGCGCGCTGGTGCTCCATACGGAAGCCGAAAGCCGCATCGCCCCGGCCGTGGTGCAGCGCTTGAAGCTGTCGGCCGGGCTGAACATCGCCGAGCGGCGGCTGCCGCAGGACGGCCGTTTCGTGGTGCGCGTGCGGGGCCACACGCTGGACCTGCGGATGTCGTCGATGCCGACGCAGTACGGCGAGTCGGTCGTTCTGCGCCTGTTGCCGCACGACGGCGGCTTGCTGGAACTGGACCGTCTCGGCATGCCGGCCCCGATCCTGGCCAAGGTGCGCGAGTTCATCACGCTGGCGCATGGCATGCTGCTGGCCACCGGTCCGACCGGCTCGGGCAAGACGACCACGTTATACGGCGCCCTGGCCCAGATGAATTCGCCCGATGCGAAGATCATCACGGTAGAGGACCCGGTCGAATACCGGCTGCCCGGCATCACCCAGGTTCAGGTCAACGAAAAAATCGGTCTCGGATTTGCAGCGGTGCTGCGCTCGACGCTGCGCCAGGATCCGGACATCGTGCTGGTCGGAGAAATGCGCGACAAGGACACCGTCGAAACGGGCCTGCGCGCGGCGATGACGGGGCACATGGTGCTGTCGACGCTGCACACCAACGACGCGGTCTCCACACCCATCCGCCTGCTCGACATGGGCGCTCCGCGCTACCTGATCGCGACCTCGTTGCGGCTGGTGCTGGCGCAGCGTCTGCTGCGCGCCGTCTGCGCGGACTGCGCGCGGCCGTATGCGCCGACCGCCCAGGAGACCGCATTCCTGCAAATGCTCGGCAGCTCGGCCGAGGCGCTCGTCAAGGGCGCCGGCTGCCCGCAGTGCAAGGGCACCGGTTACCTGGGGCGCCTGGGCGCCTACGAACTGCTCGAGATGACGCGGGGCGTGATCACGGCTCTGAACAGCGCAGACACGCAGGCCTACATCGATGCCGCCCGGCGCGAGATCGGCCAGCTTTCGCTGGCCAGCCTCGTGGGCGAGCTGGTTCAGAGCGGCCGCACCACGGTCACCGAGGCGATGCGGCTGATCGGGCCGTCGCACGAGTCGAGCTGAGTCGACGCGACCCCACCCGCGGAGCCTTCGTCATGCCGCTTTTCGCCTACGTTGCCCGCGATTCCGGCGGAGCCCGGATCGAGGGCCGCCTGGAAGCCGCCAACCCCACATCACTGGCCGATGCGCTGGCCGCCCAGGGATCGATGCTGGTGCGCGCCGACGTGTGCGTGGACAGCGACGAAGGCCTGGGTGCGTTCTTCGATCGCAGGTTCGGCGGCCGCATCCAGATCGACGACCTGCTGATGTTCTGCCGGCAGCTCGCCACGCTGATGAAGGCCGGAGTGCCGCTGCTGCGGTCGCTGCAGGGGCTGTACGAGTCGGCCACCAAGGCAAGGTTCGCCGAGCTGCTGGAACGGCTGCGGCAGCAGCTCGAGGCCGGCCGGCAATTGTCGGCCGCCATGCAGCGCGAGGAGCCGGTGTTCTCGCGCTACATGGTCAGCATGGTCCGGGTCGGCGAGGTCACCGGACGGATGTACGAAATATTCTTGGGCCTACACGCGCAGCTCAGCTTCGAGCGCGAGAACCGCGAGCAGGTGCGCTCGGCGCTGCGCTATCCGATCTTCGTGCTGTGCGCCGCCGCGGTCGCGCTGGTGGTGCTCAACATCTTCGTGATCCCGGCGTTCGCCAAGGTCTACAAGGGCCTGCACACCGACCTGCCGCTGATCACCCAGCTGCTGATCGCGGTATCCGACTTCTTCGTTCACTCCTGGCCCGTCCTTGTCGTGGCCGTGGTGGCAGCCGTCGGGGGACTGGGGTGGGGGTTGCGCACGCAGGCGGGACGGCGGATGCGCGACGAGCTGTTGCTGCGGCTTCCGATCTTCGGGACGCTGGTTCGCAAGGCGGCGCTGGCCCGCTTCACGAAAAGCTTCGGCCTGGCGCTGGAGGCCGGCATCCCGGTCGTCGATGCGCTGCAGGTGGCGGTGGAGACCGCGGGCAATATCGTGCTGTCCGAGCGGATCGGCCAGATGAAGACTTCGGCCGAACGCGGCGAGACGCTCGCCAAGGGAGCGCGCGCCACGGGCGTGTTCACGCCGACCATCCTGCAGATGATCGCGGTGGGCGAAGAGACCGGCGCGCTCGGGGAGATGATGAACGAGGTGGCCGAGTACTACCGCAAGGATGTCGAGTACGCGGTGCGCGGGCTGGCCGCGCAGATCGAGCCGATCATGATCGTGCTGATGGGCTGCATGGTGCTGGTGGTCGCACTGGGCGTGTTCCTGCCCATGTGGGATCTGTCGCGCGCGGTGATCCACCACAACTAGGTTTGCGCTCTTAAGAAAAGGCAGCCGATGGCTGGCCACCACCGGGCATTGAGGTGCGCGCGCGCGCGGTTTCTTAAGCGATTGCGGCATCCGGCGAATTGAGTCCCGCAAACGTGTGACGGATTCGACCTGAAAACCGCCGCTTATCTGAGCGCAAGGTTAACGGGCTGTTGCCGAAAATCCACTTAAGGCAATCCGGTCGAAAAATCGAACCCAGAGGAACACAGCATGAGCACCGCCGCCGCACCCCGCAACCAGAAGGGCTTCACCCTGGTCGAGCTGATCATCGTGATCCTGATCATCGGAATTCTGTCGGCGCTGGCGCTGCCGCGCTTCATCAACATGGGCAAGGACGCCCGCATCGCCAAGGTGCAGGCGATCATGGGATCGGTCCGCTCCGCCTCGGAGGTCGTGCGTGCCGCGGCCCTGGTCCGCAACGCGACCGGCGCCGCCGGCGCCGTCTCGGTCGATGGCGTCAATATCACGACCGTATGGGGCTACCCGGCGGGCAGTGCAGGCGCCAACGGCGCCGGCGGCATCGTGGACGCGGCCGGGCTGGACACGACCGGCAACAACGCCGACCAGGTCACGCTGAGCGGTGGGGGCGCAGCGGCCCTGGTGATCGCGGACAAAAATGCGCCCACGCCGGCCACCTGTTCGGTGTCGTACACGCAGCCGGCGGGCAACAACGCGGCTCCGGTGGTGTCGATGAACACGCTCGGTTGCTGACCCCGCCAGGGCGGCGCAGGCGCCGGGGGCGCCACGCCGGTCCCGGCGTCAATGGCCAGCGGCGCCCTCTGCCCGGGGAGCGCCGCTTTTTGCTTCCATGAGCCCGACACCTGTTCACCCGCCCAGTTCGTGCGCCGGATTCACGATGCTGGAGCTCGTCATCGTGATCCTGATCGCGGGCATCTTGTCTTTCACGGCGATCGGCCGCCTCAACAACACCGGCGAGGTCAACGCGCACGGATTTGCCGAGCAGATCGCCAGCACGCTGCGCTTTGCACAGGAAGCGGCGGTGGCGCAGCGCCGCCTGCTGTACGTCAATGTCAACGCGGGCACCGGCCTGGTCAACGCGTGCCTGGACAACGCATGCACGCAGCCGCTGGCGGCGCCCGGTGGCGGCAGCGTCAGCTTGCAGGCGCCCGGCGGCGTCGTGCTGACCACCAATGCCGCGCAGTTTTCGTTCGACGGGCTGGGACAGCCCTCGACCAGCAGTCAGATCCAGATCCAGGCGACCGCTTCCGATGGGCAGGTGTTCACGGTAACGGTCGAGCCGACCTCGGGCTATGTGCGCCGTTCCTGACCGCCGGCACACCCAGCGCGGCACCACGCTGGTGGAGGTGATCCTGTTCATGCTGATCGTGTCGGTCGCGGTCGTCTCGGTCGTCAGCGCGCTGTCGCTGGCGGCGCGCCAGTCGGCCGACCCGCTGGTGATGCGGCAAACGCTCGCCGTGGCCGAATCCCTGATCCAGGAAATCGACGGCCAGCCGTATGCCCAGAAGGATCCGTACAACCCGACCGGGCCGGACGACGCGATCGGCCCCGAGGCGGGCGAGACCCGGGTCGGCTCGCCGCTGCCGTTCGACAACCCGAACGACTACTCGGGCTACTCGGAGACCGGCATCGTCGCGCCCGATGGCTCCGCGGTCGCTGGCCTGGGCACCTACTCGGCCAGCGTTACCGCTTCGCAGCAGGCGATGGGCACGGTTCCGGCCAGCGACGGACTGCTGGTCGACGTCACAGCCACCGGCCCGGACGGGCAGCCGGTCACGCTGACCACCTTTCGAGCACGGTACGCGCCATGACCCCCCTTCGCGCAAAGCGCTTCGGCGCGAAGGCGGGTTTTTCACTGGTCGAGCTGGTGATGGTGATCGCGATCCTGGGCATCCTGTCGGCCTCGGTGAGCGTCTTCATGGCCAGCCCGGTGCGGGCCTATTTCGAGACGATCGACCGGGCCACGCTGACCGGCGCCGCCAACACGGCGATCCGCCGGATCATGCGCGAGGTGCAAGCGGCCGTGCCGAATTCGGCGCGGATCACTACCCGCGCCGGCACCACGTTCCTCGAGTTCGTTCCGATCGTCGATGCCGGCCGCTACCGCACGGCCGCGAGCAACAGCTACCCGACCCAGAACGACCCGCTGAGCGTCACCGATCCGACCGACAACTCGTTTCAGGTGCTCGGTCCCACGGTCAACGTCCCGGCCGGCTCGCAACTGGTGGTGCTGAACCTCGGATACGGGAACGCGAACCTGTACTCGGGGACCAACATCCGCAGCGTGACCAGCATCGGGCCGGCGCTGCAGACGATCACGTTCACCCCCACCACGGTCTGGCCCGGCGACTCGCCCGGCTACCGCTTCTACATCGTCAACGGCGCCGTGACCTACGCCTGTACGCCGAACGCGAGCGGAACGGGAACGCTGGTGCGCTACTCCGGATACGCGATCCAGGCGGCGCAGCCGAGCTCTACCCTGCTCGCGCCTCTGGTCGGCGCAAACGGCAGCCTAGTGCTGGACGACGTGACCGGCTGCACCTTCACACCGGGGCCGGTCTCGACCGACCTGAACGCGGTCCAGATGGCGCTGCAGCTGACCCGCAGCGGCGAGACGGTGTCGATGTATTCGCAGGTGCACGCACCGAACAACCCATGAGCGGGCACCCTCACCCCCGGCCCCTCTCCCGCTGGCGCGGGAGAGGGGAGTTCGCACAGCCCAGCGCCGCCGGCAGAGGTTTCGCGTTCATTGCCGCCCTTTTCCTGCTGGTCGTTCTGGGCGCGTTCGTCGCTTTCGTGATGTCGATCTCGATGAACGCGCATGCCAGCGGCGCGCTGGCGGTGCAGGGGGCGCGCGCCTACGAGGCGGCCCGCGCCGGGGTCGAGTGGGCCACCTACCAGATCCTGGATCCGCGCCAGGCCATCAACGGTGCGGTCACCACGCCGCCGCCGTGCTTCGCTTCCCCGTCGACGCCGGCCCTGCCCGGCCAGCTGGGGCCGTTCTCGTTGACGGTGAGCTGCACCCGTTATCCGAGCAACAGCGCCTTGCCCAACTACTACGAGGAATCCAGTACGCGCGTGGCCGTCTACGACGTGACGTCGACGGCTACGCAGGGTACGCCGGGCGCCGCCGATTACGTGGAGCGGCAGATCCAGGTGCGGATCGAGCAGTGCAAGGATCCGAACGCCTCATCGCCGGGTTACGTGTGCCAATGAGCCAGAGCACCCGACTCGCGCGCGCGGCCGGTTTCGCACTGGCGGTGCTGCTCGGATCGCTGTGCGCGCGTCCGGCGCTCGCGCAGATCACGCTGGTGCAATCCACGGGCCTTTTCGGCACCCCCGCCGGAACCTCGACCACCTCGTCGACCTTCACGACCAACCCGACGGTCGGCAATACGCTGGTCGTTCTGCTGTGGACCTGGACCCAGAATACGGCAGCCACCATCCACGTGGCCGATACGGCCGGCAACACCTACACGGCGAACGTCCAGGCCACGATCGTCCAATCGCCGTGGTACGAAAGCGCCGCGGTGTTCTCGACTCCGATCACGGCGACCGGGTCCGGCTTCCAGATCACGATCACCACGCCCCTGAACGACAACCAGTCGCAGATACGGGCGGTCGCGCTGGAATACTCCGGTGTCGGCCCGGTGGACCGTACCGCGGCAGCCAGCGGCGCATCCGCCACGGCCACCGTCGCAACCGCGGCGCCGACTTCCTCGGCCAACGAACTGGTGGTGTCGGCGCTCGGAATCGACAACCCGGCCGTGCAATTCAACTCGATTGGCCCGAGCGCCGGCTACACGACGCGCGCGGTCGAGCTGCAAAATGCCGGCGAGACGGCCGGGGCGGCAGCCGACCAGATCGTCAGCTCCGCCGGCGTACAGAGCATCACCTGGACCACCGCACAGGGCATGAGCGGCTGGGCCGCGGTCATCGCGACCTTCGGTGCGGGCTCCGGCTCCGGTTCGGGTGGTGGCGGCGGCGCGGCATCCGGCTTCAATGCGGTCGACGGCTACCTGTCCAGCTATCCGGCAGCGGCCGCCGGTCAACGCATTTACACGAAACTCGCCGGCACGGGATTCACGCTGAACGTCGCGGCGTTGAACAGCGTCACGCCGACGCCCGGCCTGCAGTCGCCGGCCTATGTGTCCGGCACCAACAAGGTAACGGTGGACCTGGTGGACGACAGCGACGGCTCGTGCGCGAGCTCGTGTGCCGGGTCGACCTGCCAGGCCAAGGCGGCCCTGGCCACGCTGACGACGAGCTTCGTCAGCGGCGATGCCAGCTACAAGAAAGGGCTGTCGTTCACGCTGCCCAATGCCGATCCGAACGTGCGGGTGCGGATCAGGGACACTACCAATTCGCCCACGGTGTACGCCTGCTCGGTGGACAACTTCTCGGTGCGGCCGGCCCGGCTGACCGTCACCTCCAGCGCGAATGCGGACCCGAGCGGGGCGAGCGCAACCGCCTCGCCGGTCGTGAAAACCGGTGCCACCTTCACGCTGACCGCGACCGCGACCGCCGGCTACGGCCGAACGCCGTCGGTCAATGGCAGCAACGTCACCGCCAATCCGCTCAATCCCGGCGTTGCCAGCGGCAGCTTCGGCGCGGCCAATGCAGCCAATGGCGCCGCCACCGGCAGCTTCACGTATTCGGAGGCCGGCTACTTCACCCTGAACACCAACGCCGTCTACGACCAGAGCTTCACGTCGGTCGATCAACCGGGCGATTGCACCGCGGACTATTCCAACTTTCTGGTCAACGGAAAATACGGCTGTTACTTCGGCAGCGCCGCGACCGTCGCCTTCGGCCGATTCATTCCGGACCACTTCACGATCACCGCCGGCCCGGTCACGCCCGCCTGCGGAACCTTCTCCTACTTTGACCAGGACGGTTTCGTCACCGCCTTCACGCTGACCGCGCAGAACTCGTCGAACGCAACGACCCAGAACTACACGGGCCCCTTTGCCCGGCTGGCCCTGGGCGCCTGGGCCGGGTACGGTTTCACCGGCGACACCGCGATCCCTTCGGCCAGCGCGACCGCACCGACCGGAACCTGGAACGACGGGGTAGCCAGCGTCAGCGTCCAGCACCAGGTGCTGGCCCGCCCGACCTCCACGCCCGCTTCGCCGATCAGCCTGACGGTGTCGGCGCGGCCGGTCGACCCCGACGGGGTCACCACGGCGGCGCCGGCCGCGGTGATGTCGGCCGGCACCCCGCTTCGGTTCGGCGTGCTCGCGCTGGGAAGCGGCTATGGCTCCAACCTCCTCGCACTGCGGCTGCCGGTCACCGCCATGTACTGGAACGGCACCGGTTTGGTCGCCAACGCGGCCGACACTTGCACTGGAGCGGTGCTCAGCAACGCCAGCATCGCACTGGGCAACCAGGTCCAGAAGCCGGGCACCGCCGGATCGTTTTCCACTTCGGTGATGGCCCCGCCCACGCTGGCTTCCACCTGGTCGCAAGGGCACGGCTCGATCACGCTGGCGCCGCCGAGCACCGCCGGCACGGCCCAGGTCGCGCTGAACCTCGGGTCGGGGGCGACCGACGCCTCCTGCATCGGCTGGGGCGTCGCTTCGACCGGTTCGCACCTGCCCTGGCTGCGCGGCAACTGGTGCGGCTCCTCGTACGCGGTCGATCCGTCTTCGCTCGCCAGCTTCGGCACCGCCGCCACCCCATTCGTGTACCTGCGCGAGAACCACTGACGGCCCGCCCGGGTTCGGCCCCGGCCTCCTTCGCTAAAGCTACGGACGCCAAGGCCTCCGAAGCCTTGGCGTAGGAGGCCGGCCGCTGAAGTTGAGCCCTTTTTCTGCCGCATTTTGACGGTCTTTTCGGGGGTCTTTTCCTGTCATGGGTATGCCCGCCGGCTCCCTAGCATGGGCAAACAAGGACCATTGGCGCGTGCCGCGCCATCGATGCGGGGCTGCTGAATGCTGCAAACGAACTGGCTGCGTGTGCTGCCCTGGCGTGCATTGGGACGCGGTCGGCGCACGTCGGAACAGGTCGGCGTGTACCGCACGTCGACCGCTCTGATCGCCGCGCGCGTTCGACTGGACGGCGATGCGGGCTGCAGCGTCGAAAAACTGGAAGCGATCGACCTGCGGGGCCAGCGCGAGCAGGTCGCGGTCGCCCATCTGGCGGCCAGCGGCATTCTGAGCAACGCGCCCGTCACCCTGGTGCTCGGCCCCGACCAGTACAACACCTTTCCGCTGCCCGCCCCTTCGGTGCCGCCCGGCGAAATGCGCGATGCGCTGCGCTGGAAACTGCGCGATGTGCTGCCCTACGCGCCCGAGGATGCGGTGATCGACTTCGTGCGCCTCGCGCACGCTGTCGATTCGAACGCGGCCGAGAGCCTGCTCGCAGTGGCGGCGCAGCGCCGCTCGGTCGCGCAGTCGGTCGCGCCCCTGCTGGCGGCCGGCGCCGACGTGCAGGCGGTCGATATTGCCGAAATGGCGCAGCGCAACCTGCTGATACGCCTGCCCGGAGGCGAAGGTGGGCGCGCGCTGCTGGGACTGGACGAATCATCGGCGCTGCTGACCGTGGTTCATCAAGGCGCTCTGTGCCTGGCCCGCCGGATTCAGATTCCGCGCTCGCAGACCATCGAGGAAGAGGATCCCGAGCACGTGGCCGCCCGCATCGCGACCCAGGTGCAGCGCTCCCTCGAGGTGGTCGAGCGCCAATCGGGCCTGGCGCCGGTGCGCACGCTGTGGATCGGCCCGCACCCGTACTGCGCGCTGATCGCCCGTTGCACGTCCGAGCAGACCGGGCTGGAGTGCCTGCAGCTCGATTTGCCGCAGGAGCTGCGGTTCGCGGCGGGCGTCGCGGAGCTGCCGCAGGAGCATGCCGGCAGCTCACCGATCGCGATCGGCGCTGCGCTGCGCACCGAACGTGCTGCGACCAGACTCCGGGTCGCCCCGCAGAGCTTCTCGCTGGCGTGGCTGTCCAGGCTGAAGGCCGCTTGACCCGAACGGCGACCGATGATTCAGGACAACATCAATCTGCTCGAGCGCAAGGCACCGGCCGGCCTGGCCTCGCCCTGGGCTCGCCGGATGATGCTGCTGGGCGGATCGGTGGCGGCGCTGGCGGCGCTCGCCGGCCTGGCGCAGAGCCGCGATCTGCAAAGAGTCCGGCACGAGCTGACCCGCGTGCAGGCCCAGACCGAGCGCCTGCAGCGCACGATGGTCGAAGTTCCCAGCCCCGAGATCGCACTGGCCGACCGGCTGGCGTCCGAAGAGCGCGAAGTACGGGCGCTCGAGACGGTGGCGCGTGCTCTGTCGACCGGTGGCCTGACGCACGCGGCCGGGTTCGTCGGCCCGCTGCAGGCTTTCGGGCGCGCCACGACCGAAGGGGTCTGGCTGACCGGACTGACCCTGGATAACCGGCATGGTTCGATGGTGGTCGAGGGCCGGGCGCTGGATGCTTCGCGCGTTCCAGCGCTGCTGCAGACGCTCAAGGGCGAGCCCTATTTCGCCGGCACCCATTTTTCCGCAATCGAGATGACGGCCGGCGCGACCGACACCGCGCTGGCCGCCGACCGCGCGCTGAAATTCCGGATAGCGACACCCGCCGTCGAGGCAGGCTTGCCGGCGTTGCCGAATCGGAGCCCGTCGTGATCAAGACGGATCAGCTCAACGAGTGGTGGAAACGGCGCAAGCCGCGCGAGCAGCTGCTGGTGATCGCGTCCGCGGCGCTGATCCTGCTGCTGACGGCAGACACGTTGCTGCTCAAACCGATGCGCGGCCAGATCGCCGATTACAACCAGCGGCTGGCCGGCGCGCGCGGCGAGCTGGCCAAGCTGCAGCAGCTCATGGAACAACGCGAGCGCGCCGGAAGCGAACAGCTGCGGGCGCGCGAAGCCGACCTGGAAGCCCGGCTGACGACCGCGGAATCCGATATCCACAACGCCCAGCTCGACCTGGTCTCTCCGCAGGAGATGGCGCGCCAGCTGGCCGCCATCCTGCACGGGTTCCCGCAACTGCACGTGGTCGGGATGCAGTCGGAATCGCCGATACCGTTCGACGACGGCGCCGACAAGAGCGGCAAGGCAACGCCCGGCGACGAGGCGCGCGCCTCGATGCTGTACGAGCACGGGCTGGAACTGACCGTCGAAGGCAGGTACCTGGATCTGATCGCCTACCTGCAGCAGCTCGAGCACGCCCCGTACAAGATCTACTGGCGCGACCTGGACTTGAAGGTCAATACGCAGGGCGTGCCGGTCACCAAGGTTCGCTTCTTCACCTTGTCGAGGGGACCGACATGGCTGACGCTGTGACGCGCGCCGTCGCGTTGCTGATGGCGGCGGGCCTGAGCGCCGCCGCGTCGGCTGCGGACGTGGTCGCCGACCCGACGCAGCCGCCTGCGGGCTACGGGGTATCGCAGCGCGCCGGCGATCCGCAATCCCCCGATCCGATCGCCCTGCCCCAACCGATTCGGCTGCAAATGATCGCGCGCGATGGTTCGACGCACCTGGCCGTCGTCAATGGCCTGCGCGTGCGGCCTGGCGACGCGATCGCGCTGGACGGCAAGAACGTGAAAGTGGTGGCGATCCACGACGATTCGGTGGTGCTGGATCGAGATGGACACCGTGAGCTCGTGGAACTGACCCCGCACGTGAGACTGAAATGAAACGCGATTCGCATTCCCCACTATACGGGCGCCTGGTGCGTCTGCCGGGCTCCGAGGAGCGAGACACGCCGCAGCCGCGCTGGACCTGGCTGATGCCGTGGGTGCTCGCCGCCGTCGCCGTCGGGCTGACTCTGCTGCTGTCGGCCTGCGCCAGCTCGCAACCCGAGGCCCGGCACAACAAGGTGTTGCCGGAAATCCGCGCCGACCTGACGGAGCCGTCAAGGCCCTATGCAGGCGCCGTCCCGCCCGAAGTGTCGCGCGTTCTGCTGCCGCCGGCCGATCTGTCGGTCGGGCGCCTCCTTCCCAAGACCGAACCGCGCTTCGATCTGAACGTGATCGGGCTGCCCGTCTCGCAGGTATTCGAAGCGCTGGCGCGCGATACGCGCTACTCGATCGTGGTCGATCCGGACCTGAAGACCTCGGTGACGGTCGGCCTGAAGGATGTGACGCTGATCGAGGCGCTCGAGGCGCTGCGCGAGATGTACGGATTCGAGTACCACGTGCAGGGAAGCCGCATCTTCGTTCAGCAGCCGGGGTTGCAGACCCGGGTGTTTCAGGTCAACTACCCGGTGACGACGCGCAGCGGCCGCAGCGACCTGCGGGTGACCTCCGGTTCGATCACGCAGAGCTCGGGCACGCCGGGCACGCCGGGCGGCTCGCCGCCGACGCCCTCGACTCCCGGAAACGGGACGCAGACGACCCAGGAGTCGAGCCACGTCACGACCCAGAGCCACAACGAGCTGTGGAACGAGATCGAGGCCTCGCTGAAGCTGCTGCTGGCCGTCGACGCGGCCCATGCGGATGGCCGCCAGCTGATCGTTTCGCCGCAATCGGGCGTGGTCGTGGTGCGGGCGTTTCCGCGCGAGCTGCGCCAGGTGGAGAACTTCCTGCGGGCAATGCAGGTCAACGTCGAGCGCGAGGTGATGCTGGAGTCCAAGATCATCCAGGTCACGCTGACCGATAGCACGCAGGCGGGAGTTAACTGGTCGGCCTTTCACGCCGGCACCGGCACGCGCGGTTCAGCCGGCATGATCACCCCGGGCGCCACGCTGACGCCGAACGGGCTGCTGACGGACGCGCTGCTCAGCGCACTGCCCGGAACCAGTATTTCCCAGCCCACGCCCGGCGCCGGGCCGCTGTTCGGCCTGGCCTTTCAGACGGCGAGCTTCGCCGCGTTGATGGAGTTCCTGCAGACGCAGGGCGACGTGCAGGTGCTGTCCAGCCCGCGCATCGCGGCGCTGAACAACCAGCAGGCGGTGCTGAAGGTCGGCACCGACGATTTCTTCGTCACTGGCATCACCACCAATATCTCTTCGTCCTCCACCGTCAACGGTTCGGCCGTGATCACGCCGACGATCACGGTGCAGCCGTTTTTCTCCGGCGTGGCGCTGGACGTGACGCCCCAGATCGACGACGACGGCAACATCATCCTGCACGTACACCCGTCCGTCTCCAACGTGGTCTCGCGCAGCCAGGACGTGAACCTGGGAACGCTCGGCAATTACACCCTGCCACTGGCCTCGAGCACGGTGTCGGAAACCGACACGCTGGTGCGGGTGAGCGACGGCAACATCGTCGCGATCGGGGGGCTGATGATCGCCAACCGTTCGGACACACGCAGCGGCGTGCCGGGCGTCGCCGACCTGCCCTGGCTGGGACGGCTGTTCAGCTCCAGCCAGCATTCCTTCACCAAGCAGGAACTGGTGATCCTGATGAAACCGACCGTGGTTCAGTCGCAGGCCCAGCTCGATGTGCTGCGCGAGGACGCGCTGCAGCGGATCGGCGTGGCCGTCGACGCCTCCAAACTGTAGAGCGCTTCGATGTATCTGACCCACTTCGGATTGAATGCAGCGCCCTTCGCGCTGACGCCCGACACGGCGTTCGCGTTCTCATCGAGGGCCCAGCGCGAAGCGCTCGACACCCTGGTGCTGGCGGTGGACGGCGGCGAAGGCTTCATCAAGATCACCGGCGAGGTCGGCACCGGCAAGACGCTGTTGTGCCGGCGCTTTCTGGCCCACGCAGTGGGCCAGCCCTCCGAAGCGCGCAGCGCGAAGGAGGGCACCCCGCACGCAGTGGGCCAGCCCTCCGAAGCGCGCAGCGCGAAGGAGGGCAGCACGCAGGCGGCCTACCGCACCGCCTACATTCCCAACCCCTGCCTGAGCCCGCGCACGCTGCTGCTGGCGATCGCGCGGGAACTGAAGATCCGTGTTGTGAACGTCAACTCCGACAGCGACGTGCTGCAGGCGCTGAACCGTGCCCTGCTCCGGCTGGCCGCGCGCGGCTTGCGGGTCGTGGTCTGCCTGGACGAGGCGCAGGCGATGCCGGTCGAGACGCTCGAGGCGCTGCGGCTGCTGTCGAACCTGGAGACCGAAAAGCACAAGCTGGTCCAGGTGGTGCTGTTCGGCCAGCCCGAGCTCGACCAGAAGCTTGCGCGCAACGATCTGCGCCAGCTGCGCACTCGAATCGCGTTTCACTACGAGCTCAGTGCGCTGTCGAGCGCAGAAACCGAGGTCTATCTGGCGCACCGGCTGCGCGTGGCGGGCCACCGCGGCAGCGCACTGTTCCCGGCCGAAGTCGCGCGGGCGGTTCATACCTGCGCTCGGGGCGTTCCGCGCCTGGTCAACATCATCGCCCACAAGTCGCTGCTGCTCGCCTACGGGCAGGGGTGCGCGCGCGTGTCGATGCGCCAGGCCCGCGCCGCCGCCAAGGACACGCCCCAGTCGCGCGGCCAGGGACTGCTGGCTCTGCTGGCCTGGACCCGCCGGCTGCGGCTCAGGATCGGTTACTGACATGCGAAGGCGCAACCGATGAGTGTGTTGAATACGATGCTGCGCGATCTGGAGAGGCGCGGAGAGCGCCCGGCGCAGCCGTTGCCCGCACGCTCGCCGGACTGGATCTCGGCGGCCACCAGCGGCACGGCCGCGCTGCCGCGGCGGCGCACACTGGCGCTCCGAGCCGCGCTGTGGCTCGCCGCCGCCGCCGCGGCCGCGGTGCTGACCTTCTGGCTGTGGCCGCGCTTCCTGCATAGCCCCGCTAAACCGAGTCTACCCACCCGGCACGTGGCAGCGGCGCCACTGCCGGTTGCCGAAGCGCCGGCCACCCCGGCCGCGCAACCGCTGCCGCCAGCAGCCAGCGTCGCCCAGGCCGCGCCGGCCGAATCGGCCCCGCGCGTCGCAGCCGCCGAACCCTTGCCGCAAGCCGCCCCCCTCCCGGCGCGGCCCGCTATGCCCCGCCCCTCGCATCGCCCTGCGCCGGGAAAAGCCAGCCCCGCCCCTGCACCTCAGAACGCCGAAACGGCCGCCGAAGCGGGCCCCGGCGCAGCCGCTGCGGCGCCGGCCGTGACGCACAGCGCGAACCAGTCTGAGCTGACGCATGCGATCGACCTGATCGGCCGGGGACGCACGACCGAAGCGGCTCAGCTGCTCGTCGAGGCGCTCGCCAGGCGTCCGGACTGGGAAGAGGCGCGCACGACGCTGGCCGCCTTGCAAGCCGAAAGCGGCGACCGCCGCCTGGCGCTGGCAACGCTGCTCGGCGGCGTGGCGACCGACCCGCGGCGCTTTGCGCCCACGGCGGCCCAGCTGCAAGCTGAGGACGACCCGGCCGCCGCGCTGCACACGCTGGAGAAGGTTCCGCTCGAGGCTCGCGGTCAGGCCTATCACGCGCTGGCCGCGGCAGTGGCTCAACGCGCCGGCCAGCATCAGCTCGCGGTCGTCGAATACGGTGCTGCGCTGCGGGCTGCGCCCACCGACGCGGTGACGTGGGTGGGCCTGGGCGTATCGCTGCAAGCGCTCGGGCGCAACGCCGAGTCGCTCGCCGCCTACCGAGGCGCAACGGGCGAGGCGCTCAGCGCCGACCTGCGCAGCTTCGTCGAATCGCGGATCCGCGCCTTGCAGGCTACCGTGGCCCCCGCTGCGCCCTAGCGGGTCTGGGTCCGAACGGGTACCCTACAGCGCCAACACCAGTCGAATTCCGGCCTCGACGCTCCGCAGCGTTTGCTGCGGCACGCGCCCGGCGCGTGCCGTAAGTCGGCTTTTGTCCACCGTCACGAGTTGCGACACATTCACAACAGAATCCCGGGGCAGGCCACTCCCCTTGCGCGCCAGGCGAACATTCCCTGGCGCGCTCCCCAGACGCAGGTTCGAGGTCACGACCGCGCAAATCGTCGTCCGAATCGCGCTGTCGTTAAAGTCGTCAGACTGAACGACGAGGACGGGACGGCGAAATCCCGGACCGGATCCGACAGGGTCGCCGAGCGATGCCCACCAGATCTCGCCTCGGCGCACTACCACTTCTCTTTGGGCAAAGACTGCGTCTGTAGTTGTTCGACAGTCGGATCCAGTTCGGAATCCTCCGGGTGTGCTGCATACACCGCATCGAGTCGCTCGCGCACTCCGAGGAACCGTTCGCCTTTGACGTATTCCGCCACGGCCTTGGCATATAGCTCACTACGAGACATGCCGCGCCGCTTAGCCAGGCTCTCGGCCTCCTCAAATACGGAATCAGGGATCGAGATAGCGGTCTTCATGTCCGCAGTATAACTTGAGTTATACCGGACATCAAGTTGACCCTGACCATGGGCTCAGGCCAGCTCGCTAGCGGGCGCCGGCAGCCAGAAACGCGTTCAGTTCCGGCAACGGCATCGGGCGGCCGAACAGGTAGCCCTGTGCCTGCGAGCATCCGGCGCGCCGCGCCAGTTCGAACTGCTCCTCGGTCTCCACGCCCTCGGCCACGACCCGCGCGCCGAAATGGCGGCCCAGTGTCGTGATGGCCCGCAGGATCGCCATCGAGGCGGCGTCCTCGGCCAGGCTGCGGACGAAGCTGCCCTCGATGTTCAAGGCGTCGGCGAAGCAATCGCGCAGCAAGGTCAGGCTGCAGGACCCCGTTCCGAACTGATCGAGCGCCACACCGACGCCGGTTTCACGCAGCAACGCGAGCCGCTCGATTGCGACCTCGACCTCGGCCGGCTGGCGGCCCAGGCTCGATTCGGTCACCTCGATCTGGAGCCGACGCGCCGACAGCCCGGTTTTCTGCAGGATTCGGGCGACGACCGTGTTCACATCGGAGCCGCGAAATTCGCGCGCCGACAGATTCACCGACAAGCCGATCTCGGGCGGCCAGTCGGCCGCGGCGGCGCACGACTGGGCCAGCACCGCCTCGCCGATCGGAACGATCAGTCCGCTCTCCTCGGCCAGGTCGACGAACTGGCCGGCGGGCAGCAGCCCGAAACGCGGGTGCAGCCAGCGCACCAGGGCCTCGACTCCGACCACGCGCCGGGTCCGCACGCTCACGCGCGGCTGGTAGTGCACCAGGAATTCGTTCGAGCGCAGCGCCTGACGCAGGTCCGACTGCAACTGCAGGCGCCGCGATTCGCGCTGCGCCATGATCGGATCGAAGAACTGATAAAAGCGCGTCGAGGTTTCACGCGCGTACTGCAGCGCGCTCAGGGCTCGCTGCATCAGCGAACCGGCGTCGGTGCCGTCGGCCGGACAGACCGCCACGCCCATGGTGGCGCTGACGCGCACTTCCTGCCCATCGACGCGCAGCGGCGCGTCGATCAGATCGATCAGCTTGCGCGCGACCGGCGTGGCATCGCCGGAGGCGCGCAGATGTGTGAGCACTACGCCGAACTCGCCGTCGCCGATCCGTCCCACCAGGTCGCAGCCCCGCACCGCCAGCCGCAGACGCTCTCCGATCAGGCGGGCCGCATGGTCGGCGGCGCGAAATCCCATCGAGCCGCGCAACGCGACGAGCTGCTCGACGCCGACCAGCAGCACAGCCGCCGGCTCGGCAGCGCCCTGATGCTCGAGCGTCGCGCGCGCGAGTTGCTCCTCGAACAGTCTGCGGTTCGGCAATCCCGTAGCCGGATCGAAGCGCTCGGCGGCCAGCGCGCTCGCCTGCGCGGCGGCGCGCTCGTGCAGCTCGGCAATCAGCCGCTCGCTGGTCCACGCCAGCTCCGTATCGCGTTCGGCAATGGTGCGCTCCAGCGCGCGCAGCCGACCGGGCGGCTCGGCCGACGGCCGGGAAGGATCGTTCTCGGTGGTATCGGATGGCTCCATGGCAGCGAATGATTTCCGGTAAGGAGGCGCGCGCAGCGCCCTGAGCGGGTTTGTCCGATTTTCGCGGGCCGGCCGCCAGCGGGGTCGCGCGATAACGCCGCATTCCGGCTTCAAATCCTAAGGCTCGAATTGCCCCGGATACGCGGGGCAATTCGCGGCGACGGTCACCTAAGAAAGTCTCGATTCGTGCCGAACATTGAACAATAGGCCGTCAAGCGGCCGCCGTTTCGAGAGTGAACCCCGGTGATCCTGTTTCTGGACTTCGACGGTGTGCTGCACCCGGATCCTTGCTATGACGCCAAACGCCTGTTCGAGAACGCCCCGCGCCTGGCTCACACATTGCGCGGTTTTCCGCGCGTCACGCTGGTGCTGTCCACCTCGTGGCGGCAGACCCGGCCATACGAGCAGCTTGTCGCCATGCTGCCTGCACCGCTGCGCCAGCGCGTCATCGGCGCGACTCCGAACTTCAGCGACTGCTCGCCCAGCGCCGCACTGGTCCCGTACCGGCGCCAGGCCGAGTGCCTGCACTGGATGCGGCAGAATCGTCTCCAGGACGAAGCCTGGCTCGCGCTGGACGACCGCCCGAACTGGTTCGCGCCGTACTGTGAAAACCTGATCGCCTGCCATCCGCAGACCGGCTTCGACGCGGCCGCGCGTGCGCGCCTGCGCAGCACGCTGCAACGCCACTTCGAACGTCACACCAGCGTGGTGGACCTGCTGATCGAGTAGACCCGATCGCGGCGGCCCGGCCGCCGCGTCGATCGAAACATCCCCACATTCCGGGCCAAGGTATATTGGCGCCCGGATCGGCGGGCCCATGCGCGCCGGTCCCACGCTTCACGACAACAACCATCAATGGGCACCCGGACCGGCACGGCCGGCTTGCCGGCGCTGACTCTCGGCGCCGTCGGCGTCGTCTATGGCGACATCGGCACCAGCCCGCTGTACGCGGTGCAGGAATCCTTCAATCCGGTGCACGGCATCGCGCCGGGGCCGGCCAACGTGATCGGCGTGATCTCCGTGATGGTGTGGACGCTGGTGCTGATCGTGGCCCTGAAGTACGTCGTGCTGATCCTGCGCGCCGACAACCGCGGCGAAGGCGGCATCATGGCCCTGACCGCGCTTGCCTCCTCGGCGGTTGGACGAGGGTCGCGCCGCTTCTCGATGGTGGTGGGCCTGGGGCTGCTCGGTGCGGCGCTGTTCTGCGGCGACGGCGTGATCACGCCATCGATCTCGGTGCTTAGCGCGGTCGAAGGGCTGGAGGTCGCCACCCCCGCTTTCAAGCCCTACGCCGTGCCCATTTCCGTCGCGATTCTGACGGCCTTGTACATGGTGCAGAAAAACGGAACCGGCCGCATCGGCTCCCTGTTCGGACCGGTGCTGGCGGTGTGGTTCCTGGTGATCGGGGCCACGGGCCTCGCCAGCATCTGCCGGGCCCCGCAGATCCTGGCGGCGCTGGACCCGTTGCGCGGGTTCGACTTCATGCGCCGCAACGGCATGGTCGGTTTCGCCGCGCTGGGCGCGATCGTGCTGTCGGTGACCGGGGCCGAGGCCTTGTACGCCGATCTGGGCCACTTCGGAAAACGCGCCATCCGCACCGCGTGGTTCTCGCTGGTGTTTCCGTCGCTGCTGCTGAACTACCTGGGTCAGGGGGCGCTGCTGCTCACCAACACAGGCGCCGCCGACAATCCGTTCTACCGGCTGGTGCCGTCCTGGGGCGTGGTGCCGATGGTCGTGCTGGCCACGGCCGCCACCGTGATCGCCTCGCAGGCGACGATCTCGGGAACGTTTTCGTTCGTCAAGCAGGCGATCCAGCTCGGATACCTGCCCCGGATGCAGATCGTGCAGACCTCGGCGCACTCGCTGCACCAGGTCTACCTGCCCGACGTGAACTGGCTGCAGTACCTGCTGGTGGCGAGCGTCACCATCGCCTTCGGCAGCGCCAGCGCGCTGGCGGCCGCCTACGGAATCGCCGTGACCGGCACCATGCTGATCACGACGCTGCTCACGTTCCAGGTGCTGCGCTACGGCTGGAAGTACCCGCTGTGGCTGGTGGTCAGCGCAACGGGGCTGTTCCTGCTGGTCGACGTGGCCTTTTTTTCAGCCAACACGCTGCGGATCGTGCAGGGCGGCTGGTTTCCGCTCGCGATCGCCGCGGTCGTCTTCTTCGTGATGGTGACCTGGAGCCACGGCCGCCAGTTGGTGCGGCAGCGGCTGCAGAAAGAGGCGGTGCCGCTGTCGGTCGTCATCGGGTCGCTGGTCGCGTCCCCGCCCCCGCGCGTGTCGGGCACGGCCGTTTTCCTGCGCGGCGAGCAGGAGGGCGCGCCGCGCGCGTTCATGCACAACCTGCTGCACAACAAGGTGCTGCACGAGCACGTGGTCTTTCTGACGGTGCACGTGTCCGAGGTGCCGTGGGTGCCGGCCGAGCAGCGCGTCAAGGTGTGCCCGCTCGGGCACGAGTTCTGCCAGGTCGACGTCTACTGGGGCTTCATGAACGAGCCCGATGTGCCCAAGGCGCTGGAGCTTTGCAAATCGCAGGGGCTGACGTGCAACCCGATGGAAACCTCCTACTTCCTGAGCCGCCAGCGGCTGGTGCCGGCCGTCGGCCAGGGGCGCATGTCGCGGTGGCGCGAGCGCATCTTCGCGGCGATGGTGCGCAACTCGGCCGACCCGGCCGATTATTTCAAGCTGCCCACCAACCGGGTCGCGGAGCTGGGGGCGCAGATCGAAATCTGACCGCTGCAGCGCCTGACCAACCCGTAACGTCGCTAGCGCACGCCGAGCAGTTCGACGTCGAAAATCAGCGTCGCATTGGGCGGAATGGCGCCTCCAGCCCCGCGCGCGCCATAGCCCAGTGCCGCGGGGATGATGAGCCTGCGTTTGCCGCCGACCTTCATCCCGGCAACGCCCTCGTCCCAACCGCGAATGACGCGGCCCGCGCCCAACGTGAAGTCGAACGGCTGGCCGCGATCGACGCTGGAATCGAATTTCTTGCCGGCGCTGCCATCGGGATTCTGCAGCCATCCGGTGTAATGGACGCTGACGTGCTGTCCGGCACTGGCTTGCGCCCCGGTGCCGACGACCAGATCTTTGAATTCGAGGCCGGAGTCGGTCTTGGTGTTCATCGTGGTGTCGGTTGCCGCTTTCGGTTGCTCGGCACCTGAGGCGCCGAATGGACCCGCGAGGGATCCGTAAAAAAAGACAGTTCCCAGCAATATCGACAGCGGGACATAAGAGTATCGCATGGCTGAATACCTCGAGTTCGTCAGGCGCTGGGCGCTTTTGGACATTGCCATGAATTGTATGCTTAGGGCCAGTCCCTGATGACGAGCCGCTGAGATAGAAAGCCGGTGAGTGTGCGCCCCGAGGCTGGCGTTGTACTGATACTTTCGGCGCTGGTCGCGATTGGCGGGCCCGTCGGCCTGGGGCTTGCGGGCCTGCTTCGAAAGGACCCGACACGGGCTGCAGACCCGAGGAGTCAACTCCCCTGGGACGGGCGACTGACGATTTCATCCGCACTCATCTACACGCTGGCCTTCAACCTGATCTTCCTGTTGCAGGAGCTATTCCTCGTCCTGCCCAAAGCACTGACTCCAGGTCTTCACGCCACGCTCTATCACAACAACCATGGCTGGACCGGTGAGAACCCGTTGGCGCGCCTGTTCCAGGGCACGGGTGCACTGGTGATCCTGCTGGCGGGACTGGCCGCCGTGGGGTGGCTGAAACGCTCGCCGGGCAGGTCGACAACGCTTCGTCTGTTCGTTATCTGGATCGCCTTTTGCGGGCTTTTCGAGTCACTGCCGCAGATCGTCGTGGGCGCGGTCCTTCCACAGAACGACGTCGGCATGGCCATGGACTATCTGCGCCTGCCGCCGATCGCAATGCTGGCGGCGGCGATCGCGTCACTGGCGGCGATCGCCGCCGCGGGCAGCTGGCTGGCGTTGCCGTTGCTTGAGCTCGCCGACGACCCGGCGCGTGTGGAGGGGCGTGCCCGGCGGACTCAGTTCATCTTCCGGACCGCCACGCTGCCGGCACTGTCGGCGATCCTGCTGATCCTGCTGTTCCGCGTACCCGGATCGATCGACCAGGTCGTGATCGTACCGGTCGCCGTGACTGTGATCGGTGTTGTCTGGATTCAGGCCAGTGCCTGGCGTTACACCGAATTCGACCTGGCGATGCGCCGGGAAGCGCCATCGATCCGCGCTCCCCTGGTTGCGCTCCTTCTCCTTCTGGTTGTCTTTCAGGTCATCTTGCGGCCCGGTATTGCGTTCTAGTGTTGCGGTTCGGCGTCACTCCATCCGCACCACCACCGGCGGCACGTTCTCGCTCGCCGCCTGCGCAGCCAGCGCGGGAATGTCGGTCTCGGTGACCGCGCGCCAGCGGCCCAGCTCGACGCCAAGGCGCTGGTCCAGGCGCGCGAACACGTCCAGCATCGGCTGCGTGGGGGCCGTGTCCGCATTCTCGATCAGGTGGCTGAACGAATCGAACTGCTCGTTCAGCATCGAGGGATAGCGCAGTGTTCCCTCGGTGCTCTTCAGCTTGACCTGGATCAGCGCCTGCTCGATCGGCGCGATCGTCTTTTCCAGCTTGTCGATCGTGGCGAGCAGGCTCTTGCCGCGATCGCCCGCTTCAAGCCGGGACCGCAGCGATTCCAGGTCGCTGCGCACGCCCCGGATCTGGTTGATCGCCCGATGCATCTGGCTGATGCGTTCGCGCACGCGCATCGACAGGTCGAACTGTTCGCGCAGCGCATCGAGCGAATGCGCGGTGCGGGGGTCGGGCAGCACCTCGAGCTGCGACGTCTCGCTCTTGCCGTTCCAGCTCAACGTCAGCCGGTAAGTGCCGGGCAGCACGATCGGGCCTTCGGGGCCGTTGCCCCCATAAAACGCTCCCGGCGTTTCCAGCGGCGAGCCCCAGCGCAGGTTCCACGCGAAGCGGTTCATTGCCTCCTTGGCCGGGATCATGTCGGCCGGCTTTTCCAGGTCGGGCCACTCCGGCGGCTGCTCGAACTTGCTTTTCTTCTTCTGGCTCGAGAACGTCTGCACCACGTTGCCCTGAGCGTCCTGGATCTGAAGCGTCACCTCTTCGCCCGGCGTGCTGCGGAACCAGTAGTCGATGAATGCCCCGTTGGGCGACACTCCCACCGGTCTGCGCTTGTCGATCTGCTCCGGATAGTGCAGGCGCACCGTCGCGCTCGGCTGGTAAAGGACCATGTCCTTGGCGGCGAGCCGCGCCGTCGCCTGGCGCAGCGGGGCCAGATCGTCCAGGATCCAGAACGAGCGGCCGTTGGTCGAGATGGCCAGATCGTCGTCCTTGACGACCAGGTCGGTGACCGGCGTGGCCGGAAGGTTCAGCTGCAGCGGCTGCCAGTGCTGGCCGTCGTCGAACGAGACGAACACGCCCAGCTCGGTTCCCGCGTAGAGCAGCCCCTTCCTTTTCGGGTCCTCGCGCACGGCCCGCACGAAGGCACCGTCGGGAATGCCGCTGGTCACCTTCGACCAGCTGCTGCCGAAGTCGCTCGTCTTGAAGATGTAGGGACGCGTGTCGTCGAGCTTGTGGCGCTCGACCGCGATGTACGCGCTGGCCGCGTCGTGCGGCGAGGCGTCGATCTGGCTGACTGTGCCCCATTCAGGCATCGCCCCCGGCGTGACGCTGTTCCAGGTCTTGCCGCCATCGCGCGTGAGGTGGACCAGGCCGTCGTCCGTTCCGGCCCACAGAAGGTCCTTCTGCACCGGCGATTCGGCCAGGGCGAACACCGTGTCGTAGTACTCGACGCTGGTGATATCGAGCGTGATCGGCCCGCCCGACGGCTTCTGCTTGGACTTGTCGTTGCGGGTCAGGTCGGGGCTGATCGCGCTCCAGTGCCGGCCGGCGTCGGCGCTCTTGAAGACGACCTCGGCGCACGTGTACAGAACATTCGGATCGTGCGGCGACAGCAGCACCGGCTCGGTCCACTGGAACCGGTGCTCCAGGCTCTCCGCTCCCAGCCCGGAGGTATCCAGGGGCCAGACGTTGATGTACTGAACCTGCTTGGTGCGTTTGTCCCAGCGCGTGAGCGTGCCGCCGTTGTCGCCGGCGAACACGATGTTGGCGTCGCGCGGATCGGGCGCGATCGATCCGCTCTCGCCGCCGCCCACGTCGTACCAGTCGCCGGCGCCGATCGTTCCTTCATCGGTGCGGCTGGCGATCGCGACCGAACCCAGGTCCTGCTGCGAGCCGTACAGGCGGTAGGGATAGTCGTTGTCGGCGACCACGTGATAGAACTGGGCGGTGGGCTGATTGTCCTGGCGCGTCCAGCTCTTGCCACCATCGAGCGTGATCGTGACGCCGCCGTCATTGCCGTCGATCATCCGCTGCGGATTGGCCGGATCGATCCACAGCGCATGGTGGTCACCGTGGGGCGCGGGAAGCAGCGTGAAGGTCTTGCCAGCGTCGGTCGAGCGGAACAGGCCCGTGTTCTGGACGTACACCGTGTCGGCGCTTTTCGGATCGGCGAAGATGTGGCTGAAGTACCAGGCCCGCTGGCGGAAGCGCTCGTCGTCGTTGACGCGCGTCCAGTTCTGGCCGCTGTCGTCCGAGCGGAAAATGCCGCCCTCCTCCGCTTCGATCGATGCATAGACGCGGCTGCCGTCGGCGCCCGATACGGACACGCCGATCTTGCCCTTGATCCCCTTGGGCAGGCCGTTGCCCTCCAGCCGCGTCCAGGTGCTGCCGCCGTCGACCGACTTGTACAGACCGCTTCCCTCGCCGCCGCTCGTCAGACTCCACGGCGTGCGCACCACCTCCCACAGTGCGGCGTACAGGATGCTCGGACTGTGCGGATCGAACACCACGGCGATGCCGCCCGAGCGGTCGTTCTTGTAGAGCACTTTTTCCCAGGTCCGGCCGCCATCGAGCGTGCGGAAGATGCCGCGCTCCGGGTTCGGCCCGTAGGCGTGCCCGAGCGCGGCAACGAATGCGATGTTCGGATCGCGCGGATGGATGATCACGGCACCGATGTGCTGGCAATCGCGCAGCCCCATGTTGCGCCAGGTGCGGCCCCCGTCCGAGGACTTGTAGATGCCGTCGCCATTGGCCACGTTGCCGCGGATGCTGGCTTCTCCCGATCCCGCGTACAACACGTTCGGATCGGACTCAGCAACGGCGAGCGCGCCGATCGAGGCGATCGACTCCTTGTCGGTGAGCGGCGTCCAGTTGGCGCCGCCATCGCCCGACTTCCACACGCCGCCCGCCGCGGCGCCGAAGTAATACTGGGTCGGATCCCCGGGCACGCTGGCCACCGCGACCGAGCGGCCGCCGCGGAATGGTCCGATCAGCCTCCATTTCATGCCGTTGAACAGGCTGTCTGGAACGGGCTGCCCAAAAACCGGTAGGGCAAACAGCAATAGCGACCACAGCAGCACCTTGCGCAGCAAGAGCATCACAGAACTCCAGAGCGGGTTATCGAACAGGACGAGCGGAGCGCCGACCTCTCAGGGCCGGCGCTCCAGGGCCATTGCACCGCCTGGCGCACAGCCCGCGGCGGCAAAGCTTACGCAACTGTAGCGCGCCGGGTAATCCCTCAGCGGGCGAGAGCCCGCCGGTCATTTCTGGGCCTGCGCCAGCTCGTCCGGCGTGTCGACGTCCTGGAAGATGGCCTCGGTATCGAACGGCACCGTACGCACGGACCCGGCGTACCGCTCGAGCAGGCCGCGGGCTCCGGTGTCGCCGCTGAGCGCGCCCAGGGCCGGGAAGAAATCCTTCGGCCACAGCACGGGCTGGCCGCGCCGGCCGTCGCGCCACGGCGCGACGATGGTCGGCCGGCGCGGATCGAACGCATCGATCAGCCGGTCGATGTGGGCCGCCTCGATCCACGGCATGTCGGCCAGCTGCACCAGCGCCGCATCGAGCGTGTCGGGCAGCGCCGCCAGCCCACACCGCAACGAACTCGACAGTCCCGTGGCGTATTGCGGATTGCGCACCGCGGTGACGAGCTTGGGGGCCGGCACCGCCTGCAGCGCAGCCTCGACCCGCTCGGCCTGCCAGCCGGTCACCACCACCACCTGGCTGCAGGCCGACTCGACGGCGCAGCGCACCGCGCGCTCGATCATCGTCACGCCGCCGATCTCGCACAGCAGCTTGTTGCGCCCCTGCATCCGGCGCGAGGCGCCGGCCGCCAGCACCAGGGCTGCGACGCGGCCGCTCACGGCGCAACGCTGCGATAGCGTTCTTGCACGATCTGCGCCAGCGTGGCCAGCGCGATCTCGGCCGGCGAGCGCCCTCCCAGCGCGAGCCCGACCGGGGCGTGAATCCGGCCGACCTGATCGGCCAGCCCGAGCCGGGTCAACCGCTCCACGCGCTGCGCGTGGGTGCGCGCGCTGCCCAGCGATCCGATGTAGAAGGCGGGGCTCCTGAGCGCGGCCGCCAGCGCCGGATCGTCGATCTTCGGATCGTGCGTCAGCGTGACCACCGCGGTGCGTGCATCCGGCGCCAGCCGCGCCATCGCCTCGTCGGGCCATTCGTTGATCAACGTGACGCTCGGAAACCGCCCGGCATGGGCGAA
>Ga0307479_10000458_pt1 | contig 36752 bp, 33 predicted proteins | sample atmos_gasesECM4C_FD_203743 | JGI IMG/M metagenome (GOLD analysis project Ga0307479, IMG submission 203743) | Hardwood forest soil microbial communities from Morgan-Monroe State Forest, Indiana, United States - atmos_gasesECM4C_515 | ecosystem: Environmental > Terrestrial > Soil > Temperate...
GCAAATCATGATTCCGGCAATGGGGCCGAGCAGAGCCGAACAACCCACCAGCCAGCCAAAAATGTACGAACTGAAATCGCGAAGTAGCTTCCACGGCATCATCAGAATACCCAGCACGCCGGTGATGAGACCGCCGGTGCGGAAAGAAATAAGGCTAGGCCGCAAATTCGAAAAATCATTGGAAGGAGAGACCACGTTCGCGGCCACGTTGGTGTTAAGCGTGGCAAGAAGTAGAGCAACAAGCGCGATTAGCGCGACCACTGGCTGATTGAATCGTCCCAGCAAAACAACCGGATCCCAGATTGCTTCACCAAAAATCACCGCCGACGCGGAGGTAACCGCAACGCCGATGAAGGAGTACAACGTCATGGCGGTGGGCAAGCCCAATGCTTGGCCAACCATTTGAGCGCGTTGCGATTTGGCATAGCGGGTGAAGTCGGGAATATTCAGCGCCACCGTGGCCCAAAATCCGACCATTCCCGTTAATGATGGAATGAAAAAGCGCATGAATTCGGCAGTGGTGTGAAATTTGCTTGGGGTTCGCAATACTGGGCCGAATCCGCCTGCCTTGTGGGTGATCCAGAAAAGCAGGAGCAATCCCACCGCCAGCATGAATGGCGCGCCGATGCCCTGAAGCAATTTGATTGTTTCGATGCCGTACCAGATGACCATCATGTTGACGGCCCAGAAGAGAAAAAAGCAGATCCAAATGCTGTCGGGAAAGGTTGCCGCTCCGGGCCAGATGACGCGCAACATGGCGTAGATGGCTTGCCCGCCGATCCACGTCTGGATGCCGAACCAACCGCAGGCGACCAGCGCGCGCAGGAGCGCCGGCACATTCGCTCCGCGCACGCCAAACGACGCGCGCACAAATACCGGGAAGGGGATGCCGTAACGAGTGCCGGCATGCGCGTTCAGCAGCATGGGAACCAAAACAATTAAGTTGCCGAGAAGAATGGTCAGAATCGCCTGAAGCCAGTTCATGCCTCCGGCGATCAGGCCCGATGCAAGCATATACGTGGGAATGCAAACACTCATGGCCACCCACAGCGACGCGTAGTTATAGGTGCCCCAAGTGCGCGCCTCCAGAGGGATGGGGCGCAAATCAGGATTGTAGAGAGATGGATCGACCTGTGTGAGATTCATACTTGAAATTCGAGCATCTCCAAAGTTGAGACTGAAATAGTTTGGCCATTTAGTACGAGTATCGGTGGCCTCGGCGGATCAGTGGCCGTTCAAACCGAGCCCAGGACAGTTCCGCGATCAGCATAGTAAGGCTGAAGGCCAGTACGGTCACAGCGATAGAATTCAGAGTTTCGAAGCGAGGCACGTCGCCTCGCACATATTTATGAACCATCCAATTCACAGCCACATGAATGACGTACACGCAATAAGACACCTTGCCCAGTTCCCGCAAAGGCCACCAGCGGAACACACTCGCAATGAAACTATTTTTGTCCAACAAAGAAATTACCAGCAACGATAGATACAGTGCGGAAAAAAACGGGAATCCCAACGATGCTTGCGAAAAAAATAGTTGGGTTTCACCATCCAAACGAGCGTTACTAAAATTAGAGCGGCACAAACAGGGATGGCATATTTGAAATAAGCCACATGTTCCGAACACCACTGTTTTAGGGGCGCGGTTCTCCACGGCAACGCGGCAAGCACTCCCAATGCAAGGTCATCGGCGCGACTCGGGGTCCAAAAAGTAGCAGCACGCAATCCCCAATACTCTTGTAATGCATGCCCGAATACGATGACAAGGAAAAATCTCAGGACGAAAGAGAAGGCCACCACAGCGAGCAGGATTTTCCAAAGTTGATGTGGTTGCGCGTTGCGAATTAGCGGCGGGGACAGTAAATAAAACTGTTCCTCAACGCCCAGCGACCACATGACGCCAAACCATACAAACTCCACGCTGGTGTGCTGGAAGGAATAATTCCTTAAAAACGCAAGGTATACCCAGAAGGGCGTTAGCAACGTAAATTGGGTGCTTATCAGGGAAATCGCCGCGTATAAAGCGATCCATAAATAGTACACAGGAAAGATTCTATGGAATCGTCGAAGATAGAAGGTTCGATAGTAGTTCGGCGATTGCCTGGAATCGAGCAAGATCCCTCCGATTAGAAAACCCGAAAGGATGAAAAACAGGTCTACGCCCGATGCGCCCAAGCCGAGTGCGGTGCAAATTCTTTCCACTAAAGAATGTGATCGGCCATGCGGAACACTAGCGACGTAATGGCTTACTACAACAAGAGAAATTGCCAACCCGCGAAGGCCATCCGCTCAAGAATCCGTTCCGAGCCTGCGTTGCCATCGATGCTCAGTCGCGTCATCAAGCGTTGCTCCGAGGTCGCAAGATTCTGCTGGTGAATTCAGTCGGCGCGTTTCACAACTGTTTGCTGTTCACGGCTTATTTGTGGCGCGGTCTTTGGCGGCGTCGGCCATGATTTTTTCTATCTGGTCGGGATCGCGGGGCAAGCGTTCGCTAAGAAGTTTGTAGCCGTCCGGCGTGATCAGCACGTCGTCTTCGATGCGTACGCCCAGATTTTCTTCTGGGATGTAAATGCCCGGCTCCATGGTCACGACCATGCCCGGTTTCAACGGCTCGCAATACTCGCCGGGATCATGGACGTCGAGGCCAATGTGATGGCCGAGACCGTGAATGTAATACTGGCCGAGCGATTTGCCGTGGAGATCTTTGCCGTGGGAGTTGATGTAATCGTAGGAAACTTTGTGCGCGCTGTGGCCGCCTTTCTTGCACATATCCACTCCAGGCTTCAACGTGGCCATCGCCGCGTTTTGCGCGCCCAGCACGATGTTGTAAATCTCGCGCTGGCGCGCGGTGAATTTTCCATTGGCTGGCAAGGTGCGCGTGATGTCCGCGGAATATCCGGAATATTGCGCGCCCACATCCAGGACCACGATGTCGCCATCCTCAATTTTTCGTGAAAGCTTGTCGTAATGCAGCGCCACGGAGTTGGGGCCAGCGCCCACGATAGGTGCGTAGCCTTCCGCTTCGGAGCCGCCCATGGCGTGGAGTTCCACCATTTTTGCGGCGACTTGATACTCGTAAAGTCCCGGACGCATCATTTTCATCGCTTCCAGTTGCGCGTCCAGAGAAAGCTCAATGGCTTTTTGCAGGAAGGCGAGTTCTCCCGGCGATTTGATTTCGCGAAGAGCATAAATATTCTGGCGAATATCTTTCACCTTGGCCTGCGGCGCGGCAAGCTGGAGCCAGTCGACTACGGCTTTCTCGTGGGGGTAGCCGCCCAATTCTTTTTCATAAGGAAGAACGGTGTAAACGGCGGGGTAGGTTTTTGCGAGCTTCTCAACCTCGGCGCGCATTTCGGGAAAAGGCTTGACGGTGGCGAATCCGGTGCGCGCAGCGATGTCTGGATCGGTAGGCGACATGCGCACGCCATTCCATTTTTCTTTGTTGGGATCCTTGGGAGGCAAGAAAAGAATTTCGCGTGGGCCGGATGAAGCATCGCCGCGTGATGCGGCAGACGATCCTGCCGCGGCAGGCGAGCCATTGTCGTGTTTGGGAGCGGGGAAAATAATCAGTCCCGCGCCTTCCTCGTTATGGCCGGTGAGGTAGTAAAAATTTTCTTCCTGGGCGAAGATGTACGCCTGCGAGACTTCTTCGCGTCCGGTAAAGCCCCACAGAATAATTGGGCCGTCGGCTTGGGCGGCAAGTTGCGCGCGGCGCCCGGTGTAAATGATGTTCGGTTCGCGTTCGCGGCGTTGTTGCGCCCGTGTTTGCGGCGCGCTCAGGGCGGCGGCGAAACATAGCGCGGCCATCACCGTGAAAAACAGCAGGAACCGATAATACGAATTATTTTCGGGATCTTGGGATGGAGCCAAAGATAAAGCGGGCGGGCACGGGTGTTGCGTGTGGCCAGAAGCCTGACGACTCACATATTCTCCTTGAATAACACCACTGCGATGCGGCCCGGGGCAAGCGGGGATGTTTCCCGAGAGCACTTTTACGCTAAACGCCAGAACGCCTTCAATGAGGCGCAGCACAAATAGCAGGCGGGTGCTCTACTGCGGGGATTGTAGCTGAATTATTCCCGGCAACCAAAATGGGCGGTCTGCGCCGGACGGTTCTCTTCGATAAAGTTTTTAACCGCCGAACCGCCCGTGGTCATGTACCTGAGCTTTACGGACAGCGTGATACGCTGGGTAAAGATAGCCGTAAACAGCCATTTGATCTGCGGGGACTATTCGATTGCCCAGGCGCTTCGTTTTATTTCTCACCATATTTCAATCCGTTCTAATTTTGGTTCATGGATTTCTTTTTCTCACCTGGGTTTATTTCTGGGCGCCGCATATTCCAGGCGAAGCCCACGTTTATGATTTCAGTCCGATGAATCATTGGCGGTTGCTTGTTGCGCTGGGCATTTTGTCGGTCAGCTTTCTGGCTACATCGATAATCGGTTTCCGAACTACAAATTTGGTTTTGCGAATTGTGTACCGCATTACCGCGGTGTGGCTGGGCTTCGTAAACTACGCATTTTTCTCGAGTGTGCTGTGCTGGGTGGTCTATCTGGCGGTTCTGTTAGTTGGAACAAAAATAGAGCGCGCCTATTTCGCAGCGTTTTTCCTTGGATTAACCGTGGGCGTGACCGGCTACGGAGTGATCAACGGTGAGTGGACACGCGTAAGGCGGATCACCGTGAAACTGGCGAGACTGCCGGACTCCTGGCGCGGGCGCACCGCTGTTTTAGTCAGTGATGTCCATCTGGGAAACTATCGCGCGTTTGGATTCGTTCGGCGCGTCGTAAAGCTGGTTCTCAGGCTGAAACCTGATGTGGTGTTCATCGCGGGGGATTTGTACGACGGCACGCCTGCGGATCTTGCGCGGCTGGCCGAACCTTTGCGCATGCTGAAAGCTCCGCTAGGGGCATTTTTTGTGGAAGGCAATCACGAAGAATTTTCCGACCGCACAAAATATCTGAAAGCGGTGGCGGCTACCGGCGTGCGCGTGCTGGAAAATGAAAAAGTAATTGTGGATGGGCTGCAGATTATAGGCGTCACCTATCGAGACGCCACGCATGGCGAACATTTTCGCAAGACGCTGCGAAGCACAGGATTCGATCGCGGACAAACAAGCATTTTGCTGACCCACGCGCCCGATCCTGTTCAAGTTTCCGCCGAGGAGGGAATCTCGCTGCAGCTTTCGGGGCACACCCATCACGGGCAATTCTGGCCGTGGACGCTGGCCGCCGAGCGCATGTATGGGAAATTCGTTTACGGCTTGCATCGGCTCGGAGAAATGCAGATTTACACGTCGACTGGCGCAGGCACCTGGGGGCCGCCATTGCGAGTGGGAAGCCGGCCGGAAATCGTGGCCATCAAATTTGTCTGAAAAATAAATTAAAGGCCGATGCTCCCGTCGCGTAGATAGTTTCCTACTCCCGTTTCGATTGACGCAAAAACACAGAAAAGTTAACCTTCGCGGTACATAACTTGGAGGTTAGCATGGCAAATACTCCCAGCAAGCCCTTGCCCTCAAAATATGAAATTGCAATGCCGGAAAGTTACGCGGCTCTTGATCTGTCTGCGGCAAGGGTGCCGACTACGGAGGTGCCCCAAGTTGTAGCGATTGAGTCAGCTCTAAAAGCGACTGCCGAAAGAAAACTTCCGGGCCAAAAGGATATAGCAACGAGTCGTGACCTTTGGAGCCGGGCCGAGAAGGACGCGCCAAAGGTTAAAGAGAGAGACAAAGATAAGTTTGAAGCTCCTGACGAGGACAGTGGCGGGCTGGCGGGACCGACAGTGGAGCGGTTTGCGGGACCCAGCAAAGTTATTGACGAAGCGCCACGTGAAAAGCGCGCGGTATGGGTTGTGCACGGTATGGGGCAACAGATTCCTTTTGAGACCCTGGATAGTTTGGCGACAGGTCTGCTCGATGTGCTTCCGAACCCAGAGCAAATCAAGCCGCGTTTCCGCACCGTAAAGATTGCCGACCAGGTATTACAGCGAGTTGAATTGGACGTCGACGAAATTAAGACAAACAACGACGGCAAGCCTCCCAAAAAATATGAATTGCACCTGTATGAAACGTATTGGGCGCCTAAGACGGAAGGCGTTGCCAACCTGACGGACGTGACCAGTTTTTTGTGGGACGGAGGACTTCGCGGAATTCTCAATTGGGTGAAGAGCTTTAAGCGTGCGATGTTCGGCGGCATGGCCACCTTCTCTATCCGCTGGCTGACGCCATTCTGGCTTTGCCTGGCGCTGCTGATTTTTGGCGGCATTGACGGCGATCAACGCGGTGATTTTGGCCGCTGGCGGCGCGCAATCCGGCCTTGTTTCGCTGGCATTTTTGAAGTTGCACTGGCCGCAACTTACCGCGTTGGCCAGTCGCATGGTCGCGGTGGCCTTCAGTTTTGGCGCGGTGTTGTTTGTCGCCGAACTTGGCAAACCGCAAGAGCTGTCCACGCCCGGAAGGATTTTGGTGGGCGGTTTTTGCTGGATGGCGATGATTTATACCATCCTCAATATTTTGGGCACTGCGGCTGTAATGATGGCCATCTCGCATGTGGACTGGATCAGCAGCTACGGAGCATCCGGGACACCGCCAGTTGTCGCTCGTGTTTGCGTGACAAGCGCACATTCTCAGGGCGGGATCGAAAGCGCACGGAATTGCGTGGTGTGCTTCTTTGAAAAAATGCCGCATGCGAAACTTCAGGGCTTTTCCACTCTGATTATTATGATGGCGGCGGTTTTGGTTGCCGCCACCATGATGGCCAGGGCGTGGCTGCAGTCCTCCGAGCAACGCTTGCACGGACACGGGGTGTTCATGTTTCTCTCTGTGCTTACCTTCATACTCAATGTGGCGGCATTTTTCGGATCGGTTTTGATATTGCGCGGATGTTTTCACGGCTGGATTTTCCCGGCTTGGGTATATTTTCTCGCGAATCCTGCGTGGGTCTGGCCGTTTCTGATACTGTTCAGCGCCAAAGTACGTGAAATATTGGTGCAATACGTGGGCGACGTGGCGATTTACGTGCGGCCCAACAAGCTGGATCGCTTTGACGAGGTGCGCAGTGAAATTAAGGAAGCAGCACGTTCGGCGGTGTCGGCGCTATTCACTTCGTATGAACTGAAGGCCGAGGCAGGGGCTGCAGATAAATTCCAGTACGACAAAATCGCGTTGGTGGGGCATTCGCTCGGGTCGGTGATTGCCTACGACACTTTGAACCGGCTGATGCTGGATGATTGGCTCTGTAAAGGCGCCTTGCAGGTCGCCGACAGAACCGCCACGATCGTGACATTCGGTTCACCGCTGAACAAGACAGCCTTTCTTTTTACCATCCAGGGAAAAGATTCTCTGCGTATTCGCGAACGATTGGCTTGCACGGTGCAACCATTAATTATGAGTTACCGAAAATTCAGGTGGAACCTACAATGGATCAATGTATATTCGCGCAATGACATCGTGTCCGGCCGCCTGAAATTTTATGATCTGCCTGGATATCAGGACCAACCACGTCGGGGCGACCCGCCTGCTGACCCCATAATTACGCGTGTGAAGGTAAAAAATATTAAAGACAGAGACGCGGCGGTCCCGCTCGTGGCTCACGTGGCGTATTGGAAGAACAAAACGGTGTGGAGCGCGCTATTGTCACAAATCGCGCCCGGAACGGTTGACCCGCCTTCCGACTTAGCGGCTTTACTGTAGCAGTCCGCGGAACAGACGACCGTTTAGAAGCCGGGAGCGCCGGAGGCCGCGGGCCGCATTTCGGGGCTGGTTTCCACTTCGAAGCGAAGATTGGCCAGGTAGATTTGCCCTAGCGACATGAAGCCGGTGTACAGGTAGCCCCACACAAAAAGCAGCAGAAACGGCACAGTGGCGTAATTTTCATTGGCCACGGCATAAACAACGGTGAGAGCAAAATATACGCCCAAGAAAATCTCCGCGTAAGGCATCCATCCGGCTTTATTTCTGTAAGATTTTTTGGCGTAGGAACCTTGTTTGCCGGCGATGTTGTATTTGGGGGTGCGCGCAAATTCGCTTTTCTTTCCGCTGAGGGCTTCGATCACCGCTTGCGCGTTGCGAACGGAAATACCAATTCCGGTGGCCATCACAAAAGGCAGATAGAGAAAAGTGCGGTACCAGGTTTTGGGGCGGAGCTCTTTTTGCGCCACCAGGTAAAAACTGGAAATCGAACAAGTGGAAGCCAGAAAGAGCGGCAGGTCAATGACCAGCATCTGAACCCAGCCTTGGTAGAAACGCACAATCATGGCCGGCAGCAGCATGGTGGAGAGCAACACCATCAGCGGGTAGCTGATGTTGGCGGTGAGATGGAAGAACGCCTCAGATTTCACATGCCAGGGCACATTGGCCTTAAACACTTTGGGCAGGATTTTCTTGGCGGTTTGTATCAGACCCTTGGCCCAGCGCGCTTGTTGGGCTTTGAAGCCGTTCATATCCACGGGAAGCTCGGAAGCGCACTCGATATGCGGTAGATATAGAAATTTCCAGCCGACGAGTTGCGCGCGATAAGAAAGGTCGGTGTCTTCCGTTAGCGTATCGTGCTGCCAGCCGCCGGCCTGCTCAATGGCTTTTCGCCGCCACACTCCGGCAGTGCCATTAAAATTGAAAAAGGTGCCGCGGCGGGAACGCGCGCCATGCTCCACGACAAAGTGGCCATCGAGCAAAATGGTTTCCACCTGGGTGAGCAGCGAGTAGTCGGTATTGAGATAAGTCCAGCGGGTCTGCACCATTCCGATACCTGCGCCGCCGCTGGGATTCATGAAATACGGAATGGTCAGCTGCAAAAAATCCGGAGAGGGGACAAAGTCGGCGTCAAAAATCGCTACAAATTCGCCTCTGGAACTTTTCAAACCGTTTTCCAGCGCGCCGGCTTTGTAACCTTCGCGATTGCTGCGATGAATATAGGTTATGGGCATGCCCTGAGCGGCGAAACGCTCAACACAGTTGCGCGCGACTTCTTGCGTTTCATCGGTAGAATCGTCCAGAACCTGCACATCGAGAAGCTCGGGCGGGTAATCGAAGCGCGAGATAGCCTCGACCAGCCGCTCGATCACGTAGCGTTCGTTGTAGATGGGCAGCTGAATGGTGACGCGGGGCCACTCGGCGACTGGCGGCGGCTGCGCGGGAACATTTTTAGAGTAGGCGTAGTAGTCGTAAACCAGCCAATAGCGGTGCAGGCCGTACAGCGCCAGAATAAGAAGCACGATGAAGTACGGGATCATCATGGCCAGGTCAAAGCCATTGGCGTGGTAGACGCCCGAAAAGGTGCGATCGGTGATTTTTTGCCAGTAGTGGCCGAGAGAACTTTGCGCGGCCAACAAAGGTACGAGCGATGGAGTCTGCACGATAGTCTATATGCCGATCAAGCGGTTTTGTGCGAGCGGACCGGCGTGCATGATTATAGTGCAAAACCGGCCCGAAACCTCGGTTAGGAAAGGCGGAAAATTAGGCAGAACCGGCGCCAATTTTTGACGTCGCGTTCTGGGCCTGCCGAGTTGCTGCCTTTAGGGGTAATTTGGGATCGCGGATGCACAAAAAACTGCCCGGGATTTCTGGTAACCGAAGGGCTTGGTTGAGCGTCCATAAAAATAGATGCCGGGGTCAGGGCGAAATTAGTCGTAAAGCAATGCCGGGACGAAGGTGGTTGGCGACAAGGGGTTGGACATGAGCATTAGACATGTGAAGCGCAGGGAATTTATTCGGTCTGCTGGATACGGACTTGGCGCGGCGTGGTTCGGCGGCGTGGTGTTCGCGCGCTCGACAATGGCACGCGCTACGGCGGCAAGCATGACGCCGGCGACCGCGGCGTTTTTGAGTGAGCCGCTGCCGCGGAAATTTACGGCGGTGGACACCGTGACGCTGGGGAACACCGGGATTAAAACCAGCCGGCTGGCGATGGGCACCGGCACCGTGGGAGTTGGGCACCATTCCAATCAGACCGCGTTGGGAGTCGCGGGGCTTTCTGCGTTGCTGCTGAACGGTTACGAGCAGGGGCTGCGATTTTTTGACGCAGCGGATTCTTATGGCAGCCATCCGCACGTGGCGGAAGCGTTGAAGCATGTACCACGCGATAAGGTAACGGTGCTCACGAAGACGTGGGCGCGTGATGCTGCTTCGGCGCGAGCTGACCTGGATCGCTTTCGCAAAGAACTGGGCACGGATTATCTGGATGTTTGCCTGATGCACTGCGTGACGGAAGGCGACTGGACGGAGCGCTACAGGGGCGTGATGGATGTGTTTTCCGAGGCCAAGGAGAAAGGCGTCATTCGCAGTCACGGATGCTCGTGTCACAGCATCGAGGCGCTGCGCGCGGCGGCGAAGTCACCGTGGGTGGAAATCGATCTGGTGCGCATCAATCCGATTGGGTCGCACATGGACGCCGATCCTGACGCCGTCGTGAGCGTGTTGCGCGAAATGCGTGCGGCAGGGAAGGCGATTGTAGGGATGAAAATTCTGGGGCAAGGAGATTTGAGCGGGCGCCAGGATGAAGCGTTGAAATATGCGTTATCGCTGGGGCTGTTGGATGCGTTTACAATCGGTGCGGAAAGCAAGAAGGAGCAGGATGATTTAATTCGTCGAATGGGCGCGGCGGCCTGATTAGAAATTTGTGAGCCGGCGCACGGACGCGGCGTTCACCGCACCCTGAACAGATTATCCTGATTTACCTGCGTAATTATTTTTCTGGATTACTGCTCAACGAACTTCCACGTCACCTTCGTGACTTTTTTCTGAGTTACTCCCATAACTAGGGAATCAGCACGATTTTTCCGGCTGAGCCGGGCTCAAGAATTTCTTTGTGGGCGCGCGCCGCTTCCGCGAGAGGGATTTCTTTGGCAACCACGGGACGAAGCGTGCCGTTGGAAAGCCCGGCATTTAATCCGGCATAAATTTCTTTGGTTTCCTGTTCTGTCAGGGCCCACAGGGTAAAAGCGCGAATGGACCCGCGCTTCATCATGAGTTCGCGAGGGTTAATGGCAGTCTCGCCGCGATTGCCGATGACGATTACTCGGCCGTTGTTGGCCAATAGCTTCAGGTCCTTCGGCAGATTCACGTTGGCGAGCATTTCCAGAATGATGTCTAGACCTTTCCCGCCGGTGGCTTTCAGGATTTCGTCCTCGTAACCGCCCTTGGTGTGATTGAAAGCGTGGTTTGCGCCTTCACGCTTGATGAGCTCAAGGCCCGCTTCTGTGCCGGCTGTCCCAAAGATGGTGAGACCTATGGCGCGCGCCATTTGCAGAGCGGCGGTGCCGACGCCTCCACTTGCGCCGTGAATGAGAACCGTTTCACTGGCGCGCGCTTGCGCGGAATGGTAAAGCGCGTAATACGCGGCGGCATAGGGCACCCATATGCCGGCACCTTGCGCGAATTCGATGCGGTCTGGCAATAACTGGACTTGGTTTTCCAGCGCGAGAGTGTACTCGGCATAGGCACCGGTCAGCGTACGCGCGGTGTAAACGCGGTCTCCGGGTTTTACCTTGGTGACGCCGGGGCCCACAGATTCGACCACTCCCGCGGCGTCGGAGCCAGGTGTGTAGGGCAGTGGCGGCTTCACGGCGTAAGTTCCCGCGCGCATGGACGTGTCGTAGGGATTGACCCCCACAGCGCGCACGTGCACCAGAACTTGTCCGGAGACGGGAACGGGCGCGGGCACCTCTTCCAGCTTCAAAACTTCCGGGCCGCCAAATTGGCTGACGCGAATCGCTTTCATGCAAAAGCCTCCGATTATTTTGAAAATAAATTTTGCCGCTTAGAAATGTTCGTCGATGACCACGGTGGTCACGTCTTTTTTTTCGAGCAATCCGGATTCGCTGGCCCACGCGGTGGTCTGCCAATTATCTTTACCTTTTTTCTGCGGTATCCAGGGCGGTAAAGGCTGGCTGAGATGCGTGGCCAGGGAATAAATGAACGGTTCATACATGGAGCGCAGCTTATGGAGTTGGCGATCCGCTTCTTCGCCGTCGCGAAGCTTCATGCCGTGGGCCGCGAGCGTGTCTCGAAGCTGGTGCAGTTCGGCGCTGGTTAGGCGGTCGGTGGCCGGGGGGCGGGGGGCGGTGTCAAAAACCTGCGACAGATCGACGACCGCGTGACGCGCAATTGCAAAGGTAAGTTCGGCCTGGCGTTCGCAGGCGCCTTCGATGCCGGTTCTTATCAGTGCGCAAGCGTCCAGGATGGCGGTTAGCGAAGCGATCCAGGATTGATTGTCATGTTGCGAACGGAAATATGCGAGCACCGGGTAAGAAAGATGGCTTTCCATCAACTCCGCGCACCACGATTCCCATTCGCGGAGCAGATCGCGCAAAGCATTCTGACCTTGCGGGTAGCTGTAACGGCGCAGCAGTTCGCCGGCGGTTGGGGGCGTGCCTGCACGCGCGTCGAGAAGCGAGATATTTATTTCGCGGCGAGAAAAAGAACCGTAGATAAATGGAAGATATCCTACGATGACGGCCAGAAATCCATAGCCTAATCCGGCTTCCGCGACGAGCAGGAAACGCGCTAATGGAACGCGCGGAACGGCATCACCCAGGCCCAAAGTGAAAAACGTGGTGGCACTGACGTACACGTCCATGGCGAAACCCGGGGCGTTCAGGTCGTGGACCTCAATTGCGGAACCCGCGCCGTATTGCATCATGCCGAAACCCAGCACCAAGCCGAGCGCCCAAATGGCGATGAGCAGTAAAAGCGAAGAGGGTCCAAAAATGCCGAGCAAAGCCTCCCGGGTTTTGCGATTGGGGATTTTGGTCACAACCGCTTTCCAGAACGCCCACGTCGTTCTGTAGAAGAGACGCGCGAGGCGGATTTTTCGTGTGACGCGGCGTGGAAGAATGATGGCTTCGAAGGCGTCAACCAGAATGACGATGGCCAACGCCAAACCGCCGAGCAGCACGAGTGGGTGGGGAACGATGTGCGCCATTTTTATTTAGACTTTCGCGATTTGTGTGCGCGAGATTTCCATGACGGAAAGCAATTGTGATTCAGGATTGCAGACGCGCGTTCACGGTGATTTCGGCTTTGAAAAGTTTTGAAACCGGGCAGCCGGTTTCGGCGGCTTTGACGGCGGCGTCAAATTTGGCTTTGTCGGCGCCGGGAATATTGGCGACGAGGTCGAGATGGCTTTTAGTGATGGAAAAACCTTCACCGACTTTGGCCAGTGTAATGGTCGCGGTGGTCTCGAGTTTTTTCGCAGTCATGCCAGCGTTGCCGAGTTGCGCGGAGAGAGCCATGGTAAAACACCCGGCGTGCGCCGCAGCCAACAACTCTTCCGGGTTGGTGCCCACACCATTTTCAAAACGAGTGCTGAAGGAATATTGCGTTTGCTTCAATGTGCCGCTGTCGGTGGACAAAGTACCTTTGCCGTCCTTCAGTCCGCCGGTCCACACTGCTGATGCTTTGCGATCCATGTATGTATGCCTCTTTTCTTTGCACTGTCGCGTAGACATTCGATTCTGCGCGATTGAGGAAGGGTATATTGGGCGCAGCAAGATGTCGAGAAGCGGGTTGGTTGGGCTCTGATGATCGAAATTTTGAAACATACGGCGCGCAGGCCATGGCCGTTGCCGCGCGGTCCGTGGATCATGAAGCAGGAGTGGCACGATCTGTTGTTCGCGCACTGGGCAGTGCCGGCGGATGTAGTGCGTCCGCTCATTCCGCGTGCGCTGGAGATCGATACATTTGGCGGGCGAGCGTGGCTGGGCGTGGTGCCGTTTCGCATGTCGGGGGTGCGCATGCGAGGCATGCCCGCCATTCCGGGATTTTCGCGGTTTGCGGAATTGAATGTGCGCACTTATGCGGTGCGAGATGGGAAGCCCGGCGTGTGGTTTTTTAGTCTGGATGCGGCGAATCCAGTTGCGGTCTGGGGCGCGCGGAGATTCTTTCAGCTGCCGTATTTTTTGGCGGCGATGAGCTGCGCGGAAAACGCAGGATGGATTCGTTACGAGAATCACAGAAAAGATCGCAGGGGTTCGGCGGCTTCACTGCGGGCGCGTTACCGCGCGGTTGGCGAAATTTTCCATGCGCAGCCGGGGAGCATCGAGCATTTTCTGGCGGAACGCTATTGCCTGTATACCGCGGATGAGAAGAGGCGCATCATTCGCTGCGAAATTCATCATCCGCCGTGGGCACTGCAATTGGCGGAAGCGGAGCTTCAGGAAAACACTATGGCGGCTGCGGCGGGAATCACGATCGCGGATCTGAAGCCGGAATTACTGCACTTTTCGCGGCATCAAGAAGTGGTCGTGTGGGCCCCGCAAGTGCTGAAATAAATTGCGCGCGCTACCATTTGTGAAAAATGAAAAACGACCCGATGGCCACCAAGGCGAAGCCTGTAGCATAGTTCCACTTGAACTTATCGCCTAGATACAGCACGGAAAAAACCGAGAAAACCGCCAAGGTGATGACTTCCTGAATGGTTTTGAGTTACGCAGCGTTGAATTCGTAGGAGCCGATACGGTTGGCGGGCACCTGGAAACAATATTCGAAGAAGGCGATGCCCCAACTGACGAGGATGACTTTCCAGAGCGCTTCGTTGCGATATTTCAGGTGGCCATACCAGGCGAAAGTCATGAAAATATTTGAAATGGTAAGCAGGAGAATTGTTCGCATTGCGCAGAAGTTCCTCGACGTGAATATTAATGTGCCGGGAGATTATGGCAAATACAGATTTCTGCACGGATTTAAGAGCGAGGCAACGCGGATCGACGAAGCTTGAGCGGAGCTTAGACGTTGAGGGTGAGTGAGACGAGCTCGGGACGCATGGGCGGAGGGATGGGAGGCATTTTGGAGCGGTCCACGGGATTGTAGAGCGTGTCGCGCTCGACGGGGACGCGGCCTGCGGCGCGAATGAGGCGTTCGAGCTCGGCGCGCGAGGTAAATTCCGAGGTGACCGCGCCAGCATCGTGATAAATCTTTTCTTCGACCACCGTCCCGTCGAGGTCGTTGGCGCCAAAGCGCAGCGCGATTTGGGCGATCGCGGGAGAGAGCATGATCCAGTAGGCTTTGATGTGCGCGAAATTATCGAGGAGCAAGCGCGATACCGCGATGTTGCGCAGGTCAGCGTAACCGGTGGGCTTGAGAATGTGCGAAAGCGCGGTGTTGTCAGGGTGAAACGCCAGAGGAATGAAAGTGACGAAGCCGTGGGTCTGGTCCTGCAGTTCGCGCAGCTTGAGCAGGTGATCGACGCGCTCTTCCTCGGTTTCCACGTGGCCATAGAGCATGGTGGCGTTGGAGTGAAAGCCCAACTCGTGGGCCTGGCGCGCGATGCTGAGCCACATCTGGCCGCTCACTTTGTGGTCGCAGATGAGTTTGCGCACCCGGGGGTGGAAAATTTCCGCGCCGCCACCCGGCAAGGAATCAACGCCGGCGTCTTTCATTTTTTGCAGCGTTTCCTTGATGGAGAGCTTGGCGATGCGCGCGAAGTAACCCACTTCCACCATGGTGAAGGCTTTGAGATGCACGGTGGGGCAGCGCTGCTTCAGGCCGCGAATCATGTCCAGGAAATATTCGAACGGCAAATCGGGATGCAGGCCGCCAACCATGTGAAATTCGGTGGCGCCTTCCCGCACGCCTTGTTCGGCACGTTGATAAATTTCTTCAAGAGCGAAGGTGTAGGCGCCGGGAGCGTTGGGGTCGCGCCCGAAAGCGCACAGCTTGCAATGCGCGACGCATACGTTGGTGGGATTGATGTGGCGGTTGACGTTGAAATAGGTGACGTTGCCGTGGCGTTTTTCGCGTACGTGATTGGCGAGCCAGCCCACCGCGAGGAGATCGGGGGAGCGATAGAGCGCGATGCCGTCTTCTTGCGAGAGTCGCTCGCCAGCTAAGACTTTAGCGGCGATAGGTCTCAGGCGCTGGTCGGTGATGAGTAGCTCTGCCACGCTTTAAGCTTATCCTTTAACGGAATACCTGGCGATCACGGCACGCATTTCAAATATTTCAATGAATTCAAACACGCCAGAGGGCCACTGCGGCGCCCCAGAATAAAAGAAACGACATACTAATATAACCGTTCATTGCGAAAAACGCAGCGTCCAGCTTGCTGAGATCGTCAGCTTTCACTAGCGAATGTTCATAGCCGAGCAGCGCGGCGACTACGGCGATGCCCAGCCACGCGGGCCAGGGCAGCGCGAAACTGGCGGCGAGCCATAGCAGCAGCGCGACAACTCCGACGTGCATAATTCGCGCGATGAGCAGTGCCTTGGCGACGCCGAAACGCTGCGGAATGGAGAAAAGCCCGGCGCTGCGGTCGTAGTCGATGTCCTGGCAGGCGTATAGCACGTCGAAGCCGCCGACCCACAAAGTGACTGCCGCGCAGAGAATTAGAATGCGCGGATCGAAGCCGCTGGTGATGGCGATCCATGCGGCTGCGGGAGAAATGCCCAGAGCGAAGCCGAGAAAAAGATGCGACCAGGTGGTGAAGCGCTTGGTGAAGGAGTAGAAAAAAAGAATTGCCAGGGCCAGCGGCGCAAGTTTGAGGGCTAAAAGATTGAGCTGCCAGGCGGCAAGAAAGAAAATGGCGACGGCGATCAGCGTGAAGGTCCACGCGAAGGGCACGGAAAGCAACCCGGTGGCCAGCGCGCGCTGGCGGGTGCGCGGATTTTGGCGATCGTAGCGCAGGTCCACGATGCGGTTGACGGTCATAGCGGCGGAGCGTGCCGCGACCATGGCGACTACCACCCATGCTAATTGGTGAAGCGTTGGACAGCCGTGATGCGTGGCGCGCGCGCCCAGCAACGCTCCAGTCAGCGCGAACGGCAGGGCGAACACGGAATGCTCGAATTTGATCATTTCGAGCACGATTTTGACGCGGTTGGGTCTTTTTACAGTGGGAGCGATGCCGGGTGTTACTTCCGTCGCCAAATCAAGCCTCTACTTTTTTCGTTGCTACCGTGGGAGTGTCCGCCATGGCTAAATCCTATGCAATTTGCGGATGAGTTCAGTGTCGCAACGAGGTTGGGGCAAGTCAAGATTGGGAAGCGTTCGCTAAACGCGATGGAAGGAGACGCCTGACGGTTGGGTGGGCGTTGAGGGGAGTGGAGAAAAGCGGGGAGAGATTCCTCTGCGCAAGCCGACTCCTTCGCCGGAGCGAAGGAGGAAGAGGAAAAGCCGTCGGCTTGCTGCGCTCCTGCCTGCGGCAGGCAGGCAGAATGACCGTGATGCGCTTTGTCGTGATGGCCCCGGTGCAACGTTATACTCTAGATTCCCGGCCGAAGGAGGCGCATGGCTAGCGCGGTACCAATGGAAACGGTTGTGGAGTTCATCAAACGGATCAATGCGGGAAATGTGGACAAGTTGTGCGAACTCATGACTGAGGATCACGTGTTCCAGGACGCGCTGGGGAAACGGTTTATTGGGCGCGAGACTTTGCGGGGCGGCTGGAAGATGTATTACGAAATGGTTTCGGATTACAAGGTGCGCGGGGAACAGTTTTTTGCGGATAAGAACGTTGTGGCGGTGTTTGGTACCGCGAGCGGTACGAGCAAGCGCGACGGCAAATTTTCCAGCGCAGGCTTTTGGGAGATACCGGCGGCGTGGAAGGCTATTGTGCGCGATGGGCGGATTGCGGAATGGTGCGTGTACGCGGAATCTTCGCGCGCGTGAAAATCTTATGTCGCCTCGCCGATAGAAAAAATCCTTATGACCGAAACTGACCTGCTGCAGTTGCTCGATGAAGTGCGTTCCGGGGCGTTGGCTCCGAGGAAGGCTATGGAGCGGCTGAAACTGCTGCCGTTTGAAGATTTGGATTTTGCCAAGGTGGATCATCACCGCGTGTTGCGCCAGGGATTCGCGGAAGTTGTTTTTGGGAAGGGCAAAACCGTTGCACAAGTGGCAGAAATAGTGACGGCGCTGCTGGGGCGAAAGCCGGGGCGCCAAAATATTCTAGTGACGCGCGCCGATTCGAAGATGTTTGCCGCGGTGAAACGAGTTGCTGGTAAGAAGAATGGGGCGGTGAAGTTTCATCCGCTGTCTGGCGCCGTCACTATCGAACGCAACCAGGAGATTTCTGGTAAGGGGACGATTGTGGTGGTTTCCGCGGGGACCAGCGACATTCCGGTGGCCGAAGAGGCGGTGCTTACGGCGCGGTTGATGGGCAATCGCGTGGAGCATCTTTATGACGTGGGCGTGGCGGGGATTCACCGGCTGATAAAGCACAGTGAAGAATTGATGCGCGCGCGGGTGATTATTTGCGTGGCTGGAATGGAAGGGGCGCTGCCGAGCGTGGTGGGAGGGCTGGTAGCGGTTCCGGTGATTGCGGTGCCGACCAGCGTGGGTTACGGCGCGAGTTTTGGCGGCGTAGCGGCTTTGCTGGGGATGTTGAATAGTTGCGCGTCGAACGTGACGGTGGTGAATATTGATAATGGGTTTGGCGCGGCGCGCGTGGCGAGTTGCATCAACCGGCTGTAAATGACAGAGCGTCGCGAAGAATTTTGTACGTTCAAAAAGAGGGTGGGCACTCGCGTTCTAGTTTTTGTCTAAATCAAATTCAACAGATCATTCCGGTTTTAAGAGGACTTTCATTACGCCGGGTTGCTGCGCGAAGTGGATTGCAGCGGGGGCTTGGCTTAGCGGAAATGTACGAGTGATGAGCGGGCGCGGGTCGACTCTTTTGGAACGCAGTAAAGCGATGGCTTTGGGGAAGGGGCCGCAGCGCGATCCGACCAGGGTGATTTCTTTTACCACTAGCGGCCAGGTTTCTACCGGGGCGGCGCCGTGAAATGTGGACTTCAGAACCAGCGTGCCGCGAGGCTCGGTCATGTGTTGCGCGAGAGTTAGGCCGGAGGGCGATCCGGTGGCCTCCACGACCAAAGCAAAATTGTCTTTTCCGCGTTGCAGGTCTGAAGCGTCGCCGCGAACGATTTGCGTTTCGATACAGGCTGCCGCGGCTTGCTGCAATTTGTCTTTGTGCTTTCCATACATGACTACGCGGGGCAGAGCGGTCCGCAGGACGAGCGCGATTAATTGCGCAAGCTTGCCGTCGCCCAGGACGGCGGCCTGGCGAAATTGTTTTCTGTTGAGCTGGTCCAGGATTTCGCAGGCGGCAGCTAGCGGCTCGACGAAAACGGCTTGCTCGTCGGTTATGGAATTGGGATTGAGATGAAGATTTTCGAGCGGCAAGCCCAAGTATTCGGCGAACGCGCCGTCGTGATTGACGATGCCGAGAACGGTGCGGCGCGCGCAATGGGTTCTTAGGCCGCGGCGGCAGAAGTCGCAGAGAGGCCGGTAGTTATATGCGGAGCAGGAAACATTGATTTCGCCGGTGACCCGTTTGCCGAGCCATTTTGCTTTTTCTTTTGCGGAGACGCCATTGACGGCGGCGACTTCGCCGACAAATTCGTGGCCGGGAACTCCGCGAAAGGCGTGATAGCCGCGAAGAATCTCCACGTCGGTATTGCAAATGCCGGCAAGGAGCACGCGAACTAGCGCCCAACGCGGACGGAGTTGCGGCAGCGGCTTATTTCGAGCGACCAGTTTTTTATTTTTAACCGTGAAAGCAAGCATGAATGTTTGGGTGCTAGCGAAGCGCGGCGGCGAGTGACGCTGCCAGTTGCAGCTCCTGCTCGGGAAACACAGTGCGCAGATCGAGGATCACGCGATCTTCTTCTACCCGGGCGATAACGGAAACGCCGCGGGCTGGACGGCGAAGGCGTTGTTCTAGTTTGGCGGCAGCGTATTTGGAGCTGGATACGCGAATAATTTTTGAGGGCAGGGACTGGTCCGGCGTGGAACCACCGCCGGCCAAGGAGAAGCCATCTGCGATTTCCATTTTGGCGTCAGCGGGGGGTAGGAGAGAACGCACGTGGCGCAAGAAGTTTTCGGCGCACTGCTGTAGTTCTTCCCGCGTGAGGCGAATCATGCGTTGCGCGGGGATTTCGTCCCACGCAGAGCGCAGATACGCATTGAGGGTAACCTCCAGCGCAGCGATGGTCAGCTTGTCGACACGCAGCGCACGAAATAGCGGGTGGCGGCGTACACGCTGCACCAAATCTTTTTTTCCGGCGATGATACCGGCTTGCGGGCCGCCGAGGAGTTTGTCTCCGCTGAACATCACCAGGGAAACGCCGGCCTCAATGCTGTGGCGCACGGTGGGTTCGGCGAAACCGCTGGCGCGCAGATCAACGAGAGAGCCGGAGCCAAGGTCTTCCGCCAGCGGCACGGAAGTCCGTTCGCTGAGCTCGGCTAGTTCGGTAAGCGAGGGCTTTTCCGCGAAGCCAGTAATTTTGAAATTGGAAGGATGCACGCGCAGCAGCACGCGAGTGTTTTCGTTGATGGCGCTTTCGTAGTCGCGCAGGCGGGTGCGGTTGGTGGTGCCAACTTCGCGAAGAATGGCGCCGCTTTGCGCCATGATTTCCGGGATGCGGAAGCCGTCGCCGATTTCGATCAGCTCGCCGCGCGAGACTATGACTTCGCCAGCCCGGGCGAGCGCGGCGAGAACCAGGAGAACGGCGGCCGCGCAATTGTTGACGACGATGGCGCCTTCCGCGCCAGTCAGGCGCGCGAGCAACTCACTGGTGTGCTCGTCACGCCGGCCGCGAGCGCCGGACGCCAAGCTGTACTCGAGATTGCTGTACTGAGTGGTTACGTTTTTTATGGCCTCGACCACGCAGGCAGAGAGCGGGGCGCGTCCCAAATTGGTGTGCAAGATGACACCGGTGGCGTTGATGACCGGCTGAAGCGACGGTTGAAGCATGCGATCTGCTTCCGCGACGATCAATTCTTCAATGGAATCGAAATCGAGCGACGTGACTGATGGGCCTTCGGATTGAGGCGCCGTGATTTGCGCCCGGACCGCGCTCAACACCTCGCGGAGCAGGAGGACGAGTTGATCGCGATCCATGCGCTTGGCATAGTCAGCCACACGCGGACGCGACAGTAGTTCATCGACACCCGGGATGCGGCGCAATTGTTCGGCCTGCTCGGGGGAGATAGGGGCGTTCGCCGCGGCGATCCGGAAGGCGCGGTGTTTGCGAGGTTTACGAGGGTTTCGGTCGTCCATGGCCACATTTCAGCATAGGCCGGAGGTGTACCGCAATGGAAGGCGATGCTGCTACTGGTACTTAATTAGCACGAAACCTCGCGGGTTCCATTGACCGAAGCACTTGGGACTTCTAGCATATAGTTAGAGGCGCATTGCGTGGCCGTATCGACCATCACCACTACCACTATTGACGAAGAACTAAATCAGTTCGAGAAAGATATCCGCCAATTGAAGATTGAGTATGAGCAGTTTTTTGGCGGAGGACGCAAGCGACCGCCGACGGAAATCGAATGGCGGCTCGAAATGATGGCGAAGCGCTATGCAGAGCGTAGCGGTGAGCTGAAGTTCGGCCAGCGCTTCCGGTACAACAATCTCACCCAGACGTACGCAAAATATAAAGACGTTTTTCGCAAACGCCTGCAGCAGAAAGAAGAGGGCAAAGTGTCGCGGCACTTTGGCTCGGCGGCCAAAAAGATTGAAGCAGAGCGCGCGGAACGACGCGAGGAGACACGATTAAAGGCCGAGGCGGCCGCAGAGGCCAAGGGCGGCGCGCAAAAGGTGCGCGCGGCGTTCCGGGTGGTGTGCTCAAAGCCGGAGCACGAGGCGGACAAGATTACCAAGCTGTATGAGGCGTTTTTGGAGGCCAAACAAAAGGCGGGCGAGGATACCCTCAAGTTTACGCGCTCGAATTTCCACGAATTTGTGATGAAAAAGACGAGGGATTTGCAGAAAACGACGCATTGCAAGGATGTCGAGTATGTTGTGGAAGTGGCTGAAGGGCACGTGAAGCTGAAAGCGCTGGTCAAGGGCTAGTTCGTTGCGCGGCACATTGAAACATTTGTTAGCTATTCCCTCCTGAAGTTCTCCACTACTCGTCAATCATCAATAACGGCAGTAGGCACAATAATTACCTGCCACAGTCATAACGGGAATAAAAACACGGTAGCAACGGTCGTCATGGCAGCCGCATTTTTGCTTTCGCTGGTGCGCGACGCTTACACTGATTGCCTTTCGCATGGGGAGGAAGCAGATGGTGGTGCAGCGCGCGTTGATCAGCGTATTCGATAAAACCGGGGTACTGGAGTTTGCAAAGCGGGTAAACGCGCTGGGCATTGAAATTCTGTCTACGGGTGGCACGGCGAAATTGTTACGCGACGCGGGCGTCGCGGTGAAAGATGTTTCGGAATTCACGGGATGGCCGGAAATGCTGGGTGGGCGCGTCAAGACGCTGCATCCGAAAGTGCATGGCGGATTATTATTCCGGCGCGGGCACGCGGAAGATCAGAAGCAAGCGGCGGAACACGGAATCGCGCCGATCGATCTGGTGGTCGTGAATCTGTATCCCTTCGCGGAAACCTCCGCGAAAGCGGGGCTGACGGCGGGAGAGTTGATCGAAAACATAGATATTGGCGGCCCCACGATGTTGCGGTCGGCGGCAAAGAATTTTGAAAGCGTGACGGTGGTGACGGATCCCGCGGATTACGAGCGCGTGGTCGCGGAATTGGAAGCGCAACGCGAAACTTCGCTGGCGACGCGGCTGGATTTGGCGCGCAAAGTTTTTGCGGCCACGGCGAGTTACGACGGAATGATTACCACTGAGTTGGAGCGGCTTTCGGCCAAGACGCCATCGATTGTGTTGAGCGAGAGGCAGCTTTTGCCGGAGCGTTTGCATATTGCCTTGCGGCTGCAGCAACCGCTGCGTTATGGGGAAAATCCGCACCAGGCCGCGGGACTCTACGTTCCTGCGGGTGGCGCGCCACGCGGACTGGCGGCGGCGAAGCAACTGCAGGGCAAGGAGCTTTCCTACAATAATTTTGTGGATCTGGAAGCGGCGCGCAGTTTGGCGGGGGAATTTTCGCAGCCGGCCGCGGTGATTATTAAACACAACAATCCTTGCGGAGCGGCGGAGCAGGAGACGCTGCTGGATGCGTACCTGAAGGCCTTGGCGAGTGATCCGGTTTCGGCGTTCGGCGGCGTTCTGGCTTTCAACCGGGTGGTGGATGCCGCGACGGCGGAGGAAGTCGCGAAACTTTTCGTGGAGTGCATTGCCGCGCCAGGATTCGACGAAAAAGCGAAGACCATTTTTGCGGCCAAGAAAAATTTGCGGTTGCTGGAACTTCCAGGGAACGGATTGGAGCCGGACCGGGAACTACAAATGAAGCGCATACTGGGAGGCGTGCTGGTGCAGCAGCCGGACCTGGGGGAGATTAAGGAGGGCGAGCTACGCACGGTCACGAAACGAGCGCCGTCGCCGGAAGAAATGAGTACGCTGCGCTTTGCATGGAAAGTTTCGAAACACGTGAAATCCAACGCCATCGTTTTTGCGAAAGATGGCGCGACGCTGGGCGTGGGCGCGGGACAGATGAGCCGCGTGGATTCCGTGAAATTGGCGGTGATGAAGGCGCAGAGTTCGTTGCAGGGCAGCGTGGTGGCCTCCGATGCGTTTTTTCCGTTTCCGGATGGCGTAGAGGAGGCGGCCAAGGCGGGGGCCGCGGCGGTTATTCAGCCGGGCGGGTCGGTGCGCGATGCGGACGTGATTGCGGCGGCGGACCGGTTGGGAATGGCCATGGTGTTTACCGGGATGCGACATTTTTTGCACTGAAACTTGCTTGATCATTTACGAATCCAACCTTATACGCCCTGTGATTTGGCCACAAAGTCAGGGATTGGCGTTTTCCGGCAGTCCGCTTTAGGGCTAACTTAGTAACTGGTTAGGTTCGGGCCATGGAAACGGGGGCGGGTTGATTTTTGACCCTGCTACAGGCCCATGGGATACTCTGTTTTTGGGGTTTTCATGAACTCTCAACGAATGGTTTTTGCGCTTTGGGTGGCTGCTTTGACGGCTGGCGCAAGCTTTTCCCAAACTACCGGCCAAACCAACGGCCAGAGTGGGGGGCAGACGGCCGTGCCGGCCGGGAGCGCGCAAGACAAGACCAACGTGCCAGCGGCCGCGCACGATCAGCAGACTAGCGAGTCTTCTGCGCAGGTGACGAAGACTCCTTCTCGCGCCGACGCCTATTACAACTTCACGATGGGCCACATCTACGAGCAGCAATACGAGTCGACCAGCAAGCCGGAATATGCGACGCAAGCGATCGAAGCTTACAAAAAGGCTTACGCGCTGGATCCCAAGTCTCCGGTGATCGGCGAGCGGCTTGCGGAAATGTATTGGAAGGCGCAGCGCACTCACGAAGCGGTAACGGAAGCGCAAGCGTTGCTGAAGCGGGATCCCAACGATATTCAATCGCGTCGGCTGCTGGGCAGGATTTATTTGCGCAGCCTGGGCGATTTCAGCGTGGGCAACGGGCAATCGGAGATTGTGGACCGCGCGATCGAACAGTACGCGGAAATTTACCGGCTTGACGCGAGCGACGCTGAATCGGCACTGTGGCTGGCGCGGCTTTACCGCTTGCGCAACGAACATGACAAGGCCGAAGCGGTTTTGCGCGGCATGTTGAAAGAAGATCCCGAGAACGAGCCGGCCATTGAGCAATTGACGCAACTGCTGTTGGACGAAGGCAAGGCTCCGGAAGCGATTGCGCTGCTGGAAGAAATTACGCGACGGTCGCCATCACCGGCCATGCTGGATTTGCTGGGGGATGCGTACACGCAATCGCATGATTTGCCTAAGGCCGAAATTGCCTATCGCAAGGCCGCCGAGCTGGATCCTTCTGAACTGAGTCACCAACGCGGGCTGGGCCAGACTTTGATGGCGGAAGAAAAATTTTCCGACGCGCTGACGGTTTACGAGAAATTGTCGGAGCTGATGCCGGATGACGCGGACGTGTACCTGCGCATGGCGCAGATTTACCGCGAACTGCATGACCTGGGCAAGGCGGAAGACAACCTGGTGAAGGCGCGGCAGTATGCGCCGGGTAGCCTGGAAGTGATGTACAACGAGGCGATGTTGTACCAGGCGCAGGGGCGGAATGAGGATGCCATTCGCGTGCTGTCTGACGCGGTCGCGGGCATCAAGGCGCAACCGGCGGGATCGGCTTCACGGGCACATTCGTTGGGGATTTTGTATCAGCAATTGGGGCAGCTGTATCGCGACGCGCAGAATTACCAGGCAGCTATTTTTACCTACCAGGAACTTGGGCGGCTTGGAGAGGAAGAGGATCGGCGCGCGCGTTTGTTGATGATGGATATTTATCGCGCGGCCAAGGATTTGCCGAAAGCGCTGCAAACGGGCAAGGATGCGGTGGCCAAGTATCCGAGTGATGTATCGCTACGTTCGAGTGAAGCGCTGTTGCTGGGCGAGAGCGGGCAAACTGACGACGGCGTGAAGATGCTGCGCACGCAACTTACCGGAAAGGCGGGGGACCGCGACGTTTATCTGAATATCGCGCAGGTATATGAGCGCGGGCGACGTTATAAAGAGGCGGAAGAAGCTGCCAAGGCCGCGGAAGTTTTGCCGGGGCAGCCGCGTGACAATGAGATGGTGTGGTTTCTGCTAGGCGCGATTTATGAGCGGCAAAAGTTTTTTGATCGCGCGGAAGAACAGTTCAAGAAAGTGTTGGCGGTAAATCCGCGGAATGCGCCGGTATTGAATTATTACGGATATATGCTCGGCGATCTGGGGATTCGGCTGGACGAAGCGGAAGGGTTGGTGCGGCGCGCGTTGAAGGAAGAGCCGTTCAGCGGCGCTTATTTAGACAGCCTGGGCTGGATTTATTTGAAGGAAAATAAGTTGGGTGAATCGGAAGTCGCGCTGCGCAAGGCGCTGGAGCATGAAAGCCACGATGCGACCATTCATTCGCATCTGGGCGATCTGTATGCCAAGACCGGGCGTCCAGAGATGGCGGCCTCGGAGTGGGAAAAGTCGCTGGCGGAGTGGAAGCATTCTCTGCCGGCGGACGTGGAAACCGACAAAATCGCGGAACTCGAGAAGAAGCTCTCGCAAATGAAGCATCGCGTCGCGCAAAAATCCTCTGCGCAAGAAAACAAGCCACAATAAGGCGCATGCGCGAAGTACGCATTCCGTCTTTTGCAAAAATTAATCTGCGCCTCGACATTCTGGGGAAACGTGCGGATGGTTATCACGAATTGCGCACTATTTTCCAGACGGTGTCGCTGCACGATGAGTTGCGGCTGCGGGCCAGCAAGAGCAGCGAGATTTCGTTGACCATTCACGGAAACGAAGAGCTGGCGCGCGAGCCGGTGAAAAAAAATCTCGCGTACAGGGCCGTAGATGCCTTGCGTCGCGAATTAAAGATTCGGCGCGGCGTTGAACTGGAATTGTACAAGACGATTCCGTCCGGCGGCGGGTTGGGCGGCGGCTCCAGCAATGCGGCGGTGGCGCTATTTGGGTACTTGCAACTTCTTGGGCGTAAACTGCCCATGGCGGTTTTGCTGGAGTTGGCGGCGTCGCTAGGCGCGGACGTGCCGATATTTTTATTTGGTGGGCGGGCGCTGGGAGCGGGGAGGGGCGACGAAATTTACCCGCTGCCTGATACCGCCAAGCTGGCGCTGCTGATTGTCGCGCCGCGCGATATTCGGGTGCCGACGCCTGAGGCGTTTCGCTGGTTGAATGCGCCTTTGCGCAACGCCGCTACGTTGACAAAACTCGCTGCAGACCCTAAACTTTGGGAGTTCTGTGCTCTGTCCTGGAGCGCGCAGGGGAATGGTCTCTCTAACGATTTTGAGAAGCCAGTTTTCAAGCGCTATAACCGGCTGGATCAAATCAAGCGGGTTTTGCTTCAAAAAGGAGCTGCAGAAGCCTCGTTGGCGGGTAGCGGTTCGGCGGTGTTTGGAGTTTTCCCGAGCCCAACGATGGCGCGCCGAGCCGCTGTTGGGTTTCCGCACGACTTGACCTTCGTTAGCGAAACAGTTTCGCGCGACAGGTATCTCCGCGCTGTTAAAGGCGCGCGTGTCGTTCGTTGAGCCGCAGCGTCCGCCGTGTCCATTGAAACCAATGTAAGTCAGTTCGCGCAAGTGATCTTTGGTTGATCCGATTGATCGGAAATGATCGGACACTGCAAGACCGGGGTTCATACCTCAACTGCGAACCCGGGGCACCTTGCGGTGTCCATTGATAATTTAAGGTTGAACGTGGGGTAAAGTCTCAGCTTGCGTAAGGGCGCGAGCCCACCCTTTGCAAAACCCGCAAAGGGTAGGCCACCCGAAAGCAAGAGGGATACAGGACCCAGCCTAGAGCACGAGAAATGCAGGAGCGCGCGCTTCGTGGATGACGACCGGTTCAAGATATTTTCGGGCACGGCGCATGTGCCGCTGGCCGAAAGTATTTGCCGCAACCTGAATGTGACGATTGGCAAGGCGTTGCTGGGGCGTTTCAGCGACGGCGAGATTTATTTTCAGATTCTGGAAAATGTGCGCGGCGCGGATGTTTTCGTGGTGCAGCCCTGCTGCTATCCGGTAGATAACCATCTGCTGGAGCTGCTGCTGATGATCGACGCGTTCAAGCGGGCGTCGGCGTGGAGAATTACGGCGGTGCTGCCGTATTACTGTTACGCGCGGCAAGACCGCAAGGACAAGCCGCGAGTACCGATTTCCGCGAAGCTGGTGGCGGATTTGTTAGAGACAGCGGGAGCCAGCCGGGCGCTGACGCTGGATTTGCACGCGCCGCAGATTCAGGGCTATTTCGACGTGCCGGTGGACCATTTGTACGGCTCACCAGTGCTGGTCGACTATTTCCGGCAGATGCATTTGCCGGATTTGACGGTGGTGTCGCCGGATGCGGGCGGCGTGGAGCGCGCGCGATCGTTCGCAAAGAAATTGGGAGCGCCGCTGGCGATCGTCGATAAGCGGCGCGTGGACGTGGACGTCAGCGAAGTAATGAACCTGATCGGAGACGTTCGCGGGCGGAGCACATTGATTGTGGACGATATTATCGATACCGCGGGGACACTGGTGAAGACTGCCGAAGCTCTGGTGCGGGAAGGTTCGACGCAGGTGTTTGCTGCGGCTACGCATGCGGTGCTTTCTGGGCCGGCGGTGGAGCGCATCGAAAAGTCGTGCATCAAAGAGGTGGTGGCTACCGATTCGGTGCCACTGGGCGAGGCGGCGAAGAAATTAGCAAAGCTGAAAGTATTGAGCGTGGCGGATTTGCTGGCGCGCGGGATTCGCTCGATACACGAAGAGACATCCATCAGTGAATTGTTTATTTGATTTTTGCTGGACAGTGTCGCAGGACATTTTTCAGGACCGACTCATAAACGGGGATCGCGTAGCAGCATGAGGGAAGGAAATTAACGATGGCTCAAGAAAAAATTGTTGTGGAAGCGGCGGCCCGCGCCAAGCGAGGCAAGAATGAAGCGCGCAGGCTAAGGCAGACAGGCAAGGTGCCTGCGGTGTTGTACGGCGGCAAAGGCGACGCAATCACGCTGTCGTTGAATGCCAAGCAACTGAGCGCGATCTTTCGTTCCGAGAGCGGGCACAACACTTTGTTTCAGGTGGACCTGAGCGGCAAGCACGAACCGGCGATCTTGAAGGATTGGCTGGTGGATCCGGTTACGGGAAACCTTTTGCATGTGGACCTGCTGCGCGTGGCGATGGACGTACGCATGCGCGTGAACGTTCCGGTGCACACCTTTGGCGAACCTGCCGGCGTGAAGCAGCAGGGCGGCGTGTTTGAAATCGTGACGCGCGAAGTGGAAATTGAATGTTTGCCGGCGGAAATTCCGACGGAATTCAAGGCGGACGTGGGCAGCTTGATGCTGGGTCAGCAGTTGCGCGCCAGCGATCTGCCCATTCCTTCCAACATGAAGCTGGTCACCGACCCGGATCGCGTGCTCGCGCACGTTGTGGCGCTGCGCGTCGAAGAAGAGAAGCCTGTGGATGCGGTCGCTGCGGAGGCTGCGGCGCCTGCAGAGCCGGAAGTCATCAAGAAGGGCAAGAAGGAAGTGGAAGGCGAAGAGGGCGCGGAAGAGGCGGCCAAGCCGAAGGCCGCGGAGAAGAGCGACAAGGGCGAAAAGAAGAAGTAACACGCGGCTATTGGCACTGCGGGCTTGTGGGCCACATGATCTACGGAATGATCCACGGGGCGTTTTGCGGGGAATGCGGAGTGTATGCGGCTGATTGTTGGACTTGGCAATCCCGATCCGGAGTATCAGTGGACGCCGCACAATCTGGGATTCATGGTGGTAGATGAGCTGGCGAATCGTAACGGGATTCGCGTTTCGCGGCCCGAAGGCAAGGCGCTGGTCGGGCGGGGAAGGCTGGCGGGAGAAGATGTGCTGCTGGCAAAACCGCAAACTTACATGAATCTGAGCGGCATCTCGGTGCGCGAGCTGCTGGAAAAGTACGAGCTGGGGCCGAGCGATTTGCTGGTGATGTGGGACGAAGCGCAGTTGCCGATGGGTACGATTCGCATCAGCGGCGAAGGCAGCGCGGGCAGCCACAACGGTGCGAAGTCAGTGATCGGGTCGTTGGGGACGCCAGAGTTTGCGCGATTGAGGCTCGGTTGCGCGCCGGAGCACGAAGTCAGCAGCCGCAAGGAGCATGTGTTGCGGCCAATGCGCAAGGCGGAGCTGGAAGCCGCGGCGGAGATGATCGCGGAAGCGGCCGACGCGGTGGAAATGATAGTGGCGCAGGGAATCGATGCGGCCATGAACAAGTACAACCGGCGAAAGGAACCGCCGGCGGATGAACCGGAAACGTAAGTGAATTTGCCGGGCGGCTGTCCGGAGAGAAGAGAAACGAGGGCAACATGGAAGAACGGCTATACGATCTGATTTTTATTGCGCGGCCGGCGACGGCGGATGAGGACGTGAAGAAAGTGCTTTCAGTTATCGAGCACACCTGCACGGAAAAAGGCGGGAAGGTCGAAAAAGCGGAGACCTGGGGCACGCGCAAGCTGGCATACAAAGTGGCCAAGCATCGCGAAGGGATGTACTACTACCAGCAGATTCGCACCTCCCATCCGGATTTGATCGCGGAGCTGGAGCGGCGTTTGCGGGTGCAGGATACGGTGATCAAGTATCAGACGGTGCGGCTGGATGAAGATTTGAAACGGCAGAAGAAGCTGGTGGACAAGCGGGACAAGCGCACTGCTCGGCGTCCACGGCGGGCTACGGCTCCTGCTGCTCCATCGGCGCCATCGGCCCCGCCGGCAGCGCCGGAGCATAGCGCTCCCGCGAGCTAGTTTTTAATTGATCGAGTTGCGCTTTTTTCAGAAATTGAGTTGAGGCTGGAAAAATTTAGTTGAGATTGTTTTTGCGGTTCAAGTGAAAGGGTGGCGGGTATGGCAGAGGAACAGAAACAGGCAACAGCGCCGAGCGCACCTCCGCGGCGTGATGGCGGGGGCGGTCACGGTGGTGGCCATAGCGGAGGCGGAGGACACAGTGGCGGAGGCCACAGCGGTGGCAGCCACGGCGGTCCGAGGCGTGAAGGCAGCGGGCCGGGCGGGGCTGGTCCCGGCGGGCCACGCCGTGGGAAGCGGCAGTATTTTCGCAAGAAGAAGGTCTGCAAGTTTTGCGTGGAGAAGATGGACTTCATCGACTACAAGCGCGCGGACATTCTGTCGCAGTTTGTGCAGGAACGCGGCAAGATACTGCCCCGGCGCATGACCGGGGTGTGCTCGAAGCACCAGCGGTGGCTGGGCGTGGCGATCAAGCGCGCCAGGAATATCGCGCTGCTGCCGTTCGCGGGAAGCGCGGCGGGGACGCAGCAGCCACGGGCAGTGGTCGCAGCGGCGGCTGGAGCGCCAAGCGGAACTTCCTCCGGTAGTTCGGCCGGTACTCACGCGGCGACACCGGCGACTCCGGCAGCTGGGGCACCGACAGAAGTGTCCAACGCATAAGATTTAAGAATCGCGATCAGATCGGGACGAGGAACGGGAGCGAAGAGGAAAGAGCACATGCAAATTATTCTTCAGGAAGATATCGAAAAGCTGGGGCATCGTGGCGACGTCGTGACGGTAAAGCCGGGCTACGCGCGTAATTTTTTGCTGCCACGCAAACTTGCGGTGGAGGCCAGCGCCGGGAATTTGAAAGCCATTGAAAAGATTCGCGCATCGCTGGCGAAGAAGACGGCCACGGAAATGGAAGCGGCGCAGAAGCAGGCCGCCGCGCTGAACGGCGTGGAGCTAAGCTTTACGCGTAAGACCGGCGAGAATGACCAGCTATTCGGCTCGGTAACCACTGGCGATATCGCCGATGCGCTGGAAACCAAGGGCTTCAAGATCGACAAGCGGCAGATTCATACTGCGGAGCCGATCAAGGCGCTGGGAGATTTCCGCGCGACGGTGAAAGTTTTTCGGGATATCACCGCCGAAGTGAAAGTGCAGGTGCAGAAGGAAGGGCAGGCGGCGTAAGTATTTTTGGTTTCGCGAATTGAAGAGGCACATTTCGATGTGCCTCTTTTTTTGTGCCAGTAAAAAAAAGTTTTGTGCAACAAAATTCTTGCTGGAAAAAAGTTTTGCACAAAATTTTCGAGGCGATGCACAGGTTGAGTTGCGATTGCCAGTTGACGACGGTTTCAGTTCAGCACACAATGCGCTTCGATAAATTGTACCTGTTCGGTGCAAATCCAATCGAGTCGTAAGCGCCCATCAACTCGAAAACTTCTTTTCCTTGTCCCCGGGCCGGGAACATGCTACAAATTCGCCTAGGCGAAGATAAGGCGAATACGAGGTGCGCCTGAATTATGCCTGCTGATAGCGTCCTAGAAAAACCGCTGCCGAGCAATCTGGACGCCGAACGCTCCGTTCTTGGCGCCATTCTGCTGGATAACAACGCACTCAATCCCGCCGTCGAGCATTTACGCCCCGAAGATTTTTTCATGGAGCAGCATCGCCGGGTGTTCACCCAGATGATTGCGTTGGGCGAGAGCCAGCAGGCCATCGACCTGGTCACGCTGACGGAAGAACTGCATCGCCGCGGGGATCTGGAGGCTTCGGGAGGCGCGCCGTACCTGGCCGCTCTGGCCGATGGTATGCCACGGGTTTCAAATGTGGAGCATTACGCGCGCATCGTCAAAGAAAAAGCGATGCTGCGCAATTTGATTCACGCCACGCACAATATTCAGCAGCGCGCGTTTGAAGGCGAAGATGGCGCGGACGCCATTCTGGATAACGCGGAGTCTTCGATTTTTGCGCTGGCGGAAGATCGCGTGCGCGCCGGGTTGATTCCGGTGAAGGACATCGTTCGCGACAATTTCGAGCGGCTGGAAAGAATTTTTCGCGAAGGCAAGAGCATCACCGGTGTGGCTACTGGGTATGGCGAGCTGGATAAGCTGACCTCCGGGCTGCAGCCGTCGGAATTGCTGATTCTTGCGGCGCGGCCATCGCAGGGGAAAACGGCGCTGGCGCTGAACCTGGCGGAAAATATCTGCATTCGCGCGGGGCACCCGGCGGCGATCTTCAGCCTGGAAATGTCGAAGGAATCGCTGTTACAACGCCTGGTGGCTTCGGTGGCCCAGATTGACGCGCACAAATTTCGCACCGGACATTTGAGCAAGGAAGATTGGCGGCGCATGACCGAGGCGCTGGGAGTGATTTCCGCGGCGCCACTGTGGATTGACGATGCGGGCTCCATCAGCGTGCTGGAGATTGGCGCGAAGGCGCGGCGGCTGAAGCGGGACAAGGGGCTTTCACTGTTGATCGTGGACTATCTGCAGCTCATTACCGCGCGAGGGCGATTCTCGAATCGCAATGAGGAAGTGGCCAGCATTTCGCGCGCGCTGAAGGGGTTGGCGAAGGAGCTTCAGATTCCTGTGCTGGTGCTTAGCCAGTTGACGCGCGCGCCAGAACGCGATGATCGCGGGCCGCAGCTTTCGGATTTGCGCGAATCGGGCGCCATCGAGCAGGACGCGGACGTGGTCATGTTCATTTACCGGCCGCACTTTTTTAAGCAGGGGGCTACGCCGGAAGAGCGCGAAGAGACGGAGCTTAAGATTGCCAAGCAGCGTAATGGACCAACCGAGAGTGTGAAATTCGTATTTCGCAGCCGGTTGACGCGGTTTGAAGAAGCTGCGCCGGATGCGTTTTCGCAATTTGCTAGCGACGATATATAGAGATCATGTTGCATCGTTATGTATAGGGATTAGGTAACGACAGACACGGCGCGGCCTGGGAGCCACGTTGATGGATGCGGTCGCGACGCGAGTGTCGCGCCAGTTTTTTCTGGCTTAAGGCTGCAAGTCCTTTCCTCATTTCGCATTAGCTGATTTTCTGGCCACCTCCAATTTTTCTTGAGCGAGCGGCACATAACGTGCCTGTACGTAGGTGCAGTCGCCCACTGTTGTCATTCACGCGGCGGTTTTCAGGCCTGCGGCTGCCGCTGCCGCGTGGATGACGTAAACTAACTTTCCCTGGAATAAACATGGCGCGAGCACCGAAAAATCCCACGACCTTGAATATGCGACCCGTTTGGGCGGATGTTTCGATTCCAGCGCTTGTCCATAATTTCGAGTCGATTCGATCCTATGTAAACCCGCGGAATGAAAAGCGGCGTACGCCGCGGCAAGTGCTGTGCATCGTGAAAGGTAACGCGTACGGGCATGGCGGGCCGGAGGTGGCCAAGGCGTTGGAAAAGGCCGGGTCGGACTGGTTTGGAGTGACTTGCACGGAAGAAGGCATTGCGCTGCGCAAGGCTGGCGTGCGCAAGCCAATATTGATCCTGACCAGCTTTGTGCCCGGCGAAGAAAAGCGATTGTTGGAACACAATTTAACGGCTGTGATTCATCGCTGCGATCAATTGGCGCAACTGGAGGTCGCGGCGGCGCGGCGCGGGAAGAAGAAAGTTTCGTTTCACCTGAAAATCGATTCGGGGATGAATCGCCTGGGCATAGCGCCGTCGAGCGTGGATTGCTTTGCGCGGCAACTGGCCAAATCGCGGCACTTGCAGATGGGCGGAGTGATGACGCACTTTGCGTCGTCGGAAGCATTTTCCGATACGGTGGCGGGGCGGCAGACGCACGAGCAAGAGGAACGGTTTTTTGCGGCGCTGGAGCGCTTGCACGCGCTGGGAATCGATCCCGGCATTATCCATCTGGCGAATAGCGCGGCGATCGTGACACGCCCGGAAACGTGGGCGGACATGGTGCGGCCGGGGGCGATTCTGTATGGCTATCATCCCGGTTACGAACCTGTGGAGCAGCGCGCGGAAATCGAGAAGCGGATGCCGCTGGAGCCAGTGATGAGTTTGCGCACGCGGATTATTAGTTTGCGGGATGTGCCGGCGGGGGCGGGCGTGGGTTACGGGTCAAGTTTCGTGCCACAACAGGCTTCGCGTATTGCGGTGCTTGCAGCAGGATATGGAGACGGCATTCATCGCGGGCTGAGCAATCGCGGTAAGGTGCTGATTCGCGGAATGCTCACGCCCATGGTTGGAATTATCTCCATGGACGTCACGATGATAGATGTTACGGCGGTGCCCGGAGTCGAGATTGGGGATACCGCAACGATTTATGGAACGGACGGCAAATTCAGTCATCCCGCGCACTTGGTGGCGCGCAGTCTCGGCACGGTTACGTCTGATTTGTTGTGCGCGGTGAGCCAGCGTGTTCCACGTATTTACCGGTATTGACCTGTGTTTCTTTTTGTTATCAATAGTGGTGATTGATTTGTAATTTTCATCAAGTGGAATCCGACTTTTCCGGCGAATGTTTGATATCCGACTTGACCTGTCAGTAATGACAGAGTATATAAACAGTTAGAAGCGAGCCGTCGGGGGCAACGGCAGAGTAAGTCTGTGAGCTCGTAGCGAAAGAGAGCTTACGGCGTTACAAAATCGCAGGAGTGTTTTCTCACAACCATTGGGCATGAACCGGAAAACAACAGGTAGTACAAGACCGCGTTCGTCACTTTCAGCAACTACGCCGCCGCCAATACGCGCCGCGGAGAATCGCGGCACCTCGCAATTTGACTCCACAGTAGCTGCTGATCTGTCAGAGACGTCCAAAACAAAGCCATCAATGCATTGGGAGTTTTGGATCGTACGCAGCTTGTTTACGATTTTGATCGGAGTGCTTTGCTACGCGTTCGCGCCGTTTGGTTTGCGAGGCAGCGCAGCGGCAGTTGGTGTGCTGCTTGCGCTCGTGATTGTCTTTGCGGAGTTTCGCCTTGCGCAGGCGAGCATGGGTGGGTTGATCGGTGGAGCCTTCGGAGCGCTGGGGGGAATGTCTGCGGCATTGTTGATGACGCTGATCATCTCCTATACCTCGCAACCGGCTTCCACCAAGTCGTTTCTGGATTTCATCTCTTTGTTGGCGTTCAGTTATCTGGGGATGACGACGGGCTTTCGCTGCGGGGAGCACTGGCGTGGTCCGCGGCGCAAGAAAGCGAGCGTCGAGACTGCCGCAAATGAGCTGATGAAATTGCTGGATACCAGCGTGCTTATCGATGGCCGCATCGCGGAGATTTGCGAAGCCCAATTTCTGGAAGGAGTGCTGGCGGTGCCGCAATTTGTGCTGCATGAATTGCAGCTGGTGGCCGATTCTTCCGACCCGCTGAAGCGGCAACGCGGGCGGCGCGGACTGGAAGTGTTGCAGCGAATTCAGAAAATGCCGCAGGTGGAAGTGCGAGTGGTCGACGACGATTTTCCGAACACTGCTGATGTGGACCACAAGTTGATTGAACTGGCGCGGCGCACTGGCGCGAAAATCGTGACGAATGATTTTAATTTGAACAAAGTCGCGACGGTGCAGGGATTTTCGGTGCTTAACGTGAATGAGCTTGCCAACGCGCTGAAGCCGGCGGTGCTGCCGGGCGAAACGATGCATGTGCTTATTCAGCGCGAGGGCAAGGAAGCCATGCAGGGAGTGGCGTATTTGAGCGACGGCACCATGGTGGTGGTGGATGGGGCGCGCCGCCTGATCAATAAAAGCGTGGATATTATCGTGACTTCCGTTCATCAGACGACCGCAGGCAAGATGATTTTTGGGCGCGTGGACGAGCGCGTCGAGCCGTCCGGTCCTTATGCGCGGGCTGCGGCGGCGGGACGCGGGGTCAGCGGTAATTCGATGCCGTCGTATAGCGCGGGGTCCACTGCGGCGCGAGAAGAGGAGAATAATCGCGCGAGCGACGGCCAAGGCGGCGATGAGAATTCTTCAGGGGCGTCACCGCAGACGGAAGGCGAATAGCGCGTCATCGCGAGAAGCGTCAAAGGACTCCGAATTTTCCACCCGGTATATAATCATCCGTTCATCGGATCGTTCGTCGGACCGGCGCACGCGCACTTCAAACGATAAAAATGGGACGAATCACTGCCATTCTTCCGGCGTCGGGGCTGGGTACGCGCATGGGCGCGGAGACGCCCAAGCAGTTTTTGGAGCTCGACGGAACGCCGATTGTCATTCACAGCTTGCGGCGCATTGCGGCGTGCCCGCTGGTCACGGACATTATTGTGGCCACGCGCGGGGATGTACTGGAATCGCTGCAAGCGACGATTCGAGCGGAAAAGTTTACGCAATTTGTTCGTTTGGTGCGCGGCGGAGATTCGCGGCAGGAATCCGTGGCGCAGGCGCTGCGCGAAGTGCCTGAAGATACTGAAATTGTATTGGTGCACGACGCGGTGCGTCCGTTTGTTACCGTGGAGCAAATCACGCGGGTGATCGAAGAGGCGCGAAAGTGCAAAGCGGCGATATTGGGCATCCCGGCGATGGATACGGTGAAGGAAGTGAAGCGCGCGAGTTTGCCGGAAGATGTGGCGCTGATTATTGGGACCATTCCGCGAGAGCGGGTGGTGCTGGCGCAGACGCCGCAGGCGTTTTCGGCGAAATTGTTGAAGGAAGCGTTTGCGCGCGCGGAGGCCGATGGGGTGAATGCTTCGGATGAAGCCGGCCTGGTGGAACGGATTGGTCACGATGTGC
>Ga0307479_10000459_pt1 | contig 36683 bp, 29 predicted proteins | sample atmos_gasesECM4C_FD_203743 | JGI IMG/M metagenome (GOLD analysis project Ga0307479, IMG submission 203743) | Hardwood forest soil microbial communities from Morgan-Monroe State Forest, Indiana, United States - atmos_gasesECM4C_515 | ecosystem: Environmental > Terrestrial > Soil > Temperate...
CCCGGCCGCGAGGCATTTCCCGGCGACGTGTTCTATCTCCACTCGCGTTTGCTGGAACGCGCCGCAAAATTGAACGACAAGCTCGGCGGGGGTTCGCTCACGTCGCTGCCGGTGATCGAAACGCAGGCCGGCGACGTCTCGGCGTACATTCCCACAAACGTAATCTCCATCACCGATGGCCAGATTTACCTGGAAGCCGACCTTTTCAACAGCGGCATTCGCCCGGCCATCAACGTGGGTATCTCGGTCAGCCGCGTCGGCGGCAACGCACAGATCAAGGCCATGCGCCAGGTCGCCGGCTCGCTGCGCCTGGACATGGCGCAATACCGCGACCTCGCCGCATTCGCGCAGTTCGGCGCCGACCAGCTCGATAAAGTCACGCAAGCGCAGCTCGCCCGCGGCCAGCGCCTCACTGAAATCCTGAAGCAGGATCAATATGTTCCGCTCTCCGTCGAGAAGCAGGTGCTCAGTATTTATGTCGCGACCAGCGGCGGAACCGACAGCGTCCCCGTCACCGAAGTGGGCCGCTTCGAGCGCGAGTTCCTGCAGTTCGTCGAGACCAACTATCCCTCGGTCTTGAAAAACATCGCGGCGAAGAAGGCTCTCGACGACGCCATCAAGGCGGAAATCAAAACCGCTCTCGACGCATTCAAAGATCGTTTCGCCGCTTCCATCGCTGCGGCTGCTCATTAGGGACAATCGCGTAACGAAATACGATGCCCACACTTCTCGATTTCCGTCGCCGCATTCGCTCGGTGAAAAACACCCAGCAGATTACCCGCGCGATGAAGTTCGTGGCCGCGGCCCGGCTGCGCCGCGCGCAGGAAGCCGCTCTTGCCGCGCGCCCCTACGCGAGAGAGCTCGCCCGCGTTTTGCGCTCGACGATGGCGCGTATCGAAGAACCTCAGCATCCGCTCCTGGCACATCGTGCCGAACAAAATGTTCTCGCCATCGTGCTCACGGGGGAACGCGGCCTCGCTGGCGCTTTCAATACCAACATTCTTCGCAAAGCCAACGAATTCTTTCGCGCCAACAAAGGCAAGAAACTTTCCGTCGTGACGGTCGGAAAGAAGGGGCGCGACGCGCTCAAGAAAGCGGGATTCAATATCGTTGGGGAATACGTCAATGTGCTCGCGCGTGTGGATTTCGGGACGGCGAGGGAGATCGCTTCTCTGGTAACGGATCTCTACGCCGGGGAAAAAATCGATTCGGTCTACATCGTTTTCAGCGAATTCAAAACGGTGATGACGGCGAATCTCGTCGTGGAGAAACTTTTGCCGGTCGAAGCCATTCGCGCCGATGAAGAGACGCCGGCGGAGCAGAGCACCGAGAAGGTTGACTACATTTACGAGCAACCGGAGGCGCAGATTCTCGACAAGCTCCTGCCGCGGTACGTCGAAACGCAGATCCTTCGCGCCATGCTGGAATCTTCCGCAGCGGAACACGCCGCGCGCATGACCGCGATGGAATCGGCCACCCAAAATGCCGGCGAAGTGATTGAGGCGCTTACGCTGCACATGAACAAAGTGCGACAGGCGGCCATCACCAAGGAAATTATCGAAATTGTGAGCGGCGCAGCATACGGCGCTTAGGAGAGAGCATGGCAGAGAAATACGCAGCGGTGGGACATGTGGTGCAGGTCATCGGACCGGTGCTCGACGTGCAATTCGAGGCGGGCCACCTTCCCGCCATCTACAACGCCGTTCGCATCACCAGCGAAGGCTACAATCTTCCCGAGCCGCTCGACGTCACCGCCGAGGTCCAACAGCACCTCGGTGAAGGCCGCGTGCGCGCCGTTTCCATGGAGCCGGTCGAAGGCATGGTTCGCGGGATGAAGGCCTACGATCTTGGCCAGGGGATCACCGTGCCCGTTGGCCGCGCCACGCTCGGCCGCGTAATGAATGTTCTCGGCAAGCCTGTGGACCAGCTTGGCCCCATCGTCAGCGATACTCATTATCCGATTCACCGTCCGGCGCCGTCGCTCGAAGAGCAATCCACGACGCTCGAAATGTTCGAAACCGGAATCAAGGTGGTCGATCTCATCGAGCCGTACCTCAAGGGCGGCAAAATCGGCCTCTTCGGCGGCGCCGGCGTCGGCAAAACGGTTCTGATCATGGAGCTGATTCACAACGTGGCCATGAAGCACGGCGGCGTGTCCGTATTTTCGGGCGTTGGCGAACGCACCCGCGAGGGCAACGACCTGTGGATTGAAATGTCGGAGAGCGGCGTCATCGTGCCGGGCAATTCGGAAAAGTCGCGGGCGGCTTTGATTTACGGGCAGATGACGGAACCGCCCGGCTCGCGTCTCCGCGTTGGCCTCACCGGACTGACCGTCGCCGAGTATTTCCGCGACCAGGAGCATCTCGACGTGCTCCTCTTCATCGACAACATTTTCCGTTTCGTTCAGGCCGGCTCGGAGGTATCCGCGCTCCTCGGCCGCATGCCTTCGGCCGTCGGCTACCAGCCGAACCTCAACACGGAAATCGGTGAACTCGAGGAACGCATCACCTCCACAAAGTCCGGCTCGATCACCTCCGTGCAAGCCGTTTACGTGCCTGCGGACGACTACACCGATCCGGCGCCGGCGGCGACTTTCGCGCATCTCGACGCCACCACCAATCTGAGCCGTCAGATCGTCGAGCGCGGCATCTATCCCGCGGTCGATCCGCTCGCCAGCTCCTCGCGCATTCTCGATCCGCGCATCGTCGGGGCGGAACATTACGCCGTCGCCCGCGCGGTGAAGTCGATTCTGCAGCGCTACAAGGACCTCCAGGACATCATCGCCATTCTGGGCATCGAAGAGCTTTCCGATGAAGACAAGCGCACCGTGGCGCGCGCGCGCAAGATTGAAAGATTTCTCTCGCAGCCCATGTTCGTCGCCGCGCAATTCACAGGCCTCGAAGGCAAGTACGTCAAGATCGAAGATAGCGTTCGCAGCTTCAAGGAGATCGTCGAAGGCAAATACGACGACATTCCGGAGCAGGCGTTCTACATGGTGGGCACAATCGAGGAAGCGCTGGAAAAAGCGGAGAAGCTGAAGGTCGGCGTCTAACACGACAATGTCCGCCAACGCCATCCAGCTTGTCGTCGTCACGCCGAAGCGGCAGTTGCTTCGGGAGAGCGTCGGCGAAGTGCAACTGCCCGGCGCGAACGGCTATCTCGGCGTGCTACCGGGGCACGCGCCGCTGATGACCGAGCTGGGTATCGGCGAGCTTTCTTATCACGATTTGAGCGGAAAAGAATCCACGCACATGGCGATCCTGAGTGGATTTGCTGAAGTACTAGCCGACCGCGTCACTGTGCTTGCGGAAACGGCTGAGTTCGCTCAGGAGATCGACCTCGCTCGCGCGGAGGCGGCGCGAGCTCGCGCGGAAAAGCGCCTGGCTTCCGGCGATACGAACATCGACTGGGACCGCGCCAGCGTTGCGCTCCAGCGCGCTCTTATCCGCATCCAGGTTGCTCACAAGCGCCGCGGCGTGCCACCCCATAGCGCCTAGTCGAGGATTTCTCTTCGCCCGCGACTTTGTTCCCGGCCGGGCATCTAATAAAATCGGAGAGGCCATGGAGCCCATCACGATGTACACCACGACTTGGTGCCCTGACTGCAGCCGTGCCAAATCTTTCCTGAAGAAACGTGGCGTCCCCTACCGCGAAGTGAACATCGAAGAAGATGAGTCCGCCGAAGAAACCGTCATCAAGGTGAACAACGGCAAGCGTAAAGTCCCGACGCTCGAAGTGGGCGGCCGTTTTTTCGCCTGCAGCCCCTTTGATCCCGATCAGCTTGCCTCGGAGCTGAACATTTCCCTCAATCCCTAATTCAAAGCCAATCCCCGCGCCCAGACACCGGCAACGTGCAGAGCGTCATCGAGCAGCACTACATCGGCATCGGCGCCCGCGCGCAACACACCCTTCTTGAATTCGATCCCCAGTAAAGAAGCCGGATTCAGCGTCAGCATGCGTACGGCGTCGGCCAGCGGCGTGCCGAGCGCCACAATGTTTCGCAACGCGCGATCGAGCGTCAATGTACTTCCAGCTAGCTTCCCTTCCGCGTTCCGGCAAACTCCACCAATCACCGTAACCTGCAAAGTTCCAAGCGTGTAGGTCCCATCCGGCATGCCTGTCGCCGCCGTTCCATCACTGACGAGGATCACGCCGCCCGCCCCCTTGGCCTGGAGCAGCATCCGCATCGCCGGTTCATCCACATGCACGCCGTCCGCAATCAGCTCCGCGGTGATGTCCGGCGAAGTCAGCACGGCCCCGATCACGCCGGTGTCGCGGTGCGAAAAAGGCCGCATCGCGTTGTAAACGTGCACCGCGTGGCGCGCTCCTCTTGCTATCGCCGCGCGCGCTTGCTCATAAGTCGCGTCGGTGTGTCCCAACGCCACGACGAGTCCCGCTTTGCGAGCCGCGTCAATGCACGGCATGGCGCCAAAGATTTCGGGCGCAAGCGTCAGGATCCGTGCATTTCCCGCCGCCGCGCGCAGAAACTTGTCCAACAATTCCGCCGATGGTTGCTTGATCCACTCGGCGGGATGGACGCCTCGCCGGAGCGGGCTAATGAATGGCCCTTCAAAATGAATTCCCAGTACTTCCGCCCGCGCTTCCTCCGTCGCATGCTGCGCCGCAATGTATTTCGCCATCCCTTCGACGCTCCGGCAAGTGGCGTCGGGATTCGCCGTCACCGTGGTGGCCACAAAGGATGTCGTTCCGTGTTCCGCGAGGGTCCGCGCCACCGTGCTCAGAGCCTCAGTGCTTCCCTCCATCACGTCATGCCCGCCCGCTCCGTGGATGTGCACGTCCACGAAACCCGGCACAGCGATCTTGTCCGTCACATGGATCTCGCGCGCACCCGCGGGCATGCTTATCGCGGCGCGTGGAGCAATGGCCTCGATCACACCATCGCGCAGCAGGAGGCCTGCATCTGGAATTTCTGTGAGCGGCGTAATCGCGCGGCTAACGCGCAGCAGAGTCGTGGCCATGAGCAAAGAAACATCCTAGCGGAAATCTCTCAGCCGGCAAAACAAAACGGGCGGAGCCGAAGCCCCGCCCGTGCGGAAAATGATCCGCGCTCAAGCAAACGCGCTACTTCGCCATGTCGATAGAGGCCAGCTTAAGCGTGTCGCCTTCGACCGCGCCGGTCACCTTGACATGATGCCCGGCATGGTCCGCCACTTTATCCTGGGCGTCCACCACATACACCTTCTTGTCGGCATCGTTCACGAAGACGTACTTTGAGCCTTCCTTCACGCACTTGACGGTGCACTCGCGAGCACCATCATGCGCCGCTTTTGCTCCGCACTTGCTGTCGGCAATCCAGCCTGTCCACGTTCCATCGGCAGCCATAGCCAGCGCCGCCGCGAATAGTGTCACAGCTGCGATCATGGTGATACGTGATTTCATGATTCCCCCTCCTGCCCATACTTTGCATTTTTGTGGCGCTGGGATGGATGTAGCTTGGCATAGGCATGTCTTCCGTGTCCAGCAGGGCCAGTGCGACTCCCACGGACTTCTTGGTGCTCTGTTGACACCTGCTCTGTAAAAAGGAAAGGGGAGGATTCTCTGGAATCCTCCCCCTTGGCTTTCACTCCGCTGCGGTGGCGGTGCGCTTTCTCTACTCTAAGCTCCTCACCGGCCCGACGAACTGGACGTGCTTGCCGCAGTCGTACCCGCTGTCTTCGGAGCGCTCAAATAGCCCGTCGCCGACGACTTCGTAACTTTGTTGATCACCAGCTCCAGTGCGGCGCGGCTGCCGCCCGTGTAGAAGAAGATGGGCTCGTTCACGGAGCGATTCTTCTTCTCAAAGGTCTTGTCATCCGCAACCACGTTGATGGTGTATTGATTCTTCCTGGTGTTCGTATCTCTGAGTTCCACCTGGATGGTGCCTACCTTCTGAGGGCCGCCTTTGCGCGTCACGGAGAATTCGTAATAGTCGCGCGTGCCCATGTGGCGGAGTTGGTCGATTTCATCATGGTTCCGCGCGATGAGCGTGCCCATTTCGCTGCGCGCCATCTGCAGGTTGTTCTTCGTGGCGTCTAGGTCGTTCTTCACTCCACTGACGTCGCCGTTCAGTCTATTCACATCCTCGGCGTTCGCTTTGGTGGCCAGCTCGCTTTTCACCGACGTTTCCAGACCGGTGACTCTCTTGTCCACTTCACCCACTGCGGACTTCGACTGCTTGCGCGCCTTGACCAAATCCTCGTGCGTGACGCTCAGTTTGTCCGTGACCACTCTGAGGTCGCTCTCCAGCTGCTGATTCACGTCTTCTGTCTTCGCCAGACGCTGGCTCAAAGTATCATTGGCCTGCTTCAGTGCGGCTTGGTTTGCTTGCTCGGCGCTGCTCGCGTGGTTGAGTGCACTCCAACTTACTCCCAGCCCAAGCAAAGAAGTTGCGGTCAAAACCACTACCGCTAATCCAACCCAGCGCGGCGTTCCGCTCGCGGTATGGGCGATCGGTTGCTGAAACTCGCTCATTGACTTGTCTCTCCTTTTGGCGTTTCCGCCCTGACACGTAGCCCTGTATAACGAGAAGGAGCATCTACCAACCCAAACGTCTTCAGGAGGGGACGAATGACATAAGTTAAACGGGCGCAGTGACTTAGGAGGGCAGAAATCTCCAGAAACTAGCAAAAACTAAGGTACTAGTACCAGTAAAGATTACTGAGGTTGTGATTTTGACGGTAAATTTTGCTGAAGGGGCCCCGGGATGGGCGATTCCTCTATTGGTGCATGTGGAAAAGCTGAATTTTATACGGCTTTAGACTGCGAAGTCGTAAGCTATTGTTAATGAGTAAGTTAAGAAGAGTTCTCTAGGCGGCTTGCGGGTTTGTTTCCGGCTCGAGGACGGTGGGCTCTCCAAAATAGCGATCCAAAGTGCTCGTGGCAGCCTCCAAAACTAGGTGGCAGTCAGCGCACTCCCTAAGATGGGCCTCAATTTCCCTCTCCACCAGTGGCGAGAGTTTTCCCTCTAAGTACCAACAAATCAAATGGATCGTATCTCGGCAACTCATGAACAGCGTCCCCCAGTGACGCCCTGGCGAAACCCACGCCGCTTGTAGGATCGTGCATTTGAGCCACCAAAGGGCGGCCGAAACCTTATCTCCTTAACAATCAACAGGGTGCCACGACCCTCGGCTCGTGCATTCATTCCTCAATAACTGAATATCTGCAAACTTTACACATTAGCGCGGCTATTTTCTGCAAACAAATCTTCTTGGATTGGAATTAGCGCTGGGGGACTAGAGTCATTTCACGAAGCGCCGCGATGCGGTCCTCCAAGGGCGGGTGCGTGCTGAAGAGCGAACTCAAAGTCTCTCGGCCGAAGAGCGGTTTCACGATGCACAGCGCGGAAGTGGATGGAGATAACGCCGTGGTAGGAATGCGCTGGTTATAAGCGCCGAGTTTTTGCAGTGCGCTGATCAATCCATATGGCTGGCCCACCATGCGCGCGCCTGTGGCATCGGCGGAATACTCGCGTTGCCGCGATATGCCGAGTTGCAGAAGGAACGCGGCGAGCGGCGCGAGAAATATCATCAGGATGGCTGCCAACCCGCCGCCCTCGCGCTCGTCGTCGCGCCCGCCTCCCCATCCGCCAAAGATCATGGCCCACTTGCCCATCGAAGCCAAATACGTAATCGCGCCGGCGATGGTGGCGGCAATCGAGCTTGTCAAAATGTCGTAGTTGCGCACGTGCGACAGTTCGTGCGCAATCACACCTTCCAGTTCGTCATCGTTCATCAGTTGTAGCAGCCCCTGCGTTACCGCCACGGAAGCGTGGCGGGGATTCCTGCCGGTCGCGAACGCGTTGGGCGCCGCATCCGGGATCACGTAGAGCCGAGGCACGGGGATATTCACTTTCGCCGCAAGGCGTTCCATGACGGCATAGAGCCGCGGCAGTTCCTCGCGTGAAACCGGCTGGGCTCCACTGGACGCTAGCGCAATCTTATCGGAGAAAAAGTAGGATATGCCGTTCATCAAAACGGCAAACCCCAAGGCGATCTTCAAGCCGTTCCGCCCGCCGATGGCTCCGCCAGCAACGACCAGGAGCACACTCAACAAAATCAGGAGCGCGCCAGTACGCAGAATCTTCATGAGAACCTCGTCACTTCTCTATACGCAAAGAATACCGGATTTGTTGCGGCTACGGAAATCCCGCGAAGCGCGTCCATCCGAAGCACTCCGCTGGGTCACATTATCAATTAGATTCGCGCGGCAGAAGCCGGTTGCTTGGCCGGCAAACGCTCGAAGCGCATCGCGTCCTTCTTCGCGTCACGGTCCACGCGAATGCGGTCTCCCGGGAGTACCCCGCCTTCCAAGATCTGCAGCGCCAGCGGGTCCTGAATCATCCGCTGGATGGTGCGCCGCAGCGGGCGTGCCCCATAGGCTGGATCGTAGCCCTCGCGCAGCAAGAGCTCCCGCGCCGCAGGGGTCAGCTCCAAGGTAATCTGCCGCTCCGCGAGGAGTTTCTCGACGTTCTTGAGTAACAAGTCGACGATGCGCTCCAGCTGCTCCTTGCCGAGCGGGTTGAAGATCACGATTTCGTCAATGCGGTTGAGGAACTCCGGCCGGAACGCGGCCCGCAACGCATCCATCGCCAGCTTTCGCGCCTGCTCCGGCTCCTTGTTCGATAGTTCGAAGATCGCCGCCGAACCGACGTTGCTCGTCATCACCAGCACCGTGTTCCGGAAATCTACGGTACGGCCCTTGCCGTCCGTGAGCCGGCCATCCTCCAAAATCTGCAGCAGCACGTTGAACACATCCGGATGCGCCTTCTCGATTTCGTCGAAGAGAATTACCGAGTAGGGATGCCGCCGCACCTGCTCCGTGAGTTGTCCACCCTCTTCATAACCGACATAGCCCGGCGGAGCGCCGATGAGCCGCGACACGGTGTGCTTTTCCATGTACTCGGACATGTCAATGCGGATCATCAGCTTCTCATCGTCAAAAAGAAATTCCGCCAAGGCGCGCGCCAGTTCCGTCTTACCGACGCCGGTCGGCCCCAAAAAGATAAAAGATCCAATCGGCCGTTTTGTATCCGAGAGTCCCGCGCGGCTTCGACGGACGGCGTTGGCCACGCGCGCCAGCGCGTCCTCCTGCCCGATCACGCGCTGCCGCAGGCGCTCTTCCATGTGGACAAGTTTCTGCGCTTCGCCTTCCAGCAAGCGTCCCACTGGGATTCCCGTCCACTTGCTCACGAGTTTCGCGATGTCTTCTTCGTCCACTTCTTCCTTGAGCATAGGCGCGTCTTTTTGAATGGCCGCGAATCTTTCTTGCGCCTGCTTTAATTCGCGCTCTGCCACGGCAATTTTGCCGTAGCGAATTTCCGCGACCTTCGCGAGTTCCCCCGCGCGCTCGAATTTCTGTTCTTCGGCCTTGAGTTGCTCGATCTGCTCTTTCAGCTTCCTGATTTTGCCGATGGCTTCTTTTTCCGCCTGCCAGCGCGCCTTCCGGCCGCTGGAATCCTCCCGCAGCTTGGCCAGCTCCTTCTCGATTTGCGCGCGGCGCTCCTTGGAATGCGCGTCGGTCTCCTTGAGCAAAGCCTGGCGCTCGATTTCGAGCTGCATGATGCGCCGCTCGATTTCGTCGATTTCCACCGGCAGCGAATCAATCTGCATGCGCAAGCTCGCCGCGGCTTCGTCGATCAGATCAATTGCTTTGTCCGGCAGAAAACGGTCCGAGATGTAGCGATGCGAAAGTGTAGCGGCGGCAAGGATCGCAGCATCTTTAATGCGCACGCCGTGATGAACCTCGTAGCGCTCCTTCAGCCCGCGGAGAATCGCAATCGTATCCTCGACCGTCGGCTCGCTTACCAGCACGGGTTGGAACCGCCGCTCCAGCGCGGGATCTTTTTCGATGTGCTTCTTGTATTCGTTCAGCGTGGTCGCGCCGATCGCGCGGAGCTCGCCCCTGGCCAGCGCGGGCTTCAGCATGTTCGATGCGTCCATCGCGCCTTCCGCGGCTCCGGCGCCCACCACCGTGTGCAGTTCATCGATGAACAAAATGATCTGCCCTTCTGCTTCGGTAATTTCCTTCAGAACGGCCTTCAAGCGGTCCTCGAATTCACCGCGATATTTCGCGCCTGCCACCAGCGCCGCCAGGTCTAACGCCACGATGCGTTTGGTCTTCAGCACCTCCGGTACGTCGCCGGAAATGATGCGCTGCGCCAGCCCTTCCACGATGGCTGTCTTGCCCACGCCGGGCTCGCCAATCAACACCGGATTGTTCTTGGTGCGCCGGGCAAGAATCTGCATCACGCGGCGAATCTCTTCGTCGCGCCCGATTACGGGATCGAGCTTCGAGCGCCTTGCCAGCTCCGTGAGATCTCGAGCGTATTTTTCCAGCGCTTCATACGTTGCTTCCGGGTTCTGAGACGTGACGCGCTGCGTTCCCCGTACGCCGGTCAACGCTTGCAGGATGGCTTCGTGCGAGGCGCCTTGCTGTTTCAGCAATTTCCCCGCTGGATCGCGTTCCTGCCCGGCAATCGCCAGGAAAAGATGCTCGGTCGAGACGTATTCATCCTTGAACTTTTCGGCTTCGTCGAAGGCCTTCTCGAGGGCTTCATTCAGCGCGCGCCCCATATGCTGCTGCGCGAAACCTTGAACTTTGGGTAATCGCCCCAGCTCACGCTCGATTTCCTGCGACAATACCTCGCTGCGAATCCCCAGGCGCGCCAGGAGGGGAGGCACTACTCCGTCGGTCTGCCCTACCAGCGCCTCGAGCAAATGAAGCGGCACGATCTCCTGGTGCTCGTGACGCGCCGCCACTTCCTGAGCAGCTTGCACCGCTTCCTGGGCTTTCACCGTCATTTTTTCGAATCGCAACATGTTTGCCTCACTGCCGAAGGAAAAGGGGCTGGCCCGCTTCCCAGCCCCTATTCATAACACAACTTAGTTGCCGAGTTACCTTCCCGAAGCAGCCGCGGCCGCTGCAGGTGTCCCCACGTTCACCTTGATCTGCTTGGGCTTGGCTTCCTCGCGCTTGGGAATGGTCAGCGTCAGCACGCCATTCTGATAATCGGCCTTGATGGCATCCGGATTCACGGTATTGGCAAGCGTGAAGCTGCGAGCAAACGAGCCATACGCACGCTCCACTCGCAGGTAGTTGTTCTCGTCCACTTTCTTCTCGAACTTGCGCTCGCCGCGAATGGTAAGAATGTTGTTCTCCACGCGGATGTCCAGATCCTTAGGATCGATATCCGGCAGATCTGCTTTCACGACCAATTCGTGCTCCGTTTCGAAGATGTCAACAGCCGGCGCCCATGCGGTGAGGTTATTCTCCTCAGCGCTGCGCTCGAAGGTGTCGCTGAACAGCCGACCGAGTTGCTCCTGCAGAGTTGTAGCCCCCCGGAAGGGTTCCCAGCGGTTCAAAGCTCTCATGTTTGTGTACCTCCGTAAAGTGACTTCGCACGGATAATAAAATATGCGTGTATCGTTGTCAAGTATAAATTTATGGCATAGCGTGTGCCATGTAAATCACGGAGAATGAGTTACATAGCTTTGTTCAACGGAGAAACCATGGCAGAGAGCATTCACACCTGGATTAGCCCCAAGTGACCTAGCGTGCGCGATGTTGCCTCTCCTCTGCGGCGCGGGCGGTTTACTGCTAGACTCGCTCGCGATGTTTCTCGAAGAACTCGATTACCATCTACCGCGCAAACAAATTGCCCAGCGGCCGCTTGATCAGCGCGATTCTTCTCGCCTTCTCACGCTCGATCGCGCTGGTGGTACGTGGGGGGACCGCCTTTTTGGAGAACTCCCCGATCTCCTCCGTGGCGATGAGCTTGTGGTTCTGAACAACGCCCGCGTCATTCCGGCTCGTCTGTTCGGCCGCCGCGTGGGCGTCCACTCGCAGCCCGCGTCACGAGCCACGCGCAGGGAACATCTCCGGGCTACGGTTGAAGTCCTCCTGACGCGTCAACTCGGTCCCGATATCTGGGAAACGCTTGTACGACCTGGCCGCAAAATGCAAACCGGCGAGCGAGTTCTTTTTGGCGAGGGCGAGCTTGAAGCAGAAGTGACTTCCCGCGGAGAATTGGGCGCGCGCACCGTCCGCTTCGTCTCGCACGACGCGCATAGCGTTGCGGAGCACTTCGAGCGTCTCGGTCACGTTCCTCTGCCGCCATACATCGCGCGTGCGGATGAGACTTCAGATCGTGAGCGCTATCAAACTGTTTTTGCCAAACCTTCGGGCGCCATCGCAGCGCCGACGGCCGGCCTTCATTTCACTCCCGAAATCCTCACGAAAATTCGGGAGCGCGGCGCGGAGATCTGTGAGCTCACCCTAGACGTTGGCCTCGGCACATTTCAGCCCATCCACGGTGAGACGCTTGAGGGCCACGTCATGCATAGCGAATCCTACGACATTCCCGAGGGAACGGCCGAGCGGATCGGGATGGCGCGCGCGGCCGGGCGCCCCGTCCTGGCCGTCGGCACAACGGTAGTTCGGGCGCTCGAAGACGCGGCCCTCCGCGCGGCGCGCTGCGCGAAAAACAAAAAACTCGTGCTCGCAGGTCCGGCGGAAGCAAGCATCTTTATTGTTCCTGGGTTTCACTTTGGCGTGGTGGACGCCCTGCTGACAAATTTTCATTTGCCGCGCTCCACGCTGCTTGCGCTGGTCTGCGCCTTCGCGGGACGTGAAAATGTTCTCGCGGCGTACCGCCATGCCGTCGAAGCGGGATACCGCTTCTACAGTTACGGTGACTGCATGCTGATCCGCTAGCGAGGCACATGGCGCGGGAGGCTTGTGTTGCAAATTTTTCTCGAATGCTTGCGGGAAGGAAGGTGACCGCTTCTCTAGAAGCCGTTGCCGTATTTCACTACTTCAAGAATTCTACAGTGAGGATGACGAAGAAGGAAGCCAGCACAAGGTGCAGCCTCCTTCTCGTCGATTCGACAGGAGTCACTTAGGCTCCTTGCTATTCGTTGAGGACAAATACGCGGTTCTGGCCGGCGAAGCGCACTTCCAGCAGTCGGCCGCCCTCTCCCAGGAGCACCGAGTCATACGTTGGCTTTGTCTGGCGGTCTTCCCAGCGGCCTTCGCTCTCAGCCATCAGCTGCTTGCCTTTTTGTACGGTAACCTTGTTGCCGTCGATCGACAGGCGATACTCACCTGCCTGCAGGTCAGCTTTGCCGACCTTTGCGGCCTGGGCGATGTTGATGGTCTTGGTGAAGGGCTTGGCGAACACGGGCACTGCCAGCGCAATGGCGGCAAGCAGAGCGATGCTGCGAAATAAGGAATTGGTTTTCATGCGTGTCAGTTTCCTTTCGGTCGGGATCGAATCAGCCGTAAAGCAGACTGCTCACAGGAGGGCAGAGTTGACACGCAAGGCCAGGGCGAGTAATCTCGCCCCAAAGACACCACCTCTTCCTGGACTAACGGCCGGAAAGACTTGCGTGTCGTCGCCCCGCGGCTGCCACCGCGGGGTTTCTGATTTCTTGTTACTCTGACTTACCCGAGCAGCTTCATTCGCGGCTGCACTTGTATAGACGAACCGCCCATGGCAAATGTTTCGCCGGCCGGGCCTATTTCTTTGCGGAAATTCAGCCGGCTTTCCATCCGCTGCCAGTAAGCGCGCCTCCTAAGTCCTTCTGTTGTTAAGTTTTTCTAAACTGCCTATAAAAAATCAAGAATTCTCGTGAAACCTTTTTACCTCCTCGGTCGTCCTGCAAATTCCTGGCCACCGTGGGTGCGGATTCGTGCATCGCCGCGCAGGTTCATTTATACTCAAGTGCACTTTTTGGATGCCAGGGAATGCGGATTCTCGTTCTTAGCGACTTACATGCCAATGCAGCTGCGCTGGACGCGGCCCTCGACGCGGTGAAAGGCCGCTGGGACACTTCTGTTTGTCTGGGTGACGTCGTCGGTTATGGCCCCGACCCCAACGAAGTCACTACGCGCCTTCGCGAACTTGGCACGCAAACGATTCGCGGAAATCACGACAAAGCCGTCACCGGCTTGATGCCCACAGGCGACTTCAATCCCATCGCCAAAGCTGCTGTCGATTGGACCCGCGGCCGACTCACCCCCGATAATCTCGCTTGGTTAACCGCGCTGCCTCAAGGGCCGCTTTCCACAGACGGCATCGTTCTCATTCACGGAGCATTTCACGACGAAGACGAATACGTTTTCACTCCCGCGCAGGCGCTTGACGGCCTTCTCGACTCTTCCGCCCCGGTTACTTTTTTTGGCCATACGCACCATCAGGGCGGCTTTTCTTACCAGGACTCCATGCTGGAAGTTCTGCAGATTCGCCCGCGCCCTTCGGAACCATTTGCCGCGCTGCGCATCGAACTGCCTCGCCGCTATCTGCTGAATCCCGGCTCCGTCGGGCAGCCTCGCGACTCCGACCCGCGCGCGGGGCTCGCCATCGCCGATCTCGATCATCAGACCGTGGAATTCTGGCGCGTTCCCTACGACATTGCGGCCGTGCAGGAACGCATGCGCGTCGCGAGGCTTCCCGATCCTCTCGTGCAACGCTTGCTCATCGGCCGCTGACGCTTTGCCGCAAAGCCAGTCTTTTTTGCTACATTGATTCCGTGCACGCCCTGCAGCCGAATCAGCCTCCATCCATCGCGCCGCCAGACAGCGGTGGCTCGGGTTTCGCCTGGAAAATTTTAGCGGTGGCTATCTTGCTTGTCGCCGCTGTCTTCTACTTTTGGTCCGGCCACGCGTCAGGTCCCGCGGCTCCGCCAGCGCCGGTGCGCCTGCCCTTTGGCCCCGCCGAGCAGGCCTATGTCCGAAAGATTGATATCCAAAATATCTCTCTCAGCCGCGCAGAAAATTTTCTACATCAGGAAGTCACGGTCCTCTCCGGCGACTTGACCAACCATGGCGAGCGCTCGCTGACCGGCCTGGAGCTCACCATCGAATTCTTCGACGAGCTTCATCAAGTCGTTCTCCGGGAATCACGCCAGGTCCTGAGCGTTCCTTCGCAGGCGCTCGCTCCAGGAGAACACCGTTCTTTTGAGATTTCCTTCGAGCACATTCCCTCGTCCTGGAACATGCAGCAGCCTTCCGTCCGCATCAGCGGCTTGCAGTTCACTCCCGCAAAAGAATAGTTCTGTTGGTATTTATATCCTTTATAATCCCGCGCGTGGAACTCGCCGCCGAACTGGAAGCCAGCCTGCGGGAATTTTCGGCTCACGGCCCCGTCGAAGTGCGCGAAAACGGAGGCCGTCTTGCTTCCCTCACCGTGCTCTCCTGGGAAGTCCGCAGCGTGAAGGGGAACCCGCTGCTGCATCTGTGGTCGGAGCAACACAACCTCACTCGGCGCGTCCTAGCCATCACCGATCATTCCGAAGCGCGGCTAGCCCTGGCCGTCCAGCGTTTTGGGCGCTCCAAACCCGGCCGCCTCGAATTTGTGCGCATGAGCTTCGAGCGTTCCGCTCGTGAACTTTCCCGCGAGGATTTCTGCAGCCGCCTATCCCGCCTCCTCGCGGAGCAGTTCCCGGACGAAACTCTGGAATCGCTGGTCATCTCGCCGGATCTCGAGCATTCGCTTTCCGGCAACTATGCTCGCGGCCTGCTTCGTCGCGGCTCGGCGCACATTGCCGTGCTCGGCGTGCCCGAGGGCGATTCTCCGGATAGTGTGGAAAATGGCCTTACTTTCGCACTGCTGTGGCTCGATCGGACTCGCCAGTCTGTGCGCCGCGGCGCCGTTTCTGGTCTCCGTTTGATTCTTCCAAAAGGTGAAGGCCGCGGAGTCGCGCAGCGTCTTGCCGCGCTTGATGCGCGCCTCTCCGTCGAGCTTTACGAGCACGATTCCGATCGCGATACGCTCCAGAAAATCGATCCGCGTTCGCTCGGCAATCTTTCGAGTTGGCTTGTGCCGCACCGCGAATCGCAAGCGCTCCTCGATCGCGCTCGTTCCGCTCTCGAACCCATCGCAGCCTCGGCGCCGCAGGCCATTTCCGTGCATCCCGTGCTTCCATCGCGCGAAGTCTTTCTTCGCTATCGCGGACTTCCTTTTGCTCGCTGGGATGATGGCCGCGTTTTTTTCGGAACCGTGGACCCGCGCGAAGAGCTCACCGCCGCTTCGCATCCTTCTCTTAAGCGCCTGCTCCATGACCTCGAGATTCACCGCCATCCGTCGGCCAGCGACACACGTCATCCCCTTTATCGTGCCCAAGCCGAGCGCTGGCTCGAAGCGCTCGTTCGCGAGGACGTCACCCGCATTGATGCCGCCCTCGATCCATGCCACGTTTACGCCCAAGTCTTTGCGAATGCCGGTGGCGAACACGGCATCCTGGACCTTCTTGCCGTCTCCCGCTCGCGGCGCCTGGCCATCCTCGAATTGAAAGCCACCGAGCACATTCATCTCCCATTGCAGGCCGCCGACTATTGGCTTCGCGTGCGTCGCCATCTGGAGCAAGGCGATTTCGCCCGCTATGGCTATTTCCCCGGCGTGGAGTTGCAGGCTGCGCCGCCGCTCATCTACCTGGTCGCACCGGCCCTGCATTTCCATCCTGCCACGGACACACTTCTTCGCTATCTCTCGCCGGAGCTTGAAATCATTCGCGTGGGTTTGGCAGAAAGCTGGCGGCGTGGCCTGCGCGTCGTCATGCGGCAATAGCAGCCTTAGCGATGAGCAAGCTCTCTTGCGAATTTTTCGGAATCTGCGAACAAAAAAGAGCCCTGAGGGATTTTGTCGGAGAAATCGGCCCTAAAAGGAGAGAAGCAGCTAGGGGGTCGCCCTAACTGCTTCCCGGGGTGTGTCCTCGAAGTGGTTAGTTATCGATTTAGATGCACCGAAGCAAAAAAGGTTACCTGCCAGCTCAAATCCATCTAAATTCTCGAAAATCCTTAATAGAAAAGGTACTTACGCCACCGCTCATCGCGGTGTCCGATCAACCTCATCAGCTGCCGGGAGGTATGCAGAGTAAACGGCCGCGGCCGCCGCACCAGTTTCAGCCCGGCCTCTTCCGGCGTGCGGTCACCCTTGCTGTTATTACACTGGTAGCAGCATGCCACCAGGTTCTCCCAGGAGGACCGCCCTCCGCGAGACCTTGGCACTACATGATCCAGGGTGAGCTCGGAGCTGGGGAACATGCCCCCGCAAAACTGGCAGGTGTTGCGGTCCCGCAGCAAAATATTCTTCCGCGAGAGCGCCCGGCTCTGCTGCGGAATGTGCCGATAGGCTAGTAAACGAATGACCGACGGCACTCTGTGCGCATGCGCCGCAGAATGCACTTCCGTGCTGTGCAGCTCTTCGGCCTGCGCCACGCCCTTCAACATCAGCACCATCGCGCGCCGCACCGCCGTCACGTTAATCGGTTCATACGTGGCATTCAAGACGAGGACCGGATCCTGCATCAGCGAAGCTCGCCGGTTCAAAAACGTGTTTGGGTATCTACTGCCTGCGGGCCTGTCGGAAGCTGGCGCAGCCGCCCCGGGCGCTTCGGGAGCATGGCGTCCCCGGGGTTGAAACGGATTGGGCCTATTTGCGCTCATCTTGCTTCCTTTGCACTATGACTGGCTGGGGCCTGCAATGGGGTTCCGCACCGCCCGGGCCGCCGTCAGTCCAATGACCGACTTGGCTCCGGCCTCAAGCAGCGCCCGCGAACAGGCATCAAGAGTCGCTCCAGTCGTCATTACATCATCTACCAGTAAGACGCGCAGGTTGTCAACCTGGCTGCCTGGACGAGTGGCAAAAGCGCCACGGACCGACTCCCAGCGCTCTTCCAGGCTAAGAATGTGTTTGTCCGGCCGGGGCCGGGTTCGTACTAGTAGCACGGCCCGGTGCGGTAATTTCAGCCGCCTCGCTAAGGGCCTTGCAATCAGGTCCGCTTGATTATACCCCCTCTCGCGCTCGCGGTCCCGGTGCAGCGGCACAGGCACCACCACGTCCGCGTCCAGCCCCTCGGCTTTGACGACCTCGGCCAGCCGCTCCGCGAACCATACCCCGATCGGCTCCATTCGCTCGAACTTCAGCAGGAGTATCGCGCGCACGAGCGCCCCTTCGTACACGGCATAGCTGCGGGCACGGTCGAACGCATAAATCCGCCTCTCTTGCCCCGGCTGCTCGCGGCAGATTGGGCAGAGCTGCTTCGTTCCCTCGGCCGACGTTGAGGAGGACGCCACCGGCAGCATCGGGCGCCCACAAATCTCACACACTTTCTCGCCTACCGGCACAAACGACGCCAGGCACTCGCCGCAGATCGGTATGCGCCTCGCTCGTGTCAGCAGCTCTTCGCAGATCCGGCAGTCGGCGGGGAAGAAGACGCTGACGATGGCGTCGCACATCTCGGCCAGCCAGCCCGCTGCACGTTCACGATAGATGGATCGCTCCCTCACGCAGGCACAAGCTTACTCTGCCTGCCGTCATAAGCAAAGAGGAACTGTACGTTGAAGTAATCAGAAGTGGGAAGACCGGGAGTTCTCAACCCTATTTTTTGCAGGAAGGTTACAGCAGGCCTTGCTCCATCTTTTCCTGGCAGTTGATGCAGTGCTTGGCCCACGGCACGGCTTCAAGCCTCTTCTGCTGCATCTCTTCCTGGCAGTTCGCGCAGACGCCGTATTCATTGGCCTGGATGCGCTTGAGTGCCGCATCAATCATATTCAGGATCGTCCGGTCGGTGTTGGTCATCCCGAACAGGAACTCCTTGGTGTAGGAGTTCGCCGCTTTGTCCGCAAGGTCTACCGTAGGATCGTCGTCGGCCTGGCGTCCCTCTTCTTCCGTGCGGGCGATCGTTTTCATCAATTCTTCGCGCCGCGTCAGCAATTTCTTCTTGTAATAGTCGAGCCTTTTCTTGTCCATGAAAGTCCCGCCCCCATGTCCCAATTTCGGGGCCATCTAAAAACTACGTAGTGTAGGCCGACTCAATCGGAGTGTCAAGTTGACGGCGCGAGGAATACTGGACTAGCGCGCGGTTGCACCTACACGAAGCTGTTTAGTTCCGCGGAAGTGGGAGGTCAATTCCTCTAACTCTTCGATACGTTTCTGAGGCGCTCCCACGATTTTCCAGATTTTTAGCGCGACATATTTGTTGACACGTTGCGCGGGAATGTGCTACCGACCAGTGCATTGGCAAGTGTCAGGGGATCTTTTCCAGAACTGTGTGCTTCAAGGAGTGGCTGCTATGAAATCCAAAAAAGCGCGGCGCATCCCTGTTGCTTTTGTCATGGTGCGACTCAGGGGCGAAAAATTGCGAACCAAGCGGCCCCCCCAAACGGGATTTCATCGACTCGCATGCGCGCGGATTCTCAGGACCATGACGCCAGTGCTCCTTGCCATGCTGGCGAGCGTCAGTGCCGCTTGGGGGCAAGCCACGACGTCGCTTCGAGGTACGGTGACCGACCCGAGCGGCAAAGCTGTGGCGGGTGCGGCTGTTGTTCTTTCAAGTTCCGAAATCAAGACGGCGCGCAACATAACAACGGGGGATCAGGGGGAATACCAGTTTCTGCTTGTCCCCCCGGGAACCTATGTGCTCAGCGTGACTGCTCCCGGGTTCCGGCGTTATGAGCAGAAAGACCTGGCATTGCTCGTAAATACGCCGGCGACAGTAAACATAGAGCTCAAGGTCGGAGGCACAAACGAAACAGTCACGGTCACATCGGAAGCGCCGGCCATCAACATGGTGGACGCATCTCTCGGCAATTCCTTTGAGGAAAAACAAGTGATCCAGCTCCCCCTGGAGGGCCGCAACGTCCCCGATCTTTTGAGCTTGCAGGCAGGGGTGGCCTACACGGGTAATCGTATCGGCGACAAGGATCAAGACACGCGCAATGGAGCGGTGAATGGCGCGCGCAGCGATCAAAGCAACATCACCCTCGATGGCGTGGACGTGAACGACCAGTCCAATGGCTACGCGTTCACCTCCGTATTGCCGGTCACGCAGGATTCCATTGAGGAATTTCGTGTAACCACTACAAATTACGGCGCCGACCAGGGGCAGGGATCGGGAGCGCAAGTGGCCCTGGTGACCAAGAGCGGCACAAATTCCCTCCACGGCTCGGCTTATGAATACATCCGCAATACCGTCACCAGCGCCAATGATTACCTTGTCAAACAGTCAGAGCTGAACATCGGCGATCCAAATAAGCCGCTCCAGCTGAACCGCAATATCTTCGGCGCTTCGGTGGGCGGACCGCTTAAGAAAGACCGCTTATTTTTCTTCGCGAATTACGAAGGAACACGCGAGCGCGAGCAGCAACGCGCCGAGCGCATTATTCCCACGGGAGGGGATGGGAGTAAGGGCAACGGCCTCTGCCAGGGTATCTTTCGGTATTTGGACGTGAACGGTAACCTGGTTACGGTTACACCCGCCCAGCTTACGCTACTCGACCCGAAGCACATCGGCATTGATCCCGCCATGCTGAACGCCAGCCACACTGGTTACCTCGATAAGACGTTTTGCACGAGTCGGACCATAGCCAATGATTTTGCTGCCGGTGATGGTTTCAACTATGCCGGCTTTGTTTTCCGGGCACCTACGAGCCTGGATAACGACGTTTTTATCGCTCGCGTGGATTACCGACTCACTTCCGACGGCCGGCACTTGTTGTTCTGGCGCGGCGCCCTGCAGGATTTGCGCAATCCGGGAGCTCCTTTCCTGCCGGGCGATGCTCCCGAGCAAACTACCGCCGACCACAGCAAAGGGTCGGCCGTCGGATACACCACGGTGATTAGCCCCACCATCACCAATTCTTTTGTATGGGGATTCACGCGGCAGAGCTTTGGCGTCGTCGGCAATACCCCCAACAACCAGGCATGGAACACATTTCTCGGCCTGGATCAGGGCATCGCCTATAGCCACAATTTCCAGGTAAACCTGCATAACCTGAAGGATGATTTGTCCTGGACCAAGAAGACCCATGCCTTCCAGTTTGGGGCCGCCATCGGCCTGGCGCGTGATCCCCGCGAAAGTTTTCTCCATTCCAATCCTCTCGGCCTCGGAACAACCAACTGGACGTCCCCGATAGGTTTCTCCTTTACCTCGAGTACCCTGGACCCCACGAATACCAGCCCGAACGCGCACCCGGGAATAAGTTTGCCGGAGCCGCTCTCCTCGACCGCCTACGACCGCCCGCTGCTCGCTTTGTATGGGATGATCTCTGACGTCGTCGCCAACTATAACTTGGACAAGAACGGCAACTTGCTGCCCCAAGGCGCCCCCGTGAAGCGCAACTATGGGCTCAACTCCTATGAGTTTTATGGGCAGGACACCTGGCGCATCAAGCCGAACTTCACGCTGACCTATGGATTGCGCTGGTCGTTCTTCCCCCCGCCGTGGGAAACCAACGGCTTGCAGACCTCGCCAACATTCGGCCTGGGAACACAGTTCGCGCAGAACGTGAAGAACATGAGACAGGGCCTGGGGTACACGTCGGAGCCGGAGATTGAATTCAATCTCGGTGGTCCGGCCAACAACGGTCCTGGCTTCTACCACTTTGAAAAGACGGATTGGTCCCCGAGAGTCTCCTTCGCCTATTCGCCCCGTTTTGGCGGAAACCTGCTCAAGAGGGTTTTCGGCGAGAACGACAAGACCGTCATCCGCGCCGGCTTCAGCCGGGTTTACGACCGGGCGGGATTCGCGCTCCTGAACTCCTTCGACCAGATCGGTTCGGCGGGTTTGACCACTACGTTGCAAAATGCTTGTTGCACGGTTGGTGTCACGAGCGCCGAGGACCTGCCGCGGATCACCGGTATCAACACAATCCCTCCTGTCAACATAAACAATGTCCCATTCTTGCAGCCGGCCCCTCCGCCAGGCTTCCCTCAGATACCCCCTCCTGCTGCTCAGGCCAACTTATGGGGAATTGACGACACGTTGAAAACCCCTCACGCGTATGCGGTTGACTTTTCCATCGGCCGCGAGCTGCCTCAGCGATTCTCGCTGCAATTATCTTACGTGGGCCGCTTTGGCCGCGATCTCCTCACGCAGCGCGATCTCAATCAGCCCTTGGATATCGTTGACCCCAAGACCGGAATTGATTACTACACGGCCGCAGCAGCTTTGTCCAAGCTGGCGAGGTCTTTTGCCGCGACTAACTTGGCCTTGCCGCCGCCTAACTCATGCGGAACCCCCAACTTCTATACCGGTTGCATCACGACGGCCCAGATTTCCTCCGTGACTGCCGCGATGCTGGGACCAACTGCTCAATACTGGGTGGACATGTTGCCGGCGCTTCGACCGGGCGCCACAGCGTATGCCGACCTTCTATCGTCACCGGGGTCCGCAGTCCCCTTCCCCGCAGCAAATAGTACAGACAGCCTGCTTCGCGCAGTTTTCGACATGTATTACAACCCAGCGCTCTCCGTGATCGGCGACGAGATCGTAGGACTGGCTGATATTGACGCATATGGAGGATTGGGTGACAACACAGGCGTACCCTATTTCTTCAACGGCCCGCCAAGCTTGTTGCCCGGCTTCTGCCCCGGGTCCTTCTGCCAGTCCGGCAAGTTCTTGAGCAACCAAGCCTTCTCCATGTATGGGTGGAGCTCCATCGGCAGTTCGAACTACCACGCCTTGCAAGCGAGCCTGCGGAAGCAGTTCAGCCACGGACTTCAGTTCGACTTCAACTATACGTTCTCCAAGTCCACCGACATTACTTCCGCGGCCTCTCGCGTGGGGTTCTCTGTTTATGGTTATCAAAACATCGGCCTAGTGGGAAGCCGCCTGGCAAACGCCTTTTCCCCGAACTTGGCCCGCGCGGTCTCCGACTATGACCTCACCCACCAGATCAACCTTAACTGGATTGCCGATCTGCCGGTTGGGAAAGGCCGCGCCCTGGCCCGCAACGCCAACGGAATTGTGGATGCATTCATTGGCGGGTGGCAGCTTTCCGGTCTGGCTCGCTGGACCACCGGATTCCCCTACAGCGTGGATGGCGGGCAGCGGTGGCCTACGGACTGGTTCCTGACGGCTATCACCCAAATGACCGCCAGGCCGAAAACAGGCATTTTCAAGCTCACCATCCCTGATCCCGTGACTGGGAAACCGGATGCATTTGTCAGCCCCTTCGCCAACCCAACCGCAGCCCAGAATGACTTTACTCTGCCGCTCCCGGGCGGAGTTGGGTCGCGCAACGTCTTGCGTGGCGATGGCTTCGCCAGTTGGGACATGAGCCTGGCGAAACGCTGGAAAATGCCTTACCGGGAAACCCATAGTCTGCAATTTCGCTGGGAAGTGTTCAACGTGCCGAACCTGACGCGCTTCAACGCCCAGGGTGTGGGTGCATCACTCCTGACTTCGCTGACGCAGTCGCCGGCCAGCTTCGGCGCCTACACCAGCCTGCTGACCCAGCCGCGGGTGATGCAGTTCGCGCTGCGATACGAATTCTAACCGCGAGTGCATGGCTGTTAGTGTCCGACGGAATCGCCGCTGGAATCCAGAGCGTCAAGAGAGGCGCGAACGAGTTGTTGGACGCGTTCGCGGCACTCGGGATCACGGATGGCCAGACTCTCGGCAGCGCGGTAACACGCGAGAGCTTGCTCTTTGCGCCCCAGCTTGGCGAAGAGGTCGCCGCGCGCCAACTGGAAGAGCGCATTGGAGGGATATTTTTCCACGAGTGGGGAGATTACCGCCAAAGCCTGTTCGTAGCGTTGATCGTATTTGTGCAGATTGTGCGCGAGGTAGAATCGCGCGGCATCGGAAGTGAGTACGCCATCGGCAATGGCGCGCTGGAGCTGACGAAGGCCTTCCTGCTTGGAGCCGCCGGGGATGCCCATGAAAAAACGTAGCATTTTGGCGATCCCGCTGAGTGTATCTACATAATAGTTGTAAAGGCCCAGGCCAAGATCGGCGTCGGCGAGGTCCGGATCGAGAGACAGCGCGCGGAGAAAATGTTCGCGAGCGCGCACGCCCGCGCGCGCCGTATTGCGATTTTCGCCGCGCAGACCGTAGAGACGCGCGGCCATGGCGTAACCCATCCCTGTGTAGAACTGCATTTCCGCGGTTTCGTGCTCTTTGAGCTGGACCTCGGCGAGCCGGGAAACTTTGGCCGCGAGATCAAAAAAATGCTGGTCGGCGGCGAGCTTGGGTCGGTGGCGAGCGTCGGTCATTCCCCACTTAAAGTCTGCCGAAGTACACCAGATTCTCCACCAAAGCGCTTCTGCTTCGAGGAGATAGCCCAGCGGATGCTCCGGCTGTTCCTGTTGCATGCGGCGCGCATCGTCGATCGCGGACTCCGCGTCGCCAGAATAAATTTCTTCAACCACGGCGTGCGCCGCTGGAGGCGGAGAAAGTTTTGTTGCACGCGCTTCGGCCGCGAGAAATTCCGTGGTGCATAAGAGGAGAACGGCGGCGATTGGGGAAAAAGCGCGGACGGAAATCATCAGCGGCACCTGGCGCCCGGATTACGGGGAATCAAGCTCTTCGCCCTATGAGTTTAAGCTGTTCGAGGAGCGTTGCAAACCGGAATGGTTTTTGCAGAAAAGCAGAGTTCGGGGGTAACTCCGAGTGTGCTTCGAAGCAGACTCTGCGGGTGAAGACAGAATGCACATTAGGAAGCATGGAGCGCATTTGTTATTCTCGGCGTTTCCATGGCATCAAACCAAAACGCGACCGGGGCGGATCTCGAGCGCGGGCTCGGCCTGAAAGAGGCCGTGGCCTTGAACATGATCGAGATTGTGGGCATCGGTCCCTTTGTGGTGACCTCGCTGGTGATTCGCGCGATGGGCGGGCCACAGTGCCTGATTGCCTGGCTGGCTGGGGCCGTGCTTGCCACGCTGGATGGTTTTGTGTGGTCAGAGCTGGGCGCGGCGATGCCGAAGGCGGGCGGCACGTACGTTTTCCTGCGAGAAGCGTACGGACCGGAACGCTGGGGCCGCTTCATGTCCTTCCTATTTGTGTGGCAGACGCTAATCTACGCGCCGCTGTCCGTCGCTTCGGCGGCAATCGGCTTCGCCAAGTACGTGGGATTTCTCTATCCGGTGTCCACGTTGCAGTCGAAGGCAGTCTCGGGAGGATTGGTGCTATTTCTCGTGATCGTGCTTTATCGCCGGATCACGACGATCGGAAAAATCTCGGTTCTGCTGTGGGTCGGAGTGGTAGGCACGCTGCTTTGGCTTATCTGGGGCGGTGTGCGCCACTTTGACGCGAAGTTGGCGTTCGATTTCCCTCCCGGGGCATTTCATTTTTCCTGGGCGTTTTTCGCGGCGCTGGGCGCGGCCATGGTGAAGACCGTGTATAGCTACTGGGGCTACTACAACATCTGCTATCTGGGCGGAGAAATCAGGAACCCGGAGCGAAATATTCCGCGTGGAATTTTTCTCTCCATCATCGGCATCACTCTTCTTTATCTCGCGATGCAGATGAGCATCCTGGGAGTTTTGCCATGGCGCGAAGCGCAGAACTCGCCGTTTATCGTCAGCGCGTTCGTGGAGAAACTCTACGGCCACGCTGCGGCGCGGTTCGTTACAGGGATGGTGCTGTGGATTGCATTCGCCTCCGTGTTTTCGCTGCTGCTTGGATACTCGCGCGTGCCGTATTCGGCGGCATTGGATGGCAATTTTTTCTCCATCTTCCGGCGCGTGCATCCGAAGAAACACTTTCCGAACGTTTCGCTGCTTTTTCTAGGCGGCGTCGCATTTGTATTCAGCGTGACGCTGAAATTGGAGAATGCCATCGCGGGAATTCTGGCGATGCGGCTGCTGGTCCAATTTATCGGCCAGGCGGTCGGGGTGATGCTGCTAAGGCGGCGCTGGCCGCCGGAGCGGCTGCCGTTCAAGATGTGGTTCTATCCCCTGCCAGCCGTGCTGACGATGGCCGGGTGGGCCGCGCTCTTCTGGGCCACCGGCACGGCGCGGAAGTGGGGGCTCCTGGAGATCGCTCTGGGCGCGATCGCATTTCTCATCCGCTCCCGCCAAATGCAACAATGGCCTTTCGCGCCGGTTTCTAGTCCCAATGCGGAGGCAGTGTGAAGCGCCTTTTCTTGGTTTTTTTCAGCGGTCTATGGATCGCGGTGCTGCTGACCCACGCCACGGCGCAGTTTCCGCCTGCACCTGGAACGGGACCCGGACTCGCGGAGACCATTGAAGCGATCGACAGCGCGCGCGTAACCACGCGCATTCTTTATGTCACGGCGCATCCCGACGATGAATCGGCGGCCGCGCTCACCTATCTCGCGCGCGGATTGCATGCCGACGTAGCGCTACTTTCCATCACGCGCGGCGAAGGCGGGCAGAACGCTCTCGGCCCGGAGCAGGCTCCACAGCTGGGCTTGATCCGAACGCAAGAATTGCTCGCCGCCACGCGCGGCTACGGCGTGAAGCTCTTCTTCACCCGCGCGCCTGACTTCGGGTTCTCGAAAACTGCGGAAGAGACCGAAAAGGTTTGGGGCGACCAGGTGCTCGAAGACATGGTGCGCGTGATTCGCACGTTTCGCCCGAACATCGTGATCAACCACTGGGGCGGCGTTCATTCCGGCCATGGCCACCATCAAGCCTCTGGTCTCCTCACGCCGAAGGCAGTCCAGCTTGCGGCTGATGCCACTTACAAACTTTCAGCCGTTTCGGACCCCGTCACTGATTTTCCCGCCGCTACTCCGTGGGGAAACGAAATGCCCGTGGTGATACTCGATCTTGAACGTGGCAGCGACAATCCCAAGGGCTACGTCCTGCCGCTCGATGAAGCGTCACCCTTGTATGGCAAGACCTGGCGCGAAATAGGCATCGACGCATTCACGAACCATCACACGCAAGGCATTTCGGGTTTTCTCAATTCCCCTTTTCTGAAGCGGCCCATTTCCCTCATTCGCGAAGACGGTGGCAAGTTCGATCCCGATACGCTGGCGCGTACTATCCGTACGATCGGGGGAGAAGCGGATGGTTCCGGTTGCAAGGCAAAGGCAGTTCTTTGCCCTCGGCTCAAGGCGACTGAAGACCAGATTGCGGAGGCGCGCAGCGCTGCTCTTGCTCTTGACTGGCAGAGAGCAAGCCAGCTCCTCGCCAGCGCGGCTGAGAATATTGCAACGCAGATTCAGCTCGCGGCGGTCAATTCGCATCAAGTTCTTGATCCCCTTGCGAATGATTTGGCCGGCGTGCAACGGCGGCTCGAGCGCGCGCTTACGCTGGCCGCAGGCGTGGAAATCGCCGTGCAAGCGGATCGCGGCGAACTTGTCCCCGGCGAGTTATTTTCTGTGACGGTGATGACCCGGTGCCGGCGCGAGGCGGGCTGCCGCCTCTCTGCCATGGAATTGATCATGCCAGGAGGAAAGCAGGAGATCGTTTCCGACAGCCAGGGAGGAGCGTTTCATTTTTCCGTTAAAGTCAGTGCTCCCACCCCGACGCCAAGGGTTTTGGACGAGCTATTCGGGGATCCCGCGCCGCTCGCTTATGTGCGGCAATCGGTTGCCATCGGCGGCTACAAATTTTACGCGCGTCAGCCCGTGACCTATATTCACTCCACTTCGACGCAGGTGGACCGCGTGCCGCTGCGCATTGTTCCCGCGTATACGCTGTCGGTCGAACCGACGCAAGCAATCGAGGTGCTATCGAAGAAGAGAACACCGCTCGATGTGCTGTTGAAAGTGCACTCCTATGCGACACAGCCAGGGAAAGTCAGTGTAGGGCTGGATATACCGAAGGGCTGGACCAGCACGAAACCAGTGACCATGGAATTTTCCGGCGCGGGGGATCAGTACGCGAAGCTGACCGTGACACCGCCGGATAAATTAGCTCCGGGAAACTATACGATTGCGGCCTATGCGATGCGCGATGCAGAAAAGTTCGATACGTCGCTGGAGCCGTTGCCGTCGCTGCCGACGCAGCTCTGGAGCGAGCCCGCCCAGTGCGTCATGCACGCATTCGAAATCAATGTTCCGGATAGTCTGCGAGTTGGCTATATCACCGCGGAAGGCGAGCCGATTCCCCAAGCGCTGCAACGCCTGGGCATTTGGGTGGAAACCTTGGACGCGCAAGCTTTGGCCTTCAGTGATCTGTCAAAATACGATGCCATCGTTGTGGGAGTGCGCGCGTATGAGCTCAGACCGGAGCTTGCGGGTGCGAACCAGCGGCTGCTCGATTACGTTTCCAATGGCGGCACTCTGGTGGTGCAGTACAACCGCGACTTCGTCTGGGACAAACTCCAGCCCGCGCCGTATCCCGCGAAAATCGGCAATCCCACGCCGCGCATCACCGACGAAAATTCGCCGGTAAAGTTTCTCAAGCTGGACGATCCGCTGCTGAATCGTCCAAACAAAATCACGCTCGAAGATTTCAAGGGCTGGGTGCAGGAGCGGGGTCTCTATTTTTGGAGCCAGTTCGATCCGAAATACACGCCGCTCTTGGCCATGAACGATCCGGGCGAAAACGATCTGAACGGGGCGCTGGTCTATACGCGTTACGGCAAAGGTACGTACATTTATACGGGCATCGCGTTCTTCCGGCAGTTGCCGGAAGGCGTGCCCGGCGCCTACCGGCTCTTTGTGAATCTGCTGAGCGCTTCGCGCGGCCGTTAGGCGCGCGTTTCACGGAAGACAAACCGACTAGGTACATCGCTGGCGAACCCGCTTCCGCGTGTTATGCTCTCCCCGACAGGAGTGGAGCGAGCATGAAAAACGGATTGAGCTCCAGTTTCAGAGGAGAAACATTGCGAAATGCCATGAGGTTGCTGATTGCCTTGACGCTGCTCCTCACGAGCGTTTCACCGGCTGTGGCGCAACAAAAGGAGAAGAAAAAAAAGAAAGATGCCGCTGCGGACACGGGCGGGCCGATCATTCCCCTGACCGATGAGCAGCAGATTGACTATATGATTTCGGAAATGCTCGGCGCCTGGCAGTTAGGCGACATCGAACGCCTCCACAGGGCTTACGCCGATGATGTGGTCGTTGTGAGCGGCATCTACGCCCCGCCGGTGATCGGATGGAACAATTATCTGGCGAGCTACCAACTGCAGAAGGCGCGCATGCAGCAAGTACGCATGGACCGCATTAACACCTTCATCAAAGTGGCTGGGACTTTCGGCTGGGCCTGCTACGAGTGGGACTTTGCCGCGACCGTGGACGGCCAGCCCTCCGCGGCGCGGGGGCAAACGACGCTTGTGCTGGAGAAGCGCAACAATCACTGGGTGATTGTCCACAACCACACTTCTCTCGTGCCATCGGCACCGCTGGCGAGTCCCTCGGGTACACAACCCGCAGCGCAGCCTCCACCCAGTAAACCATCGTGACGCCGCCGCGCCGGTTGGCTACGCCGCCGCGTTCGATGCGTCAGAATCCTGTTTTCTTCCACCCTTCATACAGCCACAAGCCCGCGATGACCAGCAGCAACACGCCCGCGGCAATTCCGCTCGTCATGATGGGTCGCGAGAGGGCGTGAATCTTGCCGATAAGCTCGCGCTGCTCTTTGGCCATGAGTTCTTGCGTTGATGCAATGAAGAGCTGATCATCTTCGTGGCTTTCCAGAATACTCTTTCGCAACAACAACAGCAGGAATACGGCGAAGAGGACTCCCCAGGCGATCAGCAGGTAGAAGATAATCCCCGATTGCGTCGTTTCCATGGTGACCTCCCGTTGGAACCGAACCGCGGTGCCTGTCCCTGGCGGGGCAGGCAAGGGGTAATACGGTGTTCTGAGGCGGAGTATACCACTCTCAATTCAAAATTCTAGAGGTGGCCATCAGAAAAACTGATAGAGAAGTCCCCCGGCTTCCCGGCCCCTCTCCGGCTCTGTTTGCAACAGTTGAGACGGACGGGGAGCTCGCGTTGACAAAGCAAAAGGTGGCGAGCAAAATGAATTTGCTTCTCAATACCGCACTGTGCCCGAATGGCGGAACTGGCAGACGCGCCAGGTTCAGGACCTGGTTCTCGCAAGGGAGTGGAGGTTCGAGTCCTCTTTCGGGCACCACTCGCAGACGGGATGTCCGTAGTCCTTTTCCTTGCGGTTGCAAATTTCTTATTCCATTGGTATTTCAACAACCGCTACGGCTACTTCCGCGATGAATTCGATTACATGGCCTGCGGCGATCATCTCGCCTGGGGCTATGTGGATCAGCCTCCGTTGGTGCCGTTCCTCATTAAAATTTGCCGCATGGTTCTCGGCGATTCGCTGCGCAGCATCCGCTTTATTCCTGCCATAGCTACGTCTGCAGCCATCATTCTGACCGCCATGATTGCTCGCGAACTCGGCGGCCGGCGTTTTGCGTTGCTCCTTTCCGCTTTGGCGTTCGTTGTTGCGCCTATGTACCTTTCGGACGGGAGCCTATTGTCCACCAACTGTCTCGAGCCTTTGCTATGGATGGGTTGTGTTTACTTTGTCATTTTGGCGATCAAGCGCAACGAGCCCCGTTACTGGCTCTGGTTCGGCCTGGTCGCCGGCCTCGGTCTGGAAGAGAAGTACTCAATTGCCGTGCTCGGCTTCGCCATGGTCGTCGGCCTGTTGCTGACGGAACAGCGCCGCACCTTTGCCAGCAAATGGATCTGGCTCGGCGGAGCAGTAGCATTCCTGGTTTTTCTCCCTAATTTTCTTTGGAATGTCCAACATCATTGGCCCTTCGCGGAGCTCATGCATAACATCAAGGCTGACGGCCGCGACGTCGCGCTCTCTCCTTTGGAGTACTTCGCTCAACAGGTTCTGATTATTCATCCGTTCCTCGCGCCGGTCTGGATCACCGGCGTGCTCGCCTTCCTCTTCTCTTCGCGGTTCAAGCAATATCGGCTCTTTGGCTGGTGCTATCTGGCGGCATTTACTGTTTTCGTTGTCCTAAAGGGGAAGAATTACTACCTCGCGCCAATCTATCCGGTGTTCCTAGCAGCCGGAGCGGTCATAATCGAAAACTTGATCGAACGATCGCGACAAGTCTGGCTGAAACCAGCGATCGTCGTGCTTCTCGTGGCAGGGGGCGCTTGGTTTGCACCCGTGGTCATGCCAATTCTCCCCGCGGACAAGTTCATTTCTTACATGGAGAAGCTCCCCTTCAAGGTGCCTCGCAGCGAGCACAGCCACATGCGCGCGGTTCTCCCACAACACTTTGCCGATCAGTTCGGCTGGGAGGAGATGGTCGCGACCGTGGCGCAGGCTTATTCCCGGCTCTCTCCGGAAGAGCGGCCGGGCTGCGGCATCTTCGCGCAGGACTACGGGCAGGCGGGCGCCATTGACTTTCTTGGCCGCCGCTACGGATTACCTCCTGCGCTCAGCGGCCACCAGACCTATTACCTGTGGGGTCCGCGTGGCTATTCTGGGAATTGTATGATCGTCTTGGACGACAGGCGGGAAGTTCTTGAGAGCGAATTCGAGCACGTCGAATACGTGGGAATGTCGGACAACCCTTACGCCCTGGAGCGTAATATCCCGGTCTTCATCTGCCGCGGCGCAAAATTTGGAACGCTGGCCGACATCTGGCCTCGGTTGAAAAAATGGCGCTAGGAATCTGGGAAAAATTGAAAAAAGAGAGGCGGGCCAGGTCTTCCCGCCTCCCTTTGTATTCCCCTCTCGGGGAATCCAGCTGACCTGACGGAGGGTGGTCAGCCGGTCGTGTGTTGGCCTGCCTATGTAACCCCGAGCACGCGAAAAAAGTTTCAGGTGAATTGAAAAAAGTGAGTAGAATCGCTGGGGAAACGAGCGCCGCTGCTCTTCCTCACCAACCCATGTCCCCCCGTCCCCAACTAAGCCCTGATAACCTGTTGCATTTTCTGCAAGTTAAGGGAACGCCCGTCTCCACAAACGAAATCGCCAACGCCCTCCACCTAGAGAAGGACGGCCGCCGTCAGCTGTTCAAAATGCTCTCCAAATTGAAAAAGCGCCGGGCTATCGAGGAGCTTCCTGGCGGCCGGTATCGGCTCCCAAGCCGCAAGACCGAACAAAAAACGCCTGATCGCTCGCCTCGACCAAGTCCCGAACCGGCAAAACACGTCCCCGAAGTCTCCCGCCACGATGAAATCAAGGGCCGCCTCGTGCTCCACCATGACGGCTACGGCTTCGTCGTGCCGGATAAGCCCATGCCGCAGCTAGACGGCGACGTCTTCATTCCTCGCGATGCCGTCGAAGACGCTATGCACGGCGACCAAGTCCTTGTGAAGCTCGGCCGCGTGGCGGGTCTCCCCGGATCGCAAAGGGCCGAAGGACGCATCGTGCGAGTTCTCGGCCGCGCGCATCCCTCCGTGGTGGGCCTATTTCGCTATGGCCCGCGAGGGAATGTCGTCCTGCCGTACGACATTCGCATCCAGCATGAAGTCGAAATCCCGCCGGGCGAAGAGTTGACGCCTGCGCTCCGGAAAAAATGGGAGCTTGAGCATGCGAAGGAGCACGGCGCGCGTTCGAAGCGCGTTCCACGCATGCCGGAATTGGACGGTGCAGTCGTCAACGTCGAATTGCTGCGCTATCCACGCGGCGGCTCGGCGCCGACGGGGCGCGTCCTTGAAATTGTCGGCCGCCCCGGTGAACTCGGCGTGGATACCGAAATCATCATTCGCAAGCACCACCTGCCGCATCAATTTTCTTCTGAAGTGGAAGAAGAAGCCCGGTACCGGGCGCGGCCAGTCCAGGAGGCCGATTGCCAAGGCCGTGAAGATTTTCGCCATCTCCCGATTGTTACCATCGATGGCGAAACCGCGCGCGATTTCGACGATGCTGTCTACGTGGAGCGCCGCGCAGACGGCGGCTGGCATCTCCAGGTGCACATCGCCGACGTGGCGCACTACGTTCGAACGTCCACCGCGCTCGACAGCGAAGCGCGCCTTCGCGGCACCTCCGTATATTTTCCCGATCGCGCCGTCCCCATGCTCCCGGAAGTGCTTTCGAACGGCGTCTGCTCGCTCAATCCGCGCGAAGACCGCCTGGTCATGAGCGCGCTCATGGAGTTCGACGCCGCTGGGCGCATGCGCAGCGCCCGCATGACCCCCGGCGTGATCCGTTCCGCCGAGCGCATGACCTACACGAACGTAAATAAAGTTCTGGAAGGCGACCCGGAAATGGCCGCCCGCTACGCCGCTCTCGCCCATCACTTCCAGGACATGAAAGAGCTCGCCCTCCTACTCAACGCGCGCCGCAACGAGCACGGATCCATTGACTTCGATCTCCCCGAGCGCGTCATCGAATTCGATGAAGAGCAGCGCATGACCAACATCTCCCGCAGCGAGCGCAACATCGCCCACCGCCTTATCGAGGAGTTCATGCTGGCGGCGAATCGTGCTGTGGCCGGATATCTCTTGCGGCGCGGATTTGCTTCGCTGCACCGCGTCCACGAAAAGCCCGATGCCCGCAAGGTTTTGGAGTTCGAAGAGCTGGCGCGCGCTTTCGGTTATTCCTTGGGCGTCGAAGACTTGCAGCAGCGCGAGATCGCCGTGCGGCACGGCCGTGTGCCTGCTCCCGCGAAGGCCGGCCGGCCGGACACCTACGGTCATGGCAGGGAGCGCGGCATGCGCGTCGCTCTTCCCGGCTCCGCGGAGATCCACATCACGCCCAATCACTATCAGCGGCTGCTTCGCAAGCTGGCGGGCAAACCGGAGGAGCGCATCGTTTCTTACTTGATGCTCCGTTCCCTCAAGCAGGCGCGTTACGCCGCCGACGCCCTTGGCCATTTTGCGCTCGGGTTCGACGAGTACACGCACTTCACTTCCCCCATCCGGCGTTACCCCGATCTCATCGTGCACCGCATTTTGAAGTGGGCGCTCGCCCATCCCAACAACACTCCGCCGCTTGCGAACGCGCCGGCCTCCGCGCAATCCAGCCGCGGCACGGAGGCTGCGCTCTATTCCTATCGGCAGCTCGAGGAAATCGCCACGGAAACATCCGAAGCGGAGCGCCGCGCCGCCGCCGCCGAGCGCGAGCTGGTGGATTGGAAGACGGCGCAATTCATGGAAGAGCACCTCGGCGAAGAATACGATGCCTTGATCATTTCCGTACAGAAGTACGGCTGCTTCGTCGAGCTCTTCGAGGTTTTCGTGGAAGGTTTGCTGCCCATCGGCGCGCTCGAAGAAGCCGCCAATGCACGTGTTGTTTATCGCGAGCGCGATCATGCGATTGTCGCGGTGCAGGGCGGAGAAGGCCGGAGGGGAGCGCCAGGCTCGCGGCGCAGCCGCGGCGCAAGACCTGCGCAGTTGGCCTGGCGCCTAGGCGATCGCGCCCGCGTTCGCGCCGAACGCATCGATCCCATGCGGCGTCGCGTGGAGTTCGCTTTAGCTGCAGGGAATTAATCTTCTGTTATTCTACGAAGACGAAGACACGAGCGTGCGCATGTCCACGCCTTCGCCAAACGGGACCATTTAGAAAGGGAATGTTCGATCGTGAATTTATCCACAATTTCCGTGCAAAGCATCAAGCGTGCCGTCAATTTCAACGCCGGTCCCGCGGCCCTTCCGCTCCCCGTGCTCGAACGCATTCGCGAAGAGCTGCTCGATTGGCGCGGCACGGGCATGTCCGTCATGGAGATGAGCCACCGCTCGCCGGAGTTTGAAGGCATCGCCGCGCGCGCCGAAGCGGGCCTCCGCAAGCACCTTGCTATCCCGGACGATTACGCCGTCATCTTCTTGCAAGGCGGCGGCAGCTTGCAGTTCACCATGGTTCCGATGAACCTCTGCATGCCGGGGAAACCCGTGGACCTGCTGCACACCGGCATGTGGACAGGCAAAGCCCTAGGCGAGCTGAAAAAAGGAATCCTGCACCGCGTTTCTGCTTCCACCGAAGCGCTAAAATTCATGCGCCTTCCGCGCAAAGAAGAAATCTCACTCTCGCCCGATGCTTCTTACGTTTACCTGTGCACGAACAACACCATCGAGGGCACGCAGTGGCACGCCTTGCCGGACACCGGCAATGTCCCGCTGGTCGCCGACATGTCGTCGGATATTGCGTCACGCTCGATGGACGTGAAAAAGTTCGGGCTGATCTTCGCTGGCGCCCAGAAAAATCTTGGCCCCTCCGGCGCAACCGTAGTCATCATTCGCAGAGACCTCGCGGAACGCGCCGACAAAAACTTGCCCACCGTTCTCCAGTACCGCACGCATATCAAGGAGCGTTCGCTCTATCACACTCCGCCCACCTTCGCGATTTACGTCATCGGTCTGGTGATGGAGTGGATCGAGGCTGAAGGCGGCGTCGCTGCCATCGAAAAGCGCAACGAAGCGAAGGCCAAGCTGCTCTACGATGCCATTGACTCGAGCGGCGGCTACTACACCTGCCCGGTCGAAAAATCTTCGCGCTCGAAAATGAACGTCGTCTTCCGCGTAGCCGCTGGCGTCGACGAAGCCCTCGAAAAGAAATTCCTCGAAGAAGCCGCAGCCGCGGGAATCGTCGGCATCGCCGGCCACCGCTCCGTCGGCGGCATGCGCGTCTCCCTCTACAACGCCGTCACCCTCGAAGCCGTCGAAGCCCTCATCAGCTTCCTGCGAGAATTCCGCCGGACCCGCGGCTAGGACTGCCCGATCGGCGATGTGCCTCTCTCGTCGCCACGTTTAGAGCGCGCGAATCCATTCCTTGAGGTGCGCCGCTTCCATTTCGATCATGTCCGGGTCGTGGAAGGTATGAGTCAGCACCGATACGCCTTGCGTTGCGGACAGAAGATGCACGGCGAGCCCCCGCGAATCGGCTCCCTTGCCAAGCGCTTTGAACTGCGTCTCCATCCATGCCAGAGCCTCCGCGAACAATATCGTCGATTTCTTCGCCACCGCGCCGCCGTTCTTGTGCAGTTCGGAACACAACGTCCCGATAGGACAGCCACTGCGCGCCAGCCCCTCGCGGTTCTTAATCTTTATTTCGACGAAGCCGCACAGCCGCTCTTTGGGAGATTCTGCTTTGTCCAGCTCCCGCAGCAACCTTCTGAATCGCGAAACGCGGAGGTCGATAATGGCATCGCCAATCTCGTCCTTCGTCTTGAAGTAGTAGTAGACGTTGCCCAACGGAACCCTGGCTTCGTTCGCGATGTCGGCGAGGGCCGCCTTGCCGAACCCCTGCCGATAGGTGACCTTCACGGCAGCCTGAAGGAGCCGCGTCCGGTTGTCTGCTTTCAATTTTGGCATCGCGCCGTCCAATAGTCAGTTGACTGACTTTATGTTATACAGGAGCGCACATCGAGTCAACGGCAGAGGAGAATTCATAATGAAGACAAGCCAAAAATCACTACTGGTTGTGCTCAACCGCTGGAAATTCAATGGATGGATGGTTTACGGCGCCGTGCTGGTCTCCTTTGCCGCTGGATCGCTCCTTACCGCCCGCCTGATGCGCCCAAACCAGGTGAGGGCGGGCAGCAATCGCGTATTCGAGCTTATGGTTTATCACACCGTTCCGGGCAAAGCGGCGGCCCTCGAGGCTATCTTTCGTGACGTTTCCAAGCTACAAGACAAGCACGGCCTCACTGTAGTCGGCTACTGGGTACCCAACGAGGATCCTGCTTGGGCCGACACTTTTATCTACGTCGTGTCTCATCCGAACCGGGAAGAAGCGGAAAAGAATTGGCACGCGCTTCATGCCGACCCGGCGTTTCCAGAGTATAGGAAACAGGCCTCCGAGATCATAGAAAAGGCAGGAGGGCAGTATAGGGTGGACGAAGTGTACATGCGTCCAACGGATTTCTCGGCGATGAAATAGCGCCAGGGATTAGCAAGATTCGATCTCACAAAGTCAAGTTCAATGACCGGAGAAGGCTATCGCATGAGAGAACTGCGGAATTGCGCCCTCGTTTGCTTCCTTCTGTTTATTCCCCAACGGGCTGGGGCTCAGCGAAATGGCTGGATCGCCACTTGGGCGGCTAGCCCGCAGCCAACAGCCCCCGATCCAAAGAAACCGCTGCTCAACATCGAAGACCAGACCGTGCGAGA
>Ga0307479_10000461_pt1 | contig 36655 bp, 30 predicted proteins | sample atmos_gasesECM4C_FD_203743 | JGI IMG/M metagenome (GOLD analysis project Ga0307479, IMG submission 203743) | Hardwood forest soil microbial communities from Morgan-Monroe State Forest, Indiana, United States - atmos_gasesECM4C_515 | ecosystem: Environmental > Terrestrial > Soil > Temperate...
CCGCCCCCGCCTGCGCAGCCCCACCCGGATCACGGTGAAGACCAGCAGGGCACCGATGACGATGGGCCAGGCCTTCACCGGCCCACCGCCTCACGGAAGACCTCCGACAGCCGGCGGCGTTCGAAGACGAACTGGGTCACGTGGCCGGCGGCGCGGGCCGCGTCCAGCACGGCGTCACTGTCGGTTGACGGGTCGAGCACCAGCCGCACCTCGCCGCCGTCGACCTCCGAGAACGTGACACCGGGGAGGGATCGAGCCCACGCACCGGTGCGATCGCCTTCCACCCTGACGGTGAGCCGCCGCGGCCCGCTGGTGGCCAGCTCGTCGACACTGCCCTGTGCCACCAGCCGGCCGTGATCGATGATGGCGACCGACTGGCAAAGGTCCTCCACCAGGTCGAGCTGGTGACTCGAGAACAGGACGCAGCGTCTGGCGTGGGCCTGCTCGACGAGCACCTCGCCTATGGCGTCGACGCCGGTCGGGTCGAGGCCCGCCAGGGGCTCGTCCAGCACCAGGACCTCCGGGTCGTGCACCAATGCGGCGGCTAGTTGCACGCGTTGTTGGTTACCGTGCGACAACGTCTCCACCTTGCTGGTGGCCCGGTCCGCCACCTGCAGGCGTTCGAGCCACTGTTTCGTGGCGGCGGCGGCGCTGGCCGCGTCCATCCCGTGCAGACGGCCCAGGTATTCGACCTCTTCCGCCACCAGCATGTTGGGATAGAGGCCTCGCTCCTCGGGCATGTAGCCGAAGCGCCGCCGTTCTCCCGGGCTGATCGGCGCCCCGTTCCATCGAACCGAGCCGGCGTCGAGGTCGGTGAGACCGAAGATGGCCCGCATCGTGGTGGTCTTGCCGGCGCCGTTGGGGCCGAGGAAGCCGAAGACCTGGCCCGAAGGCACCGAGAAGCTGAGGTCGTCCAGCGCGGTGACGGTGCCGAATCGGCGGCTCAGGCCGTCGAGTTCCAACACGCCCGCCACGCTCGAAGCCTACGGCTCACCCCTTGCGAAGCGGGGGCAAGCGGATCGCTGGATGCGTACTTCGGCAGAGCTCGAGTCTCAGGCCGAGGCGAGCGCTCCCCACAGGGCCCGGTAGCTCGGGTAGGTGAGGCCCACGGTGACGTATCCGGCCTGTACGAGCTCCTCGTGGAAGCGGGGAAGGTTGCGCCAGGGGATGCCCATGTCGACGTGGTGCGCCAGGTGCCATCCGGTGTTGTAGGGCACGAGCCAGAAGCTCGGGAACCACGACTGCCGGACGTGGTGGGTGGTGACCCTGCGGTCCTTGCTGGCCTCGAGCCCTCCGTGCTCGGCGATGGAGCGCAGGCGGTTGAGGACGCGCCACTGGGTCATCCACGGCAGCCACCACAAGAGCGGGTAGATCCAGATCTTGCCCGTGGCGGCCCACGAGACTGCCCACAACACGGCCTGGACGCCGAGGATGCTCAGCACGATCCGGCGGGCCCGCGGGTAGCGCAGCGCTTTCAGAAGGTTGGCGAAGTTCTTCCACCCGGAGATACCGATGGCGTCGCGGGTGAGGCGCTGACGAAGCTTGCGTCGCGTGCAGGGGTACCCGCCGTAGAAGTCCATGTCCGGCTCGTCGGGCCCGAACTCCTCGCGGTGGTGGGCGAAGTGGGCGCGCCGATAGAAGGAGATGGGCGTCCACGCCGGGTACGCCACCAACCACGTCCCCACCCAGTCGTTGACGCGCTTGTTGGAGAACATGAGCTTGTGCGCCGCTTCGTGCATGAGGATGGCGAGGCGCACGTACACCGGCCCCATGAGCACGAAGGCGATCACATAGCCGACCGGGTTGTCCCACCACACGGCCAGGCCGACCATGGCGACGATCCACAGCCACACCGCGGCCAGGCTCCTGGCGTTCCCCCGGTCGTCGATGCGACGCAGGTCGGCGCGGAGCTCCGGGGTGGGGACGCCGTTGGCCTGCAGGCGTTCGGTGGGCAGGACCCGGGGCCGGTCCTCTGGGGGAGCCACCATGGTGGCGGTCATCGTGGCTAGTATTACATACCGGTGACAGCTGGTGCAACATCGTAATACCATGGCCCCGGAGATGGAGCGACCGCTCACGGCCCGGTCGGTGTTGGCCAGCACCCTCCTCGGAGCCGATCCGCCCGAGCTCCCGGTCGCCCATCTGGTTCGGATGGCGGGTCTGTTCGGGATCAACCCCAATCGGACGCGCGTGGCGCTGAGCCGCATGGTCGCCGCGGGCGAAGCCACCACGGATGGGGCCGGGCATTACCGGCTGGCCGGGCACCTCCTGGCCCGGCAACGGCGCCAGGCGACCAGCCGGGCCGGGCGGACCGGTCGCTGGACGGGGGGCTGGCACGTGGTGGTGCTGACGGTGGTGGGGGACACCGCCGACGTGCGCGGGCAACGTCGCCGGGCGCTGTCTGCCGCCCGTCTCGCCGAGCTGCGTCTCGGGGTGTGGACCCGCCCCGACAACCTGGCGCTGGATTCGGGCGTCCTCGACGGTGCCATCGACGACGCCACCTGCTTCGTGGGACGGCCCGTCACCGACGCCGGCGACTTGGCGACGCGCCTCTGGGATCTGGAGGGCTGGGCCGGCCGCGCCCGGGAGTTCATGGGCGACATGGCGGTCATGACGCCGAACGGACCGGAGCACCTCGCGCCCGGCTTCGTGTTGTCGGCGGCCGTCCTCCGCCACCTCCAGGCCGACCCGTTGTTGCCCGAGGCACTCCTCCCCCCGAGGTGGCCGGGGGGCGAGCTGCGACGGGCCTACGACGACTTCGACGCTCGCTATCGCGCCGTGCTCGCTGATTGGGGTCGCCGCTCAGTTCCCTGATGCAGCCGACGCCGTCGCCCAGCCCCGGGCCCGATCGACGGCGCCCAACCATCCAGCATGGGCGGAGTCGGCGGAGACGGCACTCGCCTTGGGCTCGAAGACGGCGTCCGCCCGCCACAGTGCCGACAGCTCCTCGAGCGACGACCACACTCCGGTGGCGAGACCGGCCAACGTGGCGGCACCGAGCGCCGTGGCTTCGGCGCTGGCGGAGCGGCACACCGACAGACGGAGTTGGTCCGCCTGGAGCTGCAGGAGCAGGTCCATCACCGATGCCCCGCCGTCGACCCGCAGCGTCTCGACGGGCGCACCGGCAAGGCGCATGGCGTCGACCACGTCACGTACCTGGAAGGCGATGGACTCGACGACCGCCCGGGTCACATGTGCCCGGCCCAGTCCCCGGCTCAGCCCGACGATCGTTCCTCGTGCATAGGGGTCCCACCACGGGCTTCCCATGCCAGTGAAGGCAGGCACGACGTACACGCCCTCCGTGGTGCGGACGGTGGCGGCCAGCGGTCCGACATCGGCGGCCTTCCCGATGATTCCCAGGCCGTCACGAAGCCACTGGATGGCGGCTCCCGTGCTGAACACCGCCCCCTCCAAGGCGTACGCGGGCGCGGCACCGGCGGCGTGCTCGCCGAGGTCCCAGGCCACCGTCGTGAGCAGGCCCTCTCTGGGCTCGGGCAACTGTTCGCCCACGTTGAGCAGCACGAAGGTGCCGGTGCCGTAGGTGGCCTTGGCGGCGCCGGGCTGGAAGCAGGCCTGGCCGAAGAGCGCCGACTGCTGGTCGCCGGCCAACGCGCTCACCGGCACGCCGGCCAGTGGTTCTCCACTTTCGGCGAGCAGACCGGCGACGGGCGCGACCCTGCCGCACGTGGGCACGACGCCAGGCAGGGCGTGCAGGGGCACGCCGAACAGCTCACCCAGCTCGGCGTCCCACTCGTGCCGGCCGATGTCGTAGAGCAGCGTGCGGCTGGCGTTGGAGGGATCGGTCACGAAGGCGCCGCCGGCCGGGCCGCCGCTCAAGTGCCAAGCCACCCAGGCATCCACCGTGCCGAGTGCGAGGTCGTCGTCGGCCTCGACACCGCCTTCGTCGAGCAGCCACCCCATCTTGGTGGCGGAGAAGTAGGGGTCGAGCACGAGACCGGTGCGCCGCCGTACCAGTTCTTCGTGGCCGTCCGCCCGCAGCTGGTCGCAGCGCCCAGCGGTGCGCCGGTCCTGCCACACCAGGGCCCGGTGGCGGGGGAGCCCTGTGCGCCGGTCCCAGGCCACCACGGTCTCGCGCTGGTTGGTGATCCCGACGGCGGCGATGGTGCGACCGGCCTGTCGTTGGCGCTCGGTCACCTCCGCCAGGGTGGCGAGCACGTGGTCCCGGATCTCGAGGGCGTCGTGCTCCACCCAGCCGGGCCGGGGGAAGTACTGGGTCAGCTCCCGGTAGGCGACGTCGAGCACGTGCCCTCGTTCGTCGACGGCGAGGGAGCGGACCCCGGTCGTCCCGGCGTCGACCGCCACCACGCAAGCCATCGGCGGCGCACGCTATCGGGGGGCCTGCAGGGGCGGCTCGTCACGTGAAGCGGCGCACGATTGCAAACCTTCGCGAACGGCCTCCGACCTGGGCTCTCGTTTCCAGCCAGGCGTTGACACCCCAGTAACTACAGTGGTGTAATGTCCCCCGCATCTTGTGGCGGCTGATGGGGGAACCACAACATCTTGTGGTTCAGGAGCAGATTCACCGGCTCGATTCGGCCACCCGGAGCGTAGGCTGGAGACGAAGAAAAAGGGGTGGGAGAACGTGGCCATCGCACCGCAGCGGACCGCTATCGGCATCCGGCGACACTTCACGACCGAGGGTGTCCATCCCTACGACGAGCTGGCCTGGGAGCGGCGTGACGCCCGGATCACCGACTACCGAACCGGCGAGGTCGCTTTCGAGCAGGTCGGGGTCGAGGTCCCCGCCGGCTGGAGCTTGAACGCCACCAACATCCTCGCCCAGAAGTACTTCCGGGGCACCCCTGGCACCCCGGAACGAGAGACGTCGCTCAAGCAGGTGATCGACCGGATCGTCGACACCGTCGCCGACTGGGGCACGAAGGACGGCTACTTCGTCGACGACGCCGAGGCCGAGGCCTTCCGCGACGAGCTCAAGCGCGTCATCGTGACCCAGCGGGCTGCCTTCAACTCACCGGTGTGGTTCAACATCGGCGTGAAGGGCGTGCCCCAGCAGGGCTCCGCCTGCTTCATCCTCTCCGTCGACGACTCGATGGACTCCATCCTCAACTGGTACCGGGAGGAAGGGATCATCTTCAAGGGTGGGTCCGGGGCCGGGGTCAACCTGTCACGCATCCGGGGCTCCATGGAGCACCTCCAGGGCGGGGGCACCGCCTCCGGCCCCGTGTCCTTCATGCGCGGCGCCGACGCCTCCGCCGGCACCATCAAGAGCGGTGGCAAGACCAGACGTGCGGCCAAGATGGTCATCCTCGACGCCGACCACCCCGACATCGCCGACTTCATCTGGTGCAAGGCCCTCGAGGAGCGTAAGGCCCGGGTGCTGCGCGACGCCGGCTTCGACATGGACCTGGATGGCACCGATTCCTTCTCGGTGCAGTACCAGAACGCTAACAACTCGGTGCGGGTCACCGACGAGTTCATGCAGGCGGTCCTGGACGACGCCGACTGGGCGCTCGCTGCCCGAACCGACGGCTCGGCGGTGCGGACGGTCAAGGCCCGCGACCTGTTCCGGCAGATCTCCCACGCCGCTTGGGAGTGCGCCGACCCCGGCATGCAGTTCGACACCACGATCAACCGCTGGCACACGGCTCCGAACGCCGGGCGCATCAACGGAAGCAATCCTTGTAGCGAGTACATGCACCTCGACAACAGCGCCTGCAACCTGGCCAGCATCAACCTGCTCAAGTTCCTGAGCGAGGACGGCAGCTTCGACGTGGAGGGCTTCAAGGCGGCTGTCGAGGTCGTGTTCACCGCCCAGGAGATCCTGGTGGGCAACGCCGACTACCCGACCGAGAAGATTGCCGAGAACAGCCGCCGGTACCGTGAGCTCGGCATCGGCTACGCCAACCTTGGCGCCTTGCTCATGGCGCAGGGGTTGCCCTACGACTCGGACGAGGGCCGGGCCTGGGCCGGCGCCATCACGGCGCTCATGACAGGCCACTCCTACGCCGTCTCCGCCCGCACCGCCGCCCGCATGGGGCCGTTCGCCGGCTTCCACGCCGATGGCGACGCCATGATCGACGTCCTGCACATGCACCGCGCCGAGGTCGCCAAGATCGACGAGGAGCTCGTTCCTACCGAGCTCCTCTCGGCTGCCCAAGAAGCGTGGGAGGACGCCGTGGTGCTCGGCGAGCAGTACGGCGTGCGCAACTCGCAGGCCAGTGTCTTGGCCCCGACTGGAACGATCGCCTTGCTCATGGACTGTGACACCACCGGTGTGGAGCCCGACCTCGGCTTGGTGAAGACCAAGAAGCTCGTCGGTGGCGGGACCATGTCCATCGTCAACCAGACGGTGCCCCGTGCCCTGGCACGACTCGGCTACGCACCGGAGCAGATCGAGGACGTCGTCTCCTACATCGACGAGCACAAGACGATCGTGGACGCCCCGCACGTGCAGCCGCAGCACCTGCCGGTGTTCGCCTGCTCCATGGGCGACAACACCATCCACTACTCCGGGCACGTCCGCATGATGGGCGCCGTGCAGCCCTTCATCTCCGGTGCCATCTCCAAGACCGTCAACATGCCCGAGGACGCAAGTGTGGAGGACGTGGAGCAGCTACATCTCGACGCCTGGAGGCTCGGCATCAAAGCCATCGCCATCTACCGGGACAACTGCAAGGTGGCCCAGCCGCTGTCCACCACCAAGAAGGAAGGCGCCGTCGTCGGAGAGGGCGGCGACTTCGCTCCGGCGGGTTCCGAAGCCGAGGCGAAGGACCGCGTCTTCGCCGCCCGCATCGCCGAGCTCGAGACGGCGCTGGCCAAGGAGCGGCAGCGACCGGGCGCCACCGTGGTCGTCGGCGCCGTGCGCGAACGCCTGCCCCGCCGGCGTCAGTCCAAGACCTTCGCCTTCCGGGTGGCCGACTGCGAGGGCTACGTCACGGTGGGGGAGTATGAGGACGGTCGTCCCGGTGAGGTGTTCATCAAGGTGTCGAAGCAGGGATCGACCCTGGCCGGCATCATGGACGCCTTCTCGATCTCGATCAGCTTGGGTCTTCAGCACGGTGTGCCGCTCGCCACGTACGTGCAGAAGTACTCCAACATGCGCTTCGAGCCGGCTGGCATCACCGACGACGCCGACCTCCGCATCGCCACCAGCCTGGTGGACTACATCTTCCGCCGTCTGGCCCTCGACTACCTGGGCCGAGAGGAGCGCCAGGACCTCGGCGTGCTGTCGACCTCTGAGCGGGTCCAACCCACGCTTCCCGGCGTGGAGGAGGCCGCCACCTTGGAGCAGGACCTCGTCGAGGACGCTGGGCTGAGCGCGGTGCCGCCGAGCCGTCTCCCCGCCGGGGGCTCTACTCCGCACGGCACCACCTCGTCGGAGGACGCACCGGCTGCTCGGGCGGAACAGCGTGACGCCCCGCTGTGCTACCAGTGCGGCATGGTGATGCAGCGCGCCGGGTCGTGCTACGTGTGCTCGAGCTGCGGCACCACCAGCGGTTGCTCGTAATGAGAGATCGCGACTGAAACCGCCGGGTTCTGGCAGAGGCGACAGCGGCGAGTCCCCTTCAGAACCAGCCCGGCCTCGACGGCGGTCAGTCCTGCCAGACCACCCGGTGCACCGCCTGGAACCCGGATAAGCCCTTCAGGGCCACGTGGCGCGGCTCGTCGAAGGCAACTCCGGACGGCGCCGCCGCCTCGCGCACCGCCGGCGTCACCAGGATCTCGCCGCCTTCGGCTTGCGCGGCGACGCGGGCGGCCACGACCACCGTGCGGCCGTAGAAATCGTCCGCCTCTCGGATGACCTGTCCGGCGTGGATCCCGATGCGCAACAGCACCCGCTCGCCCCCGAAGTCGTGGGCGGCCAGCGCCAGTTGGATGGCGACGGCACAGCGGACCGCATCGTCGGGCGAGCCGAAGGCAAGCATGAATCCGTCACCCTGGCTCTTCACTTCGGTGCCTCGGTGCTCTGAGAGCGCCTTGCGGACGATGGCGTTGTGGTCGTGCAGTAGCGCCTGAGTGCGGTCGTCGCCGAGGCGCTCGATCTTTGCGCTGTATCCCTCGATGTCGGAGAAGAGGATTGTCACCCGGCCCTCGGTCGAGGCCTGGGCCGACAAGTCGGGTCGCTCGATGGAGACGCGTTTTGCCACCACGTCGATCGACATGACCGGCGACGAGGACGCCACCCCTTGCAACTCCAGTTTGGTCGCCAGTGCCTCCTCGACCAGCCGGGTCATTCCGATGGCGTTGGCGGCATCGAGCGCCTCGTTCAACAAAGAAACGGCGCGCTCGCGGTCGCCGGGGCCGCCGCGTCCGAGCAGGGCCCGTGCCAACTCATAGCGGCTGCGGGCCTCCCACGGCCGGGCTCCGAAGTCGTGGTGCACGGCGATGGCTCGTTCCAGGTCGCCTACCGCCTCGTCGGAGCGTCCGAGGAGTGTTTCCAGGATGCCGAGATAACGCGTGACAGAACCGTGGTAGGCCATGCCTCCGATTGCCGCCCCGTGGCCCTCGAGTGGTCGGAGAAGATCGACGAGCTCGGCGGCCCGGGCGATGTTCTCGGTCGCCACTGCCACTTCGGCCAAAGCACACAGGTTGAAATTGCGAGTGACGTCATCGGGGATCCACGCGAAGCCGTGGGCGGCCATGTCTTCGAGCATGCAGGTCGCCTCGTCGATGTTGCCGGTGTCGGCCAACAACACGGCTAGGCCGGTGCGATAGCCGGCGGCAGGGCTTTCCACAGTGGCGCGGCGAGTGGCCGACTCGAGCGCGCCGGATCGTCCGAGTTCTCGCCACACTGGGAACAGCACGACCCCAGCGTTGTTGACCATCACAGGATCGAGGACCCTTTGCCCCAGCCCGACGATCTCGACGGCCAAAGTCTCCACGTCGGCATAGCGCCCTTCGAGGGCGGCGAATCCACCTTGCAGTGCGGCGGATAGGCCCAAGACGTGCGGGGACCGACTTTGGGCTGCCAACCTGGCGTAGTTGATCAAGCTCGCTTCCATGACCGGTCGGTTCTGTTCTCGGATCGAGGAGAAGAGGAGTGACTCCTCGGCTGAGAGCGCCAGGTCCAGGTCTCCTGCCTGCTCGGCCAGCCGCCCCATCTCGGCTCTCAGGCGCCGGAGCTCATCGGCTTGCTCGGGTCGGGTCAGTGTCGTGCTCACCATGAACATGGCCCGGGCAAGGGGTCGCGGTAGACCAGAGCGGCGAGCGGCGGCCATGGCTTTGTCGGTCAACGAGGCGAGTTGGTCCTGGTCGACGAAGAACCACAGGCGGGCAGCACGCGCCAGCACCTCGGCCTGCAGCGCATCGTCGACCCCTTCGAGCCCGTAGGCGGCTTCTTCGAGGAGCGCCACCATTTCTGGCTGCGGTATGCCCCCGCCGTAGTTGGCGCCCGAGCGTGCCAAGGCTGTGCGGGCGAAGAGCTCCGCGTCACCGAGCCCTCGGGCCAGCGCCTCGGTCTGGCCCAGTGCGGCGCTGGCTCGCTCGGTCTCGCCACCGCGGTCGAGGGCCCTACCCAGCTCCAGGAGCAGCTCTGCTCTTTGCCTCGGGTCGGGTGTCTCAGCCAGTTCGAGCGCCTGGAGGGCCATGTCATAGAAGCGCGCCGTCTCCTCGTGGGCCGCTTGGGCGGCGGCGCGCTCAGCGGCGCGTCTGGCGTAGTCCACCGCCTTGGCCACATCCCCGCCGGGGGCCCCTTGGAACCAGTGGTAGGCCAGCTCGCCGAGGTCGGTTTCCGGACCCGGCCGCTTGTCGAGGGCGGCGGCGATTTGCCGGTGCAACCGCACGCGGCGGGGAGTACTCAACTCGGCATACAAGGTCTGGCGGATGAGGGCGTGGTTGAACTCGTACAAGCCGGGCGCGTCGCGACGCTCACGGACCACCTGCGCGGCCAGCGCCTCGTCTAGTAGATCCAGCGTGTGGTCTTCGTGCATGTCCAGCACAGGGGCTATGACGTCGAGAGAGAAGCCTCCGGGCATGGCGGCTCCCACGGTCAGCATGCGGTTGCAGTCTTCGCCCAGCCGCGACAGCCGGCGCCCTATGACCTCCCGCACTCCCTCCGGGAGGTTCTCGGCGATGGCCTCGGGATTGCCCGTCCAGACCCCACCCACCTTCTGTATCGCCCCCGTCTCGACCAGGTTGCGGAGGATTTCGGCGACGAAGAACGGGTTACCCTCGGTCTCGCGGTGGATGGTCTCGGCGAAGGCGAGCGGGCTGTCCTGGTCGTCGACGGCGTCGATGAGGGCCTTCACATCGGGAGGGCTCAACCCCCGCAGCAGCACCCGCTCGTAGAGGTTCTCGTGACGCAGCGCCGCCACCGCGGCGGACAGTGGATGAGTGCGGTCGAGTTCGACGTCGCGGTAGGTACCCACCAGAAGCACGCGTTGGCGCCGGAGGTTGCGGGCCAGGTACTGGAGCATGAGCAGCGATGGCTTGTCGGCCCAATGCAGGTCGTCGAGCAGTAGGACCACCGGCTGCTTCGTCGCCGCGTTGCGCAAGAAGGTGGTTACCCCCTCGAACAAGCGCAGGCGCTCGGCTTCCCCGTCGAGCGGCGGCGAGGCGGGCAGGTCGGCGAAGCGCTGGTGAAGCTCGGAGACCAGCGTGGCCACCTCCGGCGCCCCCCCGGAGAGCTCGGCCCGCAGCTCCTCGTCGGTCCGGTCGCGGACGTAGCCGCGGAAGGCTTCGACGAAGGGCAGGTACGGCATGGCGAGCTCGCCCTCGTAACAATGGCCCCAGCACACGGTGGCTCCGCGGACACTGGCGTACACGCCGAGCTCCTCCACGAGACGTGTCTTGCCGATGCCAGGTTCTCCTACCACCATGACCAACCGGCCACGTCCTGACAGTGCGTGGTCGAAGGCTTCGGTAAGCAGTCCCAGCTCCGCGGATCGGCCTACCAGCCGGCCGAAGGGCAGCATGGGTGACGGAGACGTGGTCGGCTGGGTCAACTGCTCTTGGGACGTGGCTGCGATCCGAGCCAGCTCGTCGATCACGGCGGTGGCGGTTTGGGGGCGCTCGGCGGGGTCCTTAGCCAGCAGGCGGAGGATCAGGCCGTCGACAGCCGGCGACACTTCGGCGTTATGCCACGAGGGTGCGACTGGTGCGGTGTTGAGGTGCTGGGAGATCACCGTGACGGCGTCGTCACCGAGAAAGGGCGGACGCCCGCACACCAGCTCGTAGAGCAGGGCACCGAGTGAATAGAGATCGCTTCGGGCGTCGGGCGGCCGCCCTACTGCCTGCTCGGGGGCCAGGTAGGCCACGGTGCCGACGACGAGGCCTTCGGCGGTCAGTCGGGAGTGGTCGGCGGCGGCGGCCAGACCGAAGTCGCCGAGCAAGACCGTGCCGTCCCTGGCTCGCCACACGTTGGCTGGCTTCACGTCGCGGTGGACGACACCGTTCCCGTGGGCATGCTCAAGCGCGCCTGACACTTCGGCAGCAATACCGAGCGCCTCATCAAGCGGTAGCCGGTTGTCGGGCGCGGACTTGAGCTGGTCGGCCACCGAGCCACCGGGCATGAGCTGGGAGACGATATAGGGCCGCTCGTCGTCCTGGCCGACGTCGAAGACGGTGACGATGTGAGGGTGATCGCCTAGGCGGGCCATGGCCCTGGCCTCGCGCTGGATGCGCTCGCGACCCGAATCATCCAGCCCGTCGGTCTTCACAATCGCAACGGCCACGTCGCGACCGAGGCGAATGTCCACCCCGGCGTACACCCGCTTGCGAGCGCCCTCCCCGATAAGTTGCCTGACGGTGTAACGACCCTCGCCCACCGACTCGGGCATCTCGGTCTCAGCCGGCGGGGACCGCAGCGGCGTCGCGCAGGCGTTGCAGAACCGAGCCCCTTCGGGGTTCTCGTTCCCGCACGATGGACAGGGCATGACAGGGGCCTCCGCCCCCCCGAGCGACGGGAGCCTACTTCTCGAGTAGGCCTGCGACCAGGGCGTAGGCTTCAACTCGGGGGGCAGGAGGGTCTGGCGTTCATGGGTGCCTACGTCCTCGACAACGGCTGGGAACGTGAACGCGAGCGGCTTGCAGCGCTCGAGGGAGTGTTCGACCGTGGCACCACTCGCCATCTCGACGCGCTGGGCGTGCGCCGCGGGTGGGTCTGTTTGGAAGTTGCCGGCGGGGGAGGCTCGATCGCCTCGTGGCTGTGCAAGCGGGTCGGGGATTCGGGGCGGGTTGTGGCCACCGACGTCGACCCCCGCTTCCTGGAGGCGCTCGACGAGCCCAATCTCGAGGTGCTCCGCCACGACATCACGTCCGATGATCTCCCCCACTCGGCCTTCGACCTGATCCACGCTCGACTGCTGCTCGAGCACCTGCCGGAGCGGGTCAAGGTCCTCGAGCGGTTGGTGGGTGCGCTCAAGCCCGGCGGGGTGGTGATGATCGAGGATCTCGACTGGCGTGCGCTATTCGCCGAACCGGCCATCATCAACGTTCACCCGAGTGGGGAGTCGGAGAGGAACGTGAAGGTGTGGCGCGCCTTGGTCGACACTATGGCCGACGGCGGCTACGACCGCGAGTTCGGTGCTCGCCTAGTCGACCTGATGGTCGAGCTGGGCCTTGAGGACGTAAATGCCGAGGGGCGTAGTCCGACATACCGGGGCGGGTCTCGAGACGCGGTGGTGCCCAAGTTCACCCTCGAGCAGCTACAGGACCGGGTCCTCGCCTCTGCGCGTCTCTCTGCCGAGGAGATCGCGTGGGCTCTGCGGCGTCTGGACGACCCCGACCTCCGAATCGGCGTGGGCACGATGGTCACTGCCTTTGGCCGTCGCCCAATCGATCGGGCGGGGGAAGCCGGTGCGGACGCGGAGGCCGCGGAGCTGACACTCGAGCATGAGCGCCTCGCCGAGCGGTTGGGCCGACTACCGCTGTTCGCCACGTGCACCAGTGACCAGCTCGAGCGGGTGGCTGCTATGGCTTCTACCGGAGAAGTCGCCGCCGGTCGATCCATCGTAAGAGAGGGCGAATCCGGTGACTGCTTCTACGTAATCCTCACCGGTCGCGCAGCGGTGCGGGTCAAGCGCCGAAAGCTGGCCGTGCTCGGCCCCGGCTCGTTCTTTGGCGAGACCGCCCTGCTCACAACAGGGCTGCGTACCGCGACCGTAACCCCGGAAACCTCCATGACCCTCGTCCGCTTCGAGCGTCAGGCCTTTGATGAGCTGTTGCGCGCCTTCCCCGCAACGGCCAGGGCAGTCCTCGAAGGGGTGGTTGAGCGCAGGACGGTCACGTGGCCTTGAACAACCGTCGAGGACGTGCCAAACGCGATTTCCTGGCGACCTTCCACGCCGTTTCACACGTAGCTCCCCCAAAGCTCTCACGGGGTCTGCGCGGATACGTCTGATTTTGTTCGCCGACGGCTCCTGAGCGGACCCTATTCGACCTAATTCGCTCCGGGCGCCACCGGCAGTCTGGCCCAGAATGCCGCCGCCGCCCTCGCCACGACGACGGCGACCTCGTCCAAGGTCATGACGGTGGTGTCGACCGCGAGGTGGTACAGGCTCAGGTCGTTCCAGTCGCGCCCGTACAGACGCTTCAGATAGAGGCCGCGCACCCGGTCGGTGTCGGCTTGCCTGCGCTCGGCTTCCTCGCGGTCGATGCCCTCGATGGCCATGGCACGCACCACGCGGTGCTCGACGGGACCGTGCAACCGCACGTGGAAGGCATCGGGCACCAGCACCGTTGCCCCCCATCCCAGGATCACTCCTCCGTGGTGCTCGTCGACGAAGGCCCGCACCCGCGCCGAGGTCTGTTGACGGAGGTCGTCGTCGGAGCTCGCCACCGGCTTGGCCGGGGGTGGGGCACCGGGGCTGAAGGCGTCGGGCAGGTTGGCGAACGTGGAGACGATCCGTTCGATGAGGCTGCTCGTACGCTCCTCGACGGTCGCCTCTTCCCCTACCTGCCTGGGGACGCCGCCGGTAAAGCGGGCGGGCACGGCTCGGTCCATGAAGGGCAGATCGAGGGCCTTTGCCACGGCTGGAGCCACCACGCTCCCGCCGGCCCCGTAGCTGCCCGAGATGGTAACGACGCGTCTCACGTCGGCGAAACCATACCCATGGTGACCCGGCGCGGCACGGAACCTTCAGGCGCTGTCCGGCTCGCCCTCGCCGCGGGAGAGTGCCAACAGGTCCAGCATCAGATGGGACAGGCTGGAGAGGTCCGTGGCCGGCACACGGACGGCGCGGCGGTGGGCGCCGTCGGCGTTATAGACGTCCACCGACTGCTTGCCGTCCCACAGCGCGTAGCCCCAACGCCTCGCTCGGACCAGCCACGAGCCGTGCAGGTCGTCGACCTCGACGTGCACCGTTCCGGTGGCCGAGCCAGCCGCGGCACTGGTGGTCCCGATCGACGACGGGGACCCGGCCACCTCGGACAGCGCCACCGAGGCTCGGGACAGGACGTCGGCTCGGTCCCAACTCTCGTGGACGGCCTTGGACTGCGGCACGATGATCTCGGACCATCGGCCGCCCAGGTCGTGCAGCTCGATACGGCTCTGGCCCTTCCACACGGCGAGCGTGCTTCGAGACTCGTCCACGACGACGGCCAGTGCTCCGTCGACGATCTCCGGTGCGACAGCAACCGCGCCCATGAGTAGGCCCCCTACCCGAATCCGCCCTCACGCCCGTCCTCGGGAGAGCGCGACACCCCCCAGGAGGAAGCGCGACACCCCGAAGAGGAACCGCTTCCTCTAGAGAGAAGGATCGGCACCAGCGCCGGGACGCTTTAGGGAGCTACTCCTCCGGACAGGCCGGACAGGAAGGTCAGCTCACCAGCTGGGCCGTGTCACCGCCTAGCAACGCGGGCCCGGCGCCCTCAGCGCCGAGCAACTGGCGCCGCGGACGCGTCGTTCGCCGGCCCAGCCGGGTGCACAACGCCACGGCCTCGGCGGCGACGGCAGCCGCATCGCTGGGTCGGGTGGCAAGGTCCCTCGTCAGCAGCCCGTAGACGAAGGTGGCCACGTCTGCCGGAACCGAGTCGGGTAGCGGGCGCGGTTGCTCGGTGCGGTGCTCGAGGGCGGCGGCCACGGGGCCTTCGGAGGCGAAGGGCAGCGCGCCGCTCAAGCACAGGTAGGCGATGGTGCCCAGGCTGTAGACGTCCGAGGCCGACGTGACGGGCAGGCCGGCGAGTTGCTCGGGTGCACAGAAGGCGGCACGGTCGAGATCGGCGTGGAACTCGGCGAGCGGCACTTCTCCGAAGGCACGGGCCATGCCGAAGTCGGTGATCTTGAGCACCCCGTCGGCACGGAGAAGCAAGTTGGAGGGCTTCACGTTCCCGTGGACCAGGCCGCCTTGGTGCGCCGCGTGCAGGGTGCTGGCCGCCTGCGCGACCAGGTCCATGGTCACCACGGGCGACAACGGCTCCTGGTCGAGCAGCACCTGCAACGACACGCCGTCCACGAGCTCGGTGACCAGGTAGACGATCGGTGTCCCGTCCGGCTGGGCCGGCGGCTGCTCGCCGAAGTCGTAGACCCAGGCCGTTCCCGGGTGGGACACCGCTGCCCAGGCCCGGGCCTCTTCCCCGAAGATCTGACGGAAATCCGGGTTCAGGGCGAACTCCGGTCGGATGAGCTTCAGGGCCACGGGACGCATGAGCTTGTCGTCCCGAGCCCGCCACAGCTCACCGAGCGTCCCGGTGTCCAGACATTCGAGAAGGTGGTAGCGCCCAGCGAGCGGCTGCTTGGGCCCGACGACGGTCATGAGGTCCCTTCTGTTCCGGCTCCGGCTCTCTTCCGCCTCGGCCTGTGACGGATTTCGCGAGCTATCTACCCTCGGCCCTGGGCCGAGAACCCCACGTGTCGGCCGGACTAGGTTCCAACGTCAGCCCGGACGGGATCGAGCTGCGGGGCGCCGGCTCGAGGCGCAAAGGTGGAGCAGAAATGGGGTCGCAGACGGAAGGCAGGCCGGGGTGCGTGTAGCCGTCCTCGGTGCCGGCTCGTGGGGCACGACGATGGCCTCGCTGGTGGCTCCTCGTCACCCGACCGTGCTGTGGGCCCGCAGCCCCGAGGTGGCCAAGGCCGTCAACGACGACCACGCCAACCCGGCCTACCTGCCCGGCCTGCGGCTGCCCGACGAGCTCCCGGCCACCTCGGATCTGGGGGAGGCCGTCTCCGAAGCCGACCTGCTCGTCGTGGGCGTGCCCACCTCCGGCTTCCGGTCGGTCCTCGAGGAGGCCAAGGCCTTCGTCCGGCCCTGGGTGCCGGTGGTGAGCCTGGCCAAAGGGCTCGAGCGGGGCTCGTACCTGCGCATGACCGAGATCATCAAGGAGGTGCTGCCCGGGCATCCGGCCGCGGCGCTCACCGGGCCGAACATCGCCCGCGAGATCGTGGAAGGAAAGGCGGCTGCCGCCGTGGTGGCCACCGAGGACCTCGCCGTCGCCGCCGCCATCCAGAAGGTGGTGACCCGGGGGGTGTTCCGGGTCTATATCAACGACGACGTCGTCGGCTGCGAGATCGGAGGTGCGCTCAAGAACGTCATCGCCATCGCCGCCGGCATCGGCGAGGGGCTCGGCGTGGGGGACAACACCCGGGCGGCGGTGATGGCGCGGGGGTTGGCGGAGCTCAGCCGTCTCGGCGTGGCCATGGGTGCGCGCCCCACCACGTTCATGGGGCTGGCCGGCATGGGTGACCTCATCGTGACGTGCATGAGCCCCTTCTCCCGCAATCGCACCGTGGGCGAACAGCTCGGACGAGGACGCATGCTCGAGGACATCCTGGCCGAGCTGCACATGGTGGCCGAGGGCGTGAACACGGCGGTGCTCGTGCTGGAGCTGGCGGATCGATTCGATCTCGATTTGCCGATCTGCCGGATGATCGACCGAGTGGTGCGGGGCGAGATCGCCCCGGCCGACGCCTACTTCGGCCTCACGCCCGCCGGGCACGAGCTCGACCCCGGCTGACGGAGCCGGTCGTAACTGGTGCGCCTGGGTGGCACCGCCACCCGGAGCAGGTCCTCGGCGCACACCACGTCTTCGAAGACAGCGCCCGCCTCCTCGGCCAGCACACGGGCGTCGGGGTAGCGCTGGGAGAAGTGGGTGATCACTAGTCGCCTGGCGCCGCTCTCTGCCGCGATCCGTCCGGCTTGGGCGGCGGTCAGGTGCCGGAAGCTGCGGGCCAGGTCCGCCTCCGCCTCGGCGAAGGTGGCCTCGCACACGAGAAGGTCGGCGCCCTCGGCCAAGGCGAAGGCGGCGTCGCACAACCCGGTGTCCATGACGAATGCCACCACCTGACCCGGTCGCTCGACGCTCACGTCCTCGAGGCGGACCGGCTCCGGCCGCCCCGTGACCGACAGGCGGCGCTCGCGCAGCAACCGGCCGACGTCGGGCCCGTGCACCCCCATCTCGGAGAGGCGATCGGGGAGCATGGTGCGCCCGGGGGGCTCCTCCAGCCGCCACCCCATCGTCTCGGGTGGGTGGTCGAGGCGCGCCGCCTCCAGCGCGAAGGGCGGGCCGGTCTCGACGGCACCCGCCTCCGCCACAGGGCGCATGTGGAGCGAGATTCGCTCCTCGAAGACCGAGGCGTGGAGCAGGCGGTCGACGTAGGGCGTGCCGCTCGCCGGAAAATACAGCGACACCGCATGGTCGACCTCGTCCAGCGACAGCCGCTGCACCACCCCCGGCAAACCCAGGCTGTGGTCGCCGTGGAAGTGGGTGATGCATATCCGGGTGATCGATGAGGAGCGCACGCCGGCCAGCAACATCTGGCGCTGCGTGCCCTCACCGGGGTCGAACAGGATGCCTTCGTCGTCCCAGCGCAGGAAGTAGCCGTTGTGGTTGCGATAGCGCGTGGGGGCCTGGGCGGCTGTCCCCAGAACGACCAGCTCTCGCATCCCTCCAGTGTGGCGGCAGCCGGGGCGGCCTCGGTTAGGGTGCCCCCCCGTGCCTTCGTCACCTGCCCGGCAATCTGCCCGCCTGCGGGCTTCCGCCTCCGATTTTCCCCGCCTCTTCCGACTGGTCGTCGTGCCTCGACGTGGGTCCGTCACCGGCTCGTTGCTGGTGCCGGGGCTCGTGTTGGGCCTGGTCCTTGCTGCCTGCAGCAGCTCCGCCAGCTCGGGCTCAGGATCGGGCTCGGGGTCGTCGAGCACGTCCTCCGGTCCGGCCATCACGGCTGCCACCATGACCTGGTCGCCTGCTGGGACCTTCGGCACGGAGCCCACGGTGACCGCTCCCTCGGGCACACCCCCCACTCAGCTGCTGTCCAAGGACCTCATCGTGGGAACGGGAGCGACGGCCCAGTCGGGCCAGAGGGTGACGGTCCAGTACATCGGCTACTCGTGGACGACTAAGCAGAAGTTCGACGCCTCGTGGGATCGAAATCAGACCTTCCCCTTCGCGCTCGGGGCGGGACAGGTGATCCCGGGATGGGACCAGGGCGTGGTCGGGATGAAGGTTGGTGGGCGGCGCGAGCTCGTCATCCCACCGTCGCTGGCCTACGGGGCGCAGTCGCCCACCCCGGCCATCGCCGCCAACGACACATTGATTTTCGTGGTCGACCTGATCAGCGTGGGCTAACCGAGCCCGCGGCGAACACCCGTGCCGGGACTCATACCACGACCCAGACTTACGCAGATGCGGGGGCGGCTTCCTCGGTGACCAAGATCCCGTCGCGGTAGACGACGCGCCGGGTCCGCACCGCCGGTACCCGTGGGCCGGGGAGGACGATGCCGACCAGGTTGAGCGGGTCGGCGGCGCTGAGCGACACCACCTCGCCTCGTTTGTCGGCGCGGCGTACCCGCCGCAGCTCGTCGACGGCCTCGGGAAGGGCGAACTGCTCGCCGGCGAATCCGGTCACGAACCTGCCGCCGCGGGCGAGGCCGCGCGCTTCCAACCGGCGCAGCGCCCACAGCAGCTCCCGCCACCCCACCGCCAGGTTCTCGCGCGCCAGCAAGTCGAAGAACACCACCCCCCAGCGGGCGAGGAGTTGCGCTGCCACCACCTCGGCCAGCTCGTCGGCGGGCTCGCCCGCTGCGGCCTGGGGCAGCAACACCCATCGTCCCTCGCCGCCTTGGCGGACAACCGGCTGGCGGCGGCCGGCGATGCGGCGACGGACGTCTTGACGATGACGGCGTTGCCAGGCTTGGCGGGCCGACAACAGCGACCGCACGGCGCCGAACCCGTCGGCGGTGACGAGCCCGCGGGCGACGAGGTCCCACAGCCCCTCTTCGACCTCGACCGGCAGCCGCCCGGTGACGGCCCGCAGCTCCGAGTGGAAAAGGGCGCCCTGACTGCGCAGCGCCTGGAGGATGTCGGCGGCTGCCCCGTGCTCGGGCTCCTCCGGTCGCGCCGCCCCCCGCGCCGCCTGCAACAGCCAGGGCAGGTCGTCACGCACGGCGAAGGTGACCGGCGTCGCCCGAGAGGGCGTGCTCGCCCCTCGCCGCGGCCGGCCGTCGGGATCGGCGGGACGGAGCCCGAAGCGTCCCCACACGAGATCACCGGAAAGGCACAGGTCTTCGAGCCACTGCTGCTGGTAGTGCTCCACCCGCCGCGCCAGCACCGATTCCTCCCAGGCGCCGGCCGCCACCTCGAAACCCTGGAGCTGGTCGACCACGGCCAGCACGCCGCCCCGTCCGTTCACCTGGGTGCCGGGCGCCACGTGCTGCCAGCGTAAGAGGAAGCGCATGAAGTCCTGGGCGGTGCACGGCTCGATCTCGGCTCGCAGCCTGGCCTGGGTGTAGGAGTGGATGCGCGCCAGGAGCCGTCGAGCGCACCATTGCTCTTCAGGCCCGTCAGGATCGAAGCGACCCTGCAAGGCGAATCCCTCCGACTCGAGGCGAGCCAGGCCCACGCGCACCCGGGCCGGGCTGAGTGCGGTGACCGCGGCCAGGTCGTCCACCGAGACGGGGCCCGACGTCTCGAGCTGGCCCCGCACCGCCTCGGCGGCGGCCAGGTCCGCATCGACGGACGCCCCCGCCACAGCGGGGAGGGACAGATCGGGCTCGTAGGTGGCGTCCGGGAACAGCGCCTCGGCGTAACCCCGCCGCTCCACCGCGCACCACAGCCCCTCCGGCGCTGCCCGGTCGTGCACCGTCGTGGCCCGGCCGGCCTGCACCAGATCCAAGAACCAATCCCGCCACCGCTCGTCGGGACGGAGCACCACCGTCGACAACAGCAGGTCGTGCAGCTCCTCGGCGTCGCGTAGCTCGGGGGCCACCTCTTGGCGCACCCGCGCCACGGCGGCACCGTCGAGCCGGCCCAGTTCCCGCGCCGCCACGGGGAGACCCCTGCGCATGGACACGGCCCGGGTGCGGCGCTCCTCCAATGGGGCGTCGTCCAAGAAGGTGTACGGCTTTCCGTTCAGGATCTCATGCGACAACACCGACGGCTCGCTCGACTCGACGAAGTGCACGCGCACCGTCGAGCTCTCCATGCGCTCGAGCAGCTCCTTGAGGCCGTCCACGTCCATCGCCTCGTGCAGGCAGTCGTCCACCGTCTGGCGCACGAGGACGTGGTCGGGCACCACCACCGGACCGGGTGTGGTGTTCTCCTGGCAGGCGGCCAGCGCCGGGAACACGGCGGCCATGAGGTCGTCCGATTCCATGCGCTGGATGGGCAGCGGGTTCTTCCTGCCGCCCCGGAAGCGCAGCACCGCCAGGGCGCGGTTCAGGTTCCAGCGCCAGCGCGCTCCGAACATGGGGGAGGCGAGCACGGCCTGGGTGAGCACCTCTTCGGCGCGCTCGGAGCGCAGCAGCTTGGGTGACTGGTCGAGGGGGAAGCTGTGCTGGGGACCAAGTGACAGCACGAGCGTGTCGTCGTCGGCAGCGGCCTGCAGTTCGAAGTCGAAGGTGGCGCAGAAGCGCTTGCGCAGGGCCAGCCCGAAAGCCCGGTTGACGCGCCCGCCGAAGGGGGCGTGCACGACGAGCTGCATGCCGCCCGCTTCGTCGAAGAAGCGCTCGAAGACGACGTCGTCCTGGGTGGGAAGCACGCCGAGCTGTTCGAGGGCCACGCCCAGGTAGTCCACGAGCTGCTCGCCGACGTCGGCCTCCACCCCGCAGCGCTCGCCCACGACGGCCAAGGCACGCTCTCTGCCCTCGCCGAGCGCCTCCGCCACCGCGGCCCGCAGCACGCCCACCTCCTCGGACAGCTCGGCGGTGCGGCTCGGGGCTTCGCCCACCCAGAAGGGGATGGTGGGATGGGCGCCCTGGGCGTCGACGACGCGCATCTCGCCCTGGGTCACTCGCCGCACCTGCCAGGCGTGGGTGCCGAGAAGGAAGACATCGCCGACCATCGACTCCAGGGCGAAGTCCTCGTTCACCGTGCCGACCGCCATGTCGTCGGGCTCGGCCACCACCCGGTAGTCGCCAACCTCGGCGATGGCCCCGCCGCTCGTGAGCGCCGCCAGACGCGCCCCGCGCCGGGGACGCAGCACCCCGTTCACGCGGTCGCGATGCAGGTAGGCCATACGCCGCCCCCGGCCGGTGGTGATGCCCTCGGTGGCCAGCTCGACCACGGCGTCGAACTGGGCGCGTTCCAGCGCGGCGTACGGGGCGGCACCGCGCACCAACGCGTACAGCTCTTCTTCCTTCACCTCCTCGGCTCCGGCCACTTCGGCCACCACCTGCTGGGCCAGGATGTCGAGGGGTGCCACAGGTGGGCACGTCGCATCCAAGCGGCCGGCGCGCACCGCCGCCAGCAGCGCCGCGCACTCGACGAGCTCGTCACGGGTGAGCGGGAACACGATCCCTTCTGGGGTGCCACCACGGGAGTGGTTGGACCGTCCCACGCGCTGCAGGAAGGTGGCGATGGCCCGCGGCGAGCCCACCTGGCACACCAATTCCACGGGGCCGATGTCGATGCCCAGTTCGAGCGAGGCGGTGGCCACCAGCGCCCGCAACTCGCCGGCTCGAAGCCGCGTCTCCACCCGCTGGCGGCGGTCCTTGGACAGACTGCCGTGGTGGGCCGACACCGTGTCAGGCCCGAGTCGCTCCCCGAGAAGGTGGGCCAGGCGCTCCGACATCTTGCGCGTGTTCACGAACACGAGCGTCGTGTGGTGGTCATGGACGTGGGCGGCGATGCGGTCCACCACCTCCTCGAACTGCTCGGTCGAGGCCACGGCCGCCAGCTCGCTCCCGGGCAGCTCGATGCGAACGTCAAGACGCCGGGCGTGACCGCAGTCGACGATGGTCGTGGCGCGTCCTTGGCCGGCTCCGCTCAACAGGCGAGCGGTCTGTTCGATGGGCCGCTGGGTGGCGGACAGCCCGATGCGCTGGGGCCGCGGACCGTGTTGCAGGGCGTCGAGACGCTCGAGGGTGATCGACAGGTGCGAGCCGCGCTTGTCCCGGGCCAGGGCGTGGATCTCGTCGACGATGACGGTGCGGACCTCGCCCAGCACCGCTCTGCTGCGCGCCGCGGTGACGAGGAGGTACAGGCTCTCCGGAGTGGTGACGAGGATGGTGGGCGGCACCTTCACCATGGCGGCCCTGGCACCGGCCGTGGTGTCGCCGGTGCGGACGGCCACGGTGATGTCGGGCACGTCCAGGCCCAGCTCCTCGGCCACAGCGGCGATCTCCGCCAAGGGACGCTCCAGGTTCTGGTGGATGTCCACGGCCAGCGCCTTGAGCGGGGACACGTAGACGACGCGGGTGTGGCCGGCCAGGTCCTCTCTGGCCTGGTGCGCCTTGTACAGGGCGTCGATGGCCACCAGGAACCCGGCCAGGGTCTTGCCCGACCCGGTGGGCGCCGCCACCAGGGTGTCCCCGCCGCCGGCGATGGGCGGCCAGCCCTGCACCTGGGGATCGGAAGGCCCCTCGGGGAACCGCCGCTCGAACCACCGTTCGACGGCCGGGTGGAAGGTCACGGGGAACGCCACCCAAGTGATTCAACCACCCGGGTGTGCCGCGGCGTGCCGTGGCCGAGATCCGGCCCGGGGCCATCCCGTGGCTCGTCCCGCCGAGCCTGCCGCGGGGCCTGTCGCGGGCCCCCTGCTGAGCCTGCCGTCACCCCGCCTGCGGCCATCGCCGTTTAGCGTCGGGGCGATGGAGGCCGAGATGAGCGACGGAGTGGTCGAGCGCTACTTGGCGGCGGTGGTCGGTCACGACTGGGACGCCCTGGCCGAGTGCCTCACCGAGGACGTGGTCCGCGTCGGGCCCTTCCTCGACACCTACACGCCGCGCCGGCCGTACGTGGAATTCCTGGCGGGCCTCATGCCCACGCTGCCCGGCTATTCGATGCGCGTCGACCGCATCCTCTACAGCGGGGTTGTCGCCGTCGCCCAGCTGTCGGAGACGGTGGAGCTCGACGGCACCCCCGTGGAGACACCCGAGGCGCTCGTCTTCGACCTGGACGAGAGGGGGCGTATCCGGCGCATCGAGATCTTCATCCAGCGTGGCGGTCCCTGACTACGACTCCGAAGTGCCGAAGTGCCACAGCGTCGCTCCGTGGGGCTCCTCGGAGCCGACACCGACGGCGGTGTGGAACGTGAACCGGTACAGGTGCCAGGGTGGCGGACCCGCGCTCGGGGCGCTGAACGGTGCCGTGAAGGCGTCGTCGGCGACCACGGCAGGCCAGCCGAGCTCGCGGTACCCCGCCGCCGCGGACTGCAGGACGTCCTGCTCTTCGACCCGAAATGCCACGCCCTCGAAGGTCAGGTCGAGGCCGGGGAACTTGACGGCGAGCGTGCAGGCAGGGTTGAGAGAGAGGTTGCGCGACTTGCGCGTGCCTGGACCGCTCGTGAAATAGAGCTCCCCGTCGTGCCACAGGGCGCCGACCCCAGCGACGTGTGGCCTGGCGTCTGGGCCCACCGTACCCAGGAAGAACCCGGCCAGCGGACCCTTGGGGCCGGATTCGAGCAGGGTGTGCGCCCGCGACCAAAGAAGCGGCGCGTTGTCGTAGCGGTCCAGGTTGCGGGTCGCTGTCGGTTCACGGTGCGGCATGACTCGCCTCCAAGTCCCCCGGGGCCCGGGCGGGGGCCGCCTGGCTCCGCAGATCTTCCACCATGAAGACGACGGCGCCCGGCGCCACTCGTCGGCGTCAGAAGAACTGGTGGTGGCGCTGGATCAGCGCCTTCATCACGACCATGGCCAGCCCCAGCACGACCGCGGTCGTGCTCACCGCCACGAGGCGCATGCCGGACAGGCCGGCTGCTTTGCCGGCAGCATGACCCTCGAAGAAGAGGAGGACGACGGCGACCGTGAGCGCCACCTCTGACGCCCCCAACGACCCGGCGCCGAAGACCCAGGCGAAGAACAACCCGATGAGTGGCAGGAACGACGCCGTCACGGTGGGGAAGGAGTCGGTGAGCGAGGCCCGGACCTCTTGCGAGCTCGGAAGCCGTCCGGCGTGGGTGTGCTCGGCGACGAGGTCGGCGTACTGCTCGGCCATCCAGTACACGATGAGGGTCACGATGACGGCGATCGCCAAGTCGGCAGTGCTGAGCGTGTCCCCGGCGGCAGCGATCACCGCGGCCGTGACGATCGTCCCGTAGATGGTGGCGGCACGTCGCCGCTTGTGGTCTCGCCTCCGGCTAGCCGGGCGTGTCGACATACTCCACGGTCCGGCCGCCCCGCCAGGTGCGCAACACGAGATAGGGGCCCTTCAGGGCGCCGTGGTCCCAGGGCCCGAATCCCATGACGGTGCCGGGTGAGCCGCTGGCGGCGGGCAACGCCTTCACGGACTCGAGCGCCTCGTGCACACCGTGACGGGTCAGATGGGACGTGCGCTCGAAGGCCGCTCCTAGCAACCTGCCCATGTCGTAGGCGGCCACCCCGATGGGGCCCGCCGCGCTGCGCGGGGCGCGCTCGCGCAGCGCGGCACGCTCGGCGTTCGCGTCGGACACGGTGTCGACGTAGACCCAGCCTTCCCATCCTTCTCGCCAGTCCTTGCGGCCGTAGCCGAACATGAGCGCCGAATTAGCCACTACCGGGACGTCCCACGTCTCGTCGGCCACGGCCAAGGCCAGGGCCCGCGCCGCCACGCCCAGCCCGAGGTAGCACAGGCTCTCGGCGCCGCTGGACCGCAGCCGCTGGACCAGCGGTGCCAGATCCTCCGCCAAGGGCGACACCGGTGCGCTGGACAGCAGCTCCACGCCTTCGCTCGCACACGCCTCCGAGAACGCCTCGGCGTAGAGGCGTCCCACCGCCGAGCGGTCGTGCGCAAGCGCCACGCTCTTCAGTCCGCGCCCGGCCAGGTGTCCGGCCAGGACCATGGGCTCCTCTTGGAGCGAGCCCACCTGGTAGTGGAACATCCAGTGGCTGCGGGTCCGCTCGCCGCCGCTGTAGTTGATGCACGGCACGGCGAGGTCGTCGGCCAGGGGCTGGACGACGAGGGCGTTGTCGCTGATGCTCGGTCCCACCACGGCCAGCACCCCGGCGTCGGTCAGCTGCTCGAAGCCGCGCTCGATCTCGTGGGCCGTGCCCGACGGCAAGCCCCGGCCGTGGACCGAGAGCAGCTCGACGGGACGATCGAAGCTGCGCCGGCTCGTCTCGAGCCCGAGGCGCAGAGCGTCCTCGAACAGCGCCCCGCCGTCCGCCTGGGGGAAGTCGTAGAGGACGCCGACCAGTGCGGGGGACACCTCCACCGAGCCGGCCATCGGCTCAGGCGCTGGTCTTGGTGGCCGCCGCCGATGCGCAGAGTTGTCCGTAGCAGGCGGCCAGCCGCCGAGCGCTGTCGAACTCCTCGGCTACGTACCGGCCGAGCAGCTCGCCGGTTTGGATGTCGATGCTGTGGTCCTTGAAGAGGTCGTCGAAGAACGACAACGTCTCGTTCAGCCGGCCCAGCCCGAAGTGGTCCATCTTCTCCAGGTCGGAGAGCGTTGTGGAGCGGGCCACCTCCAGATCGCGCTCGAGGTTGGGGTCGTCGCGTTGGCGTACCGAGAAGCCGAGCTCGTCGATCCGCTTGGCGAAGCTCATGCCGTGCTCGCCCTCGCGCCAGGCCACCGTCTGGAGCACGGCCCGTACCTCGGGGTCGGTGCACACGGCGATCCACTCGCCGAGATAGCGGTGGGCGCGCGCCTCCCCCACGGCTATGGCGTTCAAGAGTCCGAGGTAGCTGGGCTTGGCAGAAGCAGTGTCGGGCATGGACCCAGGCTTTCACCGCGCCGCCGTCTGGGGCAACCGGCCGGCGCGGCCCGTTCGGGTGCATGATGTCGGCCGTGGACTGGCAGGCGTGGGCGAGGCGCTTCGAGGGGTCGGCTGCTCCGGACGACTTCGTGGCCCTGTTCGCCCCGGGCGGGACCTTCTGTGACCCCGTCACGCCTTCGACCACCGACGTGCGCGCCGTGGCCGAGCACACCGAGACGATGTTCCCCGACTGGCGCCAGACCGTGACGCGCATCCGGGGTGGGGAGGACTGGGCGTTCTTCGAGTGGATCGGGGAGGGGACCTACCGGGGGCCGGGGGCCGAGGACGGGCCCGGCATCCCGGTGCGCCTCGAAGGAGCCACCGTCGTGGAGGTCGACGCCACCGGCCTCGTGACTCGCTGGCGCGACTATCTCGACACGAGCGTCGCCATCAACCAGGTCACCGCCGGGCTGCAAGCGGCCGGTGGGGCGGACGGTGCACGTGTCGACGTCGACGACCTCGCCGATGACTGGGGCGCCCACTTCGCCGACGAGCCACAGGTCTGAGCGCCGTCCGCAGGCCGGCGCCCGCCCCGCCCGGGGTCGGGCTCAGGCCGGCTCGAACAGGGCGATGCCCGCGTCGTCGGACACCGGCTCGAAGCGGGCCCGCACGGCCATGCCCACCGACACCGCTTCGGGGTCACAGCCCACGATGTTCGTCATGACCCGGGGGCCCTCGGCCAGGTCCACGAGCGCCACCACGTAGGGAATCCAGTCCCGAAACGGACGGGCGTAGTTCTGGCGGATGACGGTGTAGCTGTACACGACGGCGCGCCCACTCGCCTCTACCCACGACACCGGTCCGCCGCATCTCAGGCAGCGGGCGCGGGGATAGAGCTGATGCTGGCCGCAGTCGTCGCAGCGCTGGATGACGAGGCGTCCGTCGTGCGCCGCCTTCCAGTACTCGACGGCTTCGGGCTCGGGGACCGGGGCGGGACGCGGCTTGGGCGGACGCTCGCCCGCCACGGCCGGAAGCGGCCGCATGTCGCCGGGCCGCGCTCCGCCCGCGGGGCCGTCGCTCATGGCGCCTCACGTCCGAGCACGAGGGTGGCCCCGGTGGAGAGCATGCCGCCTGTGCCGTGGGCCACGGCGATGCTGGCGTCGGGTACCTGGTTGGCGCCGGCGTGCCCCCGCAGCTGGCGGACGGCCTCGACGATGAGGAACATGCCCCGCATGCCGGGATGGCAGGCGGACAGGCCCCCGCCGTCGGTGTTGGTGGGCAGCTTCCCTCCCACAGCGAGACCACCCTCCTCGACGAAGGGCCCGCCCTCGCCCTTGGCGCAGAATCCGAGGTCCTCGACGGTGAGCACGACCGTGATGGTGAACGAGTCGTACAGCTGGGCGACGTCCACGTCGTCGGCGGTGATGCCGGCTCGTTCGAAGGCCAGGGGACCGCTCTGGGCGGCGGGGCTGACCGTGAGATCCGCGGCAGCGGACAGGTTGAGGTGGTGGCTGGTGGCATGGGCGCCGCCGAGCACGTACACCGGTGTCGAGGCAAGATCGGCGGCGCGCTCGGCCGAGGTGACCACACAGGCCGCTCCGCCGTCAGAGATCACACAGCAGTCGAGCTTGTGCAGTGGGTCGGCGACCAAGCGCGAGGACAGCACGTCGTCGACGGTGATCGGGTCGCGGTACTGGGCCATGGGGTTGTCCGCAGCGTGGCGGCGCATCGTGACCGCCACCGACGCCAGCTGCTCGGCGGTCGTGCCGTACTCGTGCATGTGGCGCCTGGCGGCCAGGGCGTAGTTGCCCACCAGGGTGTTGCCCCATAGGGCGTCGTAGATGGCGGGCCCTGGCGCCATGGCGCCACCGCCTCCACCGCCGCCCGTCCCTAGCCGCCGGCCCATCTGCGACAGCTGCACGCTGCCGTAGGTGACGAGCACGACTTCGGCGACGCCAGCCTCGATGGCGTCGGCGGCGTGCTCGACGAGCACCTCGAAGGAAGCACCGCCGGCGTTGGTCTCGTCGTAGTAGGTGGGGTGCAGGCCGAGGTACTCGGCGACGCCGGTGGCGTACATGGGAAAGAAGCCGGTGGTGGCGAGCCCGTCCACGTCCGCCCAGTTGAGCCCGGCGTCGGCCAGGGCGCGCTCCGCGGCCTGGGCGTGCACGGCGTGCTCCGAGAAGTCGGGCAGGTGCGGGTAGTCCGAGGTGGCGACGCCGGCGATGACGGCGCGACGCCGGGCCGGTGTGCTCATCGGGCGCTTCCACCTCCGGTGCACGGACGGAAGCGGGGCAGTGCCAATTCGGGAGCGATGTCCTCCCACACCACCTCGACGGGCATGCCGATGGTCACGTCCTCGGGATCGCAGCCGACCACGTTGGAGACGAGCCGCACGCCGCCTCCCCCGTCAGGTTCGATGGCGGCCACCACATAAGGAACCGTGCCGGCCAGCGCCGGCATGAAGGCTTGGCGGACCACGGTGTAGGTGTACACCGTGCCGGTGCCGGGCAACTCCGCCCACTCGGCCGACGCTGAACGGCATGCCGGGCACACCGGCCCGGGAGGGTGCCGGGTGGTGCCGCAGGCCAGACACCGTTGCACGACCAGGCGGTGGTCGACGCACGCTTCCCACCAGCCCGCCGTCTCGGCGTTGGCAGACGGCATCGGCATGTCGTCGGGGAAGAAGCGCTCGTCGCCCACTAGCGCCTCCCCAGGACCAGGGCGCTCGTGGGCACGCCCGCGGCGCTGGTGACGAGCACCGTCTCGGCGTTGCGTACCTGACAGGTCGACTCGTCGCGCAGCTGACGGACCCCTTCGACGACGTGGTTGAGACCGTGGACGTAGGCCTCCGACAGCGAGCCGCCGTGGGTGTTGGTGGGCAGTGATCCCCCCGGCCACTCGAGCGCCCCCGAGGCGGCGAAGGGGCCGCCCTCGCCGCGACCACAGAAGCCGAAGTCCTCCAGGCTGAGCAGCACCAGCGCGGTGAAGTGGTCGTAGATCTCCGCCACGTCGATGTCGCCCGGGCCGATGCCTGCCCGTCCCCACAGACGGGCCGCCACCGACCTCGCGCCCGCGCTCGAGTAGTCGTCGTCGGGCATCGAGACGTTCGAGTACTGGCCGTGGCCGAAGCCACGGACCGTGCCTTGGGCGCTGGCGACGATGTCGACGGCGCCGCGGCGGATGTCAGCGGCTCGCTCCGCGGTGGTGACCACCACGGCGCACGCCCCGTCGCTCTCGAGGCAGCAGTCGAACAAGCGGAAGGGGTCCGACACCGGCCGCGACGCCAGGTAGTCCTCCATCGTCATGGGACGGCCCGCCATGATGGCGCGCCGGTTGTGCTGGGCATGCGCCCGCGTGGACACGGCCACGGCGCCCATGTGCTCGGCGGTGGTCCCGAAGCGGTGCATGTGCCGGCGGGCGACCATGGCGTAGGCGATGGGAGGCCCGAACATCCCGAACGGCATGGTGAACGCCACGTGAGCCTCGAGGAGGCTGCGGGCCCCTCGCACCCCGGGGGTGCGTCGGGGTTTGGGCGCACCACCGCCCACGGGGCCGGGAGCTGTGTTGCCCGGGCCCCGTCCGAAGCGGCGGAACTGTCCCTGGCACAGCGAGCGGTACACAACGACGACATCGGCTTGGCCGGTTTCGACGGCCATCGCCGCGTTGGACACCGCCGCGCAGGCCCCGCCTCCTCCCGGCAGCCACGACATGGTGGAGTAGCGAAGCTCGGCGATGCCGAGATCGGCGGCCATGAAGGTGGCCTCGTTGCGGTCGTCGGCGAACGACGCCAGTCCGTCCACCTCGTCGGCGCTGATGCCGGCGTCGTCCAGGGCGGCCAGTACGGCCCGCACCGCCAGCTGGTACTCGCTCGAATCCGTGATGCCGCCCCACTTGGCGTAAGGCGTCTCGCCCACGCCGACGATGCACGCCTGACGGCCGCGCCGAGTCGTCTGGCTCACCACCTGACGCCCCACTCGCCTGCCACTTGATCGGTGTGCTCGCCCAGCAGCGGAGGGCGCCGGTCCATGCGCCACGGCGATCCGTGCGCCAGGAACGGGGCCCCCGGATAGGTCACGGCGCGTCCCAGCTCGGGGTGGTCGAGCTCGACGAAGTGGCCACGGGCCTGCAGATGGGCGTCGTCGGCGACCTCCTCCGGGGCGCGGATCACGCCCCAGGGGAGCCCGGCGCTCTGGCCCAGCCGGTACAGCCTCTCGCCGTCGTTGGCGGCGGCCAGGCGCTTCATGGCCCGCCACACCTCGCCGTAATGGCCGGCGCGATAGCCCGGATCGGCGAAGGCGGGGTCGGACAAGGGACCGGCCACCCCTTCTTCCTCCAACATGGCCAGCATGTTGGCGAACACGTGGGGGCCCAGAAAGTCCGGGTTCAAGGCGGCCACCTGCTGGCCGTCGGCGGCGGCGAGTGTCGGATGGGCGCCGCGCCGAAACACCGATCCCGAGCACAGGTACGTCATGCAGTGCCACTCGGTCATCGACGCCGAGCACTCGTGCGCCGAGACGTCGATGAATTGCCCGCGCCCGCCTTCGCCGACGTCGCGCCACCACAGCGCGGCCAACACGGCGATGGCCGCGTAGGTGGACGCCGTGCGCCAGGCCTGCTCGCCGTAGGCGGCCAGCGGTGGGGTGTCGTACACGCCGTCGGGCCCTGGGCCGTAGCCGCAGGCCGCCATGGAGCCGCCGAGCGCCATGAGGACCAGATCGTCGGCCTGGTAGTCGGCCCAGGGGCCGCTGTGGCCGAAGGGGGTCACGGCGCACACCACCAGGCCGGGGAGCGCGGGCCCGAGCCGCTCGTGGTCCAGCCCCCGACGCGCCGCTTCAGCGGGCCGCAACGTGTGCACCAGCACGTCGGCGGCGCCCACGAGGGCGCGCAGGGCGTCGTCGCCGTCGGGGCCGTCCGGCACGACCACGGAACGCTTGCCGACGTTGTCGGCCCAGAAGGCGAGACTGCGGTCCGGTCCGGGCTCGTCGTCGAGGAAGGGACCCTGCCGTCGCGACGGTGCGCCTTCGGGCGGCTCGACCTTGACGACATCGGCGCCCAGGCCGGCGAGCATGCGCCCGCAGTACTCGGCCGACTCGTCCACCAATTCGACGACGCGCACACCGTCGAGCGGCGTGCCGGCGTCCCGGTTTGGCGGGGCGGCTGCGTGTTCGTCTCGGACCGCACCCGTCACGACAGCGCCCCCTCGGCGCGCAACGCTTCCACCTCGCGCTCTTTCATGCCGAGCAGCTCGGTGAGCACGGCGTCGGTGTCCTGTCCCAGCGTCGGCGGGCCCCTGCGCAGGCGCCCCCCGGTGTCCACTGGTGTGCCCGCCATGTGCACGGGCATTCCTTCCAAGGGAAGCGCCGCCACCTCGTCGTTGCCGAGCATCGTGAAGTGCCGGCGCGCCGCCAGCTGAGGGTCACGCTCCAGCCGGTCGGCGGCGTCCTGCACGACACCGGCGGGGACCCCGGCACGCTGCAGCAGCTCCATGGCCTCGTACCGGTCGCGCTGTGACGTCCACTGCTCGATGAGCCCGTCGAGCTCCTCGGCGTGCTCCTCTCGTCCCGCCATCGTGGAGAAACGCTCGTCGGCAGCCCAGGGCGGGTCGCCCATGACGGCGCGAAGCGATCGCCACTGGTCGTCGGTCCGGCACGAGATGACTACCCACCGGTCGTCCCCGGCGGCGCGATAGGCCCCCCCCGGGGTGTTCGTGGGCCGGCGGTTGCCCGCCGGAAACCCCGGGCGGCGGGACGGCCTGCCGTTCACCAGCGCGTCCAGGAAGAGCGCCCCCGACAATGCGGTGGCCGGCTCTAGCTGGGACACGTCGATGTGCTGGCCCGCGCCGGTACGGGCCCGGTGCAGCAGCCCGGCCAGTACCGCCACCGCCCCGAGATATCCGCCCACGTGGTCGAGGTACGAGAACGACCAGCCGGCTGGAGGCCGGTTGGGAAGCCCCACCATGAAGGTGAGCCCGGTGAGGGCCTGGGCGGTAGGGCCCATGGTGACGTGGGCGGTGTCCGGGCCCTCATGCCCGAAGCCGCACATGGACACGTAGACGATGTCGGGTCGGGCTCGCACCTGCTCGAGGTAGCCGAGTCCCCATCGGTCGAGGGTCCCGGCCGCAAAGCTCTCGGTCACCACGTCGGACACCGACACCAGGTCTCGGAGCAGCGACAGGCCCTTCGGATGCCGGGCGTTGACCGTGATCGAGCGTTTCCCGCCGGTGTTGTACTTGTAGAAAATGCCGCCCCGGTTGGGGCTCGCCGCCGAGGCGGCGTTGGCCAGCGTGGCCGCCCCGAAGCCCTCGCCGTGGCTGCCGGGCTCTGGCACGTACGGCGGCATGACGCGGATGGGATCGGGCCGCGTCGTGCTCTCCACCCTGATCACCTCCGCCCCGAGACAGCCACAGATCAGCGTGGCCTGGGCGCCGAAGCCGAGGCGGGTGAAGTCGAGGATGCGGACCCCTTCGAGCGCCATGGGGCCGCTGGCCGCCGGGGACGCCGCCTCGCCCTGTCGGTCCACGGGCCGCGACGATAACGTGGTTCTCCGACACGCGTGTCAGGGTTCGCGTGCCGGGCGGCGGCCGCCACGGCCGCAATGGGAGGCGACATGCAGTTCGCCATGGACGACCTGGTGCTCATCAGCGTCGACGACCACGTCGTCGAGCCCCCCGACATGTTCGAAGGCAGGATGCCGGCCCGTTTCGCCGATCAGGCGCCGCGCGTCGACCACCGGGAGGACGGCACCGAGGTATGGCGCTTCGACGGTAAGGAGGCCACCAACATCGGGCTCAACGCCGTGGCTGGCCGGCCCGTCGAGGAGTACGGCATCGAGCCCACTTCCTTTGCCGAGATCCGCTCCGGCTGCTACGACATCCACGACCGGGTGCGGGACATGGATGCCAACGGGGTCATCGGGTCCATGTGCTTCCCCTCGTTCCCCAACCTCTGCGGCCAGCTCTTCGCCAAGGCGTCCGACCCCGAGCTGGGCCTAGCCGTGCTGCAGGCCTACAACGACTGGCACATCGACGAGTGGTGCGGCACCTACCCGGGCCGCTTCATCCCCTTGGCCTTGCCACCCATCTGGGACCCCGACGCCATGGCTTCAGAGGTGCGGCGGGTGGCCAACAAGGGCTGTCACGCCTTCTCGTTCTCGGAGAATCCGTCCAAGCTCAAGCTGCCCAGCTTCCACTCCGAGCACTGGGACCCGTTCTGGGCGGCGTGCTCGGACGAGGGCACCATCGTCTGCCTGCACATCGGGTCGTCCTCGACGCTGGTGGTGACCGCACCCGACGCCCCCATCGACGTGCTCATGGGGCTGCAGCCCGTGAACATCATCCAGTGCGCGGCAGACCTGCTCTTCTCACCCGTGCTGCGGAAATTCCCGGCGCTCAAGGTCTCGCTGTCGGAGGGCGGTATCGGCTGGATCCCGTACTTCCTCGACCGCATGGACTGGACGTACGACCGCCACCACATCTGGACCGGCCAGGACTTCGGCACGCGACTGCCTAGTGAGGTGTTCCGCGACCAGATCGTCACCTGCTTCATCGACGATCCTTCGGGTATCGAGCTGCGTCACCGAGTGGGCATCGACAGCATCTGCTGGGAGGCCGACTACCCGCACTCGGACTCCACCTGGCCCGGGTCGCCCGAGCTCCTCATGGAGTCGATTCGCGACCTGCCCGTCGACGAGGTGGACAAGATCACCCACGAGAACGCCATGCGCCACTACCGCTTCGACCCCTTCGCCCACCGGGCCAAGGAGGAGTGCACGGTGGGGGCGCTGCGGGCCGGTGCTGCCGACGTGGACACCACACCGCGGCCCTTCGCCGGCTTGCGCTCGGACGGTCCCCGCCACACCCGGGCCACCGACCTCCTCACGCCCGGGATCGCCGGGAAGCGGTGACCGGCAGCTAGGTGACGAGCCGGCGGTCGGGCACGATCCACATGACCGACACCGTGGCGAACAGGGCGTAGGCGATATACGGCGTGAGGAATGCGCCGGCAACCGCCAGGCCGTAGAGCAAGATCGACATGAGGCCCTTCCGATCGTCGCCGATCGAGGCGGCCACCGTCGACTGCGGGTTGGCGGCGATGATGGCCCGCACTAGCACCCAGTAGGAGACCGCCGCGGCCAGGGCGGCGACGCCGTAGCAGACGGCCGGCTCGGTGTGGCGGTAGTTCGTGCCCATCCACTCGGTCAGGACCGGGATGAGCGAGAGCCAGAACAGCAGTCCGAGGTTCGCCCACATCACGGCACCGCTGATGCGTTCGGTGTTGCGCAGCAGGTGGTGGTGGTTGTTCCAGTAGATCCCGACGTAGGTGAAGCTGAGCACGTAGACGAGCAGCACCGGTACCACATGACCGAGGGCGTGGGGGGTGGTCCCCTGCGGCACCTTGATGGAAAGGGCGGTGATGGTGATGATCACCGCCATGACCCCGTCGCTGAACGCCTCGAGCCGATGGGCGCTCATGAACTGGCGCGCCGGGACCCGTTCGTCCACCTGGTCATCGTTCCACACGGCCTTGCTGGCTGAGCGGGTGGTGTCGGAGGCGGTCGGGTTCGGCGCGCCGCGCCGGTCGGCGGTACCGGCCTGATCAGATCGGGATCAGGTCGGGATCAGGCGATCCCGTCGCGCACGAAGGCTTCGTCGCCCTCTGCGAGCTCACCACCGGTACCCAGTGCGCCGGGTCGGCTCTCCCACGTGTCGAGGCAGCTGTCCGAACAGAACAGCCAGCGTCCGATGCTCCCTGCCGAGCGCCAGGCCACCGCCGTCGAGGGAGCCAGCGGGATGCCACACACCGGGTCGGGGCTGCTCGCTTCGGGCGGGCAGTAGAGGGACAACTCCACGACCTCCACGGGAGGCACGACACCGCGGACCGCCACACCATGGGGCTCGCCGGCCCCAGCCCACGCCGGCAACGCGTCAACGACCCCCGGATCGGCGAGCACCTGCCCGCCGTGGGCAAGGTCGCACAGCCGTGCAGCCACGTTCACGGCGTGGCCGATGTAGTCGTCGCCCTCGAGAAGGATGACGGAGCCGGCCGTGATCCCGCACTTCACGTTCACATTCTCGCCGGCCAGCTCGGAGGCGCACATCAGTTCCAAGGCCGCGCTCGCCACCGGAGTGGTCTCGACACCGACGAGCATGGCGCCGTCGCCCAGCCATTTGGCGATGCGCACCCCCCGCCGCGAGCACGTCTTGCGCAGGGCGCCGCGGAACACTCCCAGCACCGCCACCGAGCGCTCGTCCCCTTCGGTGGCGGTCAGGGCGGTGAACCCCGAGAGGTCGAGGAAGGCAAAGGTGCGCCGCACTCGCACGGGGACCATCGTCCCATGTCGAAGTGGCGCCCGGCGAATCAGGACGAGCGCGGCGACAGCGCACGGGAGAGCGCCTCGGTCTGCTCGTCGAGGGCGCGCCGGCCGATGTTCGTCCGGCCGCCGACGATGTCGAAGCCGTGGTACGTGCCCGGGAACAGATGCAGCTCGCAGGAGACTCCCGCCTCCACCAGTCGCCGGGCGTAGGTGGTGCCCTCGTCGCGCAGCGGGTCGAACTCGGCGACCATGACGTAGCCCGGAGGCAGTCCGCGCAGATCCTTGGCACGTGCCGCAGCGGCGAGGTGCGCCTGCGGTCCCAGCCGCGCCGCCGGACCTTCACCCGTGCCGTCAGGGGAGGCGCCGAGATAGTGCCGCCAGGCATCGGCGGCGGCGCGCCGGCTGAACAGCGGGGTGCCGGTCAGGCCCATGGAGGCTGTCGCCAGGCGGTCGTCGAGCATGGGATAGACGAGGAGCTGAAAGGCCAAAGCCGGTCCGGCCCGATCGCGCACCGCCAGGGACAGCGCCGCTGCCAGCCCCGCTCCGGCGCTGGACCCGCCGACCGCCACACGTCGCGGGTCCACTCCCAGAGCGGGTGCCTCGGCCACCAGCCAGCGGAGCCCGGTGTAGGCGTCCTCCAGTGCGGCGGGGAACGGCTCCTCCGGGGCGAGTGCGTACTCGACCGACGCCACCAGCACGCCTGCGCCTGCCGCCAGCTGCAGGCACCGCTCTTCTTCGACGTAGACGTCGCCGAGCACGTAGGCCCCGCCGTGCAGGAAGAGCAGCGCCCCGCCATGGTGCGACGCAGGCCGGTACACCCGTACCAGCAACGTCCGGTCCGCACTGCGGCCGGTCACGTGCACATTCTCGACGTGGACGTCCGGACGCGAGGGCAGCCTCGTTCCGAGCGCCTCCATGATGGCGAGCGTGTTGCGCAGCGAGCGGATGAGCCCCAGGTCGTCGAGGCGAGCCTCGGTCCCCGCTTCGGGCAGCCCGGCCAGGGCCCGGGCCAGCTCCGGATCCAGGGTGCCGGACGGGGAGGCGATCACGCCCGCAATTCGGGGATGACGGCGCCACCCATGAGCTCGATGGTCTGGATCACCGTCTCGTGCGGCACGCGGTATGGGTTCACGAGACACAACAACAGGTCGATGCCGGCCTCGGCGTAGCGGCGGCACACCCGTACGCAGTCGTCGGGCGTGCCCACGACCGCGGCGTCGGACTCGACGAGGTACTCGAGCGACAGCAGGTCCAGCAGACCCTCCTCGTCGGTCTTCTGCAGCTCGGCGGCATAGGCGTACGAACCGAGGTCCTGGCCCTGTTCGGCCATCCATCCCGCCATGGAGGCGATCTGCCGGGCGCCGGCGGCGGGATAGTGG
>Ga0307479_10000462_pt1 | contig 36605 bp, 32 predicted proteins | sample atmos_gasesECM4C_FD_203743 | JGI IMG/M metagenome (GOLD analysis project Ga0307479, IMG submission 203743) | Hardwood forest soil microbial communities from Morgan-Monroe State Forest, Indiana, United States - atmos_gasesECM4C_515 | ecosystem: Environmental > Terrestrial > Soil > Temperate...
CGATCCGAAGCCCTGTTTACGCGCTGCTGCCTCCAGTTGTGACATGGTGATTAGCTCTTTCTTCAGCCGGAGCGTTTGAACTTTCCCGTCGTGGATCAAGACGTCGGCGCGCCCTTCGACAAGTTGGTCCAGCTTCCGATGATCATAGAGAAAGCGCACCACGAGGTAGTTCACCAGCAGGAGCGAACTTGCTCCAAGGATGCCGCCGCTCACGCTGTTGTCGTCCCCGATGATGGCGTTCTGCACCGTATTTGAAAGCGTCAGCAAAACGACCAGGTCAAAGGGATTCAGCTGCACCAATTCCCTCTTGCCGGAAAGGCGCAGGCCGATCACCAGGAAAGCGTAAACAAAAACCGGCCGCAGGATTTTCTCCAGTATTGGCAGGCCAAGAACGAACATATCTTTCCACATGTCATGCATTGGATCTTCGCCTCCGCGCACATGAGTTAACTACCCCCATGATGCTGCTTAGAATTCCCTCTAGTGTCATCCCGAGCCCGCCGCGGCGGGAGGGGCCCGCTTTTTGCGAATCGGACGCCAAAATCAGGATCATATGGAGAACGGGCCACCCCGAACAGCCCATCGCCCCTGTATCACCGCCCGCCAAAGATGCTTTGAGCCAGGAGGCGCCCGGAATCCACGCGAGCGTAGCACGCCAACGGCTGGGAACAAATCGCCTGGCCGCGGATGCCGAGCCTGTCCGCTCGTACAGTCATTTTTTAGCAACACCTAGGTACAGGAACCTCTCCGCGAAGCGAAATATCCCTTAAAATCGGCAAAGTGTGTGTAACGCTTCCCTCGGTCCAGCAAGGTCGTTGTAGAACGAAATTCGTGTAGCGGAGGCTGCAGGATTCACCGCCGCCCGCGGTGCCTTTTGCCCTGGCGGGTTTCGCAAGCTGCGACCCAATGCCATCACATGCCCCTTCTGAACAAGGCGCTTCGCTGAGCCTCGAACAGCTTTCGACGCTTCTCGACTCCGCGCGCGAACTCCACACGATTCTGAGTGCTGATGGCACCATCCTTTTTGCGAATACTGGTTTCACCCGCGCGCTTGGCTACCACCCGGAAGAATTAGTCGGGCGCTCCCTCACCACCTTTCTGCATCCCCAAGAAGTAGCTAACGCCCGTAGACACCTTGCGGAACTCGCGGCGTCTCCTGGCACAAGCGTTGTACAGCGCTGCCGCTTGCGTGGAAATGATGGCTCTTGGCGATGGTTTGAATGCACTGCGCGAAATCGTTTAAGGGATGCGGCAGTTGAGGGCATCGTCGCAAGCTTTCTCGATGTAACCGGCCTGCATCGCATGGAAGCGGAGCGCCAGGTCATTTCCGACGTTATTCATGCGCTGAATCAAACAGCCAATCTGGACCAGTTGCTCCAGCACGTTCACAAGGCTTTGAAGAAAGTTCTCTACGCCGAGAATTGCTATGTCGCGCTCCACGATCCGGCGGAAGATTCTTTCTATTTTCCTTTCTTCGTCGACCAGTTTGATACCACGCCGGCTCCGAAAAAACTCGATCGCAGTTGTACAGCTTACGTCTTTCGCACTGGCTGCGCGATGCTGATTCCGCAGGCGGAATTTGACCGTCTTGCCGCCAAAGGTGAAGTGGAATTGGTTGGCTCGCCTTCTCCGGCCTGGCTTGGCGTTCCGCTGAAAACTCCTACAGCCACCATTGGCGTCCTTGGCGTTCAGCATTACCAGAATGAGAACGCCTACGACACGCGCGATCTGGAATTTCTCGACTCCGTTGGTGGCCACATCGCCATCGCCATCGAGCGGCGTCGTGCTGAGGACGCTCTTCGCCGAAGTGAATCCATATTCCGTCTGCTTTTTTCCCAGATTCCTCTGCCAACCTGGGTCATCGATCAGGAAACCTTGGGGTTCATCCAGGTCAACGAGGCCACCGTCAATCAGTACGGATACACCGCTGAAGAGTTCAAGAAATTGAATACTTTTGACATTCTTGTGCCGGAAGAAGCCGACCGGCTGCGCGAGCATTTCCGGCACTCGTCCATGCAAGGCCGCCACGTAGGCCTCTGGAAACACCGCAAGAAAGATGGCAGCGTGTTCGAAGTGGAGATTTCTTCGCACGAATTTCTCTATGGTGACCGCCGCGTGCGGCTCGTGGTCGCGCAGGACGTCAGTCAGCGTCATCAGCTCGAAGAGCAGCTTCGCCAGGCGCAAAAAATGGAAGCGGTCGGGCGGCTTGCCGGCGGCGTCGCGCACGACTTCAACAATCTATTAATGGTCATTAAGGGCCACACCGAGCTGCTGCTGAACGCTCTCCCTCCTTCAGACAACGTCAGCCGAAAAATCCAGCAGATTGACCGTGCCGCGGATCGCGCCACTTCGCTGACGCGCCAACTCCTCGCCTTCAGCCGCATGCAAGTCTTGCAGCCGCGCGCCATGAACCTCAACACCGTCGTGGAAGAAATGGGCAAGCTCCTTCCTAGGTTGATTGGCGAAGATATCGAATTAGTAATTAGCGCCGCTGGAGATCTAGGCACCGTTCGCGCCGACGCTAGCCAGATGGAACAGGTCATCATGAATCTGGCCGTGAACGCGCGCGACGCCATGCCGGGCGGAGGGCGCCTGCTTATTGAGACTTCAAACGCGGAACTGGATCATTCCTATGCTGCCATCCACCCTGTTGTTCCGATGGGTCGGTACGTCCTGCTCGCGGTCACCGACACCGGCACCGGAATGGATCCCGAAACACAAGCCCGCATCTTCGAACCTTTCTTCACCACCAAGGAACAAGGCAAGGGTACCGGCCTGGGACTCTCCACCGTCTACGGCGTGATCAAGCAGAGCGGCGGTTTCATCTGGGTCTACAGCGAACTGGGCAAAGGCACGTCCTTCAAGATTTATCTCCCTCGAGTGGATCAGCCCGCTGAGGACGCCGGTGCCGGACGCGTTTCCACAGCAGCACCGCGTGGCTGCGAAACCGTTTTGCTGGCCGAAGACGAGCAAGATGTGCGCGAAGTAGCGCGCGAGTTTCTGGAATCAGGTGGGTACACTGTCATCGAGGCAAGCAACGGAGCGGAAGCGCTGCGTCTTGCTGCCGAGCATAAAGGAAAGATCGATATTCTCGTCACGGACATGATCATGCCGGGCATGACCGGGCAGGAACTCGCCTACCATTTGCAGCAGGAAAGCGCTGGTCTCGGCGTGATCTACATGTCCGGATACAGCCTAAACGCGGCAGCACAAGCCGTGCAGTGGGATGCTTCGACGCGTCTGCTTACCAAACCTTTCAGCCGCAACACCATTTTGCGCACCGTGCGCGATGTCCTCGGCAACGCGCCGGCACTCACATAATTTCTTGGGTTATTCCTCAAGTTTTCAGGTAACTTTCGGATGTTTGCCGTGCCAATCGGTGCGCTGCTGGTAGGTGCGCGCCGCCTGAATCACCGCGAAATCGTCTCCTGCGCGCGCCACAAACTGCAACCCTACCGGCAGATTTTTTTCGGTGAACCCGCACGGTACTGAGAGCGCAGGCAGGCCGCATAGATTGCCGATGGCCCCGAGCGGATCCGCAAAGGAAAGATCCGTTTCCAGGTTCATCTCCAGCGGAGTGGCCGCCACGGGCTGTGCCGCCGCAACCAGCACGTCGAACGAATCAAAGAGTTCCGTCATCTTCTTCTGCAGAATTTCCCGCACACGCAGCGCATTTAAATAATCCGCCCCCGAAAATTGCTCGTTGACGTATCCGGCGATCTGTCCCAGCGGATCGGCCAGTTCGCTCACTTTTCCGGAACGAATGAGCGGGCGAAACGCAGAAGCGCATTCCACCGCGACGATTACATTGCCCGCGTCCTCGAAAGGGCCCTCGGGCAGCGCCGCGTTTTTCACGCTCGAAAAATATTTCCGCAATACTTTTTGCGCGGCTCCGACAGGTTTCTCGACGCCGGGATCCAATTTTTTCCACGCATTGGTCAGCCAGCCGATTTTCAGCGGGCGCGCTTTCAGCTCCATCGATGGCGAATACGTGAACGCGCCCTTGTCGATCGGCAGCGTGCTGCGGTCCCTGAAATCATGGCCGGCAATCGCGGCAAAAACGCGCGCGCAATCTTCCGCCGTCCGTGCCAGCGGCCCGATCTTGTCCATCGAATACGACAGCGCCATCGCGCCGTAGCGGCTCACGCGCCCGTAGGTCGGCCGCAACCCGCTCACACCGCAAAATGCCGCCGGGCAGATGATCGAGCCCCACGTCTCCGTCCCGATCGCAAACGGCGCGAGCCCCGCAGCTACAATGGCGCCTGATCCCGAGGAGGAGCCACAAGTCCAGCACGCCGTGTTCCACGGATTCTTTGCCGCGCCTTGGAGCGACGCGGAAGCGAACCGGTAGCCCATCCCACCCGCAAGCTCAATCATGGACGCTTTACCGAGCATCACCGCACCCACGCGATTAAGGTGCTCGATCACCGCGGCGTCATAGTCGAAAACCTGATTTGCATAGGGTTTCGCGCCCCAGGTTGTCGGTATGCCTTTTACTGCCAGCAAGTCCTTGGCAGCGTAGGGAACGCCATGGAGCGGGCCGCGGTAATGCCCACGGCGAATCTCTTTTTCCGCGGCGCGCGCTTGATCCATCGCAGTCTCGGGCGTTAATTGCGCGTACGCGTTGAAATGCGGCCCCAACTTTTCGCTGCGGTCCAGAAAGTGTTGCGTCACCTCGACGGGGGAGATTTTTTTTGATTCGATGCGTTTCGCGAGCTCGCTAAGAGGCAAAAAGGAGATATCTTCGACAGGCATCTTGAGATCTCCTTAGTTCTTCTTCGCCGGCGCCGCGGGCTTGGCGGCAGGGCGCGGCGAAGCGGGTTTTTTCTCGCGCTCCACGAGCGGTTTCAGATAGAGCGCTGGCCCGTCCCCGTTTTCAAGCGCGTAGGCGCGCAAGCGGTCGAGCGGCGGTTGGGCCAGTGCGCACAACCTGCGGATGTCCTTTTTCTGCTCCCCGGAGAAGCGGCTGCCATACTGGCTGAGAATCGCATGGATGCGCGCTTCCACCTCGTCGTGGCTCTCGGGCGAGAGTTTGGGCAGGTCGGGCGGCTGTTGCGTCTCCGGCGATGCCGCGGCGGATTCGGCGGTGAGAACCTCCACAGGCGAAAGAGAGGCGGCGGCGGACGCCATGGCCGCGCGGCGCGCAAACTCTCGCCTGGAAATCCCCGAGTTTTTCTTTTCGTCCATAATCCCGATCCCAAGAAACTGATTTTTGCCGTCGCACAGGAGGCTACTGAATCCTCCATCGAGCGTCAACCTGCCTTATGAGCCGAATGGCGCGATTTGGGTACCCCCTCCCCCCTGTTTTTCATAAGTGTTCATTCTAAAGGGAGTTAAAGTCCTTTGTTTTGATACACTTTTACAAGTGTTGATTCTAAAAGAGTTACGGGAGCCGTGTGTTTGCAAGAAGGTAACTGGGTGGGTCGGCTGACTTTAAACGAGTTAGAAGGACTGGGCAGCGGGCTCCCTTCGAGGCTCGAGACAAGCTGGATGGACGTATGGCGCGAGTTCACGACCCATAATAGCATGGATCTGTTAACGTGTCAAGTAGTATTAGTATGTAGTAATCGTTCGAACGACAAGAAACGAGGGTTGGAGGGCGGGAAGTTAAAGATTAGAAAGAAGTTGCGGCGGAAATCGGCGGAAAAAAGTGTGTCGTGCGTTCGAATCGTTCTGCAAACGGAACAGCAGAGGTTGGAGGGTGGAAGGCGAAGAAAAGAAAGAGTTAAGGGGGAGACGCAGCGGAGCTAAGAGGGTGCTGATGGTTCGAATGAGTTCACTTGTCGGGGTAAGAGTGAACAGGCTAGCGGAAAGCAGCCCTACCCTCGCGAAAAGCGCAAGTATAGGCCACCCGCCCAAAGTGCAAGAGGCAGCTTAAGGCGTAATTACGATTAAGTTCCCTTGTCCGTCTACATGGTACGCAAGTTCTCGGAATTGATAGAGATCATCCATATACGTCCCCTCGGCCACTGAACCTGGCATCACAAATATCGGAGGTCGTTGCCTTGCGCCGGATTCCAAATACCCTGTCTTCACGCCTTTTGCATCGTATTCTTTAATGGTGCCTATCATCCGGTCCCTGTAATGCGCAAAGTAGTAATCCAAGGTTTCTTGTTCATATTTTCGATATTGCTGTATCGCTTTCTTTTGGTCTTCGGAAGGATTCGGCTCATTTGAATTTGGGCCAGCAAAGGGTGGTCTATTCGGGTCATTTGCGCGATCCAAAATGTATTTCTGTATCTCGTCTGCCAATTGCATAGTTCTTCGTCGCAACGAGTTCTTTGGTTCCTTTACTGAATGCGGAATATTGTTTCGTAGGTCTCTGATTGCTCGTTCATCTTTCTCTAGGCGATCCGCTTGTTCGTTGATTTTCATGCTCAACTGGCGTTTCTCTTCTATGACGGTGGCGAGATTTCGCGTTGAGTTCTGGTAAGCGAGGAATTGGGCCAAAAAAAGAGCGGCCATTACCGAGGCGAGGCGGACCCAGTGAGGAATCTCCAATTCTTTGTGTCTCGGATGCAGCCACTTATAGATGTTACGCAAGGGCATCACGAGGCCCGGGAGCAGTGCCCACCAATAGTGGAGAATCGTTATCAAATATTTGAGGATAATTTGGCCTGTTGTCGGTACTGGCATAGTGGCGACAGTTTACACTGTTATGCGGTAGTCGACCGGAGCGCTCAGATCACATCACTAGATTCCTCCAGCGATCACTTCCCACAGATGCTTTGCGTTCACCCCCGCACGCTCGCATTCCGCGATCAAAGGGCGGTCAACAGAGAGCACGAGCGGTCTTGGCTGCCGAAAGCTTAGCCCTAGTCTCAAAACACTCACGTCTACTGCCCCAATGTCCGCTACGAGTTCTTGGGGCATCTCTAGAAGTTTCAGGAGGCTTTCGTCCATACCCATAGACCGAAACTCGGTATATACGAGCTCCCACATCGCTGATTGGCCCTTTCGCTCGGTCCGTGCGATCCAGGAACTGATCTCAGCGACGACGTGCGGTGTAGTCGTCTTTCTCGTAAAGTTGGCGATGAACTCTGACACTCGCTTGTAGGCGGAAGCACTCTGTAGGAGCCGTAACTCACCCTTCAGGCTGGCGTATCGTAGACCGTGGACGGCAGAGTAAAGCACGAGTTCCCACAGCGGCCCAGTGTCAAATACTAGCACCCGGGGTTCAGAGGGCACAGGGCTGGGAGACATTTACTCTTCAAAAGAAAGACCGGGAACAGGCGCAGCGGGGACGTCGTAGTCGCGTGACAGTGAGAGTCTATAGATCTCCAATGCCCGTTTGAGTTTTGCTGAATTCTCAATCAGGCTGTCCTTGGCCCGATGGAGAGGCTGAAATTCTGGGCGGTTCCTGAAGGCAAGGAGATTCATACCAGCAGAATTCCAGAATTGAGAGATTACATAATGCGAAGGCAAAACCTGAGCGTTGTTGATCACATGTTGAGCCACCTCTTCCCGAAGGTCGCTCATCTCAGTCAAGGACTGGGCTCGGGATCCGAGCGACGCTCTTTGACTTTCGTAGGTTGTGAGCGCTGCCTGGACCGAGTTCAGGAAATCTGGCCAAGAAAGTAGGTGGCTAAAGAGCGCTTGTGCGGCATTGTTCAGTGCGTCCAGCTGTGAGTCGTGTTGCTTAAATCCTGGAATGAAAACAGATTTAGGATGCTCAGCTACGAAATCCTTGTAGTTTGGCCACTGGGCAGGATCCACGTACTCTTGAATAGTTTTGATCATCTCGGAGCGGCGTGAATATGGTCTCCAAGTTAGATTTCCGGAATCCAATAAGGAAAGCTCACGTTGAAGAGAGTCAATGATCGGATTTATGACCGCGTAAATCCAGGCTGCAACGCGGCGAAATTGTTTCTTAGGCGGCATGTCGACTCGTCTGCTCATAGCTTCGCAAGCTTACAACACGCAACTCTAGGCGAAAACAGGTAAATCGCAGAACGGGAGTTCGTTAGCGTGGATCGTAAACCAGACCCCCGTGGATCGGGATGTAGGCAGCAACGAGCGCGCATGGGCGCGCCCACCGCTCCTGTCGAGGAGGCACTCAGCCACCCGCATCGCACGACTACACTGGTGTCGACTCTTGCTCGCCATCATGGACCAAAGTCGAATCAACAGGCACGGCGAGCGCATTTCTAAACCAAAGGACTGCAGCCTCGCCCCGCTTCTGGTCGATTGCATCCATATCTCTGGCGTGGCTCAGGGGATTCCGGTAATTCTTCAAAGCCAAGAAATGTGATTTGAAATCCTCTCGATTGCCAAACCGATCTGCGAACCACGCCCAATTCTTGTCGATCATCTTGTGATAATCCATCAGGTCCGCGTACTGGAGTCGAACGAGTGGATCGTCGATTCGTGGGACGATCTTGGACAGGTTGCGCTCGCTGATTCGCTTTTTTACAGTGTCCTGTACGTCCCCTGGGACAGTTGCCTTCCAGTATCCTGGCCCGACTCGCGACTCGAGGACCTCATGGACTACGCGGCGGAGCTTGACTTCAATCTCGTCGACGGCGAGACGTGCCTGATCACGAGGCACAGGTGCCCCAGAATTGTATATATCCCCTTCGCCCGTGACTCTGAGTATTTCAGCCCAAATTAGCTCAGCCCTTTGTCGGAGAAATTCGTCGTAATCATTATTCCAGATAGGTGAGTCCGAGCCCGACGGAATTAGGTGAGACCGGAGCGATGCCTCAAACTGGCGATTATCGCCCTCTTGCCCTTGGAACTCAGCAAAGTACTCAGAGGGTGGCCTGTCCCTGATCTTATTATTCAAGTCCGCTGGCAGGAAACAGAAGTTCGGCAGTAGATGAACCTCCTCGACGTATCGCTTGAGATCCTTCTTCAAGAAATTCTTAGGAAAGATGTGGTGAGCGTTCGGGTCTTTGAGTTCGCTAAAGTGGTCCTTGGCGAGCGAGATGTCGGCACCGGTGACAAAATGCTTTGGTTTAGCCTTCGAGAGAAGGCAGAGCACTCCGTTGCGTGCGGCACCGGAGGCACGATTTATGCGCATCTTTAGAAGGTCTTCCTTGTCGATGGTTAAGGAGTAGTCCGGCAATTCTAGTTTGCCGCCAATGAGCTCTTTGATGGCCTTAGCATCGTTGGCCATCTGCGTGTTGGAAGATTTGCTGTACCTTTCAGAAAAAGCAGATCGCCAGAACCATCGGTCGATCCATTCCTTGTGCTCCAAAGGTACATTGCTCCCATGTTCTGCAAAATAGCAGGCGAGCACCGCCAACATGGCGTCGTATGGGAGTATGTCTCGCCTGATGACACCGTAGCTGTCGCGCATCCAATCGATTGCATCACCGATTGCCTTCGAGATGCGGGGCCATAGGTCCTCGACGTCCTTACTCCTGAGTTTGAGCTCATGTTCCGTCTTGCATTGCGCGAATTGAACGAGAGACATTGCTTGGACGAAGGTGATTGGTTCCACCATTCCGAAGACCGTGCGTTGTTTGACGCGTTCGTTGAAGTCTCTCACCGATCTTGCCAAGTCGAACGACTCGGACCAACAATTGGCCGCGACCAGCTCAAAACGCGTTAGGCGCTTTCCACCCTGGTTAATTCGCTGGAAGACCTCGACGGCATCCTCCAATTCCAAGTTGAAAACCTTGACCACGGAAAACGGATAGTTCCTGAACCGATCGCGGGCTTTCGAGAGGGTCTGCTTCTTTTCGAGCGGAAGCGGATCCCGGATAGCGTCGTAAGTTCCCACGTTGTCGGACAGAATGTCATGGAGCGAAACGAACGTGACGTTGTCGGCGTCGGTTTCCTTGAACACTTTAATTTCGCGGCGTGCCTCGGGATCGCCTTTCTCATACTCAGCACCGGCATCAATGTCAAGGCAGATCCGCGCATAGTTTTCGCCGTTAATGAGACTCCCCTTAAACGTTGCCCAGATAGAGGTCAATCGTTGCTGTCCGTCCAGAATAAAGAAAAGTTCCTGGTCAAGCGCTGGTGAGGGAAGTGAAAGACTCTTGATGTCACGGAAGAGAGTCACGTACTTACGTTCGGCTTTCCAGTAGAAGAAACTGCCGATCGGGAACCCCTTGTAGATGCTGTCCATGAGGTCGATAACCTTTGTCGGGCTCCACACGAATTCTCGCTGAAATGGCGGAAGTCGAACGCGACCATTCTCGATGTCGTTCATTAGAGTGGGAAAATTGTATTTGCCAGGGTCGATGGGTTCTGGTTGAGGCATCCGTATTCACCTCCACCTAGCTTAGCTAGGGAGCGCATTATTACCAAGATCGGCGGTATGCTACACCGGCAAACGCTTGCTGTGACAGTATTCTTAGCGTGTATGGCAGTCGCTCGAGGTCGGCGGACGCCGGGGGTGGAAGATATGGGCGATGGCAGCAATGGCGCAGAGGTTTTCTCGGCGCAGGCCGACGCGGTAAAGAACGGGTGGAGCAAGCCGCGACCGTACAAGGGCGGAGCAAAGAGTCCGCTGGGCGCGGCCTTACGCGACCTTTTGGATGGCGCGCTCGAGGAGTTCGTGGATCAGGGTTTGATAGGGTTTGGACTGTTTGGAGGCGAGGCGGCGAAGCTGGGCGAGGAGACGCGGAGCGATGCGAATAGCAATGAGCTGTTTGGCGTGGCCGGTCCGTGGGCGGCCGACGCGGCGAGCGCGGCGGAGCTCTTCGCCGGTAGACTCGGGGATATCGGAGAAGTCGATTTTGCTATCGGGCATAGGCTTGGCGCTCTTTGCGGCTCGCCTGGCGCGCGCTGATGATGCGAATGGTTTCCTTGTCATTTTTCAATCTCCGCGAAGTATAGACGATGAGAAGGATTCTACCCGGGACAGAGCGCCCCAGCCGCTTGGAGCGACGCTCCGATAGAGAATGTCCGAGATCTTCCCAATCGAGGCCTTCGGGATCGCTGAAGACGGTGGCGGCTTCCTCAAAGGAAACGGCGTGCTTCTTCAGATTTGTCAGCGCTTTCCCGGCGTCCCAGGAGAACACATTTCTGTATATACACTAATTATGGTCGCTTGTAAATAGCACGTAGGCCGAGAATCAAAAGCAGAATCCTCGAGGCGGCGAAGCTGGGCGAGGAGACGCCTACTTGCTTTACGTAGGCCTCAGTGGAATAATCGCGGCATGATTATAGGCGACCGACTTCGCGAACTCCGCGAAGAAAAGAATCTCTCCCAGGGCGACATCGAAAAACGAACGGGCCTGCTGCGGTGCTATCTCTCCCGCGTCGAGAACGGCCATACCGTCCCGGCCATTGAAACTCTGGAGAAGCTGGCGAGGGCTTTGGAAATTCCGATGTACCATCTTTTTTACGATGGTGAGGAGCCGCCCAAACTGCCGAATCTTCCCAAGCGCAAATCGTCTGGCGACATCGCCTGGGGCAGCTCAGGCAAAGATGCGCGGTACCTGAACAAGCTTCGTCGTGTGTTGGGCAAGGCAGACGAGCACAACCGGAAGCTCGTTCTACTTATGGCTCAAAAGTTAGCCCGGCGGTAAATTCAGAACAAGAGAAGAAAGTTAGCAGGCATCAAATCGGTTTCTGGGACATCACTGGCCCGGACCTAGGACGTGTGTTTGGCGGGAAGACTCGCGTTCTTGAGGAGCTTACGTTGCTCCTTATCGTATTTCTTCATCGCTTGTTGCTGCTTCTTGTCCGCGTTGCGTTGGGCCTTCAGCTGGGCCTTCAGTTGCGCCCTCTGGTATTTTTCGATTGCTTTCTGCTGATTCCTAGCCGCCTTCTGGGACTGGCGCGTACCTTCTGGGGCACTGGCGTCTTGAGCCTGGGCCGGTATCAACCATCCGGCACTCAACACGAGTAGCAACGGCAAAACGGCAATTAGCTTCCTATAAAATATACCTCTGAGTTTCATCATCGGCAGAGTGTACCACCGGCCGAATGAGTGTAGAGTCCCCGCGATGGCCGACGTTCGCATTCGTACAACCGCATTCAGCGCCGATGGGATTGCGTGGCGCGCTCGAGGAGGAAGAGACAAGCAAGCGAAGAGAGATTTCTCTCTGCGTAGGCCGACCCTGTTTCGACAGGAGCGGGAATCGAGGATCACAGGAGCGAAGATAAGTGCCTCAGGGGCTAAAGCCCCTGAGCTACAGACAGCTTTCCTAACCGCTACGACGGGCAGGCGGTCGGGCCGGGCTCACGATTCCAATTGTGTCAGGGTTTTTATTTGAAGTTCGAGGGCCTGGTTGTATTGGCGTTCGATCTGGAGCTCGGTTTGGAGTTTTTTCACCAGTAGCTCGAGATGCGCAATCTCCGCACGGAATTTGACGATGTCTGCGCCGGAAGGCTGCCGAGCAGGCGCGGGGGGCTGCGCGTTCTGTTGAGGGGCTGAAGGTGCCGCGGAGCGCGGGCCAAAGGCTTCCGCAAGGGCGCGGGGCCAGACGGATTCGGAGGGCCTTTGTTCCGGCGTGTGTGGCGGCGCCGCTTGGGCCGGAGGCGCGGCGGGCACGGGGGTTGGAGCAAACAAACTGTTGAGAGCGGTAGAAGTTGCGGGACGTTCCGCGCTGGTTGCGCGAGCCGCGGCCTTGGGATCCAGCAGGCTCTTCACGCGCCCGATCAATTCCTGCGGCTGAAACGGCTTGCGGATCAGCTCGTCGGCATGCACCGAGACGGCTTTGTCGGCCACGCTCTTATTGACCACGCCGGACATCAGGATCACGGGCGTTGCGCTGTACTGCGGATTCTGCTTGATCTGGCTGCAGACGGAATAGCCGTCCTGGTCGGGCATGATCACGTCGGTGATCACTGCGTCGGGCGGGTTCTGTTCAAATTGCGCGAGCGCGGAAGCGGCATCGGCGCAAGTGACCACGTTGATGTTCTCGCGGCGAAACGCGATCTTGATGACTTCGCGCATCGTGGCGCTGTCGTCGATGAAGTAGACCGTGGGCGTGCGCTTCGTCGAGGTTTCACCCAGCGGTGGAATAACCATTGCTTCGCTCATAGCGCTTCCTTGTCCGCCGTGTCATGCATGCTTTCGTCGTACTCGCGCATGGCATCGAGCATCAGATCGGTCGCGGAACGCAGCACCGTGCGCTGCGCCGACGCGCTCCCGTAAACGAATTTGTAAACCCCAGAGCCCCCTTGCACGCAGCTCTTCAGGATGTGGATGACCGCTTCATCGCCGAAAAGAATTCCGCATTCGGCGTGCGTAATTTCGCCGGCATCGAAGAAAAGCACCGCGTCCGTTTCGCCTGCGTTGATGTGCAGCGCACCCGTCTGGTGCGCGTGGCCGAGCATTTGCATCACACCCGGCAAATCGTGATGCGTCAGGCTGCCGCTGAGGCTGGTGTCCGCCTGGGCCAGCATCTGCGTCGGCTGAAAGCCGTCGGTTTTGCTCACCACAATATTTTTTACGTGGGTCGCAATCACCGCCAGCGGCCTTGCCCGGTCGATATAATCGTCGCACCCTGCCTGAAACGCTTCCATTAGGGCGCGCTGGCTGCCATCTCCGAGCGCAATGATCGGCAGCGCGACGTTCTTTTGGTCGGCTCGAATAATCTTGGCAATTTCGAGGGCGCCCATCTCGCGCATGTGCGTCGCGCACAGGATCGCCGTGGGCATGTCGTATTCCAGCGTTGTCAGCGCGAATGCCGGCTGCGTGCTGCAGGTCACTTCGAAGCCTTCGCGCTTCAGCGCATCGCTCAGCCGCTTCGCAAAATAGACGTTGCTGTCGATCAACAAAAGTCTCGCCGGGCGGCCCGAAATCATCATGGCCGCGCCTCCTCGGCCTCGAGCGGTGCGGCAGGTGCAAGCAGTTCGGTTGGGCCAGGAGTGAGTCCCGCCAGATTAAGAACCTCGATCACGTCGCCCGCGTGCGAGAGCCAGCCCGCCACGTGCGGCGAATCGGCGTCGCTCGCGGGAGACATTTCCGTGGTGATCAATTCGCATTCTCCGGTCACCGGCAGCGCAATCCACTCGGCCTGGCCTGCGTAGCGGCGCAGAGCAATCAGGTAGAGGCGCCGCGATTTCAGGCTTTTTCCGATGAGGCGCTCCGCCACATCGCAGACGGGCACGATGCGCCCGCGCCGCAAGATCACGCCTTCAATTTCCGGGGTCTGATGGGGAAATCGGAAAACGCGGGTGGGAGCGACAAGTTCCGCGATGTTTTTCGCCGCGAGCGCAAATCTCCGCTCGCCCAGTCTCAGTAGGACGAACGACTGCGTGTCGGAATCCATTGGCAGGGTCATTGGGTCCATTCCGCTTCTTCGCTCGCGCCGGATTCAGACATTTCGTCTTGCGGCAAAGCGGCGTCCAGCAGGGCCAATTCTTCTTCGCTCAAAAATCCTTCGGGCGCCACCACCGGCACGACGCTTTGCTCAAGCGACGTCAGTCCGCGATACCACTGGCGCTCTTCGTGGCAAAACGCCTTGGGCAGCGCTTGCAGGCGGGACATCGTGGTCATTTTCTCGATCCCATCGATCAGCAGCGCCGTGCGCGTACGGCGCAAGACGAAAATGAGTGTCGCGGGGGCGGCGGGCAGTCCGAAATGCATCGCCCCGTTGACAACGTAAACGGGCTTGCCCGCCCGCCGAAGAACGTGCCGCACTTTGCGCAGGCCGGGTTGAGAGAGCTCGGTTGTCGCGCCCCCCAGGCTGTCCACGCTCCGTACTTCCTGCACGGAGGCGGAGGAGACGGCGAAAAGCTGGCCGCTCACGCGAAACAGGATGATCTGTTCGGTGCGCGCGGCGGGTTGTTTTGCCGGAAGAGCGGGACGCATTACCGCGCTCCCACCGGAGCCGGCCGGCACAGCGCGAGCACGCGCTTTTCGAGCGCCGCATAGATGTCGTCGATTCCCAGAACTTGCTCGACCGCGCCGGTTTTGATCGCTTCGGCGGGCATGCCAAATATCACTGACGTAGCTTCGTCCTGCGCCAGCACCAAACCTCCGGCCGCCTTGATCGCCTTTGCTCCGTTAGCGCCGTCATTGCCCATGCCGGTGAGCACTACGCCGATGCCCATGGGGCCCGCGAAAGCCGCGACGGATTCCATCGTCGTGTCAATATTTGGCAGATAGCCGCCGATGCGTCCGCTGCTGCCATCCAGCTGGATGCGGCCCGACGGCGTCACCCGCAAGTGCTGCGCGCCGGGGCAGATGTAAAGTGTCCCCGGCACCACTGACTCGTTAGCCTCGGCCTCCTTCACGCGAATACTCGTGAACTCAGCTAGTTGTACGGCGTACTGACTGGTGAACGCCGCCGGCATATGCTGCACGAGAATCACCGCGGCAGGAAAATCGCGCGTAAATCCGGGTGCCAGGCGCATCACCGTTGCGGGACCTCCGGTGGATGCGGCAAGCACAACGACAGGAAACTTTTGCTCGTGTTGCGCAGCTGGCGCGGCAGGCTTCGCCGCAGGCACCGAAGCCGGGCGGGACTTGGCGTCCGTGCCCTGCACGGTGGAGGCCAGCCTGGAGGCTGTGCGCACCACGCGCACCTTGGCCGCCATGCGCACTTTGCGCAGGAGCTCTTCTTTCACACTTTGCATATCCAAATCGACGCCACTCGAAGGTTTCCCGACAAATTCGATTGCGCCGAGCTCCAGCGCTTTCAGGGTGCTGGCCGCGCCTTCTTTGGATTCGGAGCTGACCACCACGATCGGTTTGGGATTCGTGGTCATGATCTGCGCCGTCGCTTGGAGGCCGTCCACATGCGGCATGTTGATGTCCATGGTGATGACGTCCGGCTTCAGGGATTCCGCCATCGCTACGGCTTCGCGTCCGTCTTTCGCGTGGCCCACCACCTGCAACTGGTCATCAGCGTTGAAAATCGTCTCAAGGACCTTCCGCATGAACGCGGAGTCGTCCACGATCAGCACGCGAAACTTTTTGTTGGCGCTCGTCACCATCGCTCTATCACGTCACCGGCACGACCGGGCGCGCCGCCTCCGTTCCCATCAGTTGTTCTACTGCGGCAATCAGCTGATCTTCCTGCACGGGCTTGGTCAAGAAAGCTGCAGCGCCTTCCTTTATCGCGCGGTCGCGGTGTTTCGCGCCTGCGCGCGAAGTGACCACCATCACGGGAATGCGGCGCGTCCCCGGGCTCTGCCGCAATTGCGCCATCAGCTCATAACCGGTCATGCGCGGCATCTCCAGGTCGGTGATGACCAGATGGCAGCCGTGGAGCGACACCAGCTCCGCCGCTTCCAGCCCGTCGCCGGCCAGCATCACGCGGTAACCGTTTTTCTCCAGCATGCGCCCGACGAACTTCCGGACGCTGATGGAATCGTCTGCCACCACAATGACGCGCTCCTGTTGCACGCGGTCGATCGCGTCAACCGGAATCGTGCCCTTGGCCACCGCCGTCGAACCCGGCGCGAAGACGCGTGCCGCGCTTGCGCTGGCCTGAAGCTGGCGCCTTTCATTCGGTTCGGTCGCGACCATGCGGTTCAAGTCAATTAACAAAATCAAGCTGCCGTCGGGAGCAATCGTGGTGCCCGGGAAGAGCTTCACGCGACGCATGTACTCGCCCAGGTTCTTGATGACAATTTCGTCTTTGCCGATGACTTCTTCCACGACCAGGCCGATCTGCCGGTTTCCCGCGTTCGCCACCACCATGCGGAAGTAGCCGTTGACCGGTTCGAGCGGAGGCAAGCCCAGGTAGGTATCGAGCCGCACGACCTCCGTGACCACGTCGCGCACCTTCGTCAGCAATTTTCCTCCAACGTCTTCGATTTCGTCGGCTCGCAAGCGGCGAATTTCCTCGACGACGGCAAGCGGCAGCGCATAATTGGAAGTCCCGCAGCGCACGAACAATGCCGGCGAAATGATCAGCGTCAACGGCACCTTCAGCGTAAACTTGGTGCCTTCGCCGGCCTTGCTTTGAATGTCAATTTCGCCGTTAAGAGTGTTCAGGTTTGCCCGCACCACGTCGAGGCCCACGCCGCGGCCGGCCAGCTCGGTTTTCACCGGGGCAGTGGAAAAGCCCGGATGAAAGAGCATTTCGCGGAGGTCGCGTTCCGTCAGCCGGTCCGCTGTCTCGAGCGAAACCAGGCCGCGTTCGATCGCGCTCTGTTTCACGCGCTCGTAATCGATGCCGCGCCCGTCATCTTCCACTTCAATGTAAATGTGATTGCCGCGATGATACGCGCGCAGGGATACTTTGCCGGTATCGGGTTTTCCTGCGGTGAGCCGATTTTCTGGACGTTCGATTCCGTGAGCCACTGAGTTGCGCACCAGGTGAACCAGTGGGTCCGAAATCTGCTGAATAATGTTGTTGTCCAGCTCGGTTTCGCTCCCTGAGAGGTCGAGTTCCACATTCTTACCCGCGGACTTTGCCGCATCGCGGACCGCGCGCGTCAATCGCGAATAGAGTGTGCCAATCGGCACCATACGCGCCGCCGTGAATTCGTCCTGGAGGTGGTGAGCCAGTTTCGTGAATTCGTCAATGTCGCCTTCGACGCGCCCAATAAATCCTTCGAGCTGTGAAAGAACCTCGTTCACGTCTGCGGAAATTTCCGCCATCGAGCGCGAAAGAATGTTGAAGTCGTCGTAGCGGTCCATTTCCAGTTCGCTGAAGTCGGACAGGAAAGAACTCTCGCCGGCCGCTGCGCTCCTCAGCATCTGCGGTGTCTGCGGTGCGTTCCATGGCCCCGCCAGGCGGGAAGAGCTGATGCGGTTGAACTCGTATTTTTCCTGGAATTCTCCTACCTTCCCTTGCAGCCGCTCTTTCGAAAAACTGAGTGTCTCCACCAGTTTTTCGAGCTCTGCCACGCGTCCCACCATCCGCGTGCGGTTGATGACTAGTTCTCCTACCGTGTTCATCATCCGGTCGAGCCGTTCCAGCGCGATGCGCACCGATTTCGCGTTGGAGCTTCCCGCTGCGCCGGCTTGTTTCGCCGCCGCGCGTGCCGGAGCTTGTTTCGACGAAGCGCCTTCTTGATCCGCTTCGGTTTCCGCGTTGCTCTCCGCTTCCGTTAGCGCTTCCGCCTCCTCTGGCTCCATCGGAGCAAATTCCGCGATGCGCCCAAGCAGGGAATCGACAACCGTACGCATTTCGGCGTCGTCTTCCCACTTGCGATTTAGCGTTTTCTTCAGTACGTCAACGGACTCCAGGCACAGGTCGACCACTGCGGGGGACGGTTCTATCTCTCCGTCGCGCAAGCGCCCAATCAGATCCTCCACCCGGTGGGCGATTGCGCCCAGGCGCCGCAATCCGACCTGCGCGGCTGAGCCTTTCACGGTGTGAATAGCGCGGAATAGCTTGTTGATCTCCTCGGGATTGTTGTTCCCCTCAAGAGAGATCAGGCAATCGCTGACCACTTGGAGGTGGTCTTCTGCCTCCGGTTGGAAAAATTCCAGAATTTCGTCCGGCACTTGTTCATCGCCCGGCAGAGCGTCGAAATACGAGCCCGTCGCGGCCGCCACTGACGTTTCTTCTTCCGGAAAGCTGGTCGGAATCATCGGCGGTGGAGGCTGCAAATAGTTGAGCGGAGGCGGTTCGGTTGGGAAAGCGAAGCGGTAGCGCTCCTTGAACGCCGCGATGTCTTCGATACTTTCGTTGCCGGTATCGCTGATCTCCAGCAGATCGGTCTCTAGCAGCGAAATTCCGTCGGAAAGGAACTCGGTCAGCGGACCGTGCAGGTCGCTCCCGAGCGTCGCGTTCATCGCATACTGAAAAACATGCGCCAGTTTGCCCGCAATCTCCGAAAACCGCGGGAAGCCATAGCTCGCCGAGGTGCCGCTCAGCGTGTGCGCCGCAATGTAAAGGCGTTCCTGATCTTCGCGTCGAGGCTCCGACTCTTGAAGCACACTGACGTATTCCCGCAGATACTGCAGGTGCTCCGCCGCTTCGTGGAGGAACGTCTCGACGGCTTCGCGGTCCGGCGTGTTCACGCGCGCCCCTCCGTCACGAGCTCCGGCTTCTGCAATTCTTCCGCGGTCGGTTTGCGGTAAAGGATGCACTCGTTCAGCACGATGGCCTGAAATTTCACCGGCATCTTCGAAATAGATTCCGAATGTCCCAGGAAAAGGTATCCGCCGGGTTCCAGCGTGTCGTAGAAGCGCTGCACCAGCGCGCGACGCCGTTCCTCCGAAAAATAGATCAGCACGTTCATGCAAAAGATCAAATCCATCCGCCCGACATATACCGCCGACGCCAGATTCATCTGCGCAAAGGTGACCATTTTGCGCAATCGCGGCTTCACCTGATGGCCATCCTCGACTTGTGCAAAATGCGCGGTGAGCTGCGCCTCTCTCACGCTCGCGATGCTCCGGCCCGCGTAGACGCCGCGTTCCGCGTATTTCAGCGCTTGACGGCCCACGTCGGTGGCCAGGATCTCCACATTCCACGCGTCCGCAAAATTAAGCGCGTCCGCGATGGTGATCGCGATCGAATACGGCTCCTCTCCGGTCGAACAGCCCGCGCTCCAAATGCGCAGCGTCCGCGGATTCTTCCAGAACTTCTTCACATGCAGCTCGGGGAGCACGCGCTTTTCAAACGTTTCGTATACCGCCGGGTAGCGGAAAAACGACGTCTCCTGCGTCAGCAGCCGCTCCAGCAGCGCCTCGTATTCCACGTTCGACTTCCGCATCGCCCGCAGCAGGTCCGTGCCCCGCATGTGCCCCTTCGCGCGCAGGTGTTCGAGCACACGTGTCGAAAAGAACCGCTCCCGCGATTCATCAAAACGTATTCCCGTCCGCTCTTCGATCAGCATGCGGATCTCGCTCAATTCATGTTCGCTCAGACCGGCCGCCGGACCCTGGCGTTCGCTCATCTTCATCACGTTTCCGCTCCAGCGTTTGGCTGGAGCAGGGAGTTACCGTCTAACGATGAGCGCCAACCGGGACGGGCCGCTCGGATTCCTCAACCGCGCCGAAAGAAGACTTCGACTGTGAGCGGAATTGCGCCAGCGCTTCGTTCAACTGATCCGAGAGCTTTACGAGCTGGCTGACCGTCGCCACGGTGCCGCGCGTGCCTTGTGACGTCTGGCGCGTAATGTTGGAGATGATCTGCATGGCGTGCGCGACGCCTTCCGTTCCGCGCACCTGCTGCTTGGAAGCCAGCGAAATTTCCTGTACCAGCTCCGCCGACTGGCGAACCACGCTCGAAATGGCGTCCAGCGCGCGCCCCGCCTGATCGGCTAGCGTTGCGCCGCCTTCCACTTCCTTGGTCCCTTCCTCCATGACCACAACGGCTTCGTTTGTCTCCGCTTGAATGGCCTTGATGAGGGCTGCGATGTCCTTCGTCGCGCTGCGGCTGTGTTCGGCCAACTTGCGTACTTCGTCGGCGACGACCGCGAAACCTCGACCCGCTTCGCCCGCGCGCGCCGCCTCGATGGCGGCGTTTAACGCCAGCAAGTTAGTCTGCTCGGTGATGTCGTTAATCACATTGATGATTTCCGAAATTTCCAGTGACCTGTCGCCCAGCGACTTGATCTTTTTTGCCGTGGCCTGCACCGATGCCCGGATGCGCTGCATGCCTTCAAGCGTGTCGCGCACCGCGCGGTTGCCTTGTTCCGCGGCGTCCAGCGCGCGTCGTGCTGCTTCGGCGCTTGCTTCCGCGTTGTTGGACACCTGCTTCATCGAAACCGTCAGCTCTTCCACCGCGCTCGACGTATTTGTGATTTCCTGATCCTGCTGAGTCGCGCCGGCCTGCATCTCGTCGGCAGCCACCAGGATGTTGTTTGAGCACGCTGTCACTTCCATCGCCGCCTTCCGCACGCGCTCCAGAACTTTCATGAAGTTGTCCAGCATGTAGTTGATGGAGTCAGCGACATTGCCGAGCGCGTCGTTGGTGACTTTTCCGCGCAGCGTCAAGTCCCCGCGCGCCACCTGGTTGATGATCGTCAGCAGTTCCGTGATGCTCCGTTGCAGCAGGTCGCTCGCTTCCTGATTGCTCGCCGCTTTCGAAACCTTGGCGACCGCGCGGTTCAGGTTTTCCGCGATGAATCCAAGCTCGTCGCTGCCGTGCACTTCGGCGCGTGCGCGGGAATCTCCCGCGGCCAGCCGTTCGGAAAATGAAGCCAGCTCCTCCACCGGCGACAATATAGAGGCTGCCAGCCGCCAGGCCAGCAGCGTGGCCATTCCGAGCGCCAGCACGCCGGCCAGGATCACCGTGCCCCCGGAGGGAGCGCCGAAATCGAAAATGTTGGCCTCTCCGGCTTTCTTCCCGGCGCTGAACGCCAGACCGAGAACGACGAACAGGATCACGCCGTTCAGCAGGACCAAGGTCCAGATGGTTGAACTCAATCGCGATTTCATGACTCCTCCAAAACTCTTTCCCGGAGAACCCGCCGTCTTCGGCGGTTCTCCAAATGACTCAGATACTTGGCCCCGGAAACACTTCGAGCAATCTCCGCAAGTCAATGATCAGCGCCAGCCGGTCGTCGTGCCGCAGCATGCCTATGCAGTGCGGCACATTTTCCGGCGCTTGCTCGAGCAAATCATCAGTGTTCACCGAATACGTCCCGATCACCTCGTCGGCCGCGATTCCCAGCCGCAAATCCTCGTGATGACTCTCGCTACGCAACGCCGCCACGACCACGTGCTTCGGCAACAGGCCCGGCCTGCGCCCCTCCGTCATCGCGATGTCAATCAGTGGCACGATGATGCCGCGCAAATTGAAAATTCCCACCAGGTACGCCGGACCGAGCGGCACCTTCGTCACCAGCGGCCAGTCCAGCACTTCTTCCACGTCCAACACCGGCAAACAGAAGCGTTCCCGCCCGCTGCGGAATACGCAGTACTGCGATTCCGGGGGCCGCTCTTCGATCGGGCCCAGCGCTTCAAGCAGCTCGCCCGTGTCGGCGTCCGCGGGTAGTGGTGTTAGATGGAACTCTTCGTTCATCCTTTGCTTCTCTCTCGCAATCCTTTAAGCAAATCTCCGCACGGCTCGCAGCAGATCTTCCCGCGTAAACGGCTTGGTGACGTATCCGTCCGCTCCTTGCTGTTCTCCCCAGAACCTGTCGCTCGCCGTGTCCTTCGAAGTCACCATAATCACCGGGATGCCTTTGAACTCCGTGTTGTTCTTCAGGTCCCGGCACACCTGGAATCCGTTTCGTTCCGGCATCACGACGTCCAGCAGGATCACCGTCGGTCGCACCGTGTGAATCGTTTCCTCCACGAGCCTCGGATCGCTCAATCCCACCGGGCTATAGCCCTCGCGCTCCAGCAAGCCGTGGATCAGCTTCACCTGCGCCGGCGAATCGTCCACGATCAATATTGTTTTCAACGCGTCCATGCTCATCCCATGGTTCTCCACAGACCAAAGGTGCACGTCAGCGGCCAGCCTCTGCGCTTTACTCGTTTATTTGCCTCATTGGTCTAACTTATTGAACAAAAAGTGGTTACGATGAATTTCAGGCGGCTCAACCGCGCGGCAAGGAGGGTGCCGGCGTCTCCTCCGTCTCAGCTTGAGAACTATTCTCAGCCTCCCGCATCTCGCTCGCCAGCGTTGAGAATCGCTGCATGATTTCATTGATGCGCAGCGCCATGCTGTGAATCGTCTTGATTTGCGCGAGCGACTGCGAGGAGAGTTGCCCGGGCTCGAGCAGCAGGAGTTCCGCATTTCCCAGCATCGAAGTCAGCGCATTGTTTACGCTGTGCTTCATGTCCATCATGTAGCGCCCGAGCGTGGCATACTGCTCGTTCTGTGACGCGTTGCGTTCCGCCTGCTTTGCCAGCCGCAATGCTTCCGTGCGGCGCAGCGATTCCCCCGCGACGAGCAGAAGCGTTTGCGCCCAATCCTCCCGCAGCGGGACGTGTACCAGCCTTGGATATTTTCCGCGCAACTGCGTGAGCTCCCGCGAATCCGCTGGCGCGCAAAGAATCACCGCGGCGGCAGGATCGAGACTCTTCAGCAGGCCGGAAAGTTTCCCTTCGCGCAACGGTCCCAGCACCACCAGATCGTGCGGCGGCGAATCCTGCTCTTTCATCAACTCGCTGCTCAGCACCGTGATACCAGGCGGATTGCGCTCCGCCTGCCAGCAAGCTGTCAGCAGCCGCGCAAAATCTGTTTCATCGGTCAGGATTAATACGTTTGCGTTTCGCAAGAAAGAGCCGCTCCCAGGGTTCTTCGCCGGCACGCCGGTGGACTTCCTGTTTCTTACAGCTTCTCCGCCTCATCCAGCGCCGAGAGCAATCGCTTCGTGCTGATTCCCAGATTGACCGCTGCTTCCGTGTCCTTCGCTTGTTTCGCTACGTCCACGCGTTCCTGCAGGCGCGATACTTCCACGCGCGCCACCATCAATGCCTTGTCGAGTGAAGTGGCGTTTCCAGTTTCCCTGGCCGACTCTCCCGCCGCCGTCACCAGCGCACGCGCAACCACCGCTCGCCGCAAATCTTCTGCGGCAGGGCCGTCCTCGCTCACGAACGCCGATACCTCCCATGAGGACATCAAAATGCGCGCGTTACCCACGCGGATCGTGGTCATCGAGCGCCCTCGCGTTGGCGGCGCAGCAATAAGCTGTTCCCAGATTTGTTCCATGCACGATTCGAAATCGAGAACCGCGGACGGTTCGGTCTTGGACGCGGCCTCTGAAGCTGTTTTTTCGTTTCCGCCTGCTACCTTCGCCGGCGGCGCAGATTCGTTCCCAGAGGATTTCTCCGGAGCGGCGTTCCGCAAGCTGCCTGTTGCTCCCAGTACGGAAAGGTTTTCTATGGTTTTCCCTGCCACCTTTTCCAGCGCGCGTTCCACATCCATGCGCAGGCCCAGCAGTTTGTCGAACGCCTCGTTGACGGTGCGTTCCGTATATTCCTTCTGGAACGGCTGTTTCCACTCGTCTGCTACCTGGTGAATCTTGGTAAGAGGCTCGGCTGTGGAAAGCCCATAGTGATGGCAGTCGATGACTAGCGCCCCCGCGTTTTCCAGTTGCGTGAGTCCTGAACGAATGGCGATCAGGTCCGCGTGCATCAGTTCGATCAGCGTTCGGCGCAGCAGAAAATTGAAGCGGATAAACGATACCAGCGCCGCCGGATCGTAAAACATCCCTCCGGCGGACTCCTTGACCTTGCGGCCTTGCTCGATGAAATTCGTTTTCAGTATTTCGCGCAGGCTGCGGAAGCCGCGCAATGCTTCGATCATTTTTTCCAGCGGCTCGCACCACGCCAGCGGCGCTGTATCCGCTTCCCCCAACACGGGTTTCATCACTTGCGCCACGTCCATGGGCATGATCTGTTTGTGATAGATCTTTGCGGGTGCGCACAGCGCGAAGTATTGCACCAACAGGAAGTCAATTTTGTTCCGGTCGAAAGTCGTCTTTGCGGGCTTGCGCAGATGACGCTGAATCAGCGCCCGCAACCCGCTTTCGTTCGCGTTCAAAGTGGTCATCTGCAGCAGGTGGCGCAGTTGATGCACCATCACTTTCTGGTCCATCACCTCCAGCCAGGTGCGCACCTGAGTGAAGAGATCCAGCGATGGTTTTTCCGGCAGGACTCGCTTGTCTTGCGCGAAGGGAATTTCCGCCTCGATCTGTTTCGCCAATGCCAGGTAGATTGGAAAAACCGAGCGCGTCTCGTCCCACTGCGCTTGCCGCGAACTCTCGGACTGCTCAAGCGAGGGGTTCTTCAGCGTTGTCGTCGTCTTATTCACGGCTCCATCACCCAATCGCAGTGGCCTTGCAAGAATCGCACCGCCACCGCTTTGCGTCCTTCGTGATATTGCACCGCCACCACGGCCGCATCGACTGTGTCCCGGGTTCCGTTTCGCTCTAACCGCACGCGGTCGTCGAATTCCAAAGGTAGGGTTGAAAGGAAGATGGCGTGTTGCGAAGCTCCATATTCCACAACCGTGGCCTCCCGCAAGCGCACGCTTCCCGCACGGAGCGCGGTCACCTGCACCGGGATGCGAACTGCTTTGGCATTCGCAAAGAAGCGCGCCAATTGCTCGGCGCAGCTCAGTTCACTCACGGTGAGTGTCGCCCCGTTGGACCTTTTCACATCGCCTCTCGTCTTACCGGCGTTCCACTTTTGCGTCCCGCGTTGCTGGAAGACACACCCAACGCGGCCAAGGACGCAAAATCCCAATAGTCAGGATGCACGCCACACGCCAAAGGTCCGGAAAAGGGAATCAGCTTGAAGGTATAGAAACGGCGAGGGTTAGTATTTTCCCGTCGCGTGTGTCCGGCTCAAGCGTCTCACGCTGAAACGTTGCTGTCTCACACCCCGAGCCGGCTTTGTCGTTACGGTGACTGGGAGTTTGAGACGCCATCTGCCTATTGGCCGGCGGCGTGAGGGATCGCTTCGCCCCCGCTAGAGCTCGATTTAATCGCGATATTGTATCTTTTCAACTTCCTGTAGAGCGTAGCCCGGCTGATCCCTAGCATCTTTCCCGCCAGGGCTTTGTCGCCGTTGGCCTGTTCGAAAACTCGCAGAATCGTCATTCGTTCCATCTCCGCGAGCGCTGTAGTGGACAGGGAAGCGGAATCCTGAGGCGTCATTGCTGCCGTCGCGGGCTGTTCGGTCCGAATGGCGGGCGGCAGGTCATTGACATCTATGACCTGGCGGTCTCCCAGCGTGACCGCGCGCGCGATGCAATTCTCCAATTCGCGCACGTTGCCCGGCCAATCGTAGTGCAACAGACTCTTCATTGCTGCCGCAGTCACTTGCAAGTTCGTTCCCGGCGCGTACCGGTCGAGGAAATGGTGCGCCAGCATCGGAATATCGGACCTGCGCTCGCGCAAGGAGGGCAGATGTACCGTCACCACGTTCAGCCGGAAATACAGGTCTTTCCGGAAAGTCCCGCCGCGGTAGGCCGCTTCTAGGTCGCGGTTGGTCGCCGCAATCACGCGCACGTCCACGCTTACTTTCTCATTGCTGCCCACGGGCCGCACTTCCTTCTCTTGCAGAACGCGCAGGAGTTTCGCCTGCATTTCGAGCGGCAGCTCGCCGATTTCATCCAGAAAAATCGTCCCGCCATTCGCGGCATGGAACAGCCCGGTCTTGGATTTCATCGCACCCGTGAACGCGCCCTTTTCGTACCCGAACAGTTCACTTTCCATCAGCGTCGGAACAAGAGAACCGCAGTCTACTGCCACGAAGGGCGTCTGTGCCATCGTGCCCCGGAAGTGAATCGCCCGCGCCACCAGCTCTTTTCCCGTCCCGCTCTCACCCGCGATGAGCACTGGCGTGCGCGTGTCCTTCAGCCGCGAAATCATCCGTAAGACGTCTTGAATGTTCGCCGAAGTCCCGATGATTCCATCGAGATTTTCCTCCGTGCTCACGCGTTCCCGGAGGAATTCGTTTTCGCTGACCAGTCGCACTTTTTCCGCCATGCGCTGCAGCATGGTCTTCATTTTTTCTACGCGGAACGGTTTTTCTATGTAGTCGTAGGCGCCGAGTTTCATCGCGTCCACTGCGGACTCGATCGATCCGTGCCCCGTCATGATCGCCACCTCGGTCCGGGGCAACAAGCTCTTGATCTGTCGTAATAGCTCCACTCCGGTAAGTTTTGGCAGCTTCAAATCGGTAAGGATCAAATCAGGAGCAACGTTTTCCAGGCCTTGTAGGGCGGCTTCCGCGCTCTCTGCATCCGTACAGACGAATCCCAGTGAGTTTCCGATCGTCACGCACAACCGCCGGATGCTCTGTTCGTCATCCACTACCAATAGCCGGATTTTCAAATCGTCGCTCATGGTTTTCCGAACGTCTTCTCCACAATGGTCATCAATTGCTTCACCCGAAACGGCTTTTCAATGCACGGCGTCCCGCTCTGAGCCAGGAGCGCCTGCGTTTCGCTGTTTGCTGTATCTCCGCTCATCAAAATGATTCTCGCCCGCAGCTCTGGCCGGTTTTTTTGAATCCACGCGTGCACTTCGGCCCCGTTGACGGCCCCAGGCATTCGAATATCGGAAATCACCCCAGCGTAGCGCCCGTCGGCTAGCCGTTCAATACCCTCTGCGCCGGAAGATGCGAACTCCACCGTGTATCCCTTGCGCTCCAGCGCTGCTCGCAAGAACGCAGTTACCGACGGCTCATCTTCGATCAGCAGAATTGGACTTGCGCCCGATGCGGATTGCGGAGTCATCGGCCAACCTCTTTTGCCGACGCGACCGACGTTTCCGCCGCCACCGGAATCCGCACCACGAACGTGCTTCCTCCGGTTGCGCCATTGTTCCAGCATTGGATCTCGCCGCCATGCGCGCGTACGATTCCGTAACAGATGCTGAGCCCCAGCCCCGTGCCTTTGCCGGCTTGTTTGGTTGTATAAAAGGGATCAAAGATGCGCTGTGGATCGGCGATGCCCGTCCCGTTGTCCGTCACCCCAATTTCAATAGAATCTCCCCGCCGCACCGTTCGAATCGCGATCTTCCCCCGCTCTCCCGTCTCCTGCACCGCGTCGTATGCGTTGTTCAGAATATTCAGGAACACCTGTTGGAGCTGTTGTGCGTCTCCGATTGCCGGCGCCAGGCTCTCGTCGAACTCTTCCGTCACCTCGACCCCATGGCTCGCAAAATCGTAACTGCGCAACTTGATCGTCTGCCGCAGCACCGCGTTCACTTGCACCAGCTCGCGCTGCACGGGCCGCTGCCGCGCGAAGCTCAAGAGGTCCTGCACGATCACTTTCGTGCGCTGCGTCTCCTGCAGGATAATTTGCAGGTCGTCCCTCGCCGAGCTCGGCACCTCTGGATTTTCGAGGAGCAAATCCGTAAATCCCAGGATGGCCGCCAGCGGATTGTTCACCTCGTGCGCCACGCCCGATACCAGTCGCCCGATCGTCGCCATTTTTTCGGAGTGCGCCAGCTTTGCTTGCAACAGCGCTGCATCTGTGATGTCCGTCATCACCACCACCACGCTGTTGACCGCATTCTGCTCGTCGCGCATCGGGCTCAGACTCACCGAAAAATGCCCCATGGATCCGTCGCTGCGCCTTACCCGAAGCTCCAGGTTGTCCACCTGCTGCCCGTGCGCCGTGGTTTCCAGCGCCGCCTCAAAGTCTTCGCGGTGCGAAGCCTCCACCCAATCCACCAGCCGGTGCCCGATCATTTCATCTTCCCGGTACCCGGCCTCGTAGCACCTGCGGTTCGCATAACTGATCAGTCCAGCCGTATCCAGCACCAGGATCATGCTTTGCGTCGTATTCAAAATCTTCTGGTTGAAGTCTCGTTCCCGCTGCAGTTGCGATTGAAACGTCTTCTGCTCCGTGACGTCCAGCATCAGCCCGCGTATCTGCGCGATCCGCCCCTGCGCGTCACGCACTGCCGTGATGTTTTGTAGCGTGTGCAGCAGCGTGCCGTCCTTCCGCCTCAGCGTCTCTTCGTAATTCCGCAGCACGCCATGCTCGGAAAGCGCCCGCAAGAACCGTTCTCTCGCCGCCGGCGCCGGATACAGATGCGGCCCCACGTCCGCACGCAACAGCTCCTCACGCGAGCGGTAGCCCAGCATCCGTACCATCGCGTCATTTACGTCCAAAAATATTCCGTCCGGCGTAGCGAAAAACAATCCTTCTTGAATGCTGTCGAACAACTCACGATACCTGCGTTCCGCCTCACGACGGTCGGTCATATCTTTCAAAACGTGGATTGTGCGCGTGTCATCATCGGAGACTCCCGGTGTCCTCGACGTGGACACCAGGAAGATCCGTTCCGGCGACGCCACCACATATTCTTCGCGCGCCTGCTGCGTATCGCGGCAGAAGGGGCAGGGAAGCTCGCTTCCTGATTCCGCGATCTGCCTCAAGGTGCTCATCGCTTCGCCCACCAGCGCCACCGGGGGCACACCGAGGTGCGACGCCAGCGAGCGATTCGTGCGCACGATCTTCCATGCCGTGTCGTGCACCACGATGTAATCGCTGATCGCGTCAATGTCCTCGACCCATTGCCGCTTTGAGCGTTCCAGTTGTGAGAACCTCCGGAAATTCTCAATCGAAAGCGCCGCGTGGCTCGCCAGCGCATGCAGCAATCGCTTCTCTTCGCTGTCGATTCTCTTTCGTCCGCGCAGCAAGCACAGCGCGCCCAGCGCTTCGCCGTCGCTCGCCGTAATCGCGACGGTAATTGCCACCGCGGGGCCTGCCCCTCCGCCGAGGGTCGTCCCTGCTTTCGCAGGCATCTCCCGCACGCTGATCTCTTTTCGCGTTTCGCGCGCGCACTGCACGATCCAGTTGCTCCCCTTGCGGTCTTCTGAGGACTTATTCCCCGGCGGTGTGTACAGATCCGTATCGCGCCCGCGAAATACACTGACTCCACCCCAATCCGCTTTCAGCATGCGCGTGGCGCGCCCTGCGAATCGCTGCAAAAACTCCGGCAGGTGCCGCGACTGTGCTGCGTCCACCGCGAGCTCCATCAACTCTTCGGCGCGCCGCGCTCCGAGGCGCGAGGGTTCTGCTTTGCCTTCCCGCCGGGAAATGCGGCGCGAGACGATCATTTTCGGTCCAGGCATTGGGGATTGAGGCTTTAAGTGTGTCTCAGTTTGACTACTCCAAGCACACTAACGCTACGGGGCATCTCATTCTGAGTCAATCACCCTTGGTACTATTGTTGCCGAATCGTCTACCCTCATTAACCGCCTTCTTTGATTTCGTCTCAGCGTGAGACCCATCGAGCGTATCCACGAACTCGTTGAGACTTTCCCGAACCTGCGCCGCTTGCGCGTCGCATCGCGCAACTCCTCATAACTCCCGCGATCTTAGACACTTGCCGCGAGGAATCTCTCCAATAAATCGATTCCATCACACTCGCCCGACATGGCATCCGACGTGCCTTTTCCTCTGTGGGGTATCTCCCATCCTAAGGAGGAGTAGTGTCAATGAGATCCAAATGGACACGACTGGTTCTGATCGCCGCGGCGGCATCCATCGTTGTGGGAATTGCCTGTTTCGCGCAAACGGGCTCGACGGAGGAAGGCAAGCGCAAGGTCAAGACACGCGTCTCGCCGGTTTATCCGGACCTGGCCAAGCGTATGAACGTAACCGGCAAAGTAAAGATTGAGGTCGTCATTGCGGCAGATGGCCGCGTCAAAAGCACCCGCGTCGTGGGTGGCCACCCGCTCCTTGTGCAGGCCTGCCAGGACGCCGTAAAGGAATGGAAATTCACGCCCGGCGAAGAGGCGACCCAAATCGTCGAATTTGATTTTAACGGCAACGGCGGCGGCAATTAGTGGAATTTCGAACAGGCAGGGGATCCAGGCGTAAGCGGGGTGAAGCAGGCGGCTGCGCCGCAGCAAGCGGAGGAATCCAGCAATGACTATTGGTAAGAAGCTCTACTTCGGATTTGGCGCGGTTCTCGTCATCCTCGTCGCCCTGTTCCTCGTAAACATTTTCGCCGGATTCAAGGAGCGCTCGGCGCGCGCCGACGCTTCCACTGCTCTGGCGAGCGTGCGCACCATTGAAGCGGTCCGTTACCAAATCATGCTCAACCGCCTCAACCTCAATAACTTCCTCCTCAGCGGCGACCCGCGCGACGAAGACAAAGTCAGCCACGGGCTGACCGACATCTCTGAGATTATCAAGCGCGGCGAATCCCAGTCAGGCAGCGAATCCCTCCGGACGGCTTTAATTCAGGTCGAAAGCACTGAAACCAGTTGGGCCGACAATTTTGCCAAGCCTCTCCTCGCCAAACGTCACCAGGTGGATTCCGGCGACGCTACTGTCTCTGACCTCCAGATTTTCTACTTGCAGAAAGATCCCGCGTCCTGGCTCACAAAATCTTCCTCCGTCTTGGATCAAACCAACGTTGATATCGGCAAGTCGCTCGACGAAACCTCGACATCGGCCGCGCGCGCCAGCAACATCAGCGTTTCCATGACTACCGGGGGAACGCTCCTCGCGCTCCTCGTCGGCGTCGGCGTGGCTCTCTACACGGCTCGCTCGATTACCGAACCTCTCACGCACCTCATGACCGTCGCCCGGGAAATTGGCGATTCCGGCGACCTCGATCAGAACATTGACATCCATCGCAACGACGAAATCGGTGCGCTGGCCACCACCTTCAACAACATGGTCGCCTACCTGAAGGAGATGGCCGGCGTTTCCATGGCCGTGGCCGAAGGCGATCTCACCGTTGAAGTCGTGCCTCGTTCGAAGCGCGACACGCTCGGCAACGCTTTCTTGAGAATGTCCCACGGTCTCCAGGATCTGGTCCGCACCACCCGCGATTCCGCCGGGCAGGTTTCTGCCGGCTCTAATCAGGTCGCCGGAGCAGCCGACGAATCCGCCAAGGTCAGCGTGCAGGCTTCATCCGCGATTGAGGAAGTCACCAGCACGATGCACGAGATGAGCATCAACGTGCAAAACGTCGTGAAGAACACTCAGGTCCAGGCTTCCAGCGTCGCAGAAACCTCCGCTTCCATCGATCAGATGGTCACCTCCATTCAGCGCGTTGCGGACACCGCCAAGGTTCTCCTGGACATTGCCAACCGCTCTCGCGAAGAAGTCATGACCGGCATCAAGACCATGGAAAAGGCAACCGACGGGCTCAATCGTACCAACGTTGCCATCCAGTCTTCCGCGGAAATCATCAACGTTCTCGGTCACCGCGCCGACGACATCGGCAAGATCATCGAAGTGATTGACGACCTCGCCGAACAAACCAACCTGCTGGCATTAAACGCCGCCATCGAAGCGGCCCGCGCCGGCGAGCACGGCCTCGGTTTCGCCGTCGTCGCTGACGAAGTCCGCAAGCTCGCGGAAAAATCCACGCAATCCACCAAGGAGATCGCCGACCTCATTCAGAGCATTCAGCGCGAAGCGCGCCAGGCCGTCGAAAACATGGAGCGCAGCACGCGCATCGTCGAGGAAGGCTTGACTCTCGGCAACGATCTCGGCTCTGCTTTGCACAAGATCTCCAACGTCGTCACCGAAGTCTATAAGTTCTCTCAGGAGATCGGCGCCGCAACCAACGAACAGTCCATCGGCTCTTCGCAAATCGCCAAGGCTACCAGCCGCCTCACCGAGATCACCCAGGAAATCAGCTCGGCCGTAGAAGAGCAGGCTTCCGGCGCGCAGGCCGTCGTTCGCGCCATGGACAAGATGCGCGAACTCGTGCAGCAATCCGCTTCTAGCTCCACCGAGCTTTCCGCCGCCGCCGAGCAGATGCTCAAGCTTTCGCGCAACCTGCTCGACAGCATGGACCGCTTTATCCTGGATCGTTCGTCGCAGGCTCGCGCCCGCCGCGAGGCACACGGCTCGCGCCGCTCTGGCGAATCGCAGCGAGCTCAAGAGCCGGAATATGCCGAACTTGCGCGGTCCTGAGGCCCGGGAGATCGCTTGATGGAAAAGGACCTCCAAGTCGTCGGTTTTCGCGTCGGAAACGAAACCTATGGCGTGCGCATTGCCGCCGTTCGCGAAATCGTCCGCGTGCCGGAAATCACTTCTGTTCCCAACGCTCCCGAAATAATTGAGGGCGTTATCAATCTTCGCGGGAAAATTATCCCCGTCATGGATCTCCGCAAGCGTTTCGGCCTGGCGGAGATTGTCACCGACAAGAAAAACCGCATTCTCGTCGTCGACCTCGAAAACAAATTGCTGGGCCTTATTGTGAATTCCGCTTCCGAAGTGCTTAAGATTTCTCCTTCGGATATAGAACCTCCCGGCACTGTTTTCGCCGAAGGAGAATCTGGCTATGTGACTGGGGTCGGGAAGCTCAAAGGCCGGCTGATCATCTTGCTGGACATCAACAAGCTCTTGCATCGCCCGGAGTTCAAACGACTCGAGGAGGCAGCGGAGCCCGTCGCCACTGTGAAGTAGCTCTCGTTCCAATTGTTCTGGAATTCGAGCCGAAGCGACGGACCGCCTTAATCACCCGATATGGGAACGATCACCGCACAAGTTCAACTTACTGAAGCCGAACTCAAGCTCTTGCAGACCTTGGTTTATCAGGAATGCGGCATGTTCTTTGACGAACGCCGTTCGCACTTCTTGAAAGACCGTCTCCAGCGCCGCCTGAAAGCTTGCCAGATCGATTCCTTCTACGGTTATTACCGCCTGCTCACAAGCCGCGAGGGAAAAACGGAGCTCGCGCTCCTTCTTGAAAACCTCACTGTCAACGAGACCAGCTTCTTTCGCAACCGGCCCCAGCTCGACTTGTTGCAAAAAACAGTTCTCGAGGAATTGCTGCACAAAAAGCAGGAACGCCGCGATTTTAATTTGCGTGTCTGGAGCGCGGGGTGCTCCTCCGGCCAGGAGCCCTATACCGTTGCGATTCTGATTTGCGACGCCCTCGCCTACTACTATCTCCGCAATCCGCTTCCCTTTGAAATGCCTTCGCCGAAGCCTCTCATTCCTCCGCCCTGGAAGCTCGAAATGGTCGCCTCGGACATCAGTTATTCCAGTTTGCGACTTGGCCAGGAAGGGCTTTACACCGAAGCCCAAATGGAGCCCGTCGACTACACCTGCCGTCTGCGCTATTTTGAAAAGTCCTCTGAGAAATACGCCATCAAGCCTCAGTTGAAGCAGCTCGTCCAGTTCGACTTTCACAATCTCAAGACCGAATTCTTGCCGCGGCGCAACGACATCATCCTCTGCCGCAACGTCATGATCTATTTCGATGAAGCCGAGCAGAAGCGCCTCATCGACAAGTTTTGGAATTGTTTGAATCCCGGTGGTTATCTCTTTGTCGGCCACGCGGAAAGTCTTTTCGGCTTGACCCAGAAATTCCGCATGGTCCACGAGAACAACGGGACCGCGTATCAACGCCTCGAGGCCAACACGTGAGCCGTTCTTCTGAAGATCGCGGCGCCGAGCTCCGCGCGCTCTTTTTTGAGAGCGCCAATGAGCTCTTGCAGTCGCTCAACGAGGCGGGCATGGAGCTCGAGTCTCGCCCCGCGGATGAAGAGGTCATTCGCCGTGTGCGCCGGGCCGTGCACACCCTGAAGGGCGATTCCGCCGCCTGCGGTTTCAATAATTTGAGTGAGCTGGCGCACGAGCTCGAGGACGTGCTTAGTTTGCACGTGGCCCAGACCAACGGTCCCGAACTCGCCGAACTCGTTCTTGCTGCTGCCGACAGTTTTGAATCAATCCTTGCGGCCTACCAGCGCAATGTGGATCCCCCGCCGATGGATGCGCTGCATTCCATGATTCGCAATCTCCGCGAGGTCCCCGCACCTGCCGCCGCCGAGGCGCCCGCGCAGTCTCAGATTCCCGCGCACTTCGTCTGGACCGAGTACGAACAGCTCATGATTTCTGAAGCCGTGCACCGCGGCGAGAGTGTCTACAACATCGCTCTGCGCCTCGATCCCGACAGCCTCATGCGCGCCGCCGCCTTCCAGCTCATCCGTAATGTTCTCCACGGCTGCGGAACCGTCATCGCCCTGCGCCCGGAAGATAGCGCCGCCGCCGCGTCCGTCGAAATCGTCGAAGCGGCCCTCGCCAGTCAGCTTTCGAATGCGCAATTGGCGCACCGTTGCCATATCCCCGCGATTGTTTCCGATGTCCGTGTCGAAGCCGCGGCTGCTGCGGATACTCCCGACCATGAATTGATCGGAGACCTTTTGGAAGCTCAAGCGGCCCAGCTCACTGCCCGGGCGCACGAACACGAGGATCACGCTGCGCCGGCCCAGGTGGGGGGGACAAGTTCCGCCGTCACAGCCGTTGCCGAGAGCACCTTGCGCGTGGACGCCAGCCGCATCGACGCCGTCATGAACCTCGTCGGCGAATTGATCATCGGGAAATCCATGCTGCATCGTGCCCTCATCGAATTTGACCAGCGCCACGCGCGCGACCCCGTCCGCTTGAAACTCGCGGATTCGCTTGCTTTTCAATCCCGTGTGCTCGATGAGCTTCACAAGTGTGTCTTGAAAATTCGCATGGTTCCCGTCGAGCAGCTCTTCCGCCGCATTCCCCGCGTCGTGCGCGACGTCGCCAAGCATTGTGGAAAGGATATCGCCATCGACGTTGCCGGGCAGAATACCGACCTGGACAAGGGCATTCTCGATGCCCTCGCCGAGCCTCTTACGCATATCGTCCGCAACGCTGTTGATCACGGCATCGAGCCCCCGGAAGAACGCCTCGCAGCGGGCAAGCCCGCTCGCGGCACCATCTATCTCAACGCCTACCATCAGGGCACCCAGGTCGTTATCGAAGTCCGTGACGATGGCAGAGGCATCGATTCCGCGCAGATCCGCAAGCACGCTGTCGAAAAAGGTGTCGTCTCGCAGGAAGAGATTTCCCGCTTTACCGAACCGGACGTCCTCAGCCTTATTTTTGAGCCCGGCTTCAGCACCGCTCAGGAAGTCACGGAGGTCTCCGGCCGCGGCGTTGGCATGGATATTGTGCGCACCGTTCTTGACCGCCTGAAAGGTACCGTTCAGGTCTCCACGCAAAAGGGTCGCGGCACCACGATTGAACTTCGTGCGCCTTTGACTCTTGCCAGCATTCAGACCTTGCTCTTCCGTGTCGGCGGCCGTCTCTTCGCCGTACCGCTCTCTTCTGTCGTCGAAATCACACGCATTCACGATCAGGAGATTCACCGCGTCGATCAGCGCGAGGTCCTGCGCTTGCGCGACCAGCTATTGACGCTGATCCGCCTGAATAGTCTGGACCGCATCCATGCCGTTGATACTCCTTCGAAGAAGAAGAGACAGTTCGTCATTGTTATTGGAGCGGCGGAAAAGCGTTTCGGCCTCGTGGTGGATAGTCTCGTCGGCGAGGAAGAATTGGTCATCAAGGCTCTGCCGGCTGAAATTGTCTCCAGCGACCTCGTCAGCGGCGCTTCGATTCTCGGTGATGGAACTGTTGTTCTGATATTGAATGTACCGGCGGTTCTCTCGCGCCTCTCTCGCGCCAACCCGCTTGGAGCGATCGCATGAGCGAGCGCATCCGCGTTCTTGTCGTTGACGATTCCGCGCTGATGCGGAAACTTATCCCGGCGATGCTTGCTCGGGATCCTTCCATCGAAGTTGTCGGAACCGCCATGGACGGCGCATTTGCCCTCAAGAAAATTGAAGAATTGCATCCCGATGTCGTGACTCTCGACCTCGAAATGCCCCGCATGGACGGCATGGAAACTCTTCGCCTGATTATGCGCAGCACTCCGCTCCCGGTAATCCTTTTCAGCACCCACTCGAAAGAAGGCGCCTACGCCACCTTCAAGGCTCTCGCGCTCGGCGCCATCGACTTCGTTGCCAAGCCGAAAGATGCTGCGGCCGGTCGCATTGACGTCATCGCCGAACAACTGATCGAAAAGATCAAAGTGGCAAAGCGCGCTGGGGGAGTAAAGCTTCCCCCGCCAGTTCTTGTGGATTCGCCGCGCGCGCAAAAAAAGGAGAGCCGCGCCACCCTCCCGCCCAATCGCATCATTGCCATTGGAATTTCCACTGGCGGCCCGAACGCCCTGCAGTTTCTGCTCTCGCAGATTCCTGCGGATTTTCCCGCCACCATCGTAATCGTCCAGCACATGCCCGAAGGCTTTACGGAAATGTTTGCGCGGCGCCTCGACGAATGCTGTCCCATCGGCGTGCAAGAGGCCAGGTCTGGCGATCTTCTGGTTGCTGGCCGCGCGCTAATCTGTCCTGGCAATCGCCACATGATGGTTCGCCGCATGCCACGAGGCGACATGGCCGTGCTCTCGGATGGCCCCCCGGTCAACGGCCACCGGCCGTCGGCCGATATTCTGTTCCATTCCGTCGCGCAGGAATTTGGCCTTACCGCTGTCGGCCTCATCATGACCGGCATGGGCGAAGATGGCGCGGAAGGTCTCGGCGCCATCCGGGCCGCTGGCGGCATGACCCTCGCCCA
>Ga0307479_10000463_pt1 | contig 36567 bp, 43 predicted proteins | sample atmos_gasesECM4C_FD_203743 | JGI IMG/M metagenome (GOLD analysis project Ga0307479, IMG submission 203743) | Hardwood forest soil microbial communities from Morgan-Monroe State Forest, Indiana, United States - atmos_gasesECM4C_515 | ecosystem: Environmental > Terrestrial > Soil > Temperate...
GTAGAACCCCGGCCCCGCGCTGGCGGCACATTCCTGTCAGGAGAAGAAGATGGCGAAGATCGCAAAAACAGCTGACCGCAAGAAGGTCATGGACACCAGCAAATCCACTGCCTGCCCGAAATGCGGCAAGGAGACGCGCATCGTGAAGCGGACCAAGGATCGCGAACGGGGTGTCCCGGGCGGAGTCTACATTTCCTGCTCGGCCTGTGAATTCTACGAGAAACTCTGAACGGCAGCTGCTAGCTTTTGGCTCTAGCTGTTAGCGGGAAGGCGCGACTCGATCGCGCCTTTTCAAATTGTAGGCATAAGTTGCGGACAAGGGAGCACAAGGGCCAATTGAGCCTGACACGCAAGACCCGAGGCCCGAGACCTGACGCCTGAGACGGACACCCGCCCTCAAGCAATTTGCGCTAAAATCTCCCTGGTTTCCGCTCCCGGGTCTTCCGCTGCCGTAATAGGCCGCCCGACCACGATGTAGCTCGCGCCTGACGCGATTGCCTCCGCCGGCGTTACCACGCGCGCCTGATCGTCGTGCTCGACGCCCGCGGGCCGCACCCCCGGCGTCACGATCACGAAATCGTCTCCCATTTCCGCCCGCAGGGTTGCAGCCTCTTGCGCGGACGCGACCACTCCCTGGCAGCCATTTGCGATCGCCAGCGTGGCCATACGGGACACCTGATCGACCACACTGCCCCGAACGCCAACATGTTCCAGGTTCCGCTGATCCAGGCTGGTCAGCACCGTCACCGCAAGCACCATCGTCGAAGCATTGGTGCTCCGTGCCGCGTCGACCGCAGCCCGCAGCATCCTCCCGCCACCTGCTCCGTGTACGGTCAGCATATTCACCCGCAGCCTCGCGGCTTCCTTCACCGCAGCTGCGACGGTATTGGGAATGTCGTGATACTTCAGATCTAGGAAAACTTGCCGTCCCGAGGCGATGAGGTCGCGCACGATCTGCGGCCCCTCGGCAGTGTAGAGCTGCATGCCGACCTTATAAATGCGGGCCGAGTCGCCCACGGCCGCCACGATCTTCTGTGCTGCGGCCGCCGACGAAACATCCAGGGCGACAATGAGTCGCTCGCGCGAATCCGTCATCTAGGGGAGTGTAACGGGATTAATTCAGGTGCGCCACCGGTCGTAGCTCAGCCACGGTCGGAGGAGCTTCCACCAGGTCAAGGCGGACCTGCTGCAGCCCACGGCTCTTCATGCCCAACGCTTGGGCAGCGCCGTAAGACATGTCGATGATCCGCCCGTCTACTACCGGACCACGGTCATTGATGCGTACCACAACCGCTCGGCCGTTGCGCAGGTTTGTGACCCGCACGTAGGTTCCCAGCGGTAAGGAGGGGTGCGCGGCCGTAAAATCGTACATGTTGTAGGCTTCGCCGCTGGCTGTGTCCTTGCCCTGGAAATAGCTGCCATACCAGGAGGCCGTCCCCAATTGATACGGCTTCGCTTTCTTCGACGATCTAGTTGCGGCTTTCGGATGTGCTACCGGACCACTTCGATTGTGGGCCGAGCCCGAGTCTCCCTGAGCCGCTCCCAGGCTGGCGACGCAAAAAAACACCGCCAGTCCATGAGCTATACGTCTTCGCATTCAGTTCACCTCGCATAAAAGGTTCGGACCTGGGTAGTTGTTTCCCGTCGAGCTATTTCGACCAAAGATTTGGTGATGCTACCGGGCTGACCAGAGCGTGTCAATCGTGAAATGAGTGTTACAATGTTACCAGCTAGTTACTCATTTCTTACGTAACCTATTGTATAAATTGGGTAACATGTGACATGGAGATGTAAACAAACGACTTATATATTTACTAAAGAGTAACTCACACTCTAGCCACGGTACTGGAAAATCTTACAAGCTTCATGGAATCAATCAATTAGCCTACTTCTGAGGGTTAATACCCTGCTGAATCAGTGGCTTGCGGGCATTCCAAAAAGTGGTCCCGCAGAAAAAATCATCTCCTTCCTCAGTTCACCGGACTGCGGAAAGACAGTTTGGGATAGATTGCGAGTATGCTGGAGACCCCAAGCGTCGTCCTGACCATCGCCGGATTTGACCCCTCTTCGGGCGCGGGCGTGACCGCCGACATCAAGACAATCGCCGCTCATGGTTGCTATGGAGTGGCTTGCATTACGGCATTGACCGTGCAATCGACCGCCGGGGTGAAGCGCGTTGAGCCCTGCGACCCAAACCTGGTCGCCGACACCCTGAGCGAACTGGCTTCCGACGTGACGATCGGCGCGGTCCATGTCGGAATGCTGGGCACGGGGAAGCTGGCTGGGGCCGTGGTCGAGTTCCTGCGCCGGGCGAAGCCGCCAAACGTCGTGCTCGACCCTATTCTTCGCTCCACATCGGGCGCGGACCTGGTGGACGCCGAAGGCCGCAAAGTCATCACCGAGCAACTGCTCCCCTTGGCGAACGTAGTGACCCCAAACGTCGACGAAGCGGCTGCGCTTGCCAGATTCCCGGTTTCGAATCTTGACCAGATGCGTGCGGCTGCGATTAAGCTTCACGAGATGGGCGCCGAATCCGTCGTTGTCACCGGCGGGAACCTCGAGAAGGCCATCGATCTCCTCAGCTTCCAGACCAAACGTGGAGTGGAACAGGAAGTCTTTAAGTCCGAACGCCAGCGCTCCAACTCCACCCACGGCACCGGGTGCGCGTTCGCGACCGCGATGGCCTGCAACCTGGCCCTCGATCGCGGCCTTCCCGAGGCTGTGTTGCTGGCGAAGGCCTACGTGTCCGCCGCGATTTCCAAAGGGCACCCGCTTGGACGAGGCATCGGCCCGGTCCACCACCTCTACCGCATGCAACAGCAGAGAAGAGCCGGTGCTGTCACCGAGCCTGAGCCCGTTCATTAGAGAGTGGGCATCAGGAAGGTAGAACCGGGTTCGCCTTGGCACATGTGCAGCACGCTGCATTGTGGTTTTCTTAGCGCCCTTTGCAGTGAAAAGCTTTGTCGTCCGATCGAAAACGAACAGGGCGGAAATCCCAGGCGAGATTCGAAGGTACTTTGAAGGGGGGAGGGCGGAGAGAAAATCGGGGGGAAGATCTTCAACTCAGCATGGGCCCAAGGCGAGTCTAGTTCGCCGACTTCTTTAGAAGAATGCCTGCTAGAAACGCCGCGCTGGCGCCCAGCAGCCACTCGATCCGCCAAAGCTGCACTGCCTGCCAATCCAGGGTGGTTTGGACCGTAAACACCACTCCTACCCCGATGGCCCCGACAACGCATACCAAGCCGAGGAGGAACGCGACCAGCGGTGCGGCGGGCAGTCCCATCCGCTGCCGCGTGCCCACGATCCATCGCTCGATGTTGTGGAACTCCAGATGCCGGACCCAGTTCAGGCCCTGCCGCATCCAGTTCTTCAGCACGTGAGACGCGCCTTGTTCGGACCGCGTCGCACCGCACACGTGACAGAAGCGTGACCCGGCGATGAACTCCGTTTCGCAGCGGTCACAGACCTCAACCATCTCAGACTTGGCGCTTGACTCCAACGCGACCGGCGGCGCCACCACTGGGGGCCGCCAGAAGTCCCGTTCGACGTTATGTGCAACTTCCGACATAAGGAGCAGACCTCCCTGCGTGATAACGACGCAAGCCAGAGACCAAATGCCGGCCGTAATTAAACTTATGAAAATAAATACAGTTAGCTTGGGCCCACAATCACTGCAGGTTACTTGTGGCGAGCAAGATTTACCGCTATCTGGGGGAAAGATGCACAGCTTGCCGAAGATTATAGGGGGAATTCCGGGAATTGCATCGAAAGGGCAAGCTGACCGACTTGGGTTCGCCCAGATCGGTTAAACTGACGGTGCGGGTGGCCTCTCCGGTGAAACGAACGTCGTTGCGACACGGCCCCAGGCTGTTGCTAAGGTGCGCCTTGGGAGGCTTGGCGGCAGTTGCGTTGACCTGCGGCCTGGTTCTCGGTCAGCAGCTAGCGGCTGCGGGAGATCCGGCCAAGGCGATTTCCTACCGTCCGGCTGACCCACTGAACGCTACCGCCTTCGACCGCTTCTACAACCTCGACCACGACCGCGCCGTCACCGACTTTCAGCGCGTGCTTGATCGCCACCCCGACGACGCATTCGCCGTCAACCACCTGCTGACCGTCCTGCTGTACCGCGAACTCTACCGTGTCGGCGCCATGAACACCGCCGAGTACTCCAGCGATAGCTTCATAGGCACTGCGCATCGCCCCGCGGATCCCAAAGTGAAGGCGCAGATCAAGAGCCTCGTTGCGCGCGCAGAAAAGCTGGAAGAAGAAAAGCTCAAAGCCAATCCCAATGACGTCGATGCGCTTTACGCCCGCGGAATCACTCGCGCGCAGTTTTCAACTTACACCGCGCTGATCGAGCGCGCCTGGTTCTCGGCCCTGCGCAACGCCGTCGGGGCCCGCCACGATCATGAACGCGTGCTGGAACTCTCGCCCCAGTACACGGACGCGAAACTCGTGGTCGGTGCTCACAACTACGTGATGGGCAGCCTCCCCTGGGGAGTGAAGGTTGCCGTGGCCCTCGTCGGCCTAAGCGGAAGCAAAGACAAGGGCATTGAATACCTCTACGAGGTCGGCCGCAGCACCGGGGAAAACAGCGTCGACGCGCGGATCGCGCTACTGGTCTTTCTGCGCCGCGAGCACCGCTATAACGAGGCCCTCACTCTTCTCCGGGGCCTGATTCCGCAGTACCCCCAAAACGTCCTCTTCGCGCTCGAGGAAGGGAACCTCCTCCGCTCGCTGAACCAGAACCAGGACGCCGCCGCCGTCTACCGCAAGGTCTGGCAGGCCGGACGCGATGGCAAGTTTCCCGGCCTCCACTATGAACTCGCCGCAAACGCGCTCGGGGACTTGCTGCGCTCCCAGAAAGACTACGCGGGCGCAGCCTCAGCATACGAATTAGTCGCACAGGTTCCCCAGCCCGATCCCGAAACCCTGCAGAAAGCCAGCCTCGCCGCCGGTGAAATGTACGACCTGCAACAGAAGCGCGACCTCGCCACAAAGAAATACGAAGCCGTCATCGCCATGAACGCAACCACCCCACCCGCCGACGCCGCCCGCCGCCACCTCAAAGAACCCTACCGCGCCGACTAGAGGAGCCACCTTCGGGCTGTTGCATCTTAAAGAACTGTCATCTTGAGCGACGCGAGGACAGCGAAGTTGTAGCGCCGGCATCCTGCCGGCTAGCCTGCCCTGAGCGAAGTCGAAGGAGGGCATCTTGCCCTCTCTCGCACCCAGGCGCAACGACCGACCGACTTGCATCAGAGCATCGCTTAAAGCCTGCTGAAAAACTCAGAATCTCTGGCTCGCTTTGATCAGAATCTCTCTCTCGCTTTGAAGGGGCCCGGTGCTTCAGCCGGGCCGTAAGACGCGAAATCAGGGCCGGCTCTTAGCCGCTGAGGTTCGCTGCGGGCAATGAGATCACGGTTTGCAATGCCGAATCTGCGCTGCATGGTCCCCTTCAGGGCTGGAACCGCAACTCGCGTGTCCCGCAATCCTGGAACTTTCCCGCCCCTTCTGGCGTATCCTACAGTGGGTGGAGGCTGAATATGTACTGCAATTACTGTGGCAAGGTCATTCAGGACGACGCCAACCTCTGTGCCTACTGCGGGAAACGCGTCGGCGGCGTGGTCGCCCGCCAGCGTCTGGTGCGTCCCCGCCAGGGACGCAAAATCGCCGGCGTCTGCGCTGGTCTCGCGGAATATTTCGATCTCGACGTGACTCTGATTCGCGTGATCTGGCTGGTGATCCTCTTCGCCGGAGGCGCCGGACTGATCGGCTACGTCATCGGCTGGATCGTCATGCCCGAGGAACCGCTCCAAGTCAGCGTTCCCGAGGGCCAGCACGCCCCGGCCCCTTAGCGAATTGGCGCGCCCGAGGAGCCGCGTTTCTTTCCGGTCGCCGCGCCGGGATATAGAATTCCCGGCATGAACCGCATCCGCAGCGGTGACGCCGAAATCGCCTACGCCGTCGTGGGCGACGGCCCACCGCTGGTTCTTCTCCATCCCTTCCCGGCGCACCACGAATTCTGGCTAACCGCGGCGCAAGCCCTCACCTCGCGCTACCGCGTCATCCTGCCCGACCTGCGCGCCCACGGCGAATCCGATGCCGGTGAGGGTCCGGCCACCATGGAAAAGCACGCCCTCGATCTTGCCCGCGTGCTCGACGACGCCGACGTCGGCCGCGCGCTCTTTTGCGGAGTTTCGATCGGCGGCTACATCCTGTTTGAATTCTGGAGAAGCTTTCGCGGACGAGTCGCAGGCCTCGTGTTGTGCGACACGCGCCCCCAGCCCGACACTCCCGAGGGCCGCGCCACCCGCTTGAAATCCGCTGAAGACGTGCTCGAGCACGGTACCGAGCCCTTCATCGAAAGCATGATTCCCAAGCTGCTCGGCAAGAGCACGCTTGCCGCGCGCCCCGACCTGGTCGGCCAGGCGCGCCGTATGATGCTGAAGATGTCCCCGTCGGACATCGCCCAGGTGCAGCGCGGCATGGCCGAGCGCCCCGACTCCGTGCACACGCTCAAGACCATCGACATCCCCACTCTGATCCTGATCGGCGAAGAAGACGGCCTGTCGACGCCAGCCGACGGCGAACTCATGCGCCAGAGCATTTCCGGCAGCCAGTTCAAGCTCATCCCCAAAGCTGGACACTACGCCCCCTGGGAGCAGCCAGAAGAGGTGGGCAAGCTGATCCGCCAATTCGCCGACGCCCTGCACTAGACGCGATATCACAATGGAAGTTGGGAAGCCGCGATGTTGCAGCTCGCGGACCACGCTCGACTCGCATCGTGCAAAAAGTGAGCCATTCGTCGCTGCGGAACCACGCCCGATTCGTATCAGGGCGCGCCTTCAGGCGCGCCGTATACGCGCGCAAAATAGGCCCAGCTTTAGCCGCGGTCTCGCGCCCCTCCTGAAACTACCGCGCAAGCTAGGCCAAGGGCTTCAGACGAGCGTCGCTGTCCGTTACTCATGCGAGATAGATGCCCCCCAACACCTTTTCATTCCGACGCGCGAGCGTAGCGAGACAGGAGGAATCTGCTGTTCACCGCCGGATGCGAGTCTCCCCGCGCATTCTCCACTGGCAAAGGCGCCGCCTTCAGCGTGCCGCGGCATCCCCTTTGCTACAATTCTCCCGCCATGATTGACACCGTCCTCGTTCCCGAGAAGACCACGGTCTCCGCCAAAGGTGACGGCTCTTCCGTCGACGTGAGCGCCGCCGCCAACCGCGTATTCCTGCTCACCCTCCACATCACCAACATCATCGAGCAGGAATCGCTGGACGTGAGCATCTACGGTTCGGCCGATGGAGCCACCTGGGAACCGAAGCCGATCGTGTCCTTCCCGCAGAAGTTCTACCGCGGACAGCAACCCCTGCTGCTCGACCTGACCGTGCACGGCACCGTGAAGTTCGTGCGCGCCCACTGGGAAGTCCACCGCTGGGGCCGCGGGACCGAGACCCCGATGTTCGAATTCCACGTCACGATGAAGGAAGTCCCGCCCGAAGTGCTGCGCGAGGCAAGGGCGGAAGCGAAGACGATGGCGTAGAAGCGAAATCAGAAGTCCGTTCGGGGTAACGACCCGTTTTCGACAGTTACGATTGATTTCAGACCGTCACGAGCGCACGGCACGTTTCTGTTCCAATTCGGCCCCACCATCCCCCGATGAACTCAGTCACTCACATTCAGTTCATCAACCCGATAGGAAGTCTTGTTGAAGTTCACGTTCATCGTGCATTCCCAGAAATAGCTGCACCTAAGGGTTTGTAACGACTCGGTAGCCAAAGCGGTCCGCTCGTGGATTACTACATTTCGCATTTGCCCTTGTCGAATCGGACGGGAGGTCAGGCGCGGTCCGTAGTCGGGTTGACCTACCACTTCCAGAACCTCCGACCGAGACTTACCGATGAGGGGGTTCCGATCAATCATGTCTTGCACCATCGCGCCGCGCGACGATCTATTTCCAGATTTCCATCCCTTAGCGTCGAATTGTGAGGCTGAGAACGGAGGTCACAAGAGCGCTGTTACGAGAATCAGTGGTGCTCCCACTAATATCGCAGTCAGTATTCTCCATGTCATGTCACCATCCTTCATTTCATAGCGCGTCCCACGCTCCGCAATACGAGGTCCAGACGAACAGCAACGAGCACTCCAAGAGGGCTAAGAGAAAAATGGTGAACATGGCCGCATTTTATCGAAGGAGCAGGCTGGTTGGCGTAATACGTTAACGGCGAGTACGGCTTCGGTGCGCTACCATTGGCTGCGAACGGTACCAGGAAAACAGAATGGACACTGAACCGAAGCGCATCATTGACCTCAGTGAATACGACAACGTCGGAATCGTTCTCAAACTTGGGTCGGGCGTTTTCTACTCTAACCAAGTCGCTGGATAGGCCTGTCAGCATCCTGAAATCGAGGGTGCGTTCTATTCATTGCCGGTGAAGCCCGGCAATGCAGAACTATTGGCCCTTAGGCAGCGTTTTAGGGGCCCGTGGAACCATATCGAAGAAGCTGACGCTGAATTTATCGACCGAGTCTTGCGTAGCAACGGGCGTAGCAATTTATCAGTTGATAGGTCCAAACTGGATCAATCTCACGAGGCATGGGTCCATCTGCGAGTTGGGAAAGGGGTTGCGGGTTTGTCGGGGTTCAGTGATTGTGCGGCAGTTTTGACTTGGCCGAACAGCGACTAAACGCGGCCGACTCAGTTGTTGCCAAATCTTAGGACCGTCCAAATCCCCATTCACCAAATAACGGGCAAGGACTCTTCGTCCATGAAATGAGTTTCTGAGCTCCAAACCCTTCCTACGGCTGCAAGCTCTCCACCGGCAACAACACCGCCGAACACCCCGTCCCATCGCACGTCACCTTGGCCCGGCGAATAATCTTCACCGACGACACATCCGGAAATCTCACCGGGAAGGTCTGACTCCGCAGTTTGTCCCCCACTCCCTGCAGAGCCGCATCGCCGTCCAGATACTCCGCGCGGCTAGGTTGATTCGAGGCCTCGAACACCAGCGCAAAGCGCGCCGATCCCTTGACCGACGGCATCCCTGAAAGTTTCACAGTGCGCTCCTGCAGCAACTCGGCCGCGGCCCCGGCGATTTCCTTGACCGCGTCGTCCGGGCTGGCCGCCAGCCGCGTCAACTGCTCGCGCGACGCCTGCGCCTCCGGTCCTCCCGCAGCAACGGCCATCGCGAACATGTGCCGCGCCTTGTCGCGCTGATTCTCTTTCTCGAGCACCCGCGCCAGGCGATTCCCGATCGTGCCCGACTGCGTCAGCATCCAGGCCGAATTCATGTACTGCATCGCTTCCAGCAGGTCGCCCTGCAGGAACTTCGCCCAGCCGATGCGAGCCCAGCCCAGCGCGACCAGGTTCATTGCCGAGTATGCCGACGGACCCAGCCGGTCATACTCCCCCGAATCAAAATGATCTCCAATATCGTCGAGCGTCTCCCGGGCGTCGTGCAGCGCTTCATTCGGGTCCATGTTGTCTTTCAACGCGGACGCGAAAATGTCGCTTCCGCTATCCGCCGCCCCCGACCCCGTCACCGCCTTCATCAGCGCTTCCGACTTCTCCTTGTTCCCGGAGCGGGCATACACCTGAGCCAGCGCGAGCTTGATCTGGGCATCGTCCGGCGGAATCGAAGCCGCGGTTTCCAGCTCCGCCCGCGCCTCATCGTCGCGCTTCATCTGCGCCAGCAGCAATCCCAGGTTCTTGTGCGGAAGCTGGTCCGACGGCGTGATCTCCACCTGCTTGCGGTAGGCAGCCACGGCGTCCTCCAGCTTGCCTTGTTGTTGCAGCTCCGCCGCCAGATCGCCGTTGGCGTGCGCGTGGTAAGGGTCGATCTCGATCTGCTTTCGAAAAGCCGCGATGGCGTCGTCAAGCTGGTTCAGTCCCGCGTAAGCCCGCCCCAGGTCATCCCACAGATCCTTTTGCTTGGGATCCTGGTCCGCCGAGCGTTTTAGCAAGTCCACCGCCGCCTTGAAATCCTGCCGCTGCAGCGCCGCGCCTCCAGCTGTACGCATCTCGCGCGGCGTGCTCGCCGCCCGCGCCTCCGACGCCACCGCCGACGCCGACGCCGGTGTGATGCTGCACCATAGCCCCTGTTCCGCCGCCGCGCTCGTCACCGTGCGGAACGATTCGAAGTCAGCCCGCCGCGTCGCCGGCAGTTCGTTTACCTTCACCAGCATCCGCCGCTCGGCGGTGAGCGTGCCCTTGCCCAGTACATACGACGACGAATATTCCCCGAAGTCCCGCGTCATGCGCACGTCGCTGGGAACATGAATCGTGTAGTTCGCGGGCACCTGGATGTGCGCGCGATACGCCCGTTCCTCTACCGGTCCAACGTCGATCGGCTCGGATCGGTTCTTTTTCCCCGGCGCGACCATGCGGGCGCGGCCCAGCGGCGGCAGCACTGCAAAGCTAGCCCCCGAACTCGGCACAGTGAAGTAGCCGTCTTTGTGAAAGTGATAGGTCACGTGGAATGGCTTGCCGGTGTCCTCCAGCGAATCGATGTGCACATCCGTCACGTCCCCCGCCAGCCCCCACACCGCCGACAAGTAACGCAGCACCGGCAGCCACTGCGCCCCAGGCACGCGCCGGAAGGCCATGCGGACCGGCAGGTCGCTGTCGCCCTGGGCGGTGATTTCGATCTTGGCATCCATGGCGCCCGGCTCCGTGTATTTGCCATCGATATTCATCGCCAGCAGGTTCTTGATGGGCGCGTCCGCCACGGTGCGGCGCAAGCCCGCCTTGTTGTCGCTTGAAGCCAGCAGGGCCTGCTTGTTGCGCAGCTGGTACATGATCAACCCGTACGGCGCCACCTCGGCGGTTGAGTCAAGCCAGGTGAAATCGGAACTCTTGTCGAACTGCACCGCAGTGATCACGTGGTCAAACTGTGCCGGAGACGGCACGTCCGGATCCAGCTTGCGGCTGCTCCCGATCAGCACCGGGTAGCTCTGAATCCCCTCGGCGCGCAGCAGCGATTGCAGCAGCGTGTGCTTATCCTTGCAGTCGCCGTAGCCGTTCTCCAGTACCTCCGACGCCGCATGCGGCTGCAACCGCCCCACTCCGAACGACAAACTCACATATCGGATGTTGCGCGCCACGTAGTCATAGAGCCGGCGTGTTTTCTCCGCCGGCGTGATTGCTCCCTTAGTCAACTCCGCGGCCTTCCGGCGCACCCCGTCACCGCTGGTTACCCGCTCGCCCTGCAACCCCGCGTACCAGTGCGCGATCGCTTCCCAGTCGGCGAAGGTCGACAACTGAACGTCCGGCCCGGGATATTCGTCTCCCTCTTCCTCGCGCTCGGCTTTCCGGTCCGGCGTGAAATCCTTGATGATCCACGTGGAGACGCGCCGGTCGCCCTCTTCGCGCACCTCATACTTGTGATCGGGACTCTTCAGCTTCACCACTCGCGTCTTCGGGATATCGATTTCCAGGCTCTCGTCGATCACCGCCGCGTGCGTAGGGAAGACGTGCTCGTACCAGAACTCATTCGATGCCAGCGGCTTCACCTTCGTCACCGTGTGATACTCGAGCACGTCGCCCGCCTGCAGGCTCACCACCGACACGTGCCGCTGCCGATAATCGCTGTACATCGGCGCCTCCTTCAAAATGTCGGGAGCGAAGTCCTGCGCGCTGCCCGGCGACGTCTCAACCGTTTTCCCGTCGGGCTTCCGCACGCGCACGTAGTCGATCTGCAACTCCTCGGTGGCGGACGAGTAGCCAAAGATCAACTGCCCCATCTCCTCCACACCCGCCTGGCTCTGCACCCGGATGACGGCGGTCGTATCGCGAATTCCCGTGCCGTCGTTTTCAAAACGCACCAGATTGCGAATCTTTTCGTAGACGAGCGCCTCCTGCGAGGTATCCGGCTTGGCGGCAGGAGAGGAAGTCTGAGCTGCGATCGAAAAAGCAAAGCCCAGGGCAAGCAACAGCGTCACGCAACGGCGAAGCATGCATGGGTTGTAATACGAAGAAGGGCGAAAATCAAATGAAGGACACAGCTACCACCGGGACGTGTGATCGCTCCCATCCGCCAGAACCGCGCCTCTCAGCGCGCCATATCCGCTATATTAAATATGCAATGAAATCCGGCCCCTGCGTCACCATTCATCCGGCGAAGCAAGTGGAAGGCAGCCTCCGCCTCCCCGGCGACAAATCCATCTCTCATCGCTATGCGATGCTCGCCGGCATCGCGGAAGGGAAGTCGCGCCTCGAGAACTACTCCACCGGCGCCGATTGCGCCAGCACCCTGAGTTGCCTGCGCTCGCTCGGCGTCCATTGGGAACGCACCGACGCGGCCTCGAACGTGATCGAAATCGAAGGCCGCGGACCCTCACTCACGCCGCCCACCACTCCCCTCGACTGCGGCAACTCCGGTTCCACCATGCGTATGCTGAGCGGCATCCTCGCTGGACAAGACTTCACCAGCGAGATGTTCGGCGACGAGTCGCTCACCCGCCGCCCCATGGCGCGGATCATGAAACCGCTCTCGGCCATGGGCGCGAAAATCACCGCCGCCGCCCACGACCGCCCGCCCCTGCGCATCACTGGCGGTCACCTCAACTCGATCCAGTACAAGATGCCCGTTGCCAGTGCGCAGGTGAAATCCTGCGTGCTGTTTGCCGGCCTTTTTGCGAAAGGAGAAACCTGCGTGGAAGAGCCGCTCCGTACCCGCGATCACGGGGAAGTGGCCCTGCGCGCTTTCGGCGCGGAACTCAGCCGCAACGGAAACTCCACGCGCATCGCCGGTGGGCAAAGACTGCAGGCCATCGAAGCCCGTGTTCCCGGCGACCTTTCCAGCGCGGCCTTTTTTTTCTGCGCCGCCGCGTTGTTTCCGAGATCCCAATTGGTGATTGACACGCTCCTGATGAATCCCACCCGGGCCCGCCTGCTCGACATTCTCATCGGCCTCGGCGTTCGCATCTCGATCACGCAGCTCGAAGAGCAGCACGGCGAGCTGGTGGGCACCGTCCGCGTCGAAGGCCAGCACTTGAAAGCCGCCGAAATCGCCGGCGCCGACTCCGCCGCCCTCATCGACGAACTTCCCGTGCTCGCCGCCATCGCGCCCTTCACCGAACGGGGCATCCGCATCCGTGACGCCAAGGAACTTCGCGTCAAGGAGTGCGACCGCATTAAAGCCATTACCACCAACCTGCGTGCCATGGGAGGCCAGGTCGAAGAGCACGAAGACGGTGTCACCGTTCCTGGCGGCCAGAAACTGCACGGCGCCGAACTCGACTCCTTCGGCGATCACCGCATCGCCATGGCCTTCGCCATTGCCGCCCTGCGTGCCGAGGGCGACACCCAGATCCATGGTGCCGACGCTGCCGTCATCTCCTTCCCGTCCTTTTTCGGGACCCTGGAAAGCCTCGTCCAGCGCTAGTTTCAGTGCTCTCTTCCAGTAGTTACCCGCCGCGGTTACTGGCGTTATCTTCCGAAGCAACAGCTTCTGTCCAACAATGGAACTCGTTCCGATTGCGTCGCCCATAAAACCAGGGACGAGGAAAGCTTCATGAAATCCAGACTGGCATTCGCGGTTCTGTTGCTCGCGTCTCTGGCTCAAGCCCAGGATCCGAAAAAGTACCGCACCGGCCAACTGCTCCAGATGGAATCGTTGCAGTGCACCGTGTTTGAGAATCCGAGTTCCGCCGCAAACGCGGCCGACGTCACCATTTGCCAGGAATACGTCGTGCAGGGCGATGACGTTTTGTTCCACCTCCGCCCCAAAGACACGAAACACGCGGTGCTGCTCCCGGTCGGCAAAGAAGTTGGCTACCGCATCGACGAAGACCGGTTCTTTCTCCGCACTAGCACCGACGGCAAGAAAGAACACGAATACCTTGTGGTCTCGATGGAGCGGCGCGGACGGTCTGACAGCACTGTACGGACTGCCATGAAAGTGAACCATCACCAGTAGGGTGAAGTAAGTAGTTCCGAATCGCGGCGCGGACGGCCAGGTCCGCGCCGTTCTCTTTGTGTGCCGAGCAGGCTCGAAAATCATCGTGCTGGTGGATTGCTCGACTGCGAATTCTCCAGTTCGACCCGGTAGCCGAGGGTTCGGAGCTGGCGGATCATTCTCGCAGTGCGTGCTTGCCTCGACTTTTTAGTGACCGCTGGGCCACGTTCTTCGTAACGGACTCCCTGACGCAGGATCAACCAGATCAGTGGGCCGACTCGGCGGAGGCGGGGCGACACGTCCCCCTATGCCGATTGCATCTCCCCCGCCGCGCGCGCCGGCACCCAATCAGAACGGGTCCAACCCTCCCTTCTGACACGGCATCTCAACTCCCACGACCACCGTCCCGCTTTCTGCCTGCTGTTGAAACTTACGGGGAAACGTGTGGCTGCAGAACGTCAAACCAACAGCAGGAGACTCATCACGAATGAAACGCAGTGGAATTACAGCCGTACTGGTGATCTGGTTTCTCGCTCCTTCGCTCATGGCGCAGAGCCGTCCGGTTTCCGGCGGCGACGATCACATCGAAGTGGGTGCGTTCGTCGATTACTTCAACCTCAGCCATCCCAGTCCTCACATTAATTTCGTCGGCCTCGGCGGACGCGCCGCCTTCAACGTCCGCAACAACGTCCAGATCGAAGCCGAGATGGCCTACGACTTCAAGCGCAACTTCACCACCACGTTCACCAACGGGGTCAGCACGCAGCTCGTCAAAACCGACCTGCGCACGCTGCACGCCTTGTTTGGTCCAAAATTCGAAACCAGTGGCGGGCGCGCCCGGCTGTTCGGAACTTTTAAGGCCGGGCTGGTGAACTTCAGCGTCTCGAACCAGAATGCCAGTGCCGGATTCCAAAGCGCGCTCAGCGACGTGACCACCGGCAACACGGCCGCTGCGATCTACCCCGGCCTGGGGGTTGAGGGCTTCGTTGGACCCATCGGATTGCGTTTGGAGGCCGGGGACGAGATTTACTTCAAGAACGGCACGCACAACAACGTCCGGGTAACCTTTGGCCCAAGCATCCGTTTCTAGTCCAGGACCCGAAATCGAGGCTTGACCGCACGCGGCGGCCACATCCCCGGCTGCCGCTTTTGCTGAGTTGCCCCCCGCATCCATTCTCTGACTCGCTGCGCTCCGTGTGATAAAGTACCAATCCAACCTGCTGCCCACGCCTGCACCCGGTCAGCGATCCGCCACTCGTTCCGAGCCTGATCCAGGAGGGAGCCCATGACCACCGTCTACGATCTGGTGAAAGACCGGCGCGTGTATTCCATCGATGCCGACAAGACCGTGCTCGAGGCCGCCCGTTTCATGATGGAACACGGCATCGGCGCACTGCCGGTGTTGCGCAACGGCGAGCTGGTGGGAATTTTCTCGGAGCGTGACGTGATGAACCGCGTGGTCGCCGCCGGACGCATGCCCGGCACCACCAAGGTCTCCGAGGTGATGACTGCCAACCCGCGCGGCGTCGACGTGGAGGAATCCGTCGAGGAGTGTTTGTTCCTGATGAAGGAGTTCGGCTTTCGCCACCTTCCCATCGTCAGCGGCAAGCAACTCAAAGGCCTGGTTTCCCTCCGTGACCTCCTGCTGAAAACCAGCGCCAAGCGGCAATCAGTGGCTTAGCGAAAGCCCTCGATCTTGTAGCGCCGGCATCTTGCCGGCTGTCGCGAGGGCGTCCCGTCCTCGCACTAATTCCGCTTCCGCAAAATCAAATCCCCCTGCTGCGCCGGCAGCGCAAACGGAAACTCCAACACACGCTCCCTCAGCGGCATACGCAGCACAAATTCTTCCGGCTTCTTCCACTCCCCGATCCACTTGTTGTTAGTGCTGAACAGCACCCAGCCGCTGGCCTCCGGGTCGCCGGCATCAAGCTGCACTCCCCGCAAAGTGTGCTTGGTCAGAAAGTCCAGAAACCCGATGATGTCCTTCTGATAGGCCTCCACGTACTGCTCACGTTCCTTTTTCCGCTCGGGATGCTTCTCGATCTCGCGTTCCGTCTCGTGCTCGAGCTCGTCGGCATCGTTCTGCGCCTTCTGCGCAAACCCGTCCGGATCGAGCGAGCTCTGCGTGACCTTGAAGTGCTTGACGAACTCCAGCGTCGCCAGCCCTGGACTGACCGCCAGCGTGCCCTTTCCCCGGTACCGCACCGTGAGTTGCACGCTGAAAAACGGCTCCACCCGCCGGTGCACCTTCTCCAGTTCCTGCGAATCGACCGCCAGGATCACCCCATACTCTGCGGTCCACAGGGCATAGCGGTACTTGCCGTCGTCGTCGCGCGAAAACGTGCAGCCCGGTTGCCCCTCCGTCCAGCGCAAGGTGGCCGGCGGCGTCTTCCTTTTCAGGACTGCCATTGCCTCACGTGACACAGCCCTTGATGGCACGAACAAGATGACACCGGCAAGGACGGAGGAGATAAGCGGCCGATGCATGGACAGGATCAATCGCACCAAACCAGAGGAGCCAGGCATCCAGGCGGGATCAATCGCGCTTTTGATACTTGGCCGGAGAAGGACTCCCAAGAAAAAAGGACCGGCAACTTGCGACAGCCGGTCCGAAGAGAACGCTGTCGAGTGCGCGTTACTGCACCGTGAAGGCGGCCGCGCTACTCGATGCGGTTGCGCCGTTCACGTTACCAGTCACCGTCACGGTATAGGCGCCAGCGGTTGTGCCACCTCCTCCGCCGCCACCCCCTCCGCCACCGTTGCCGCTGCCACAGGCCAGCATCACGAGGAGGCCAACGAACGCGAGCGATCCAAATAGGATCGTCGCGAGTCGTCTCCTGCTGGCCGCACCCGTAAGGAAACACGCCCCCATCAAAAGAGCTCCGGAGAATGGAAGCCAGAGGGCCGATGGCGCCGGATTTACCGCTCCGGTGGCCACCGTCTTTACGGTAACAGTGGCGGACTGTGTTCCGTTTGCGGTCAGTGCCGCGGGCTGGGTCACCGAACAAGCTGGAGGTTTTGACATCGCCGGAGCCACACCGCAGGTCAGAGTGACTAAGCCGGTAAAACCATTGGTCGAAGTGACGGTCAAGTTTCCAGTGCCAGATGAGCCCCGCGTGATTGTGCTTGGACTCACCGTGTCCACGGCCACCGTGAAGTTGGCGGTGGGGGCCTGAACCAGGTACTTTGCTACGAAAGCGTCCGAGAGGCCGCCCTGGTAACTGTTCTGGAGCGCGCCGTTCTGGACGGGGAAAGTTCCGGCCGTGTCGCCAGTGACGTAGATGTTGCCCTGACTGTCGACCGCGATACCCGCGTTTTGAATATGATCTTCGTCCCCACCGCCACCGAGGAAGGTTGAGAATCCCATGTTTCCTGCATTGCTAAACACGGTTACAAAAGCATCTGAGGCCCCGGACAGATTGCTTTGTGCAGCGCCGGAAGTCGGAAAGTCGGCTGATTTTGTTTGGCCGCTGATGTAGACGTTGTTCGAATCTATCGCCAAGGCTAGGCCGAGGTCATCGCCGGTGCCCCCAAACGTCTTCGAGAAGAGGGTACCGGTTGCATCCGGCTTTAGTTTTGTGATGAATACATCAGCCGCTCCAAGGGCGCCAGCAGCGTGTGTAGTGAAGCCGCTCGATTTCGTGCCCCCGGTCACATAGACGTTCCCGCTTCCGTCCACAGCAAGCGCGAACCCAGAATCAGCTTCGCTCCCCCCTAGGAATGTCGACCATACGCGAATCTTGCCATCGCCGCTTATCTTGGTGACGAAGACATCCGGCTGAGGGGTGCCGGCGTGCGAGCTGGCGTCGCATGCGCCGTCCACTCCACACGAGGCTTGAAGAACACCCGTGGTGGTTACAAAATCGGCAGACGATGTAAAGCCGGTGACGAAGGCATTGGGGGGGCTCGCCCCATCGATCGCGATACCGAGAACCTGATCGGTGTTGCTGCCGCCCAAATAGGTCGAGTAAAGGAATTGGGTCCCATCCGCACTCAACTTAGTGATGAACGCGTCGACCTGGCCGTTGAAAAGCGGCTGAACTACCCCAAGCGGATTGACGGGGAAGTCTGTTGACCTCGTGCCGCCACCTACGAACGCTTCCCCGGCCCCGTCCACCGCAATCGAGTACCCGATGTCGTCGTCGGTGCCTCCAATGTATGTCGAATAGACAATTGCCGTTCCCGTCGAGTTTAGGCGCACCGCGAACGCATCCAAGGTGCCACCACCGAAAGTCCCCTGGGCGCCAGTCGCTCCGGGAAAATCACTCGACTGTGTCGCCCCCGTGATGAATACATCAGGCGTAGCACTTCCCGGCAACAAAGCGATCGCGGTGCCGTTGTCATCCAGCGATCCCCCAAAGTATGTCGAAAATATTTTCGAGCTCAAGGTTGGATTCAACTTCGTAACGAATGCATCGAAGCCTCCTCCATTGGCGCCCTGTACAACGCCAGCTGTCTTCGGGAAAGCGGTCGACTTCGTTTGACCTGTGATATACGCGTTGCCGGCACTATCTAGCGCGATGCCCTCACCCTCATCTTCCGCGGTGCCGCCGAGGTATGTCGCATACGCGAGGACAGGGTCGATGACCAATTGCTGACTTGCGTCATAACGACCGACGGCGAACCCAACGTGATTGCGATCAACCACAAATTTTGCGTTGATCGGCACACGAGAACCGCTAGCTATTTGATAAGCAACGGGCTTTTGCAGTCGGAGGTCTCCGGCCGCGGAGGACAGAAGAAGGTCACCGTCTGCATCAATCTTCACGTTGCCAGCGCCGTCGAATGAAAGAGCGATCGCTTTTACGGATGATCCCGGATCCACGACAAAGTCGAACTCGACCTGTCTCTGAGCACCATGAAACGTCAGGTCGATTCCGGGATAAATGTCTTGATAGACCACTCGTGGAAATTGCGGTACGTTTGTTCTCCACCGACTGGAGTCGTTGCCAACTAGATAGTTGCTGATGCCCGCGAGCTCTCCGTCTCCCCTTATTTGGGCGCGGCTACTTGCTCCAACCAGGTTCATCCTCAGAACGGCGGTCGACTGCTCGCGAGCGTTCTTGGCAGGTTCACCGGCCTTCGCAGCTCTGTCCGCTCCTATCGGCAAGGTGAACACGGCTTCGTTTGCGGTCAGGAACAGGTCGTAACGAGGACTGCGGGAGAGGAACTTCACTTCCGGATCGGTCTGGCCCTGGTTCGGCTCGAACGATAGCGGCAGGTTGCCATAGCTGGCCGCTACCTGCGCCCGCTCGCGTGCGGTCGCGTGCTTCCCCGTGGGTGCGATGGTAGGAGCAGTTCCACGAGAGTGCCACTGTCTCATCCCCGCGAGAAACAATCCTGTGCCCACCAGCCCGGCCACGACCACCGCCGTCCAGCCCGCCTTGCTGCCAAAACGAGATCCGTCTTTAAACAACATGTCCCTCCTCCAATACACCGGTCAACGCACCAGATGGATTTCAGAAATCAGAAATAGAAACGGAGATTCAGCCCCTAGGTCGAGGCAGAAATCCCCTTGGCCCGCCGAGTCAAGCCTTGTAATTGAAAAAGCTGAGCTGAATCGGAGTATTCGCTTTGCCAGTGGGGTTGTCAACGAATGATCGATTGCACTTTAGATACCACAGGCCGTGTCCGAAAGTTCCTCATTCCAAGTCCGAGTCGATCCGCCGCCGCGAAAGAAGCCAGACTGCCGCCGGAAAGTCGGCAACCATGCACTCAAAACCAGGTGCAAGTAAACACAACCGAAGATTCCGAGACCACCGGAGCCCTCGCACAAGCAGTTGTTGTCGCTACAGCAAACAATACCGGCGAACAGATTTCGGTCTGGTTGGAGTGCCGGCTCAGAATGTCGAGCTCGGTTCGCCACCGCCGTCTCACCGGCTCGTAAAGAGATTCTCACCCTGCGACGCAAATCGTCGCGCGAGGCCAAACAATGCTCCGACACAAGCCCGCCCGCGGCAGACTAAGTGCTTTCGACTGTGTTAGATTGATTAGATCGAAGCAAGCGGGCGCGTAGCTCAGTTGGTAGAGCAATGCCCTTTTAAGAGCCCGTTCCTGCTGCGGACCGACTTACTCCTCCTAGGATCCAATCATTTAGCACGGACAGGCTCCCTACATTTGGGCTCAAGTGCTCTCATTCGGCAGTTATTGTGCGCCGATTTGTGCGCTGGCAAGTCTAAAGAGTAGAGAGTCTCGCTCTTCCCCCTCCTTCATCCGTAACAAGCGTTACAACATGCATGTTTATTGACGATTTCTCGTTTTTTCGATCCGTAACGATCCGTAACAGAACCGTTACAACGTAACAAGCCCCCCCAGCCCCTCTTGTGTGCTTCCCGGTAAAGGTGAGCTTTCGCGTAAAGCGCCACCTCGCACTTACGCCTTTGGATTTGTGCTGCTGGGAGCTGAACGATGCTTCGCGGAACCGTTGTTCACCGCAAGTCGATGATGTGATTAGTCGTAAAGAGCTGAGCGCACACTTGGCGCACGTTAGGATGTGAGAGCTGTCCTGTCCTGAGAATTTGCCGATACGGGAAACAGCGGAAAATCCGCCCGTAGCTGTTACGTGTCCCGTAAAGCAGGAGCCCCCGACCAGTCCGGAAAAAACCCCTTTAGGGGTTTATTCCCTCCCGGATTCTGCCGTCTAATAATTGCGTCCAATGTTGGACGATTACTGGACGGGGGGCCCGGTTCACTCGGCATGCTCAGTCCGGAGTCGATCCAGCTTGTTCTGCTGGGCCGTATGCCAAGCTTTGAGAATAATGGTTTGGCGCTCCAAGTCGCGAATATCCTGATCGGTGCGAATCATTTCTGCAATGAGATTCTGTATCTCTAGGTCTCGTTTCGCTTCGAAGTCTTCCATTGCTTTCTCCTAGACGGGGGGCTATTTTAACGCTGACCGTCTGCCATGACGGGAGACGTTAGCACAGGAAGAACAAAGCGGCCACGATGTTCTATGACCGCTGGGGAGCGCTGGGGAGAGGGCCTGGGCAGAGAATTTAGCGTCCCTTGATGGCGTGTCGGCCAACCCGGAGAATCAGCCAGAAAATTCCCAAGTACACAGCGCCCATGATCGCGGCCAATATGAGCAGCGACCACAGGGATACGGGATAGATGGATGGCCTGACTTCCGGGAACAACCACAGGATCACCGCCAACAGGGCCACGGCAGAGCAAGCCAGATATTTTCTCAGCGTCATATCTGGCCTCCATCCATCACTTCGATCACGGCGCCACAGTCCTTGCAGACCATGTGGGAGTGACTGCAATTGCTCAGTTCGTGCGAGTACCGTGCGCCCTCACCTGCTGACCCGATTTTGGTGGCGATGCCACAGGCGACCAATCGGTCTAGCGTCTGATAGACGGTGTGGTAAGACAGGCCGATGTCTTCCCTCTTCACCAGGGACGCCATTTCCATCACGGTGACCGGCTTTGTGGTGAGGAGGAATGTCCGCAGCACCATGCCTTTTTTCTTGCTGCCGCCGTGCATGCCGACGGCGCGAAGGTACTGCCGGAATCTCTCTTCGGTTTTCTCGATCTGCTGTTCTGTCATTTTCTCTCAGCCTTTCCTCGCTCATACGCAAGTAATAGTTCCAGCGCTTTATCGGCCGAGAAGCCCATGGACTCAGCCATCTGAGCAACACGGAAAAGCGCTTGTTCTGGTTTGACTAAGGATTTGCTCGGTTCGCGGCTTACGGAGCTGATGCTGTCTACTCCGGCTCGAAGCGCTGGCAGTCGGACGTGGGCGTAGACCTTCCTCAGCATGGCGGGGGAAACGTGTCCTGCAATCTTCAACACAACCTGCTCGGGATTCTTCTCCGCCAGTTTGGTCAGCGCGTGGTGACGCAGGTCATACGGGCGGACCTTGAGTCCAGCAGCAAGGCAAATCTCGTTCCATGCGGTCTTGGGCCATAACCCGGGACGCGTTGGGTCATATCTGCCCTTGTGTACCCGGCTAGGAACTAGGTAATGGTCAGGTTTAGTAGCCCCAACCTCACTCGCGAGTTGCAGCAGTGCTTTCACAGCTGCCAGCGCATCGGCATTCAGCGGGACCTCGCGCACTCTGAACTTGTTCTTGGCGTTTTCGTGGATGTAAATCCGCGCGGTCTCGGGGTTGTCCGTAAACACGTCTCGCAAGTGCAGACCCAGCAACTCCGCAGGTCCGGCTGCCGTATTCATGGAAAGGATAGTCAGGTAGTACGCCCTGGCCCATCCCGGCCTAGAGGTTCCAGCCCTGAGCAGGGCGCGTTCCTCTTCAGGACTCAGGGCTCTTCCGGGAGACTCAACAGTGTTCTTCAGTTGCTCATAGAAGGGCTTGACCTTGTCCCACAGACGGGCTCGCTTCAGAATCTGCTGCAGCACAGAGCATTCATGGTTAATGGAGGACGGTCCAACTGTCTTGTTGCGCTCCAGCTGGTAGGCACGGATCAGGTCGGGATTGGCCAGCTTCTCAAGCGGCATATCATCCCCAAAGAAGCCTGCCAACGTCTCGATGTAGAACTGATAATCCTTGGTCGTCCGTGAGCCGATGAAGGGCTGCCGCGTCTCTAGCCATATCTGCGCAGCTTGGCGAAACGGCATCTTCCCAAGCTTCCGGGCATCATTCAGTTCGTCCAGTCGAACCGCGGACAGCTGCCGGATGACTCGGTTTGTGATTGGCGATGCGCTCATTGCTCGTCCTCCTTGGCTTGTACCAAGGCCTTGCGAAGAGCACGGAACGCAGACGGGATCCGTAGGTCATCGTCGAGACGTTTTGCCATCTCCCGCAGAGTCCTGCGCACCGTCAGGCGATCCTCTAGCGATAATTCGTGGTATTGCTCGCGCAAGTGCTTTAGCGCTTCTTGCGCCCACTCCCGCTCGTCTGGTGAGGGAAATACGCGGGCGCTCATGACTGCCTCGCTTTCCGGGCTATGGCGCGGAGCGCAACCATTTCCAGACTGCTCAGATGTGCGGACAGCTGGCGCGTGAGGTGTTCTTGATATTCCTGAAAATCGCTCAGGGCGCCCTGGCACTCGCGGACGGTTTTAAGGACTTCCGCGGCGATGTCGGCGGAATTCAGGGGTTGAGGTTTTTGGGGAAGTTTCGGAACAAGATAAATAGAATGGGTGTTAGCCACGTTTGCCTCCTAATCAGGCGGACTGGTTAGGGCTGGGCGAGTGTTAGTAGCACTTGCTCAGCCCCGTTCTATTGTGCGAGAATGATCCTATGCGAAGCGGTTCGCATATGTCAAGAAGCAACTTGCGAACCGCTTCGCACTAGGGTAACTTGAGCCTATGGCGAAGAAGGACCCCGCGGCGGTAAGGCTTGGCCGAAAAGGCGGAAAGGCCAGGGTACAGAGCCAAACCCCCGAACAACGCAAAGAGAGCGCCCGGAAGGCCGCCCTGGCTAGGTGGGCGAAAGAGAAGGGCTAGTACTATGCCTTTGCCTGGTACACATTCCGCCTTTTGTTCGCCACCACGAAACTTTCGTAATTTGTTCGCTATAACGGTAGTTAAGGAGTTGATTTTAAATGGGATATAGGCATTGCGGCTTTCCCCTTGAACGGATAAGCTAATAAGCGAAATTGCTCCCCGTCCGACATGCCGAAAGGCCTCGGGCGGGGTTATTTATTTGATGGCCACCACCACCAAGCCCTTCGTGGAACCCGCGATCAAGCGCGCGGTTACCTTCTTCGACGGTCAAAACGTCTACAGGGCTGCAAAAGAGGCCTTCGGCTATCACTACCCCAATTATGATGTTCAAAAACTCTCTGATGTAGTTTGCAAGGCACATGGGTGGAATCTAGTCCATGCGAGGTTCTATACAGGGGTCCCCGATGCCTCCGATCATGCGATGTGGAATCGCTTCTGGGTGGGCAAAATGGCGGTCATGGGAAAAGCTGGTATAGAGGTTTTTAGTAGACCGCTGAGATACAGAAACGATAGCGTGAAATTGCCTGACGGTTCCACACACACGTTCCTTCGCGGCAGCGAAAAAGGCATTGATGTCCGCATCGCGCTAGATGTCATTCGATTGGCAGTGAGCAATCAATATGATGTCGCGGTAGTTTTTTCTCAAGATCAAGATCTGTCGGAAGTCGCCGATGAGATTAGGGTCATTTCAAAATTACGTGGAAGATGGATTCGGATCGCCTGCGCTTATCCAAGTAGCCCTACGAGCAAGAACACGCGTGGAATAAATCATACCGAATGGATCAAAATTGACCGCGCCACCTATGACGCGTGCCTGGACCCCACCGATTACCGCTAGTGGACGACTCGTTGCAGAGTATAATTCGCGGCGCTATGGCAGACGAAAAGACCATCATTTCCCGCTTGTTAGACACGCTTGAAATGTTTTCCATTGAGAATGTCATGCTCAATACAATGCTCATAACCTATGCCGAACGTTTCCAGCTTGGCAATTGGCAGCAGGATCTGGAAAAGGCAATCGAACAATTCTTAAAAGGCACTCTGCCCAAAGGGCCTGTTCATTGAGCTCGCCAAACGGCTGAACCTTCCCGAGACGTGGGTCCGCGACCAGGTGAGGAGTCGGGCGTCCGATCCGATCCCGTGTTTGCGTTTTGGTCGATACGTCCGCTTCCGATGGCTACACCCCGACTTGGCGAAATGGATTGAGCGCCATTCGAAATAGGTGGCATAATTCGGCGCCATTGACTCTTCAGAAAGCGAGGTAATTCGATTGCGACGAACAAGGCAGCAGTCAGGTTACATCTACAAACGCGGTGGCTGGTGGGTGCTTCGCTATCGGGAAAGCATTCTCGAGGGCCGGGCAACTGGTACGCCGTCAACTCGCCAAGCAAATCGAGCCGATCCGTCCCGAACACGTACGGCTGAAAAGGCCTCCACTTGAAATCGAAGACCGGGCAAAGGAATTACTTCAGCCGCTCAACAGCCCACACCTACACGCCGGAAGCAACGCAAACCCTGGAGCAGTTCGTTGATGCCGTTTACTTCCCGAATCTCGAAACCCAGAAACGCGCATCGACGGTGAAGGGCTATAAGGCCCGGTGGACTTCGCAACTCAAGCCGCTTTGTGGATCCCTCCGTTTAAGGGAAGTCCGCACTTCGGACGTTCAAAGGCTCCTGGCTGACATCGCCCGCCAGAATCCAACCCTCTGCCGCAGTACGCTGCACCATCTCCGCAGCCTGCTTTCGAGGATCTTCAAACACGCGATCCAGCAGGGCTACTTGAACGGCCCCAACCCGATTCGTGAAGTCGGCATTCCCTCAGCTCCGGAGGGTGACGACACGTACGCCTATTCACTGGAAGAGGTCACGCGCATGCTGACCTATCTACCCCAGCCCGCTTACACGCTCGCAGCCTTGGCGGCCTTCACGGGCTTGCGCAGGGCAGAGCTGGCCGGGTTGCTTTGGGAAAACTACGATGGGAACGAATTGCAAGTAATGCGCTCGGTGTGGGAAGGTTATGTCAATGAACCAAAGACCCGCCGATCGAAGGCGCCGGTTCCTGTCATTCCAGCTCTGGCGCGAATTCTCAATGCCTACCGTGAACAGTGCGGCAGTCCGCATTCCGGCCCAACGTTCGCCTCGACTGCCAAAACTCCGCTCAATCTGAACAACGGTCTGAACCGGGTCATCTTGCCGGCGTTGAACCGTTGCGAGGTATGCCGGGAGAGACAATCAGACCATGCTCTAGCCGGCCATGACTTCAAACGCGACAGTTTGCGCCCGGAGTGGCATGGCTGGCATGCCTTCCGCCGCGGCCTCGCTACCAACCTTCACCGCCTGGGGGTAAACGACAAGACCATCCAGGCCATACTGCGGCATTCGAACATCGCGACCACGCAGAATATCTACATCAAGAGCGTGAGCACCGATTCGGCGGCCGCAATGAAGTTGCTGGAGACAGCATTGTGCGCCAATAGTGCGCCAGCCGCGACACCATCCCAAGGGGTCGTGGTAAATTAGTAGTTGATCTTTCAATCGTTTAGGTCCGCAGCGGGCGCGTAGCTCAGTTGGTAGAGCAATGCCCTTTTAAGGCATGGGTCGCAGGTTCGAATCCTGCCGCGCTCACCAAGAATCCCCCGTATTCACACACCTTCCGAGTGATTTTCCTCTCCGGCTTCACGGCACCCGATTTCCGATTGTGCCCATTTTTGTGCCAACCGGGAATTGCTATAGGCTCGGGTTGACCATCCAACGCGGCGAAAGCCCGATCAATCGTATCCGCGTGCGGGTGCACGTAGCGCATGGACATTGCAATTGAGGAATGCCCGGCGATCCGCATTAGCGTCCATACATCGCAACCGCTCGCCCGAGCCGGGTGAGGAATGTGTGCCGAAGGCTGTACAACACGAAGGGCGTGACCTTGGAATCCACAAGAGCCTTGCGGTGTTGTTTCTTCGTGGTGTCATGCGACATGTGCCCGGTTTGCGTGGGAACGGGCCCACACCCAACCCTGTGCGGGTTTCCCTTGTGCTTCCCATCGGGCCGCAAGCGTGCCGTGCACGCGAGGAGTCATGGGAATCAATCGCCGGGCGGCAGAGGTTTTGCCCTTGAGCACGAGGATGGTGCCGCGTTTACCGGCAGTGGGCAATGAGATTTCCTGCCATTGCATTCTGTGCAACTCATCCGGGCGCAAGCCGGTATCAATGAGCACAGAGAAAACATCGCGCAAAAACGGCGAGCAGGTTGCGAGGTACGCGGCTTCCTCCTTTAGCGTGGTGACACGCTCGCGCCTCACCGGCGAGCAGCTGAATCTTGGGCGCAATCTCGATAACGCCCCAATCGGCAGCAAGGCGAAGGATGCGGCGCAGCACACGTAAATTGGAGTTGATAGCGCCCGGCGAAATCTCTTGGCTCGTGCGCCAACCGGCGAATCCTGCCGAGTGCTCGCCCCGGATTTCATCGAGGGGCATACCGGCAAGCGTTGCATACTTCAATAGAGCCCGAATGCCCGCACGGTACCAAATCCACTTTGTAGGTGAGAGGGCCTTGGCGTAAGGCTCGATGCGCCCGGCGCAAAATTCCTTGAGGGTAGGGGCGGCTTTCTTCTCGCGGATGTCACCGAGGCCCTCCGCGAGTCGAGTGCGATGAGCAGCCTCAATCTTGCGCGCAGTCTTGTCATTGCCCGTCTTGGCGGATTCGCGCACGAGTTTTCCGCGCCACATGAATCTGTACCAATACACGTCACCGCGTTTGTAGATTCCCATTACCCGGCCCGCACTGATGGCCGCGTCAACGGTATAGACCTTGCGCCGTACACGCAGGCCAACGAGGCCGAGATAATTTGCGGTGGGCACTTCGCAGTCACCGGCGTGGGGCCGTTGCGCGTGTGGGGGCCGGGAAAAGTTGGGCTCGGCATCACGCTGTGCCAAGTGAAAGTGCACTGATTTACTTGCCTTCCTTGGGTAGTCCAAAGGCTCGGCGGCGAGCCTTGGGCTCTTGCATCAACGCAATCCATCACCGTCAGGTGACGGCGGTGTGCATTGCCGTGAAAGGCCGAGGAGAATGGAAAGGGTCTATTAGGAAACACGTACTAAGACCTCAACGAAATAGCGCGATTGAAATTTGGCAAGGAGATGGAAGCTATTGCAGCGCAGACGCGGCAGAATGTTCAAGACGCAGCAAATCGCTTTGCGGCCACAGCAGGCGCGGGTATTCGTAGCGGGCAGCACGACGCGCTGCTGTGCCGACCACGCATTGAAGGGGTCGAACGAATGGCCCGCACCTTGTTTGAGATATGGGTCGACCTAATAAAACAGCGCAACGGCCACATTGCCCGAGGGGACATCGATTTCGTGTCAAAGAATATTGAACAGTTTGTGAACGCTCAAAAACGGAAACTGAACAGCGCGTTCGCCCAGCAAGGCGGTGCTGTTGTCCCCTCGATGGTAGAGCAGGCCTCGATGCGAATGTACCCCGTATGCGCCAATGCCCGGCGTGATCTGGAGATCATGGTGCGGGAACACGAGGTATTCCCTCAGAAAGTTACTGCGGAAAAAGAATCTATGAAAAAAACTCCTGACCGCTACCCGTTGGCCGCCGCGTGCTATTCGGTGTGGCGAACCAAGCTGCAATTGTAAAATCGGTTTCCGACGCGCCCGGCCAGATGGGCGAGTTTGTTCACGATCTTCTTGTCGAGAGAAACCACCAAAACATACCGGTTCTTGGCTGTGATATTCGCCCCTTTCCCGGCGTAGATGAAGATTTGCGAGGTAATCACCCTGTGATTCATATCCAAAACAGCAACATCGCTAACCTAAATCTCGGCTCACAAATTGGAACCATCGACGCAGCGTTACAGTCCATTTCGAGAGGCGACGAGTCACAGCGGGAATTTGCGCAAGCACTTGAGGAACTAACACAGGCGGTCGTTGCTCAAGAGACGTTGCCCGATACTGACAAGCAAGAAGTCGTGCGGCACTATCAACCCTTGCGGAACAGGCTGCGAAAAAACCGGAAGAGCGTTCAAAGGGAACATTGCGGGCTGTTGTGGCATGGATTCCGACCGCGATATCCGCCGCGTCAAGTCTCGTAACCCTGTGGGAAAAGGTTGGCCCAATCATCAAGGCTCATCTCGGCCTCTCCTGAGGGCTGCAATCTACTATGGGACAAGGGAACGGAACATGGCGAAAAAGCAATTCGTGAAGATGAGCGGGAAGGATTGGTCATTAACTGACAACCCGGCAGATGCGTTCCCTTTCTCTTCCAACAAGAGCGCGCAAAAAGCCAAGAGGAAATTGGAGCATCACACCAACTATTTGTTTGTCGCGGAGCGCGATGAGGCGAGGGGACTATTACGCTCGTCGCACTTTCCAAGGGATAGCCGAAGCAGCCTTTGCCTCTTGGTGCTCCCATGTGCGCGTAAATGGAGGCGTGGCCCCGCGCCGTGGTTGGGGCAATCGCGGGTTTGGAGAAACCCGAAAACCGACGCGGGGGTCACGCCCGCTCGTCTCCTTTCACAGTGACCGAACCTTACTTCTGCTCCGGACATAGACCAATCGGGTCAAGCGTGTAAACGTCACACCATTATTCACCGGAGAAGCGCCGGGCGGCGTGCGGCAGTGAGGCGGTAAGAACCTTCGGGATCACTTGCCCGTGCACCGTGTGTGCCTCCACACTCACATTGGAGCCCGCAATATGTCATGCGGGCTATCACTATCCGATTGGGTTGCAATTGCCAATCTTGTGTTGGCGGTTATGGCCCTCGTGGTTGCACGGAGCACCATCAAAGAGGCCGAGGAGAATTGGAGGCAGCAAAAGTGTTTCGATTTGTATTTCAAAGCCGGCCAAGCCTTACCCCACCTTTGTGCCATGCCAATAACGCTAATGGGCCATGGATAGCAAAGAGGTTTGGCAGGACACTGAATGATTTTATTGTTCGACAGCACAGACCCAAGAAGCGCGTTACATTGTTCACTGTATTCCACCGCTCTTGTGGTTCAATTAACATCCGCGACGATATCCGGGCAGCACTTGGGGGAGGGCTGCTCGATGGGGCGCCCACGACTCTCTAGAGGGGGGCGGAGCCGTGGGCGCTTTTACGTATACTGCACCTTGGCCAATCGTCAACTTACGCAGCGCAAAGCAGGGTCGCCTCCGAGCGGCCTTTGTTTTTGGGTATGCTGCCCGAGGAGTATGAGTGGCTATGGCGACAGACAAGGGAACAGTCAAGCACGACCTGTTAGACGCGCTCAACAGAGCGATGAGGACGGGGCTGACCGCTGAGGACATTGGCGCGGTGGTTGCGGATTTCCTGTATCGCTCCGGGCAAGGGAAAAAGCAAAAGCCCGAGCCCGCCAAGACGGCCCAAACGCTGCCTCCCGGCGCTTTGAATCGGCGCAACAGCGATTGAGGGCAACGATGGAAAGACTGTAAACGCGGTGCTTGCTTACAACGATGAAACGTTCGACCTTCCCGAGAGCATTAAGAAGATCGAATCGAGCCTGTCATCATGCCAACTTGCGTTGTGGCTGATTCTGTTTCTGCTCGTTGCGGGCCTCATCCACCATTGGTAAAAGTTGTGCCCAAATTTGTGCCTACCGGCAAACCCGATAGAGTGCGATCAGTTGCTATAGTTCCGCTCGCAACTTGCGGAAGCGTAGCAAGTTATAGCAATTCACTGTGTCCACCTATCAATTCCTGTAAGTGCCGTGTGTTCAGTGCTTGCAGTCCTTTTAAGGCATGGGTCGCAGGTTCGAATCCTGCCGCGCTCACCAAGAACTCTTTGTGGTTCATTGGATTGCCTCGCTCACGGCATTTTCTGCCAAGAGATTCTGACCCACACCCAACCCACAACTCTCAAACCGCCGCACTTGCACCCCCTGCATTTCGGGTGTGACCCGCTGAGCGTATTTCCCCAGCATGATCTCCGGCCCGCCTGACGCATGTTCCCTTGGGCGGTTTTCACATCAGTCTTGTCGATGGACACCATCCAAGTTGCCATGCTGGAGCGCAGGGAGTGAAGCCCGAACCTCTGCCCATCACCAATCTGGATTCCTGCCGCCAAAGTAGCCGAGCGCAGATGATCGGTAACGAAGATTCCGGCGCACATCGGGATTTTCCCATGCATCTTGAACGAGGGAAAAACCCAATCCTCGTCCTGCGCATAGGGCGTGATGCAGCGCCATTGACGCAGAAACCACGCCAACTGCGGGGACAGTGCCACTGGAGCTTTCGAGGCTTTGGCCTTCGGTTTGTCGATGCATGCCGCTGTCCAACGACGCTCAATCTTGATCCGGTTCTTATCCCAGATGATGTCACGCCATTTGAGACCGCGCGCTTCTGACGCACGGATCGCGGTCGAAGCACAGATCAGAACCAGCATCTGATGCATCGGATTCGGCAGCAGCGCGATGATCTGTTTCACTTGATCTAGTTCTACGATCACAGGAACGTAGTCCGAACCCACATCCTCCAACCTCCATCCAGGGGCTGGATTCGTGTCGGCTTCTTGTACTGATCCGCAGCCTTCGCTCCTGTGTCCACGAGCCATCCGCACTTGAGCAGATACCGCTGCCACTTCCAGATTGTGTTCTTGCTCATCCCGGTCTGCGCTTCGATGGTCTCCTGCGACAGGAAAGACTCCCGTCCCTCATTCTCGTTCATGTAGAAGCAGAACCAGAGATGCACCTGCACCGGATGGGAAATGACGACCAATCTATGCAGGGCGGCGACATCGTGTCGCCGCTGCCCGCTCAGAGAGCGCGGCAAACTGGATTTACGCTGACCGAGATCAAGCAACTTTTTCTTCGGGTTTCGCGCCGGGACACCGCCTTCAGTCCGTTGGGAGAAGTTGAAGAAGCAGAAGATCGTCGAACTGGACGCAACGTTGGAGCACATCCAGACTATGCGTGACCTTCCGGATGAATAGGGTAAGTGCCGCTGTAAGGCATTGCAGGAGTGCGGGAAGAAGATGTTCGAGAAGCAGTGTGCAAAGCGGCTGTCCTAGTGATCGGAAAGCTTCATATACTCATCCGCACCCACGATCCTCAACACGACCCGCACCGGAATGGGGAACCGTCGCCGAGTGGGATCGTGCACGATGATTGGTGCGTAAGGCTGATACTGCACGCGCCACGAGTCTCAAGCTTGCATCCTCCATCGGCTATTACGTTCCTGACCCGTTCGCTTTCTCGTCCGTAGGTCAGCGCAATCAGGAATCCCTCCGGCACTCGAAAAACATTCACTGGGGTCCGGTAGACCTTGCCTGACTTCCGACCTACACGCGTCAGAATGCCGAAGCCGGGCAATCGGACGGCGAATCGGCTGGTGATCCGGTTCGTAACAGCCAAGTTGAAGGCTGCTACCCACCCTTTGCGGAGGCGGATCAGGAAGACGGAGCGAGCACGAGCGCCAGAAGCAAAATCACCCACGCAGTGATCGGCATTGCCAATTGCTACACTAGGGCTCCAGATACCTGCTCAACAGTCTGCTTCCCCGGAGCCAGCGCGATGAAGGCGATCCCGATGACAACAAGCGCAACGGAGCCGATGAGTTCTCCGCGCGCGATCAGATTAGCGAAAACTTGCCCCGCCATAAGAACTGCGTGGGCGAAGCTCGACCATGCCGTGAAAGCAATCAGGCTACGATTCGCCGACGGGTCACGGGCTGCCAGCAGCAAGAAAATGCCGAGTGTGACATAAACGCTAAGCATCATCGCCAGCGCAGGCTCTTGCTTCACAAACATCGTCAAGGGACAAGCTAGACCGCAAAAGATCAAGCCCACCCCGACCAGCACAACTTTCAGCGCACGTTCTCGCTTCATCATGCCCTCCTCCCGGTCACAAACTTGTGAGCCATGCCGAGCAAGTCCCGCAGGACATCAGGTGTGACGTGGGACAGGCGAACGAGCACGGAGGTGTAGTTGAGATAGTGGTCGGTCATGTAACAACATCCGGGTCTGCGGCGAGCAGTAAGGCGCGGTTGTCGAAGTCGATGCGAACCACAAGTGAACCCGGCTCAGCCGAGCGATGAGAAGGCACACATGCCAAAAGTTTTCCCTGAACCTTGAGCGCGAGTAACCCGTAGGCTGTGCTCTGTTTCACGCCGGGCAATGCCAAGCCGATCTTTCACACGGTGTCGAAGTTGATTGTGCTCCTTGGGATGGGTGCGATTATCCGCGCAAACGATAGCCGTGCCTCCTCCCATCAGTGTGCAATGGTAGGGATGCGGAGAAGGGAAAGTCAACGAGGACAGCACACTGGCGGCATGAAGGGTCAGAAGGTGAAAATACCGGCAGTTTGCGGGCTTTCTAGGGGGCTTGCCGACCGCGTTTCAAAAGGGTGAAGTCCACGCCCTCGTTTTTCGCGACCATTCGCCCCCTGTTTCGCCTCGGCGGAAGACGGTCAGCCAGTATACCTTTTGGACAAATCAATTAGCCTAGCTTAACTTAATCAGCGCAGCATGTCGCGAAATGACCAAGATGGTTACAACATCCTCGTCGTTTATCCTGATCCGCAAGAAGGTGAGCGAGCCGGTTCGTCGCGCCGATTCATTTCTCCTTCGGCGCTTCCCACAATTCAATTCGGTTTCCATCGGGATCCATGATCCACGCAAACCGTCCGTAATCGTAGTCCTCGCGATGCGGATCAATCTCGACTCCGGCCTTCTTCAACTCCTCCAGCAACCCGTCCAGATCATCCACACGATAGTTCACCATGAAGCTGGCTTTGCTCGCCCCAAAATACTTCGTGCTTCTCGGAAAGATCGACCAAGCCGTCGCCCCCTTTGCACCCGGCTGGCTTCCGTCCGGCGACTGCAACTCGCGCCACTCAAATGTAGCGCCCTGTCCGTGCGGCTCGCGCTTAATGCCAAGATGCTTCTCCTACCACTCATACAAATGGTCCGGACTCTCAGATTGAAAAAAAATTCCGCCAATGCCTGTCACGCGTTTCATGAGTGAGTCTCCCCGCCAAGTGTTTTTGTCAACATCGAATGGTAGAACCCATCTGCCGGAACGAGGCATCTGAGCAGTTTCATTGTTTCACGAAACGCAGGCAAGGCGTGTGCCGTCTCCGATCTGGCGTTGATCATCCTCGCTGCGCCGGACATGTCCTTCGGAACCAAACCCCACTTCATCAGCGAAATCTGCCGGACAGGTTCTTTCGGGTGCTGGCGGATCACTGGTACAGGTTGGGTGGGTGCGATGTTGTAGCGTGGAATCCAGTCTTCATCCCACGGCGAAGTCTCGAAATACTCTTCGATGATCTGCTTCCGCCGCGACAATCGGTAATCGTCCGCACATGTTCGGGAAATTTCGCAGAAGCTCACTAAGATTTTCCTTATGAGGGCAGCAATCCACCACATTCAAACTGCGAGCGAAGAACTCAGCAAGCTCGGGTCAGAACTGCTTACGCTGGAGCAACGAATTCAGATCGCACAACGAACACTTCGAGAAGTGGCAGAGACACTGTCCTTTGAGGAACAGCAGCAGCGTGCTCCTGTTTCACGGGCGACTCCCATGCCGCCATATCGGTTGAAGGGTTTGCCCCTAAAGACAAACGCGGAGCTTTGCGCAAGGGTTCAACAGTTGTTGAGACTTGAGACCAAGAAAGACGCAGAAGTTGCGATAGGAGCGGTCATTGATGCTCTTGACCAGACTCTACCTAACAATCTGGCAGCGTTTTCGGGATCCGAAGGAAGTCGAACTGCAGCTTTCAACGTTCCACTGGACATCTGTTTTTGAACTGCCGGCAGATCGCCCTTCGGTGATGGTGAAAATCGCGTAAATGGGATCGAGGCGCTTTCCTACATCGACCAGACGGGCGCCCGCTCGGCCATCGATGGGAGAGTGAATGTAGCAGTACTCGAGGTTGATCCCGGCAGTCTCGAGAGCGGCTTCGGCAGCTTCGACCTGAGCTCCATCAACATCAGCGGTGTTCTTTTTCGTGTCGCAATCCTGCTTCGAAATGGCGTTGCTGCCGATCACTTCTTGGTCGCGCGCAAACTGGATTTTGGCGAGATCGAGCGCCGCTTTTGCCTGGGCCAGGGGCTGCTTGCGCGGAATCGACTTGTGGCTTGTAGGGGCGAGGATCGATGACAAACAGAAGCGGTCCACGCCTAAGGTTTTCGCCGTCTTGAAAGTGCCGCTCAAACGATCCGGCCGCTGACTTGCGGCGTCACCGTGACCGCCTCGAAAGCTGCGTTTCTCCCGATTTCATCCAAGTACCGGGGCCCATCCTGCGTTGTTGCCCGAACTGCGGTGACCAGGGGCAGCGGCATCGCTGGCGCTGCGTGGACATGGCCTCTACTGCAGGCCATTGTCGCCATCAGCACGGCAGTCGCGAGGGCTAGCTCCGCGCTACGAAAGAAAACGTCAGTCCTTAGCATCGTCATTGCCATCCTTTATTCCTGAAATAGTGTTGCGGTTATGCAGAAGCAGCGAGGCTGGCAGCAGCCGTCAACTGCGGCGCGGATTCAGAGTTATCTCGTCGCGCCTTCTGCTTCGAGGTGATGCTTACCAGCTCGGGGTGAAAATCGACGGATCTTCCCATCCGTTCAAGGGCCCGGGTTCGTGCTGCCGCCACATCGCCGCGCGTGCAACCGAGAAGAAGCGAGCATTCCTGGTCGGAGTAGCCTTCCAGCACTGACATTACAAATGCGAAGCGTTCGAAAGCCGGCAGATCAACAATCCAGGCATTTTCGACAGGCTCTGTTACTGCATTGTCAGTGCTGGAATCTGCCGTTGACTGTGTGTCGTCGGCTGTTTGCCGCGGGCGAAGCATTCGAATCGCATTCAGAATGATGGCTCGTCGCGCCCAGGATTCCGCCCATTCTTTGAAAACGTGATTCCCCTCCTGGGCGATATGAAGGCCGCCGACAAAGCATTGTTCGGCCATGGTGCGATCGCCGGTTAACAAAAACGACAACAGATACAGGCGGTTCATATCCTTCTCGAATATGCGGCAGAAATCGCTTCTCATCGCATACAGGGAGGGCTTCTGGTTTCTGGCTTTTCTTCTCCCGAACATTTGTCCTCCTACCGTTCTTTGAGATTTCTCTTGAACCCCGCACAATTCGATACCAGGTTCCCTCAACGGGTACCCCGACACCGTCGAGCCAATTCGCTCAGGAGGTGCTTGGTCAACACACCTCTACAGGAAAACTTCGCGCCGTCGCTCATCAGTTTGAATAGCGTGCTCTCGCCATCCGCGCCGATGTGTGTCACGTTCGTCAGATCAACGATTAACTTCCGGCCTTCAAGGTGTTCCCCGGCTGTCTTCCACGCGCTCTCAACCTCTGCGGTCCAGGGACGAACCAACCTGCCCTCCAGCATCAGCCTTCGCCGGCTGCGCTCTTCAACGATGGAGATCTTGAACATTGGTCATCCCCCGCACGCTTTCGGTCAGTGCAACGGGCGGACCAAAGCAAGATCGCTTCCGCGACTCGCGTAAGTCGCTGAAATTGAAGGGTGAGGGATGGGAATACGGGAAAGCAGTGTCGAGAAGTGTCGATGGCGACTTCGACAATTGAGGTGTGCCCCGACAGCAGTCACTCCCAAAGTGACGGAAGGAAAAACGTCACCCGACTTGCAGGGCTAAGAGACTCTGCGTGGGTCGATTCCGAGCTTCTTCATACGCGAGATGAGCGTCGTTCGCTTGATGCCCATGCGCGCGGCTGCCCCTTGCGGACCGGCAACTCGACCCTTGGTCTCCTTGAGAATACGCATGATTTCATCGCGATCGTGGGGCTCCCGCGAGCCCGCTGCAGCTGGGTTTCTCCGTTAGTGCCGATCTCTCCCAGGGGCAACTGCAGTGCAGAGGAGTGCGTCAAAATCACTGACCGCTCGATGAAGTTCTCCAATTCGCGGATATTTCCCGGCCAGTGCCAGGCCGCAAGCTTCTTCATCGCGACGGTTGGAATGGAGTCGATCTGTTTTTCCATGCGGCGACTGTACTTCTGGGTGAAATAACGAACCAGAAGTGGGATGTCCTCGGGGCGCTCCCGCAGGGGAGGGATGCGAATCGGAAAAACATTCAGCCGGTAATACAAGTCTTGGCGAAACTCATGCCTTTCACAGCGCAGCCGTCGGCCGGACTCGTGTTTCGGTTCTGATCGCGGAAACCTGGCAGGTGGAATTCCCATCCTGCCACGTCTCCCTAACTAAGTGCTGTAAACCGGAATTACGGTGACGTATTTTCAGGCCGCGGCGGCGGCCGCTCGCGGTTGAAGCTTGGCCAGCAATTCGCAAAGATCATCGCGG
>Ga0307479_10000464_pt1 | contig 36346 bp, 32 predicted proteins | sample atmos_gasesECM4C_FD_203743 | JGI IMG/M metagenome (GOLD analysis project Ga0307479, IMG submission 203743) | Hardwood forest soil microbial communities from Morgan-Monroe State Forest, Indiana, United States - atmos_gasesECM4C_515 | ecosystem: Environmental > Terrestrial > Soil > Temperate...
TCCTGATCCATGTAGCCAACATCGCCAGTGCGCAGGAAACCATCGAACGTCGTCACATCGGCCGTCGCTTGCGGGTTGTTCCAGTAACCTTTCATGACATTTGGGCCCTTGATGCAGATTTCGCCGCGCTCGCCGAGCGAGACGTACTGCTCCGGGTTATCAATGCTGAGGAACTTGATGACGATGCCGGGCATCGGCATTCCGCAGGATCCGGCCTTGCGCATGCCATCCTTCTGGGCCGGCGTGAAGGTGCCGGCCGGCGAGGTCTCGGTCATGCCCCAGCCTTCGCTCAGGTTGCAGCCGGTGATCGCAGTAAATTGCTGCGCGACCTCAAGCGGCAACGGCGCGCCGCCTGAGCCGCAATATTTGAGCGTGCGCAAGTTGTGCTTGGGAGTTTCGGGATGGTTGATCAGAGCTGTGAACATCGTGGGCACGCCGCAGAAGACGCTTACCCCTTTCCCTGAGACGTCCTCAAGCACGGCCTTTGGATCGAAGCGCACGTGCTGAATGATCTCCGCTCCTTGGAGAATAGCGAACAGCACATTCACCGCGACCGCATAGATGTGGAATGGCGGAAGCACCGCAAGGAGGCGCTCCTGACCTTCGACAAGCACCGGAGGAGAGCCGGCGGTCGTTGCCCTGTACTGCTGGCACGTGCTTGTAAGATTGGCGTGCGTAAGCATCGCGCCTTTCGGCAGACCTGTCGTCCCGCCGGTATACTGAAGCACGGCAATCATCTCGGCTGGATCGGCGACAGGATAGGTCTGGAAATTTCCATCATTGTGGAGCAGTTGGGCGAAGCTGATCTGGCGGTCGTCCCACGCCACATCACTGAGTTGTCGGCTGGCCTTCATCTCGGTCATCACGGTGTCGGGATCGGCGGTCAGTTCGGCGAGGCTACCCACCACCAGTTTCTTCAACCGCGTCTTGCCGAGCATTGCCTCCATCTGCGGATAGAGCGATGCCATATCAAGCGTGATGAGGAAGTCGGTGCGGCTGTCCTCTATCTTGTGCTCCAGTACCTTAGCGGCGTCGAGCGGCGAGTAGTTGACCGCCGTGCCGCCGGCCTTCAGGACGCCGAAAAACGCGATGATGTAATGCGGCGAGTTCGGCAGATACAGGCCGACATGGACGCCCGGCCTCACCCCAAGCTGCTGCAATCCCTTTGCCGCGCGGTTTACAAGGTCGCCGAGATCGCGGTAGGCAATCCGCTTGCCCATGAAGTTGATCGCCGGGCGATCCGGCCATTTCGCCACGGCATCATCCAGAATGCTCTGCACCGGTCCGGGTACGATCTCGGCATCCCAGAGGACTCCTGGGGGATAGGAGTTGATCCAGGGCTTGTCGTTCATGAGGTCTCCCTCCCCTCTTGGTCATCAGGGCTTCAGATTGCCGTAACCCTACCGTCGACCGCCAGCGTCTAGCCGGTAATGAATGCGCAGGCGTCGGAGGCGAAGCGAGCCGTCACGCCCTTGAGGTCTTCGGGCCCGCCACCGCGTTTCATCGGCGCCATCTGCGCCGCCGCGTCCTGATCGAGGCGCAGTCATCTTGGTCGGGAAAATAGCCCGGCGCGATCGCGCTGACGTTGATGCCGAGCGACGCCCATCTATTGGCGAGCGTGCGCGTCATGTTCACAAGCGCGCCTTCGCTGGCGGCAACCACGGTCTAGCCGGCCGGACGCTCCCAGGACGCCCTACTTCGGTTGCAGCAGCTTCTGTAGGTTCGCCATATTTTCCTGCATGCGCTCCTGCACGACCTTCCACGCATTGTTGCGCGCCTGTGCTTCCATTTCGGAAAGTTCGCGGAAATTCGTAATCGCCTTCTGCATGCCCTGTTTCGCGACCTCAGCCCGTTTCGACATCGCCTCGGCGCTCGTGGCATCTTTAACTGCTGCTTGCCATTCTGCTAGCGTTTCTCGGAGGATCTCGTTGCGTCGTTCCACAAGTGCCTTGATACCCTCGGACGCTTGCCGGTTCGCCTCCGTCAGAGCTTCCATGTCCCTGCGCTGCCAGTCGATAAACACGTCGATATCGAGGCTCGGCAACTGGAATTTCTCGATCAGTTTTTTGAGATCGTCAAATCCGGGAAACGCGCCTGCGTCCGGGCCGGTGGATTGCCTGCTATCGGTCTCCATGGCTTTCGTCCTTCTGGGTTCGATGGTTGCAGTGAATGATTAGGCGATGTGTTGAGCGAACTGCGCGGCGATTGGCAGCGCCGCATCGCCATCGCCGTCGCGACGATGCGGATCGGAATACAAGAGAGCGCGTAACCCGCCGCGGTCGAACGGCCGCCATTCGCCTTCCGGCAGCGCAAGCCGGTCCGCGATCGCGTACAACACGGCGGGGTTGTACCCCAGTCCCGAATGGCTGCCCTCGACCTCGATGTTTTCCGTCGTTGCGCTCTCCTGTTCGCGGCAGCCCTGCCACGCGACAATGCCATCGCTACGGGTATAGATTGCCGTGCTTGGCGCCGGCGGCGGAAGCTTCATGGCTTCGCGGTCGGGCCAGTCATCAACTCGGCGTCCGCTCAGGACTTCGTAGAGCCGCCAGGCGTTGCTCGCCTTTGGCTCGTTGGCGAACGGGCTGCCGAGCGTGATCACCTGACGCACCAGCCCGGATGATCGCCGCGCCGCCTCGCGCGCAAGGACGCCGCCGAGGCTCCATCCGATCAAGCTGACCTTGCGGTTATAGCGCTGAGCAAGCTCGACGAGCCTGGCGTCTATTGTAGCTTCGACGCCCGAGCGCGGGCCATGGTTCGGACCCTGCTTCCATCCATGCGGGGCGTAGCCTTGCGTCCTCAGGTACGTTCGCAGCGGTCGGGTCGAAACGTCACTTGCGGCAAGACCGGGCAGCACGAGCACCGGATGTCCATCGCCGCGCGGCGCGCGCTGCAGCAACGGGTAAGCCGCCAAGAAGGCCTGCAACTCCCAGATCGCACGCAATTCGAGTGCCAGCAGCAGCCGCGATGGCGGTCTAGAACGGTCAACTGCCCTGTCCATGTCAGAACGTTTCCATCTCGGTTTGCGGTGTGCCCCGCATCTCTTCAGCGCCAAGTCGTGGCGCTTCTATCGGACCAGCTAGTTCGCTTCGGAGAGCCACATTGTCGCTGACACGACAATCTTTCCGATTTTTTTGGTTTCCAGCTTCTTCTTGGGTAAGAACGACGGATGAACACGACAGTCCTGAAGACTGTTCTAGGGCGGCACCGGCTCGAGCGCATATCGAAGCGCGTATCCACCGACCATTCCAGTCGCGCCTACATAACAAGGTCCTTTTGGCCAACCGTCGGAACGCCTATCTCCCGCACTGAGGCGCTTGTCGAACCCGCGCCACTCGTTGCTGTCATGAGGGTGCGCGCTCCTCCAACCAATCGACGTGAAGCCGGCGCTCCGCAAACAGCCACGAGTCATCCATCTTTACAATGCAGCGAGCCCGCATGCCCTTTCCAGTCGATCCAACTCGATCGGCATAGAGTCGGCAAGCGCCTGAACATTTGGAAGAATGTTCGCTGCCGCAGTGAATCCGAAATCCAAGTGGTCGCGATAGCTTTGCAGCGTGATATTCAATCCCATCCCGTGGGTAACGATCGATACAGGGTAGGAGTGCAACAGTTCGGCTCCATTGGCATATAGGGCGATCTTCGGCCCGGGTACGTTCGAGATGGCGACATTGACGGCCGGAGGAAGTAAGTTCGGCAGGTTCGAGCGACTGTATACGAGCGAGAATAGTTGGATTCCCAGGGGCGAGCCCAATACGATCGAATCCTCCACCAGAGGGGCAAGCTGTCTAAAGGGACTGGTTAGCTCCTTCGACTTTGCCGAATCGGCGACGATCGCCTCCAGTCTCAGTTTCGGATCCTCGATCTCGGTGTTGAGCCTGCAGATCATGCCCATAACCTTGTTGCTCGCGGACGTATCGCCAACTTCTCGTGTAGATATAGGCACGAATGCTGTAAGCGATTTTTGAGGGAGCGCGCCTTGCTCGATAAGGTGCCCGCGAAGTACGCCACTCGATACCGCAAGCACGACGTCATTCAGCTTTGTTCCCGATTTGGCGGCGATCGCTTTCATGCGCGAAATCGGCAGCGTAACGGCCGCATAGCTGCGTTCGGAGGAGATAGAACCGTTGATAATTGTCGGCGGCGCAATGAGTTTGCTCAGGTCATCGAAGCCGAGTGTGCTGATCAGCTTGTTACCAAGCTCATTCGCCATTTTCAGCACTTGAGGAAGCCCCGCGAGAAACTTGTTTCGCTGGTGCAGTCCCTGAATCGCCGAGTCGACGAGCACCGACACAAGATCGCTCTTTCCGGTACGCGGGATTTCGACGGATGCGCCCAATCTGTCTTTTTCTCCCAACGTCCAAAACTCGAGCGACGAGGCCACTAGCGCCGACACGAAGTCGCGCTCATCGTCCTTTCGTGACACCTTGCGGGGCGACGGTGCGTCGACTTCCCTCGGCGAGGGCGAGGCGTCGTAGATTAATTGCGCCATTGCAGCACCTGCACCGCCGTCGATGCATGCGTGGTGCATCTTGGAGTAGATTGCGACCTGGTTGTCCGGTAGGCAATCGAACACGTAAACCTCCCATAGCGGCCGAGCGCGATTGAGCAACTTCGCATGTAGCCAGCCGACGATACGTTGAAGTGTCGCGCGATCGGAGGGCGCCGGGAGTGCGCCACGAAATATGTGGCGGTCGATATCGAACTGCTCGTCTTCGGTCCAGCTCGGATGATCGATGTCCAACGGGGTGTGGACCAGCTTCCATGTCAGCATCGGCGCGAGATGCAGGCGGCGCCCGATCATCGCCTTCAAGTCCTCGAAGAAATCCCCTCGATAGTTGTCGGGCAACTGGAATATCGCCATGCTACCGATGTGCATGGGGACCTCTGGTGTTTCCATATAAAGGTAAGATGCATCGCTTGCCGTGAGCTTTCGGATGGTTCCCGCCATTTCCGACGACTCCCAACTACTGAAATTTGGACCGGTTTCTCAACTTCTCTCGGGACACGCCAGGCCATTCCGAACGGGCCATGGTCGCGGAACGACCCAGAACTCGCCTTCCGACATCGTGACCCGATCGTCAGCGAAAAAACCCGGACCATTCGCCGACCGGAGATCAAACGCTAGTTCACCTCAGAGACCCAAATTGTCGCTGAAACGACAATCTTTTCCGGCTTTTTCTTGGTAAGAACGACGGATGAACAAGACAGTCCTGAAGACTGTTCTCGGGAGGAACAAGTGGTTTGCTGGATTGCCGCCCGAACTGGCGGACGGCATTCTCCGGCTCGGTCGTGTGCGTAGACTGAACGATGCCTTGATTTATTCGGTGACCGACTGCGCAGACGGCATTGTTGCGCTCATCTCGGGGCAGATACGGCTGACGAGCTTTTCCGTGTCGGGCGAGCCCTCGTTTCTGGTACTGACTTCGCCAGGGTCGTGGATCGGCGTCACTTCAGCGCTGGACGGAAGGCCGCATGGCTACGACGCTTTCGCGATCGGCGAGACCGTTCTGTTTCAACTCAGTCATGAGCGGTTCAATTCGCTGGCAGGTGAGAGCGTTGAGCATTATTCCGCGTTCGTCAGGCTTCTATGCGATCATTTTCGCGTCACAACCCAATACCTCATCATTCACCGCAACCGTCGACCTCTTTATTTGTTGGCGCATGAACTTTTGAGGTTGGCTGACCGCCATGGAAAGAGGACCAAGAACGGAGTCGTTATCGAGCTGCGGCTATCGCAAGAGGATCTCGCAGTGATGATCGGCGTTGGTCGTCAAACGATCAATCGCTTGCTGAAAAGCTTGGAGCAGGACGGTATCGTCACCACGAGCTACACCTCACTCACGATCCAAAATGTAAAGGCCCTGGAGCGGCTCCGGGCGAGCGAGAATCCGGACGAGGTATGACTTCAAAGTCGACAGTAACACTCAGGTCGGTTGACGCCCGTCCACGATGTCCTTCATCCTTACCGCAACGCTTTCCACGATCTGTCCGTGCGGTAGAATGTAGAACCGATCCTGCTTGACCGCGTCCAGCGCCGTGCTCGCTATGTCGGCCGCGGTGAGCCTGCCCGACTTGATTGCCCTGCGCAGCTGCGCAGCATACTTTTCGGCCTGTGGATTGGCATCCCGAAGTGACTGGGGCCGATTCCTATCTGAATGGGAAATGCCGGTATCGACGTACGCGGGGCAGAGCAGCGACACTCCGATTTGAGGATGTTCAGCGCGAAGTTCATGAAACAGACATTCCGTGAAGCCGACGACGGCGAATTTGCTCGCGCAGTAGACCGATGAACCGGCCGGAGCGACAAGGCCAGCCGCTGATGCTGTGTTGACAATGTGACATTCGCGACCTTGCTCGATCATGCGCGGAACAAAAGCTCTGATTCCATGCACGATACCCATGAGATTGACGCCGATTATCCATTTCCAGTCATCAAGCGTCGCCATCCACGCTGGTCCCGCGGCACCCACGCCAGCATTGTTGAAGAGAACTGCGCACTCTCCAAACGTCCGATAGGCAATATCGGCTAATTCATCGACGTCGCTCGGCCGAGAAACGTCGCACCGTTGAGCTATGGACGTACTACCCGGAGCGAGTAAGGACAATGTCTCTTCCATCCCCGACACGTCGACGTCGGCAAGCACGACCGGCATATCCTCCTTGGCGCACAGAATAGCCAGCTCCCGTCCGAAGCCGCTCCCGGCTCCCGTGATCACAGCAACGCGCCCCTTTAGGCTCTTCATATCCGAATCCCTCGGTTTGACCGCGGGCCGTGGCAACCTGCGAGGCATGCGACGGAACGACGGGCGTTACCACGTTACGCGACCGTCATGAGCCCGATTGTCGCGGCTGCGACAAAGTCTACCATCCAGCAGTCCTGCTCCGACTGCTTCGCGGATGTTCTGCCTGAGGCGATACGTCGCTGCTCTACGACAGGTGGTGGCCAGCGGCCTGTCCTCCATAAGCTACCCTCCTCAGCCCTGAGGCGACGAGCCCGGCAGCGTCCACCCGCTATTCGTCGAGCGCTCGACGCCAAGCGCCTGGGCTTGCGCCAACGAAGCGGGTGAAGACCTGCGTCAGGTGACTTTGGTCTGCGAAGCCGCAGGCCAAGGCGACATCCCGCAACGACAATCGGCCCTCGCGCAGCTTCTGCTTGGCTACCTCGACGCGAAGCGTCAGAAGCCAGTTGTGCGGTGTGACTCCCATCGAGCGGCGAAACGCACGCGAGAAATAGCTCACCGACAGACCGCACGCTCGGGCCACCTCCTTGAGTGGCACACGACCATCGAGGTTGGTACTGAGAATTTCCTTGGCGCGCCTCACTTGCCATGCGGCGAGTCCACCCCGGATCGGTGGTGACAGCGGTCGCATGCCGCCATAGGTCTGTGCAACATGTGTCCCGAGCGCCAAGAGGACGTGGTCGACGAACAACTGGTTCGCCCGGTCGGGATGACTGAGGGCCGGTAGCACCGCACCGCCGAGATTGGCAATCGTGAGGTCATCGACAGCTACGTGCTTATGATTCAGATCGCCAATCCACCGCGTATCCGCATCGTCGGCTATCGCGTCCAGCGCGCTACGCGGTAGGTAAAAAAACAGATCGTGATACGGCTTGTCGAGGAGAGCTACAGGATCGCATCTCAGATCATGAAAATCGACCTGACCAGTCCGCAGACTGCATACCGGCATCTGGCGCCCGTCTTCCCAATAGAGGCGGTTGGGAAAATCACGAAGCGACAGGGCAACGAGATACGCATCTTCCCGCTGGATCGAGTGGCTCAATCCCAGCACGGGATCATCGCATCGCGTCTCCGTGACGGCCATGTCCGCCGTGCGCAATACCCGGGTCATGACGGCTTTGGCCGATTCAGCCCGCAGCCGTTCCGCAAGTCGCTGCCCGTAACCTTCGCTTGTCGCCATGATCGAACTCCCCAAGAGGCTCATCCCGCTCGGCACGTCTGAGACCGCGGCGCAACTACCCTTCATCCCCATAATACTACCCCGCCGCACCATTTGCAGCCGAATCCCTAAATAGGAGGCATTTTTCTAAAAGATTGCGGGGCTTAGTGCCCATAACATTGACGGCTAAGAAGCGGCACGGGTTCAAGCACGTTGAGCGACGGCTGACGCGCTGGATTTGTTCGGGCGCAGGAAGGGGCGATCACGTGCCCGGCTTCGTGGGCCTGAAGTCCATGGCCGAGCGGGGAATTCGCAATGCGCAGCGTCCACGGCGAACGGGGGGGTCGTCGCCGGTCCCCCCAAAACGTCTTACTCACAGGCGCCGTCACGACTTCGTTCTGACCGCAAATCGTAGCTGAGGAGAGCATCGATGAAGACGATCACCACGCACTACATCGACGGGGCGTTCGTTGAATCCCATGGCCGCGAGGTGATGGACATCATCAGACCCACTGATGGTCAAGTCATCGGCCGCGTCACCCTGGCGGACGAGGAGGATACGCGGCGCGCGATCGCAGCGGCCAATCGCGCGTTCGCGACGTACGGACGTTCAACAAAGGAAGAGCGAGCGAAGATCCTGCGCCGGCTGCATGCCGCAGTTGCCGCCCACATCGATGATCTGACGGATGCCATGGTTGAGGAGTACGGCGGCCCCGTCATGTTCGCCAGGCTGATGATGGAAGCGGCGGCCAACGTGTTCCTGTCTGCGGAAAAGGCGCTCCAGGAGCTGCCGCTGACGCGGAGCTGGAACAAGACGACGGTTACGCTCGAGCCGGCCGGCGTGGCCGGCCTGATTACGCCCTGGAACGCGAACTCGTTTTTCCTTTCCGCCAAGCTCGCCTCGGCGGTCGCCGCCGGTTGTACCGCGGTCATCAAGCCCAGTGAGCTGAGCGCATTGCAAACGCGGGCCTGGCTCGCGTGTCTGGACGAGGCAAAGGTTCCGAAGGGAGTTGGCAACCTTGTCATCGGACGCGGCGATGTGGTCGGGGCCGAGATCGTCCGCAATCCCGACGTGGCCAAGATTTCGTTCACCGGCTCGGTCGCGGTCGGCAAATCGATCATGCGGGACGGCGCGGCGACAATGAAGCGCGTCACGCTGGAGCTGGGCGGCAAGTCGCCGAACATCCTTCTCGACGACGCCGACCTCTCCAAGGCGATCCCGACGACGCTTGCGATCGCGTTCATGAACAGCGGACAGGCGTGTGTCGCCGGGACGCGGCTGCTCGCACCAAAGAGCCGGCTGGACGAGGTCAAGCGGGCCATCAAGGAGGCCATTCGCGCGTTTCCGGCAGGCGATCCGTCGGATCCAACAACCGCAGTCGGGCCGATGGTGACACAGAAGCAGTACGACCGCGTGCAATCCTACATCCGCAAGGGCATCGAAGAAGGCGCGGAGCTGCTGGTCGGAGGCGAGGGTCACCCGGAAGGCCTCGCCGGTTACTTCGTGAAACCCACCGTATTCGTCAATGTGAAAAACGACATGACGATCGCCCGGGAAGAGATTTTCGGCCCCGTCCTCTGCGTTATCGCCTACGACGACGACGAAGATGCGATCCGGATTGCCAACGATACGGGCTTCGGCCTGCACGCCTACGTAAACGGCACCGATGTACGGCGCGCGCGCCGCGTGGCTTCCCAGCTCCTGGTCGGCCGCGTGGCGATCAACGGTCTGCTGGATGATCAGCAGGCGCCGTTCGGCGGCTTCAAGAACTCAGGCATTGGCCGCGAATTCGGTACGTACGGGATTGAAGCGTTTCTCGAACCGCGTGCGATCCTCGAGGCCTGAAGAGAACACAGATGAGCAAACACGTCGCCATCTCCCCCGAGGAAGCCGCGGATCGCCTCGCCATCCGGGAGCTCATCGAGGCCTATGCACACTGCGCCGATCGCCGCGAGGCGAAAGGCCAGATGGCCCTGTTCACCGCGGACACCCGTTTCGTGGTGTACATGAACGCCAAAGACCCGAAGCCTTCCCAAGAGCTGCACTCGCGGGAAGCCCTCGCGCCGGTGTTCGCCGAGCTGAACAAGTATGACGCGACCACACACTTCCTCGGGCAGAGCACCATCTTCATGCTGACGGACGACAGAGGAACCGGCGAGACTTACTGCCTGGCGCATCACGTGACGGTCGACGGTGGAAGACGCGCTTGATGGTCGCCTCGCTCCGCTATCTCGACACGTTCGTGAAGATGGACGGCGCGTGGTTGTTTGCTGAACGTCAGCTCTATGTCGACTGGCTGGAGGAGCGTGGCCTTTCATGACAACAACGAACGGGTTGGTTGCGAAAATCGTCAGCGACGCGGCGTGATGGGGTCTAGCATGCGCCAGGTGATTTGTGCTGCTCTCGTGGTCTTTGCCCTCTGCTCTCCGGCCCTTGCCCAGCAGCAGCCCTCCACGGCTGTTGCCGTGGGCGTGGTCAAGGCAGAACGCATGCCCATCGCGAAAGCAGGAGATTTTGTCGGCAGGGTCGAGGCGATCAGTCGCGTCGAAATTCAGGCGCGGATCACCGGTTTTCTGGAGGAGGTGCTGTTCAAGGAAGGCGAGCTGATCAAAGAAGGCTCGCCGCTGTACCGGATCGAAAAGGGATTGTTCGAGGCGCAGGTCCGGCAAGCCGAGGGGGCCCTGGAGCGAAGCCAGGCCGCGAAAGCGCTCAGCGCGTTGCAGTTGAGCCGTGCCGAAGAATTGGTGGAGAAGCAGGCCGGGACCGTCGTTGCGCGCGATCAGGCGCGTGCGCAGGATCAACAGGCCGAGGGAGCGGTCATGGCCGACGAAGCCAACCTCGCCACCGCCAGGATCAACCTCGGCTACACCGATATCGTCGCGCCGATCACCGGAAAGATCGGACGTACCAACATCACCAAGGGCAATGTCGTGAGCCCCGCGAGCGGTCCCCTGACGGTCATCGTCAGTCAGGATCCCATGTATGTGAGCTTCCCGGTGAGCCAGAGGGAGTTCTTGCGTGCGCAAGCGGCGGGCCGGCAGGTTGACATCGGCAATATCAAAGCGCGCCTTCGGTTCGCCGACGGCACGGCATATCAGCAAGAAGGCAACGTCAACTTCGTCGATGTCCAGGTCGATCGTAACACCGACACCATACTCGTGCGCGCCACTTTCCCGAATCCCGCCGGCGCGCTCATCGATGGACAGTTCGTTCGCATCGAAGTCGAACGCGGGAAACCGGAGGAGAAAGTGGTGATTCCCCAGGCCGCACTCATAGCCGATCAGGAAGGCGTCTACGTGTTTACGGTCGAGGATGGCAAGGCCACGGTCAAGCGGGTGAAGCCGGGTAGCGCGACCGATACCGGCGCGGTGATCGATCAGGGGTTGACCGGCGGCGAGCTGGTCATCGTGGACGGTCTGCTGCTTGTGCGCCCGGGAATTGAGGTGCGAGCGACCCCTTCCCGCACGTTGAGCGGAGGCTGATCCGTGTTGTCGGCCATTTTCGTCGACCGGCCACGGCTTGCGATCGTCATCGCCATCGTGACCACCATTGCGGGCGGGCTCGCGCTCCTGGCGATCCCATTCGCCCAGTATCCGGATATCGTCCCCCCGCAAGTCTCCGTAACCACTGTTTATCCCGGCGCCGGCTCGGCAGTCGTGGACTCGACTGTTGCTCAACCGATCGAGGCGCAGCTCGTCGGCGTCGACAAGATGATGTACATGAAAAGCGTGAGCGGCGATGACGGCAGCTACACGCTGACGGCATCGTTTGAGCTGGGCACCGATCCCGACATCAACGCCGTCAACGTCAACAACCGGGTGCAGATTGCCCTTTCGAGCCTGCCGCAGGAGATTCAACGCCAGGGCATCACCGTAAAGAAGCAGTCCTCAGCGCTGCTCGGCGCCATCGCCTTCTACTCGCCGAAGCACAGCCACGATCCCCTGTTTCTCTCCAACTACGTCACCATCAATGTCCTCGACCGAATCAAGAGCATGCCGGGCGTAGGCGATGCGATCCTCTGGGGACCGCAGGACTATGCGATGCGCGCCTGGATTCGAACCGATCGCCTGACGGGATTGGGTCTGACGGTCGGCGACATCATCGGCGCGATCCAATCTCAGAACACCCAGGCGGCGGTCGGCCGCATCGGCGCGCGCCCCATCTCTGACGATCAGCAGCTGCAGCTCAACATCCAAACGAAGGGCCGCCTCGCCACGGTCGCCGAATTCGAGAACATCATCATCCGCACAAATCCGGATGGATCGGTGCTCCGCCTTGGCGACGTGGCGCGTCTCGAGCTCGGCGCAGCCAATCTCGATCGCGACACCCGCTTCAACGGCGGGCCGGCAGCCATTGTGGCCATCTTCCAGACGCCGGGGGCGAACGCGATCAAGACGCTCAACGACATCCGCGCCCGCGTCGCCGAGCTCGCGCAAAGCTTTCCGGACGACATGGCCTGGAAGGTCACCTATGACCCGACGGCGTCCGTCACGGCTACCATCGAGGAAGTTCAGAAGACCCTGATCGAGGCATTTATCCTCGTCGTCATCGTCGTCTATTTGTTCCTCGGCAGCGTGCGCGCCACACTCATTCCGACCATTGCCGTCCCGGTGAGCCTGATTGGTACCTTCATCATCCTGAAAGCGATCGGCTATTCGGCCAACACGGTTTCCCTGCTCGCCGTCGTGCTCGCCATCGGCATCGTGGTCGACGATGCCATCGTCGTGGTCGAGAACGTCGAGCGCATGATGGAGGAACATCCCGAGCTATCGCCGGGCGAGGCGACAAAGCGCGCGATGGCGGAGATCACGGCGCCGATCATTGCCATCACCCTTGTGCTGCTGTCGGTGTTCGTTCCCATCGCCTTCATCCCGGGCATCTCCGGTGAGCTGTTCCGGCAATTTGCCGTGACAGTGTCGGTGTCGATGCTCCTCTCCGCCATCAATGCGCTCACGCTCTCTCCGGCATTGTGCGGCGTGCTTCTTCGACCGCACCATGGCCGGCGGCGCGGCCTGATCGGCTGGGTCATCCGATCGATCGACAAGGTGCGCGATGCCTATGGCGCGGTGGTCGCGCGCATGGTTCGCTTTTCGGTGATCGGCCTGGCGATGGTCGCCATCGCGGCGGCTGGCATTATCGGCCTTAACAAGGTTACTCCCACCGGATTCCTGCCTGAAGACGATCAAGGCACGCTGTTCGTCGTCGTCCAACTGCCCGGTGGCGCTTCCGTCGCACGTACCACGAATGTGGTAGAGCAAGCCGAGGAGATCCTGAAGAAGGAAGAGGCCGTTGCGGACTTCATTTCCGTCGTTGGTTTGAATTTCATCGACAATTTCTCGCAGCCGAACGCGGCCTTTATGGTCGTCAGGCTCAAACCGTTCGAGGAGCGCAAGGATACCTCGCGGGGCGTGCACGCATTGATCGGCCGGCTTGGCGAGAAATTCCGGCAGGTTGAGGGAGGCGTCGTCGTCCCATTGGCGCCACCGCCCATCATCGGACTTGGAACGGGCGGCGGCTTTTCCTACGTGCTCGAAGATTTGCGCGGCGGCGACCCGAAAGTGCTTGCCCAGACCTTGCGCGGGCTGGTCGTTGCCGCAAACCAGAATCCGCAGCTCAGCCGCGTGTTCACCACCTTCTCGGCAACCAACCCGTCGATCTATCTCGATGTCGACCGGGACAAGGCCCAGATTCTCGGCGTGCCGCTCAACGCGGTGTTCCAGGCGCTGCAGGCCTCGCTTGGCGGCTTCTACGTCAATGACATCAATCTGTACGGCCGGCGATGGCAGGTCCAGGTCCAGGCGGAGGCAGGCGATCGCAGCAAGGTTGATGACATCTACCGGATCAATGTGCGCAACAACGAAGGCACGATGATTCCCCTGCGGAGCCTTGTCGAGGTCCGCGTCGTCGTCGGCCCTCCCGCGTTGATCCGCTACAACAACATCCGCGCGGTGACGGTGCTGGGAAGCCCGGCTCCCGGCGTGTCGTCCGGACAGGCGCTAAAGGCGATGGAGCAGGTCGCGGCCAAGACGCTTCCAGCGGGCTTTGCCGGCGAGTGGACCGACACTTCCTTCCAGGAAAAGCGCGCCGAAGGTAAGACCACGATGATCCTCGGCTTCGCACTGTTGTTTGCCTATTTGTTCCTGGTCGGGCTTTATGAGAGCTGGACCATTCCGGTGCCCGTGCTGCTCTCGGTGTCGGTGGGTGTGCTCGGCTCGTTCGTCGCTATGGCGCTCGGCGGGCTGACCCTCGACCTCTACGCACAAATCGGCATGGTGGTGCTGATCGGGCTCGCGGCAAAGAACGGCATCCTGATCGTCGCATTTGCCAAGGAGAAGCGGGAACACGGCGTCGCTCTGCTAGAAGCCGCAACCGAGGGCGCCCGACAGCGTTTCCGCCCGGTCATGATGACGTCGTTCGCCTTCATCCTCGGACTGTTGCCCTTGGTGATTGCGACCGGTGCCGCGCAGCTGGCGCGGCGCGACGTCGGCACGCCCGTGTTCGGCGGCATGATCTTCGCTTCCTTCATCGGCATTTTTGCTATTCCACCGCTCTATGTCACGTTCCAGGCCATTCGTGAAAGGCTGAAACCTGCTACGCGCCCACAGCTCCAACAGACGAGTCGGACCGAGACCTCCAAATCGGCGACGGCGACCGCGGCTGAATAGCGGAATGAATGATGAGGGTGCACCGTCATGACAGCGACCAACCGGAAGGTTTCGATGAAAGCCCCGTCACTGCGCGGATGCCTTGGATAACGCCTGAGATCTCTTCGGCTCCGCGCGCCGTATGCCTCGCGAGCGATTTGACCTCCGATGTCACGAAGGCGAAGCCTTTGCCCGCCTCACCGGTCCGAGTTGCCTCGATCGTCGCGTAGAGCGTCAGTCGGTCGGTTTTGGCTGGCAATATCATGCTCCGGATCTTCTGGGCTCGGACAGACAATTAGCCGACCGCAAACGCGCCTTGGCTTCCAGACATTCGGAAGTAGCCGCAAACTCCCAACCGAATGCACAAGTAATCGCCGAAGCGGCTCTAACCCAGGAGATTAGAAATGAATACTACAGTCCTTTCCGCAAGCGCCGGATTGATCGGTTCACTGATCGGTGGCGTGTCGACATTTGCAGCTTCCTGGGTCACACAGCACAAAATGCTCGGTACTCAGACGCGTATGCAACATGCAGGACAACGCCAAAAACTCTATTCCGAATTCATCATTGAAGCGACGAGATGCTTAGCGGAGGCATGGAGCCACCAAGCCGAGGGACCGGAGGTTATCAGCAATCTTTACTCTGCGGTTGAACGCATGCGGCTGGTATCGTCGAGCAGGGTAGTGCAACGCGCCGAGGAAGTAATGCGCGGGGTCATCGCAGCCTATGCAGAGCCCAACAGAACGTTCGACGAGTTGAGGCAGCGCGTACAAGGTCGCAGTGAGGAATACGACCAACTGAGGGAATTCACGGAAGCCTGTAGACAAGAATTGAGCTCAAGTGTCTAAGCGTGGCTCAAGTAGGACGCTCGGCGACCTTCACGATGGGCCAACCGATCTCCGTACGCCAGGCGCTCTCGTCCGAAGTATCCAGCGGTCCCACCAGGTAGTGCTCCCGCAATGGCCCGTCCGCGGCGAGTTCATGACGCGCCACATGAGTGGCCAGGGCTCCATAGGCTATGTCGATACTTCGATGCGAGCCTGCGTGTACGATTGTGGCAAGCTCGACCTCAGGCGAGTGGTAAGGTCGTACCCGACCGATACTTTCGATGGGCCCATCACAGGGAATGTAGATCGTTGCCACACCTCGCCCTTTGGCGAAGAGCTCGTCCGAGAAGAGTCCGCCCGCTGCGGCGACGGCTCGTCTGCTCTGGGTAGCGAGTGTCGAATGCAACTCTGCCAACGCGCCCGCCAACCACGACACTGCGTGCTTTGCGTCGACGCGCTCACCAATGGCAGCGCCCAACATCGGAGCGATGTGGCGATGAGAAATAGTCACGGGGCCCGCAGGCGGCCCGAGTAGACCGCGCAGTTCCGACACAGCGATTTGAGTTCGTCCCAGGTCATTTTCGAGTCGTCTCAAGTGTGCAGCTATGATGGTGTTGCGGATCGAGCCATCACGCGAAGCAAGCAGTTGCCTGATCTCATTCAACGGCATCCGCAACTCACGAAAGCGCTTGATCATCTGCGCCTGCGGAATCTGGCTGGTCAGATAACGCCTGTAACCGGTATGGGGATCGACTTCGGCCGCCTCCAAGAGGCCCGTGTCGTGATAGTGCCGCAGCGTCTTGATCGTGAGCAACGTGGCCCGCGAAAAGTCCCCAATCGTAAGCAGGGCCGGCGCAGCTGGCATGGCCTTAGTCTGAACTCTCCCCTTACAGGAGAGTCAACCCTCTGGAAGGGGCTTGAGTCTCCCATCGCTGGAGGCTGCAGAATGGGTCATCGGGCGCGCCAACGCCGGTTGACGCTATCGTCAGAGCGAAGCGGATCTGGGCGCCAATGAAGTGACGAGGTGCATGCTATGTCTACCTATCTTGTTTATATCTGCCAGGCGGTGAAGAACCGAGCGGGGCTCGAGCTCTACTGGCAGGTCGCGCCACCGGTCTACCCCGAGAATGTCGATGTGCTCGTAGGGTACGCTCCATTCGAGGTGCTCGACGCGGATCAGGACGAGCGCGTCGAGGGAGTTGTGATAGCCGAGTTCCCTCCATTTGAGCAGACGGTCGAGTGGTTCAATGGTGACGCATATGTCCAAGCCCGCAAAGACCGAACAAATGGCAATGAATATCTCGGCATGGTCGTGGACAGTGGAGTCGCGCCTATTGGTAAACGCAGCGCCGACATGCCTGCCTATGTCGTCTTCGTTTGCCGTGAAATTGTGGACCAGGGGGAGTTCAATACCTATTGGCAGCGCGTGAATGAAACGTTGGTGGGTCACAAGGCTCGAGTCTTAATGGACCGCGGCCGGTTACTGATCTTAGAGGGACAGGGTCCAGTGCAGGGAGTGACGGTCTATGAGTTTCCGACAAAGGATGCCGCGCGCAATTGGCATAACAGCGTGGCCTATCGGGAGGTCCAGCAATATCGGAAAAAGGGTGCGAAATATCTGGTAATCTTGGCAGAAGGCGGAGTGCCGCCCGTCGAGCAACGGATGCCGCACACCAGAGCCGCTGGCTCAGCAGTGCCCCCGCCCAGCGTTAGCGATATCGATAGCTCAGTGTGAGTCACACCGCGACCAACGAGATCAACGGTTGCCGCTTTCGCCTGGCGCCCTCCAGCATTCGCAAGAAGCGATAGATCGCGTAGCGCCCACGGATGAGAGTACGAACCCGCCGATTTCTGCGCTGGGCCACGCCACTGCCCTCTCGTGAGCAAATGGTGGTTTTCCTTCGCCGGGCGTTGGTTCAAAAGATGCGACGACCACAAGAGCAAGCGCTGGACCAAGACGCGCGAGATAGTAAGAAAACCTGCCCAGTGCGGATCCGAGGCCAGCTCTTTCAATGAGAGCCGCCTTCGACTCGATCAACTTGTAAACCGGACCGGTCGGCCCATGCCTTTGAGTAGCCCGCCTACAGTCTGATGATGAGTTTTCCTCGATTCTGGCCGGCATAAAGCATTGCGATTGATGCAGGTGCCGCCTCAATACCGTCCAGGACGTCCTCCCGATACTGGAGACGTCCTTCTCGAATCCAGCCAGCGAGCGCAGCCACTCCCTCCTCGTACCTCACCGCAAAATCGGTCGTAAGAAAGCCTTTCATGATCGCCCGCTTGACAAGCAAATGTCGCTCCGGGCGCGGCCCGTCGTTCCATGGATCCCAGCTAGCGTAGGAGGCGGTACCGCAGATCGCTATTCGCGCCCCCAGATTGATGCGACGAAGAACGGCGTCATGGACCGCTCCCGACGTGTTGTCGAAAAATGCATCAATCCCTTCCGGACAGTGCTCTACCAGCAGTTCGTCAATATCCTTCGTCGCCTTGTAGTCTATGGCGTAGTCATAGCCGAAGTCTTCGATGCACTGTCGAACTTTCTCGCGCCCGCCGGCAAAGCCGATCGTGCGACATCCCTTGATCTTCGCAATCTGCCCCACGGCAGAGCCGACACCGCCAGCCGCCGTCGAAACCGCAACGGTCTCTCCCGGCTTTGGCCGGCATACGTCCAACAGGCCGAAATATGCGGTTAGCCCATTGAGCCCGAGGACCCCCAAGGACAGCGACAGCGACAAATCGGTCTCCAGGACCTTGCGCATCACTTGGGACTGCTTGACCGCAGAGTAGTCCTGCCAACCGAATATGCCCATGACTTGGTCGCCGACGGCGTAGGCCGGATTGCGTGATTCCAAAACCTCTCCCGCAGCAAATGCCCGCATGGTGTCGCCCACCTCTATTCTCGGCCAATAGGTGCTCTTGTCTGCGATCCATCCGCGCATCGCGGGATCCGCCGAGAGATAAGCGTTGCGAACGAGGAACTCGCCATCCGACAGGGCCGGCAACTCGACTTCGCGAAGATCGAAATCTGCGGCCTGCGGGATGCCGTTTGGGCGTGAGCGTAACCATATCTGGCGGTTCTTCATTGCTGCCTCCCTTCCTTCTGTCTAGGAACCAAAAAAGACCCACAAGCGGCTCGCATATCTCACCACACAGCGGGACGTGCTCAATGATTCCACCTGCTGGGAATTCGACATCGCGCGCTCAGCGGCAAGTGATCGGATCACCCCTGAGCAAGATCAAAACTGAATTCCGCTCCCCAGGCGTTCAGCTCGGTGAGTTGCCAGGTCCGGGGTCGCATAGGCAGATGTTCGTGCCAGGGCCTCGGCTCGTGGAAGCCGAGTTCAGGGATGAATTGGTCCATCTCCGTATAAAGCTCGACGATCACCTTATCGGGATCATAGTGATAACCGGCAACGTTGTGGCCCGCCGTGTGGCGCGAGGGACCCCACAGTTGCTTGACCCCAGCGGCACGAAGACTATCCGCCGCGACTGCATGACATGCCGTGTCCTTGAGCTCGAAAGCGATGTGATGAAGCCGAGATTCTGGAGCGTTGACCACGTTGATCACGTGGTGGTCGCGATTGCAGGTGAGAAAGGTTGCGATCCCCTGAATATCGTCCGTGTACCAGAAGCGAAGGAATTCCTTGTAGAACTTAACGAGCCTCTCTCCTTCGGATGAAACTACGGCAACATGGCCGAGCCGAATCGGCGCCACGGCGGCCCTCCTGAACCCCGGTGCCGGCGCTTCCATTGCGCCATAGAACTGGAAGATGTTGTGGCCAGGGCCCTCAACCTCGACTAGCTCTGCAATTCCCGGCTGAGAGTCCGTCTTGATCTGCGCGGCAAGACCAAATGCTCTCGCATCCTTTGCAAACTCTGCAATGGCAATACCGGGACTTAGCTGAAAACCGACGTGGAGCAACGCCTTCTTGCCGGCTGGACTGAGTACGATGTTGTGATGATCATAGCCGAGTGAAAGGAAGACCGACCCGTCGTCCCCCTTCGCCGTCTGGCTCAATCCAATACTTTCGAGATAGTGCTCCCTCGTCCGCTCAATGTCCGCCGTTGCCAATGCCACGTATCCAAGCCGAAACACTTTCGGGTCGAATTTCTTCATGTGTTTCCTCCAGTACCTTCGCCGGATGATTGGTTCGAACCCAAGCCTATCAGGAAAGCGACGCCTTCACGCGTTCGGGCGTCATCGGAAGCTCGCGTAGTCGCCGTCCGGTCGCGTGAGCGAAAGCGTTGGCGAGAGCGGCAGACGTCGGCGGTAGCGAACCTTCTCCCGCTCCGAGCGACGGATCGCTTCGTTGCATCAGCACGACTTCGATGTAGGGCACCTCGGCAAATGTGAGGATCGAATAACCCGACCAGTCCCGGCTCGTGATCTCCCTTCTGTCGAAGGCGACCTGCTCCTTCAGCGCGAGACTGACCGCCTGGACGATGCCTCCTTCGATCTGATTCTTCGCGCCGTCCGGATTGACGGCGCGTCCGATATCAACCGCCATCACCACGCGGGGGACCTTGATGACGCCTGTCTTGCGATCGACCTCGACATCCACCACGGCGGCCGCATACATCCCGATACTTTTGTAACGGCAAAAGGCCAGCCCGCGTCCGCGTTGGCCATCGCCCTTCTTTCCCTGACTCCAGTCCGCTTTGTCTGCGGCAGCTTGCAACACGGCCCGGGCTCGGGGGTCCCCGAGATGCGCAAGGCGGAACGCCAAGGGATCGCTGCCGGCGGCCTCGGCGAGCTCGTCCATGAAGGACTCGATTGCGAAGATGTTGCCGTGCGATCCTAGCGTCCGGAAAGATCCATTCCGCACCGGCGCATCGAGTAGGAGATGGTTCCGGATCTCCTTCCTGGGCAGCTCATAGGACGGCACCGCATTGCGGTCTCCGTCGCCGAACGGCTGAGGAATATGTGGCGCGGGAGATTTGACGAAAGGAGCCTTCAAGTCCCAAGCTGCGAGCAGATTGACGCCACCGGGCTGGCCCGGCCGCATCGCATGGCTGTTGCTCCAGACGTCGTACGACCAATCAACAATTTTTCCGTCAGATCCAAGCGCAGCCTCGACTTTCATCGCCATTCCGGGACCAAAGGGTGCCCACGCGAACTCGTCGTCGCGCATCCACTGAAGCTTCACCGGCGTGCCTGGGACGACACGCGCCACCAGAGCCGCGTCTAGCGCGACGTCGTCCGCGCCATTGTGCCCATAGCATCCGGCTCCGGGCATATGGACGACATCGATCTCGCTGGTCTGCATGCCCAACACTTTGGCCAAATCGCCCCGCAACGGAAACGCACCCTGCGTGTGGGACCACACGGTCATGCGTTCGTCCTTCGACCATGCGACCGCGCAGGAGGGGCCGATCGATGCGTGAGACAGGTACGCGCGGGAATATTCGGCGCTGACCCTTTTGACCTGGCCCGACACAGGCTCCGACTGACCGGCCGTGCCCACGACGATCGTCTCCGCGCGCAGCTGCTGCAGCTCCGTGCGCAAACTCGTCATATCAGGAAGCCGGACCGCCTCATCGCTCCAACGCGCGGTGGAGACGAGGGCATTGCGGGCCGCAATCGCCTGCTCTTCGCGCCGGGCAGCTACCGCAAGAAAATTGCCGTCGCGAACGACCGCGACCACGCCGGGAAGCGAGCGCACGGCGGCCTCCTCGAAGGAGAGCAGTCTCGCGCCATAGCGCGGTGGGCGGACCACGCGCGCAAAGATCATTCCGGGAAGCCTCAGGTCCTGGACGTAGGACGGTGCTCCCGTCAGCTTTCCCTGCAGATCGATCCGATTGACCGACTTGCCGACGATGGAATAATCACTCGGCTTCTTCGGCGCCGTGGCGAACGCGATATCTCCCTTCAACAGATCGGAACTCTCTTTCGCGACTTCCCAAAACGTTGCGCGTCGCCCATCCGGCGCAACGATCGTGCCGTCCTTGACCGGCAGATCTTCCACACGGACACCAAACCGACGCGCCGCCGCGGCGAGAAGGATGCCGCGCGCCTCAACACTTGCGGCGCGAATCGCACCTCCACTCTGCTCGACCGATTGACTGCCGAAAGTGTACTGCTCATCCGGTCCCCGTGACGTGTCGGCGGAGACCATGCGGATCTTGTCGAATCCGACGTCGAGCTCTTCCGCCGCGATCTGCGCCAGCGCCGTCAGGATCCCCTGCCCGAGTTCGGCTTTCCCGGTGAAGACCGTCACCGTCTCGTCTGGCTCCAATCGGATCCATCCCTCCAGCCTGCGATTGTTGCGCAGGCTGAACGGCACATTTCCTGGCGCCTGACCAAACACCGAAGGGGATGGCAGTGCAAAGGTCGCGAGCACGATACCAAGTGACCGCGTGAAGCGCCTGCGCGATAGACTGTTCGCCGTCATCGCGCCAGCTCCTTTGCGGCACGGCGAATCGCGCGCACCACCCGATTGTGGACTCCGCACCGACAGAGCTGGTCTGAGAGGGCGTCCTTGATTTCGTCTTCGCTCGGATTTCGATTGCGGTCCAATAAGACCTTGGCCGCCATGATCATGCCGTTCGAACAGTAACCACATTGGGCGGCCTGCTCATCGATAAATGATCTCTGTAAAGGGTGCGGCCTTTGGGCAGTGCCCAATCCCTCGAGGGTGGTGACTTGATCTTCGCCGACCTCCCGAAGCGTCGTCGAACATGTCCTCGCAAGCTTTTCGCCAACGATGGCAGCGCAGGCACCGCACTGTCCCAGGCCGCACCCAAACTTCGGACCATTCAATCCGAGATCGTTTCGCAGCACATAGAGGAGCGGAGTATCGGGCGCGGCGTCCACCAGACGCGCTTCGCCGTTGACAATGATTCGATGTGTCATCCTTCACCCGCGAAGCTGGAGACAGTCGAGAAGCCGAGAGGCCGGTAAGACTCACTCAAGGTTGGGGCAGGCCCGATGGCTGATCGTGCAAGGCCAGCCGCGCGAGGAAGCGCAAGGGGTAGCCTGGAGGAGTCAGTGCGTCTGCGCGGCATTTGCGATTGTCCCGCGATCCCTGGAGAACCAGCTATCAAGGCTGATCGCCCCCGCACCGAAAGCTGCGATCTGGAGCAAACCACCCGCCATCGCGACATTCTTGAGGAAATGGATCATCTGGTTCTTGTCAGCAAAGTTGCTGTGGAACGCCACACCCGCGACGACACAGAACACAGCGAGTGCTAGCGCGACCGACCGAACCTGGTAGCCGGCGATCAGTAGGAGCCCGCCGCCTAGTTCGAGGACGACTGCCACGAGGTAGGCCAGCGGCGGCACTGGCAGGCCAACAGCGGCAATCATCGCCGTCGTCGGACCGTAAGCGGCAAGCTTGCCGAGGCCGCTCATGACGAAAGGCAGGCCAATCAACACTCGGCCAATGACGGGAAGATAGCGGTTCACGGTACTGGCTCCTTCGCTGCTGCAGGTTCAGGCGGCGTCGTCGGCATTCTTCTCTCCCGCGCTGGTAAGGTCGGGCGCATCAACGGTGGGGATTCCGTCCCTCACCACAAACCCGTTGCCCATCGTCGACAAGGCCGCTTGAGCTTCAGGAATTCGCCCTATGACCGAGGGGATCACCACCGGGCATTGGGGTCGGAATCCATTCATGGGGGGCAGGAACTGCGCAAACATCGACCTGGCCTGTTTACGCCGGCGTCCCGATCCTAGTCTCTTCGATCTCACCAAGTTGTCCCATGCGTGGATCTCGGACCGAGCCCCAGGTGTCGATCGATTCCGGCGCCATTGGAAGAGCGCGCGGCTTTCGTGGATCCACCTCAGTGAACTCCTCCATTCCGAAACTGTACTCGAGCGTCATGCCGTCGGGTTCCAGGAAGTAAAAGAACACGCTGGTAGAAGCTGGATGCCGGCCCGGCCCGAACACGATCGGCACATCGTGCTTCTTCATGCGGTTCTGCGCCTTTCCGATATCGTCGATCTCGGAAACCATGAAGTTCAAGTGATGGAGGACCCGCTTCGGACCCTTGCCTACTCCGATGCCGTGATGGAATGGACTGGGGAACGGTCGCATGAAGGTCATTACTTCGCCAATGCTGTCGGATTCCCCGAAGTTCAGCACGTTGCGGAAGAAGGCAATCGATTCCGCTTCCTGCGGCACGGACCATACGACATGGCCGAGACGCTGGATCTTGGTGTGGGTTGTCGCGAACGGCTTGCCCGGACGCGAACCGTCGGCCGTGAAGAATTCCAAAGCGGCGCGGGAGTGCGGCTCCATGGTACGAGTCACCCGCGTAGCCTGGCGGAGATCGCATTGCGAAGGGCCAAGCTCTTCATATGGCACATTGGCGTCGCGAAGCCGGCGATGAAGCAACTCAAACTGCGACTCGTTCTCCAACAGCCAGCCGACGCTCTTGAACCCTGCCGGTTGCTTCTGGTGAAGGACGACGGAGCGCGAATCCTCGTCATCGCAACGAAACATCACCGCCCCGTCCGATCGCTTACCCACAAACTCGAGACCAACGATGTCCTCGTAGAACCTGCGCGATTTTTCGAGGTTGCTGACGTTCAACTCAACGTATCCGAGCTTCCTGTAGCGGATCATTTTCGTTTCCTCCCGTACCGGTACGCTTGAATAGAAATGTGTCGTCGACTTGCGAAGAGCAAAACCCGTTGTGAGGCACATGGCTTCGCAAATTCCGTTCGCTACCATCGTCCGCGGGAACTCCAAGGGAGAAGTTGAGGAACGGCTAACGGCTTTCCTGCTCGATCGGATTCCGAAGCACGCCGATCGATTCGATTTCAATTTCGCAGACGTCGCCAGGCTTCATGAACACGGGCGGCTTGCGCGCGGCACCGACTCCGCCCGGGGTTCCCATGACCAGAATGTCACCGGGATCGAGCGTCATGCATTCGGAGATCAGGCAGATCGTCTCCGCAACGCCAAAGACCATATCCTTGGTGTTCGCATCCTGCATGACTTGTCCGTTCAGGCGCGACTGGATCTTCAATCCGCTTGCGCCGGGAGGCACCTCTTCGGCCGATACGAATTCCGGACCAAAGCCGCCCGTGCCGTCGAAATTCTTGCCAATCGTCCACTGGGATGTCTTCCACTGATAATCCCGGATGGAGCCGTCATTGAATACGGAGTATCCCGCAACATGCGACAGCGCGTCTGCGCGCGAGATGTGCCGACCTTTCTTTCCGATGAAGGCGACGAGCTCCGCCTCGTAGTCAAACTGATCTGAGCAACTCGGTCGGATCATTGGAGAATTGTGACCGACAAGCGAGGTTGCCGCGCGCAAAAAGATCATCGGATATTCCGGCGGCTTGGCGTCACCCTCGGCCGCATGATCGACAAAGTTCAAACCAAGGCAGATGACCTTGCCGCAGCTCATGGCGGGCGGAAGCATCTTCACATCGGCGACAGGCAAGCGCGCCCTGCTGGACCGGGCAGCAGAGATCAACGCGTCCTGAGCATCCGGACCGGATCGCAACAGATCCGCAACGTCGCTCGGCAGTTCGCGATCGGCATGAGACAGGTCAATAACCTCGCTGCCTTCGCGAATGCCCAACCGGGCCTTTCCCTGGCGGTCGTACCTCACAATTCGCATCGACTCATTCCATCCTCTGGACGCGTCAGCCAAAATATCGATATTATTATATAGACATCTTTTTTGTCGAAAGTCGAGTCCTCATGGGGCAGCCTACCCCACGTCGATCAGCGCCCCGCGAGGCCGCCGGCCTCGATCGCGCGCAGCAGCGTCCCACTCGTCTTCTCGTAATGATCGTTGAGCAGCCCGATGGCTAATGCGGTCTTGCGCTCAATTGCAGCCTCGGCAATCGCGCGATGCTCGCTGAGCACATCCCGCACCGTGCCCATGACCGCTAGCAAATTTCGGTAGCGCTCGGCGCAATCGAACAGAAGGTCATTGAAATCCATCAGCCAGCGCGAGCCGCAGCCCGCCAGCAAGGCGGCATGAAACACCCGGTGCAATTCACTCCAATCCGGGTTCATCCGGCCATCGACCACGATCGGAATGCGCGACAATCGATGAAGTTCCAGCAAAACCTGCTCTTCCCAGTCTCGACCGCCGCGCGCGATCGATTCCCTCAAGGCAACTTCGTTGATCCAGCACCGGGTGCGAGTGAGTTCGAGCAGATCGTCGGCGCTGACCGGCGTGACGCGAAATCCCCTTTGTTCGGATTGGATGACAAGCCCTTCGGTGGACAGGCGATTCATCGCCTCCCGCAGCGGGGTACCGCCGACATTGTACCTGGTCCGCAGCACTTCGATCCTGAGCTTTTCGCCCGGCAGCAACGTCCCCTGGATGATCTCCCGACGAAGCTGCTCGTAGATCGCACTTGTTCTGGTGATGGCAGCCGAAGGGCCACCCTCTAGGTCTTTCATTCCTTGTCTCCGAATCCTTGGCCTATCTTAGTGAAGAATAAAACATCGATAAAGATGATATTTTCTATTTTATATCGATATTTTTTGTAGTAGGACTCCCCCAATCCTGGGGAGGATTCTGGTTGGCCGTTGTTGATATCCATACACACGTCGTGCCGAATTCCTTGGCCGATCTGCCGGCACGTCATCGTCTCTGGCCGACGCTGGAGATGCACGAAGCCGGTCGGGCGGCTCTCATGATCGACGGCAAACCATTCCGCGAGATCGATGCGCGCTCGTGGGACGTGGAGCGGCGGATGCACGACATGGCCGGGGACGGCACCGACGTTCAAGTCCTCTCCCCTATGCCTGAACTGCTGTCCCATTGGCTGCCCGCGGAGCTCGCTGATCATCTTTCGAGGATTATGAACGATCACATCGTTGAGATGATCGCGCGCGCTCCGGACAAGTTTCGTGGCATCGGGATGGTGCCCATGCAGAACGTCGAGCTTGCAACCAAACGCCTCGATGACATCCAAAGGCAGGGTCTTCACGGGGTGGAAATCGGGACACATATCGATGGCGTTCCGCTTGGCGATCCAAAGTTCTCACCGTTTTACGCGCGCGCCGAGGAGCTCGGTCTTCTTGTCTTTGTCCATCCGCTGCATCCTGCGGGTGTCGAGCGCATCGGAGGACCCAAGGAGCTCGCAGCGACAGCAGTGTTTCCGCTCGAGACCGCGCTGGCGGCGACCTCGCTACTGGCAGCTCGCGTGCTCGAGAGATTTCCGCGGCTCAACGTCTTGTTGAGCCATGGGGGAGGCGCATTCCCATGGATCGCACCACGGATCGAGTTTGTCTGGAAGATGGCTGCGCCTTGGAGCAAAGCGATTACGCAGGCGCCTTCTGAAACGCTGAAAAGATTCTGGTACGACACAATCGTCTATTCCCCCGCCTCGCTGCGTTTTCTGGCCGATCAAGTGGGATCAGACCGTCTTGTCGTCGGCTCGGACTATCCCTTCGTTATTCGTCAGCCTGCTCCGGGAGCATTTGCGGCTTCTGCGCTTGGCGACGTTTCATTCGATGCGAATGTCGCGGCTTTGTTGGGAACCGGTTCGAGCTCGACAGCAGGAGTATGAGTTTGATGAGCGCTGCCATGCGGGACGACGCGAGCACGTTCGATGCCGACGTTCTTGTCGTCGGCGCAGGTCCGGTCGGGCAGACCCTTTCCATCGATCTCGCCAAGCGCGGCGCGTCGGTCGTGCTTATCGAACGGAACGAGACATGCCTGCAACACCCAAAGATGGAACGCTGCAACGCGCGAACCATGGAATTTTATCGTCGTCTTGGATTGGCGGACCGAATTCGTGCCGCGAGTCGTTTCCGAGACATTCCGATGGACGTATTCATCGCAACAAACTTATGCGGCAAAAAGCTCCTGCAGCTTTCGTATGCATCGGTCGCTGCCATGCAGGAAGCCGGCCGCCACTGCAACGATGGCACGATGCCGCTTGAGCCCTACCAGCTCATCTCACAATACACGCTCGAGCCGCTGCTGAAATCGGTTGTTGAAAGCCTGCCGAATGCGGATGTCCGCTTTGGATGCGAATTGATCAGCTTTTCGCAGGACGCTGCCGGCGTCGACGCCGACGTCGAGTATGCGGATGGTAGGACGGCCAAGATCAGAACACGATACATGGTCGGCTGCGATGGCGGCAGCAGTACCGTCCGTAAGCAATTGGGCATCGAACTGGAAGGACGGGGACGCATCTCGCAACAGCGCCAGATATTCTTCCGCAGCGAGAATCTCTTCTCGCGCCTGCCGTTCGGGCCCGGACGCCATTATCACTTCCCGTCCGGCATGATCGTTGTCCAGGATGATCTAAGACATTTCATGGCGAATACAGGTTCAGTCAGCGATCCCACGCCGGCTGTCCTGCTTCAGGAAATCTTTCGAATCAACGTTCCGTTCGACATCCTGAACGTCGCCCTGTGGCATCAAAACCTCCTGGTCGCCGAGCGCTATTCGGATCGACGAGTGTTTCTTGCTGGAGATGCCGTTCACCTCGTCATCCCGACCGGCGGACTCGGGATGAACACAGGCGTAGGCGATGCGATCGACCTGTCATGGAAGCTTGCGGGAGCGCTCGCCGGCTGGGGCGGACCGAATTTGCTCTCATCCTATGAGTTGGAGCGTCGCCCGGTCGGACTCCGTAACCGTGACGTTTCCGGTCGCGCCGCGGCCGGAGTCAACTCGTGGCGCGCGGCATGCCGTCCGGAGATCGACAGTGACACGCCCGAGGGCGAGGCCAACCGCGAAGAGGTCGCGAGGTTGGCGGCTATTGGCCAGCGCCTCAGCCACGAGATGATCGGGGCCGAGCTCGGCTACAGCTACGCTGGCTCACCCTTAATCTGCACGGACGATGAGCCACCGCCCGCGCTAGTCGACGATCGTTACCAGCCGACGACACGGCCCGGCTCAAGATTGCCTCACGTCTGGCTCGACGACGGCCAGGCGCTGCACGATCGAATTGGTAGCGAGTTCACACTCATCAGTTTTGATGGGGACCACAACACTCTGCCCACGCTTCGCCAATCCTTTGCAGAGATTGGCACGCAGCTTGACATTGTTCAGGTCGACAGCACACCCGCTCGAGAGGTTTACGGTTACGACCTGGTCTTGGTTCGGCCCGATCTGCATGTTGTTTGGCGCGGCAACTCAGTTCCTGCCGACCATCGCACTATCGCCATGATCGCAACGGGGCACCCATGAAGCCGCCAACGTCTATCGCGGGATGGACCCTTTCCAATTTCAGTTTCCGTCGACACGCTCGTTCTGCGGTCACTCAGACCCGAGCGAGCAACGTCATGACAGCATGATCGCGCTGCAACACCTCGCGAACAACAGAACGCGCGAACAAGATACCCGAACGGGCGTGCAAGGGAGGAGAAAATGACGGACTTGGCTGAAGGGCTGCAATCCGAGCGTACGATTCCCGCATCTGCCTCGCGATTCGATCGCGCATGGGGTGTCGTTGTTGGCGCCGGTCTCCTGATGTTCATCAACCTCGGACCAGTTCTCTATTACACAAGCGGAATATTCACCAAGGCGATCACCGACGACACAGGATGGACCAGGGGCACGATCGCAGCCGCCAGCCTGCCGGCAAACCTCCTGATTACTCTCACTCTGCCCCTGGTCGGTTGGGCCGTCGATGCCTACGGTACCCGACGCATCGCGCTCCTGTCTTCGATATTGTTCGCGATCGGCATGTTCCTGCTGGGTCAGTTCTCGCAAACGCCGGGGCTGTTCGCGTTCCTGCTCGTCGTCGCATACGCCTGCGGCTTCGCCTTGACGCCGCTGCCATATGCCCAAATCGTATCGGGTTGGTTCGACAAGCGACGCGGCTTGGCATTAGGACTCATGTTGACCATGAGCGGTCTTGGCACGGCGTTGCTTCCGCCGCTGAGTTCTATGCTCATCGCGCAGTCCGGCTGGCGCAACGCATATGTTTTCCTGGGGCTCATCGTGCTCGCGGTAGGCGCGTTCGCCGCCTTCGCTCTCCTGCGTGATCCACCACAACTCACAAACAAGACTCTCGGTCACGAAGACAAGACGCCAGGGTTGTCCGTGAAGTCAGCCCTGACGGGACGAGCTTTCTGGACGTTGTTCGCCGCATTCTTCTTGATCTCGATAGCGATCGGAGGCGGCAGCACCAGTCTTTCGCTCGTCTTGACGGACGGAGGAGTGCCAGCACAACAAGCGTCCTTCGTCATGACGATCGTCGGAGTGGCCATGATGATCGGTCGCCTCTCGTTCGGGGTGCTGCTCGACAGGATATTTGCGCCGCATTTGACCGCGCTCGTGTTCCTGGCGCCGACACTCGCGTTTAGCGTGCTCTTGCTTCCCAATACGACGAGCATAAACGCGATGATCGCGGCCGGATTTCTCGGCTTCGGTCTCGGCGCGGAAGTCGATGCGCTGGCTTACATCGCCTCACGTTCCTTCGGACTCCGATATTTTGGGCGAATCCTCGGCTTTCTCATGGTCGCGTTCGCGCTGGGCCTGGCATTCGGACCCACGTTGTTTGGGAAGATCTACGATCAGTTCCAGAGCTATCAATTCGCGCTGTGGATCGCGGCCGGCATTTCTGCAGTCTCCAGCGGACTCATCTTGACCATGCGGAGAATCGACCTGCCATTCACGTCAGAAAGGGCGGGCACTCACATATGAGACTCTAACGCGCAGCTTGGAGCTCTATTGATTGAGGCAATATCAGCGTCTAACGCACTGACGAGAATGCGTGCGTAAACGATGGCATTCTCGCCGACTATTCTTGGGAGGACGTGTTGAAATCAGTCGAGGAGCTTCGAAGCTGACAAGGCAACGAAATCCCGGATCAGATCGCAGACAGGGTCGCGGGCCAGAACATTCTGGTCGACCTGGGCATCAGCGAGCTGCTCGACACTGCCGCGAAACTCTTTGGAGGCCCACCGAATTTACATTCGCGAAAGGCATACGCAATTCTCCAGGGCTACGTTCCAGTGAAACGTGGCTTGCGGCCGTCCCGTACGGCGGCGATGCCTTCGTCAACATCATTGCTCCATTCCAGCGCCGCCCGAAGCTCATCGGAGAGGCGGCGAGCCGCGGCGAAGCCGGTTGCTTGCCGCATTCTTGCGATTCGCTTCGCCCCCTTGGTCGCCAAGGGACCGTTCTCGGCGATCGTTCGCGCCATTTCATCGAGCGTCGCGTGAACGCTGTCTCGCCCGACGACACGATCGACGAGACCGATGCGCTCCATTTCCTGAGCGTCGATTTCCCGGCCCGTGCAGAGCAGCTCGAGCGCGCGCCCCATGCCAATGATTGAAGGCAGCCGAACCGGTGCGCCAGCACCCGGAAATCCACCCCACTTCGCTTCCGGCGAGGACAGCTTGACGTGGTCGCCCGCGATCCGGATATCGCAAGCCAGCGCAAGCTCCACGGCGCCAGCCCGCACAAAGCCGTTCAAGCCGGCGATGACGATCTGAGGCAGCGCCTCGATCGCGTCGAAGGATTCGTTGGCGAGGCGCACAAGCCTGAGGACATCCGGCTTGGCGAGACTGCCGCGCAAGGCCGGCGTGAGCAGTCCGGTCGAGAAGCAGGATGAGCCCTCGGCGGTAATCGTAAGAACGTCGATAGCGGCATTGGTGGTGAGATCCTTGGCCACCTCCCCGAACGACCGGAGAATGCCTTCGGTAAATAGATTGAGGGAGTCCGGCCGGGTCAGCGTCAGCGACGCGACGCGGCGGTCTGTTTCGTACCTCAAGCCTTCGATCATGATCAGCTCCTTCCGTCGGATCAGGCCTCAATCAATCAATTGTGCAAACCGTTTGGCGGAAGCCTTCAGTTCGCGAACGACACGACCTGAAGCGGAAATATCGAGACCGCCGCTCGATCCCACAGTGGCAAGGCACCCGCAAGTGCCGTAAGCGCCGCAGCGAGCGTGTCCGCCGTTAGAGAGCGAAAATTCATCGAGCCTCGCCTATTTTCATAATTGATTTCGGTATGCGCAATAAGGCACAAAGGGTGCAAGACGGAATATGCCGCCAATGTCGGCCGCCGGGAGCCCCCAGGGATTCAGCGTGAAAATCGATCTCCTCATTCCCGGCCTGCCAGCGAAAACCGACCACTTCCTGTTCGGCATCTGCTCATTGCTGCTGCTTCGCGTCGCAGGCCGGATCATCCTGTTCGACACCGGACCCTTTCGCGTCCGGCCGATGCTGATCGCTGCACTCAACGCGCGAGGACTGGCACCGAAAGACATCGACACGGTGTTCCTGACGCATTTGCATTGGGATCACGTTGAGAACCTCGATCTGTTCGCGCATGCGGAGATTTTGACACCGCGCGCCGAATTCGAATACGCAGCTTCGCCCCGTCCCAATGACTGGGGCACCCCGCCCTACGTGCGCGAGATCCTGTGGGGCATGAACGTTACACTCCTGGCCGACGCAGAGCAGGAGCTCTTTCCCGGTGTGCGCACGCTGTTGCTGCCCGGGCATTCGGTCGGCCTGCAAGGACTGGTGATCGATACCGGGGAGGAGCGCGCCGTGCTCGCGAGTGACGCGTTGTGGTCGGCGAGAGACGCGGTCAGAGGCGTTCCGGATGTTGCGTTTTTCGACCCCGCCAAGGCGCAAGCCAGTCTCGACCGCGCATTGGCCTCAGGCGACGTCTTCTATCCCGGTCATGACCGGCCGTTTCGTCTGCGAGGCGGCTCGGTCATCTATCTCGCGCAGTATCGGTACCACCTGAGCTTTCCCTTTCAACCCTTCGGCCAGGACCTGGATCTGGATATCTCGACGGAGAGTTCCGCAAGAACCGGAACCCTGTCATGACTGCGCTCTCACCCATCACGCCGTTGTTCACGGGATTGCCGGCCCGCGCCGACAAGTTCCTGACGGGCATTTCGACCGTCGCGCTACTTCGCCTCGACGGCCGAAGCCTGCTGTTCGATACCGGCCCCTACGCCTATCGGCCCATCCTGCAGATGAGACTGAAGAAGCTCGGGGTGGATCCCGGCGAAATCGACACAGTGATATTGTCGCACGTACATTGGGACACCGCCGCAAACGCGGATCTGTTTCCGAACGCCGATATCGTGCTTCACGAGAAGGAGCTCGCTTACGCGGAAGCGCCAGGCTCGCATGATGCGGATACGCCCGGCTACATCGGACGGGCGCTGCACCGGCTGCGGTTGCGTCCCGTGACCGGCGAGCCGGAGATCGCGGCCGGCGTTCGCCTTGTTGAACTTCCCGGACATTCTCCGGGATCGATCGGCGCGCTCGTCGGCAATGCACTTCTGGCGGGCGACGCCGTCACATGTGCCGCTGATGCTGCGGCGGGCGATATTCGATATCAGCGCGGTTACGATGGACGGGCGAGACAAAGTCTCTCAAGGGCGTTGACCCTGGCCGAGGTCATCTATCCCGGACACGACCGTCCATTTCGCGTTGGACCGCCAATCAGCTACCTCGACGACTACGTCATCCGCATCCGGTTTTTCACCGACCCGGCGGGCCCCGACGAAGAAGTTCAGGTCGGATCGTTCGCGGCGAAATCGTTTGCGAGCTGGCCGTGAATCAACCGATCACGCTGTCGGAACCCGATGACGTCTTGGCCACGCCAGCTTACGGATCACCCCGACCTGCGGCACGTACTTGCCGGCTTCCATACGCTTCAGGTGAACGCATCCGCCGATCCCACGCCGCCCGCCAGGAGCAGAAACAATCACCGACCCTGTCGCATTTTCTTCCACTGAAGGAACTCTTGATAAAGGGCGGCGTCCTTTTGCGGAAGTGTATTGGGGACGCCCGGGCGCGCGACCCCATCTAATTGCACAGTCTGGCGCCCCCCTCCTGATGGTTCCTCAGCGCTTGCCTGGTGTTGGTTATCAAGCCAGGCCTGTGCCGCATCGAACCGGGTCCAACCTGGCAAGTTGGCTGCAAGATTAACCTCGCGCCATTTCGGGTGGCGCGGCGGCTTCTGGAATTCGGCGATCTTGGGGAAGAACGCGTCCACGAACCGTTGAACTCGCCGATAGCGATCGACATTGGTTTTCGGCCAGTTGTACGCGATGAGGACCGTACCATCCGCAATCGTATCGACGGATTGACCTGCCGGAATGAAGTCGGGGTAATCGTCATGCGTGAGCGAGGAGGGATAATAGTCAGCTTGAAGTTGCGGGGAGTACGGCACCGGGACGAAGTGCAAGTGATCTGCCGAACTCAGCATCGACATCGACCGCACCGGCTTGCCCGCAACCAGAGCCGTAGCGGCTATCTCGCCGCTCTTGACCGCCTCGATGGCCTTGGCCTGTGGCATGCTGACTTCTTCGATCTCAATCCCGAGGGTCTTGAAGACATCGCGCATCGAGTAGCTCGTTCCGCTGCCTTTTGCGTCGACGTTGACCTTAAGTCCCCGCAATTGCTCGATCGAGGTGATGTTGGCTCCCGCAACGAGATGGACCTCCTCGTTAAACAACTTGGCTATATAGACGATCTTGTCATCGTTTTGGCCCATCCGCTCATTGGATCGACGGAAATTATTGAGAATACTGGTTTGCGTGAGGCCGATATCGACGCCTCTCAAGTACCGCACGTCGCGAATGTTCCTGGGTCCACCGATTCCGGCGATCGGGAGAATGCGAAGATTGTCGCCGTCATTGAGCACGTCGGCGAGATCGTACCCGATCTGCAGGTAGGTATCGTCCGAATTCGGGCTGCCGGATATGAGACCAATTGTATTTTCGTTGGGTTGCTCGTTTTTATACACTCCGACACCGACGAAATAATTGCCCATCCTTTCGATCCAGGCCGACTTGTCCTCGATGGTTTTTGTGACCGGATTGAGCCATCGGTAGTCGACCCAGCCGTGTCCGGGGGGAGTGCTGGCAGTCCTGACAAACTCTTGAATCATGAACTTGCCGTCTTGATCCTTGAGATCAATCAGGTTCTTTCCCGTCACAGCCGGAGTGACCCCATTGGCAACGCAAAGACCCGTCAATTCGGTCACGAACGGGTAAAGGTCACGGTCGGCAAATCCCGGCGCTTTGTTGTTGATCGCCCGGAAGGCAGCTTCCGGGCCCTCCCTCCTGAATTTCTCCTGCACGCGCTTGACCATCGCCGTCGCTTCGACCCTGGTCCCGAACTCAGCGGCACCAGCAGGGAGTGCCCCCATGGCCAACGCTGACACGATCGCGAAAACTGCAACAGCACGCGGCATTCGGTTCCTCCCGATTTTTTGGGCGCACATGCATATCGACGGATGAGCACGATGAGCAAATGTTCCATCGAGCGTCGACACGCTGAGGTAGATTGCGAATGCGGCGATTTTCCGATGCAGCTCCAAATTGCATTTGGCGGCAACCTATAAAATCCGACCATGACTGTTTCTGCTGAGCAGGAACTTTCCGATAAACCAGTTTTCATTTTTCGGATCGCGCTGAATCCGCGATCGTGCTCGATCGAACCACGATCGCGCTTGAAGTTTTTTGATTGAGCGTGATCTTTTCGGAACACCACTGCCTGCCCCTCGGATCAGATCCGTTGGGCATCGTTTTTCCGGTCATGCCGCAGCAGCGAATGGACTCGGGCGAAACCAGGACGGCTACATCGAGCAACAGCGACTCGAACACGGGCGGCGGCCGACAAAGCTCGAGCAAGATCGGCCGGATCGCGTTGCCGCCGGCCGTCGCCCAGCACGCAACCCTAAAGGCGGCCGCGGTTACTTGATCTTGAACGCCAGGCGATTCTCGTCGACCGATTCGCTGATCTGGCTAAGTTCTTTCAGCACGTTCACCCAGACACGGAAATCCTGCGGGTCGAGCCGAAATCGATACGTCACAAACGGAATTTTTTCGACCACCGCTTCAGGCAGTTTTGTGTACTTGGCAAGGATCGCACGAGCTTCCTGGGGATTTGCGTCCATGAATTGCTTCGCCTGGTCGAGCGAAGCGACCCAGGCGTCGATCACCGCCGAATTGTCTACCGCCCATTTGCGCTGCGAGATCCAGAACGTATACAGCACCTCATCGCTCACCGAGAGAAGCGGGTCTCCAAGCGACCGGTTGCCGGCCGCGAGCAACTGTCCGGCAAACGGCTCAAGCGCCTCGACGGCATCGACGTTTCCGGCCTTGAGCTGATCGGCCATGTTTGGAAACGGCACTTCGACCGCTCGGATGGAAGCCGGATCGACGCCGCTCTGCTTGAGGCTATGGAGCACCGAGACATGGATGATGGCGCCGAGGGTCGGCGTCGCGATCACCTTGCCTTTGAGGTCCTGCATGCTCGTGATCGCCGAGTCCTTCCGAACGATCAAGTGCGTGCTCGGATTATCCTTCGTCTCGATCCCCTGTCCGGCTACGGCCACGACGTCGATCCCGGCAAGTACCGCCTTGATGAGATCAGGCGGCGTCGACGGTGCAAAATCGAACTGGCGCCCGAGCGTTCCCGGCAGTACGGACAGGTTCTGCGTCGCGGTCAGCGTGACGTCGAGGCCGTTCTTCTCAAAGAAGCCTCTGTCCTTGGCGACCCATGCCGGCAGCCATGAGACCACGGGAATATACGCGGCGCGCACCGGCGTCAAATTCGCTGCACTGGCCGCTGGAATAAAATGCGCGCCGACGCACAAGACGCCCGCAATCAAAACAGTACGCGAACGGAGTAATTTCAGCGTTTGCCTCACCATAACCTCCCTGCAAAACCGTCAGATGTCGCTGCTTAATTCATCTCGTGCGCGGTTCCGGACGCAATTCTGCATGGCTACCATGCGTGACGATGTCGAGAGGGCTCCGCAAACGAACTTAGCATAATTCATCGGCAGACAAATGAGCGCGATACGCGCAGAGGCGTCAACGACGCATCGGTTGAATTCGAGCAAGCACGCGACTTTTCCAACCAGGTTCGTAGGGCCATAAAAAGAAGCCGACTTCCATATCTTGAACTCCTAGTCTACTTCCCGGCGTAAAATTGATGGGTTGCGACCTTTGATCGCTGGCATGCGGCAAGGCAAACCCGCCGGGGGTGACCGGCGGGTGTCTGAAGCGGACCGTCATGGGTGGGGTGTCTACGAGGCGGCTCGCGTGTTCATGG
>Ga0307479_10000465_pt1 | contig 36296 bp, 29 predicted proteins | sample atmos_gasesECM4C_FD_203743 | JGI IMG/M metagenome (GOLD analysis project Ga0307479, IMG submission 203743) | Hardwood forest soil microbial communities from Morgan-Monroe State Forest, Indiana, United States - atmos_gasesECM4C_515 | ecosystem: Environmental > Terrestrial > Soil > Temperate...
AGATGCAGCCAGCGCACAGCGTACTGGAAGCCGAAGCCAAGGAGCAAGAGCAGAACTAAAAGGCCGGCTAGCGTGAAAAAGCCAAGGAGAATCTTCCACAGACTGGTTTGCCATGCGCCGTTGGCGTAGAAGAGCACGGCTAGCAGGATGACGCCTGAGGTGATGGCGAGCGGCCAGATTCGGCGAGCCGAGTAATGGAAAAAGAGGTTTCCGGGGAGGGAGAAGTAGACGGCGTCTTGATCCTGAAGCCGCGCGAGATCCGAGTTGCCGAGGCTGCGAGCAAGGGAGAGCGCATTTTCTCCGTGGTGCTGGAGGCTGCCGAGGTCAAGCAGCTGCGGATTATCGAGCGGGGTGTGATAGGCCTCCCAATGACCGATGAAGGCGAAGTTCAGCCCGGCCATGCCCGCTTTTTTGAACACTGTCATGTCCGTGTCGTTCGGCATGCGCTTGTAGATTTCATAAGACAGGGAAGAGGCGTTTGGATGCGGAACCGAGCGCGCAAAAACACCGATGAGCTGCCCATTGCCGGCGCTGGTCTCAAACATTTGCGAAGGACCGGCGTTGCCGCGGGCCTCGAAATTGAGGACAACGCGCGCATCCTTTGCCCAGGGATGCTCCGCAACAAACGCGGAAGCGCCGAGGAGGCCGTCCTCTTCGCCGTCCGTAAGCAGGAAGATGATGTCGTTGCGCAGCGGGGGGCCGGCGCGCAGGGCACGCAGCGTTTCGAGCAGGGCCGCCACACCCGCGCCGTCGTCGCCGGCCCCCGGTCCTGCCACAACCGAGTCGTAGTGCGCGGCGAGCATCACGGCATCGGAACTGCCGCTGGTTCCTTTAAGGCGAACAACAATGTTTTCAATTGTCCCGGCAGCCTCGAACAAGGGCGTAACGCCGGTGGCGCGTTGAATCTCCGGTGTCAGGCTCAAATTCGTGAATTGCGCGGCGAGGTAATCCCGGACACGATCGTGCTCTGGGGATCCGATGGGGTGAGGTGCCCTCGCAAAATTGCTCAAGTGCACGAGGGCGCGCTCGGCGGAAAACGAATCCGCGGGTGCGGTAGCGGCAAGAGGACCTGGCGGTAGATCCAGGAGCACGCATCCGGCGGCGGCCACAAATAGAAACAGCAGAATAAGGAAACTCGCGGAACGATTTTCCATTGGCAAGATGCCTCGCCTGGGAGTTGCGTCGCGATAGTAGTTCCAATCGGTTTACAAGGGCAAGCCGGGGTTTGCGTCACGCCATGATGACTTTTTTCTGAAAGCGGCGGGCGGCGAGGATCAGGAGAATGGTGCCCATGGCGAAGAGAGCGAGGCCGTCGGTCCAGAGATGCGTAATGCCCGCGCCGCGAAGGATGACGCCGCGGGTGATGTTGATGAAGTAGGTAGCGGGAACGAGATAGCTGAGGGCGTAGAAGAAAGAAGGCATGGTTTCGCGAGGGAAGATGTAGCCGGAGAAAAATACGCTCGGGAGAATGGTTAGGAAAGCGAGCTGCATGGCTTGCGCGTGCGTGTTGGCCTTGCTGGAGATGAGGATGCCGAGTGAAAGAGAGACGAAAAGATAGGGGAGAGAAAGGATAGCGAGAAGAATTACGCTGCCGTGGATGGGCACACGGAAGACGAAGCGCATGAATGTCAGAATGAGGCTGAGCTCAAAGAAGCCGATGCCGAGGTACGGCAGGAGCTTGCCGAGGAGCAAGCCGAACGGGCGGACGGGAGTGACGAAAAGCTGCTCGAGGGTGCCGCGCTCTTTTTCGCGGACGATGGAGAAGGCCGTGAGGAACGTGGTGACGTTGAGAAGCAGGATGGCGGTGAGGCCGGGGAGAAAGAAATTGGGCGAACGCGAATCGGGATTGAAGAGGAGTTTGGGGCGCATGTCCACGGCAAATGCGGAGCGGTCCGGGAGAACGCGGCGAAGGGATTCATCGAGGCCGATGGAGGTAGTGACGTTGACGGCTTGACCAGCGACGGAAGAATCGGAGCCGTCAATGACGACGAGAACCTGGGCGCCCATCTGATGGATGAGGCGATCCGAATAATCCACCGGGATCTTGACGCCAACGCGCGCGCGGCCGGCGATGATGGCGTCATTGAGGTCCTGGTCGTTGTCCACGTAGCGGATCACATGGAAGGTATCCGAATTCCGCAGACGGTCAATCAGTTCGCGGCTCTCGCGGTGGCCATCGGCGTTGTAGACGACGGTATTGATCTGGCGAATGTTGGTGTCAATGCCGAAACCCAGGAGGACCATCTGCAGGAGTGGGATGATTAAGGAAAAGAAAAGCGTGGCGAAGTCGCGGCGCACGTGGAGGACTTCTTTGTAAAAGACCGCACCGAAGCCGCGAAAGAGACTACGCACGGCCGGCCTCCAGCATGGCTTGATGTTTGTTGGTGAGCTCGACGAAGACGTCTTCCAGGCTGGGGGCCAGGGGGCGAACCTCGGCGACGGCAATGCCGTTTTTCAGGAGTTGCTCGCGGAGCTCGTGAAGATCGAAATGATCGTCAATAAGCGCGTGGATGGATTGTCCGAAAATGGTGGCGCTGCGGATGCCGGGGATCTGCCGGGCGAAGCGGAGAGCGCGGGTGACTTCAGGAGTTGTGATTTCCACCCGCAGCGTGCCCGCGGGCTGTACTTCGGGAAGCTCCCGCAAGGAATTCGGAGTGCCGTCGGCGATGATCTTGCCGAAATAAATGTAAGCGACGTGGTTGCAGCGCTCGGCTTCATCCATATAGTGCGTGGTGACGAAAAACGTGATGCCGTGTCCGGAGAGTTCGAAGAGAAGATCCCAGAGCTGGCGCCGCGCGACAGGATCGATGCCGGCGGTGGGCTCGTCGAGAAACAGAAGCTGGGGCTCATGCAACATGGCGCACCCGAGAGCGAGACGCTGCTTCCAGCCTCCGGAGAGGTGCGCGGCGAGGCGATTGAAATAAGGCCCGAGGTTGTTCAGAGCGATAATTTCGTCAATGCGGCGTTTCAAGCGGGCGTGTTCAAGACTGTAGATGCGGCCATAGAACTGCAAATTTTCTCCGACAGTGAGATCGTCGTACAGGCTGAAATTCTGCGACATGTATCCGACGCGCTCACGGATGGATTCAGAGTCGGTACGCACGTCGAGGCCTTCGACCTGGGCGGAACCCGAAGTGAGTGGCAGGAGGCCGGTGAGCATTTTAATGACGGTGGTTTTGCCGCTGCCATTGGGCCCGAGGAAGCCGAAAATTTCTCCCTGCTCGACGCGAAAGCTGATGTCATTGACGGCGGTAACTTTGCCAAATCGCCGCACGAGATGTTCGGCGGAGATGGCGGGCACTGCTGCGTTTTGCTGCGCTGTGGACAAGGGGTCAGCTGCCTGCCTGGAGTTTTACGTCCGCAGCCATACCGGCGCGGACATGACGGGAAGAATCGTCGATACGAATCTTTACGCCGAAGACCTGATGGACACGCTCTTCGCGGGTCTGGACGTTGCGGGGAAGAAACTCGGCTTGCTGATTGATCTGCTCGACAACGCCGCTGAACACCTGGTTGGGAAAAGAATCGACACGAACGTCGGCCTTCTGGCCGATGCGGACGCGGCCAATTTCGGTTTCGGGGATATAGATGCGGACGTAGATCTGGTCGCGTTCGAGGAGCGTGGCGACGGGCGTATTCGGGGCGATGAGATCGCCGGGGCGAACGTCGAGGACTTCAACAATCGCGGCGGCAGGAGAGGTGACCTGGCGCTCGCGGTAGCGGGCCTGGTCGTAATCGTATGCGGCCTTGGCGAGATCTATGTCTTCACGGCGGTTGCCGCGCTCGAGTTTTTCAAGCGTAGCCTGTGTCTGGTGGTAATGCGCTTCGACAGAGGCGATCTCTTCCGGGCGGTAGCCGCGCTGCCATTGGTCGAGCTTTCGCTGGGCGCTTTGCTGTTGGGCGAGGGCGACCTTCCAATTGGCTTCGGCGGTGTCGCGTTGCTGTTTTGAACCCACATCGTTTTTCGCGAGGGCATCGTAGCGATCAAAATCGAGATGGGTCCGCACTTCGTCAGCATTGGCGCGATCCAGGTCGGCCTTCGCCGCGTCAATGTCTTCCTGGCGGTAACCGTTTTTTCGCATCTCGTAATCGGCTTTGGCCTGGGCAGCGGCGGCGCGGGCTTCGGCGATTTCTTCGGGGCGAAAGCCGCGCTGCGCTTTTTCCGCGTTGGCGCGGGACTGCTCGAGGGCGGCCTGGAGCTCCTTCTCGTCGAAGGTGATCAGGACCTGGCCAGGCTCGACGGAATCGCCTTCGCGAACGAGGACTTTATCAATGCGTCCGCCGACTTTGGAGCCCACGCGGATGTTGCGCGCTTCGACGGTGCCGGAACCCTGCAGAGCCGCGTCGCGCCGGAACCACGCGGCGTAGAGCGCCGTGCCCGTGACGACGGCGACGAGGATAACGAGGATGATGATGCGCTTGCGGCTCATGGAACTAGTCTCCCGGGTCCACAGGCGGAGTTTGGGGCGGCATCACCGAAGAGTCGCGCGGCGCCAGGCCGGTCCACAAAACGTTGAATGCTGTGTCGAGGCGAGCGGGCAAAGTGGAATCGCCAAAAAGCGACCAGAGCAGGAGCGTGCCGAAAACGGTTTGGCGGAAAACATAGGCGAGCTCCGAGGCGGAAAGATCCTTGCGAACTTCACCGCGGTCCTGTCCCAGCTGGATGAGCTGGGTGAGCAGACCCTGAGCGCGGGTGTGATTCTTGGCCATGGCCTCTCGGACTGGGAGACTCGAGAGATGGGCTTGAAGAATGGAGCGAACGATGGCCGGGTTGCGGGAGGGTTCCTCGGTCATGCGGGCGCGCAGGGACCGGAGGAAGACAGGCATCGGCTCGTTGGACTGGCGCGCTTCCTCGACGGAAGCGTGGAGCTTTTCGAGTTGCATTTCACCAAAAGCAAGAAGGATATGGTCCTTGCTGGGGAAGTAGTTGAAAAAAGTGCCTTTGCCGACGTCCGCGGCGTTGGTGATATCCTCGACAGTGGTTTCGGCGAAGCCTTTCTTGGCGAAAAGGTCGAGAGCGGCGCGGAAGAGGCGTTCGCGAAGTTCGGCGCTGTGACGCTGGCGGCGGTCGGAGGGGGAGGTTGGACCCAAGAGGTTTTTGCGGGGGATAGGTTTTGATTGGCGGGGCATATTGACCAACGCTCATAAATGACTCTAAGTCATATTAGACCGTATGTCAAGCACATTTTCTCCTAGACTAGCAGGAAGAGGTCGCCGGAGGCAGTACGGGGAGATGCAAACTAAAACACCCCGGGTTTAAGCCGGGGGGTGTCCTGAGAAAGGCCCCAGGTTTCGAGCTACTACTTGAGAGATCCAGGGTCCGAGAGGTTCTTCGGAGACTTCTGGTTTAGGTACGCAATCATTTTTTGGGCGGACGGAGGAACGGCAACAGCACCCTTGAACACGATGGATTCTGCATCGACCTTCCTGCCATAGATGCGCTCATTGGCGTCGTTGTCAGGGCGAATCGTTGAGCCTTCCAGTGAGATGCCAGCGAAGAGGCCGCGGTTGCGGGAATAGCTTAAGACTTCCGCACGCATTGTGACATCGGTGGAGGCGTTCGCCGTGCGTCCCTTTGGACCTGCTGCCGCCGAGGCATCGGCACCGAGTTTCACCTTGCTGCTTAGTATGGCGCGAGCGCCACGCGGATTCATGACCAGCAAGACGAAATCCGTGGCTTGGCCGCCGAGCTGCAAGCCAAAGCTGCCGCCTTCCAGAGCCATCATCGTTGGTGCGCTCCACGGGCCGGTGAAATGCTCACCGCTGCGACACGTCATCGCGCCGCGGCCGTAACTGCCGCCGAAAACAAAGGCAGCCTTGAGCACAGAAGGATAGACGACTAGGCATTCCGCTTTATTAATAAGGTCTTGGGGGATGTCATCGGGAATATCCATAACTTCCTTGATTACCATCCCGCAATTTTCCAGGCGATCGGTTTCCTTCTTATCCTTCGCGGCCAAGAGCGGCAGCGCAACGAGTGTCAATGCCATCAGGGAGGAGATCATTCGCTTAGTCACAGTTCACCTCGTCGTAGTTTTTGGGCCAGAGCCATCATAGAGTGCCCGCACGCTGGGTGCAACAGCTGGCCAGAAAACGGGCCCCGGGTAAGGGGCTTGGGGCAGGGGTTTGTTCTATAAATGAGACGCGGGGAGAGAGGGAACGCGTTGCCTTTCGACTATACTTTTCCAGAAGGAGTTAAGCGCGAGTTAAAAATGAGAATCGAGAAAATCCTGCAGCGAAGTGCGGCAGTGGCCGTGGCGAACGCCATGTGGGCCTTCGGGACCGGTGCGCCACGTCTGGCCGCACAATCGAAAACAAGAACTGAGCCGGCATGCTGTGACTCAAAGAAACAGAGTGTCGCTTCGAAGAAGACGACGGCGCGGTTCACAGCGCGCACGGAGGCGCTTCTGGGCACGGGGCCCGCGAACAAGGGCGCATGGGGTCTTTTGATCGTGGATGCGCAGAGCGGGGAGACGCTCTATGAGCAAAACGCGGACAAATATTTCGTGCCGGCATCGAACCTGAAATTATTCACCACGGCGCTGGCGCTCGGGAAGCTGGGGCCGGATTACCGATTTCATACGACACTCGAGACGCGCGGAACGATTTCCGCTGAAGGGATGCTGACAGGCGACCTGACTCTGGTGGGACGGGGCGACCCGAATCTTTCGAACCGAAAATTTCCTTATGTTTTGAAAGAAGAATTCGATGGGCCACCGGAAAAGGTGCTGGCTGAACTCGCGGACGCGCTGGTGGCGAAGGGCGTGAAAGAAATCGCGGGCGATATCGTGGGGGACGACAGCTATTTTCCACCGGAGCGTTATCCGAGCGGCTGGGAAATCGACGATATGGTGTGGCAGTACGGAGCGGCGATTTCAGCGATTGCCGTGGACGACAACACCGTGACGCTGACGCTGACGCCGGGCGAACGCGCGGGCGATCCGGTGCTGGCGGCAGTTGCTCCGGCGACACCGGATTTCAGCGTGCGGAATGACGTGGCGACGTCGGCGGCGGAAGTGAAGCCGGATCTGGCGCTGATGCGCGAGCCGGGAGCGAATTTGGTGGTGGTTCGGGGAACACTGCCTGCAAAGACGACACCACGCAAATTAGTTCTGGCGATCGAAGAGCCAGCACATCATGCGGCCACGGTGTTAGCGGGGCTCTTGGCGGATAGAGGAGTGAAGATTGACGGCAAGGCGCGCGCGGTGCACGTTCCTGAGGCTGCGGCGACCGAGCCCCCGGCGGTATTGGCGGAGCACGTGTCCGTGCCGCTGGGAGACGCGGTGAAGCTGGTCAACAAGATCAGCCAGAATTTGCATTCGGAGATGCTGCTGCGCGCGGCGGCGCGGCGGAACGGTTTGTGGAACACGCCGGAGGACCTGGAAAAATTTCCGGAGGAGTTTTACGCTGCGGCAGGAATTTTTCCAGGAGACGTGGTGCAAACGGACGGGTCAGGATTGTCGCGGCGCGACCTGGTGACGCCTCGAGCAGTGGTGGCGCTGCTGAAATACGCGAGGGAGCAGCCGTGGTTCGAACCGTACAATGCGTCGCTGCCGGTGGCGGGGGAGGACGGCTCGCTTGAAGACCGCATGAAGAGCACGGCAGCGGCGGGAAAAATTCATGCGAAGACCGGTTCGCTCGAACACGTGCGGACGAGATCGGGCTATGCAGAAACGCCCGGCGGCCGGCGGCTGATATTTTCGTTTTTGAGCAACAATATGGGCGGAAAGAATCATGAAGCGACGGATGCGCTGGATGGGCTGTGCGTGGCGATGATTGAGGAGTTCGACGAAACGCCGGCGGGCGCGAAGCGATGAGCAGAGAGCTGCGAGTGACAGTGTTCGGGAGTTCGCGGCCGCGCGAGGGCGACACGGATTATGAAGAGGCGCGACTGCTTGGGCGGGCACTGGCGGAATCGGGCTATAGCGTATGCAGCGGAGGGTACGGCGGCGTGATGGAAGCGGTGTCGCGCGGTGCAAAGGAAAAAGGCGGGAAAACTTACGGCGTGACAGCGGAATTTTTCAAGGCCAAGTTGAATCCATGGATTGACGCGGAAGTGCGCGTCACGACTTGGCAGGAGAGATTGTTCGAACTGATTCGGGTTGCGGACGGATTTGTGGCTTGCAAGGGCGGCACCGGGACTTTGGTGGAGCTGGCGGTCGTCTGGGAAATGCTGAACAAATCCGTGATGACGGGAAAACCTTTCGCGGTGCTGGGCGATTTCTGGCGGCCGATTCTGGAACGCGTGCGGGAAGTCGAGCTGGGGCATCCGGCGCCGTGGGGCGAAGTAAACGGCAGGCTGGTGCACGTGGCAGCGACGCCGGGGGATGTGGTGCGTCACTTCAAAGAGAAATTGAAGTAAAGGAAAAAATGTCGCGGACAGCACAAGAGATATTGGAATTTGACAAGCTGCGGGAGTTGCTGCGGCTGAGGACGACGTGCGCGCCGGGGCGGCGGGCGGTAGATGCGCTGGAGTTTTGCGCAGACCGGGCGGCGCTCGAGTCCGCATTCGCGCTTATCCGGGAAGCTCGGGAATGGCTGCGGGCTGGGCGGGAACTGGGTTTTGGCGCGCTGGCGGACCCGCAGACGTGGCTGGCGCGGCTCGAAGCGCCGGGAGCGGTACTGGAGCCGGGCGAATTTCTGGATGCCGGGTCCATCCTGGAGACGGCGGGCTGGCTGCGGCAACAATTCCGCGAAGACGCGGCGAAATTTCCGTTGCTGGCCGTGCGTGGGGCCTCGCTTGCGGATTTTCGCGAACTGCTCGCGGCGGTCCGGCGATGTGTGCTGCCGAACGGGGAGGTCAGCGACGATGCTTCGCCGGCGCTGCGGCGAATTCGCGCGAGCATCACGCAAACGCGCGAAGCAATCCAAAAGACGCTGAAGCAGATTCTGCGCGCGCGGAACGCGGAAACTGGAGAGGACTACGTCACGCTGCGAAACGATCGCTTCGTGATTCCGGTGCGAGCGGAGAACCGGCGGAGCGTGCCGGGCGTAGTGCACGGCGCGAGCGCGACGGGACAGACGGTATTTCTCGAACCGTTCGAGACAGTCGAGAAGAATAATCAGCTGGTGCAGCTCGCGGAGGACGCGGCGGCAGAGATTGCGCGCATCCTGCGCGAATTGACAGAACGTTTTCAGGCAATGCTATTGCCGTTGCAGGCGGGAGTTGCAGCTATTGCGGAGCTGGACAGCGTGTTTGCCAGGGCGCGGTTTGCGCGGGATTTTGACGCAACGACGCCGGAGTTTGTCGAGGGAACGGAACTGCGATTAGACGGCGTGCGGCATCCGGTGCTGGAGGACAAGTTACGCAAGGAAAATCGCACGATCGTGGCGATGACATTGGCGTTAGGCGGAGACGAACGGGTGTTGGTCATCAGCGGGCCGAATACGGGCGGAAAGACGGTGGCGCTCAAGACAACAGGTCTTGCCGCGCTGGCCGCACAGTCGGGGATTCCCGTGGCGGCGCAACGCGCCGTGCTGCCGATGTTTGACCGAGTGCTGGCGGACATCGGAGATGAACAGTCGATCGCGGCGGACCTCTCGACGTTTTCGGCACACATGCTGAATTTGAAGACGATGCTGGAACGGGCGACACCGAAGTCACTCGTACTGGTGGATGAAATCGGGACGGGCACGGCGCCGGAAGAAGGTGCGGCGCTTGCGGTGGCGCTGTTGGATGAATTTCGCAAGAAGAATTGCCTTGTTTTGGCGACCACGCATCACGACCGGCTGAAGATGTACGCTTCGACCACGCCGGATGTCGTGAATGCGGCGGTGGAATTTGACGATGTGAATCTGAGGCCGACGTACCGGTTGATGGTGGGCGTGCCGGGCGGGTCGAGCGGAATTGCCATTGCGCAGCGGCTGGGAATTGCAAAGGAAATTATCGAGCGAGCGCGTGGTTTGCTGACCCCTGAATCGCGCGAAGCGGCGGACCTGATCGCGTACTTGCATCGCAGCCGGGACGAGCTGGACCGCATGCAAAAGCAGATGGCGGAGGAGCGGCATGAACTCGAAGAAGAGCGCAAAAAGCTGCGGACCGAGTGGGTCGAACGGCAACAGAAGCGGATCAAAGAACTGGAAGCACAGTTCGGGGAAATGCAGAAGCGCTTCGACGAAAATGTTGCGCGGGTAGTGGAAGCGGTGAAGGAACGCGAACTGCGCGGGCAACTGGAGAAAACGGCGCGGCGGAAGATGCAGGATGCACGCAGTGAGGCGCGCGAAGAGCTGAATGCGGCGGTGGTCCAGACGATTTCGGAATCGCAGCGGGATCTTGGCATGGCGACGGCGGCGGAGGCAGTGAGCCTTGAGAAATTGCAGAACGGCGCGCGGATTCGGGTGCGCGGGTTCAGCAAACCGGTGGTGCTGCGGCGCGTGGAAGGGTCGTCAGCCGAAATCGAGGCGGGACCGCTGCGCATGAAAGTAGGCGTCGACGAAATCACGAGCATCGAAGGCGCGCCGCAGTCGCAAAAATCGGGTCCACCCATGCCGGCGCCAAGAAATATCACAGTGACTGCGCAGCCCGGTCAAGGCGGCGACGGCGAGATTAATGTGATCGGACTCAGGGTCGAAGAAGCCACTGAACGCGTGGACAAGTTCCTGGATGAAGCCGCGCTGGCGAATCAAACGCGCGTGCGCATCATTCACGGCCACGGAACCGGGGCTTTGCGAAAGGGCCTCGCGGAATTTCTTAGGACGCATCCGCTGGTGGAGCGGACCGCATTCGAAACCGAGGAGCGCGGCGGCAGAGCGATTACAGTTGTAGAATTGCGAGCGTAGAAAACCATGGCGGAAGCGGGATCATTTGCGGAGAAGGTGAAGCAGCAGGCGGACATCGTCCGCGTGGTGGGCGAATACGTCCAGCTCAAGAAAGCAGGACAGAATTTCCGCGGGCTGTGCCCTTTTCATTCGGAGAAAACGCCATCGTTCAACGTGCATCCGACGCGGCAGATTTACCACTGCTTCGGCTGCGGCAAGGGCGGAGACGTCTTCAATTTCGTTATGGAGATGGAGAAGTGCGAATTTCCGGAGGCTATACGGATTGTCGCGGAGAAGTGCGGGATTCCGGTACCGAGAAAGAAGGAGCATTCACCGGAAGAGCGGAAAGAGAATCAGCAGCGAGGGGCGCTCGTGGAGATGCACCGCGAGGCGCAGACCTTTTTCGTCAAGCAACTGGAAGGTACGGCCGAGGGCAAACTCGCGCGCGCGTATCTCGAGGATCGCGGACTGGACAAGGATGCGATCACGCGATTTGGGATCGGCTATGCTCCTAGCGGCGGCGACGTGCTGCTGCGATTCCTGAAATCAAAATATGCGGAAAAGCTTCTCGCGGAATCGGGACTCGCGTCGCGGGACCAGAGCGGCCGGTTGTTTGACAGGTTCCGGCGGCGGATCACTTTTCCGATTGCGAATGAATCGGGAAAGATTGTGGCATTCGGCTGCCGCGCGCTGGGCGATGACCAGCCGAAATATCTGAACTCGCCAGAGACGCCCATCTATTCAAAGAGCAACGTGCTGTACCACCTGGACCGCGCAAAGGATGCGCTGCGACGACAGAATTTCGCGGTGCTGGTGGAAGGTTACATGGACGCGATCGCCGTGGCGCGCGCGGGCATCAGCAACGTGGTGGCGAGCTGCGGCACGAGCCTGGCGGAGCCGCAAATCAAGCTGCTGGGGCGTTTCACGAAGCGCGTGGTGGTGAACTACGACCCGGACTTGGCGGGGCAGGCGGCAACGGAGCGGTCGATTTCGCTTTTGCTGGAGCACGACTTCGAGGTGCGCGTGCTAGCGCTGCCTCCCATCGGAAACAGGAAGGCCGATCCGGACTTGTTTATCCGGGAGAAAGGCGCGGAGGCATACATCAAGGCGCTGAAGGAAGCGCCGCCGTATGTGGACTATTTGATCTCGCGGGCGCGGCAGATGGACCTTTCCAGCGGCGAAGGCAAGCTGCGCGCGGTGAATTTTCTCCTGCCGTACGTGCAGAAAATTCCGAATCGCCTTCTGCGCTCGGAATGGGCGACGCGGATCGCGCAGCAGCTTCGGCTGGAGGAACCCGTGCTGCGCGCGGCGCTGAGCAAAGCAGCTTCGGAACGGCGCAGCGAAGTGAAAACCCAGCCGGAGTTGGTGGGGCGCGCGGCCAAACCGGCTGAACGGCGGCTCATTCGCATGCTGGCGGAAGCAGAAGGGTTCCGGCATGAGCTGGTGCAACAATTGCAAAATGCACGGCTCTATCATGGGCTCGAGACGGAGAAAATCTTTGCCGCGCTCATCGCGGCCAGCCTATCCGGCGAACCAGTCCAAGCGTCGGAAGTCGCGGCAATTCTGGAGGAGCGCGACCGGCGGCTACTGTTTGAGATCCTGTTTGAAGAGGCCAGTGAGCCGACCTGGGAAGAGGCGGTCAGCTGCATCGAAGCATTGCAGCATCGCCAAGCCGAGCGAGAACTGGCCGAAGTGCAGCGAACCATCGAAGCGAACCCGACCAACCCAGAGCTGCGAGGATTGTTGGAGCGCAAGCAGGAATTGATGCGGCGGCTCGCGGCCGCACGCTAAACGGGGCTGTTCTTCCACAGATTTCCACGAATTAAAATGTTGACGGAATAAGACTTATCCGTATAACGTAGTAGGGTTTCGGGAGTAACGGTTCTGCTCCTAAGTGCATCTAAATGGGTGTGTTTAGTAGTGGGTACAGGCCCGAGGGCGGGATGCGGGCAACGTACGGGGCGAGCGGCGCGGCGCAAAGGATTTCACGTAACAACCGATCTTCAATGGAGATTTTCCATCGTTGTTCTGAGTGGCCCCGAATCAGTGGGCGTCAACTCTGCCAGCGCGCCAGCCTGCCTGTTTGCCGACGGGCACGGAAAGATATTCTCAGATGCGCCGGGAAAATTGGCGCCCATGCGGTTTGATCGAGGGAGGAATTTGTGGCGGCAGTCGGCCTAGAAGAAAAATATGATGCGGTACGGCAGCTCATTGCCGTCGGCAAAGAGCGCGGATACTTGCTGTATGACGAAGTAAATGATTCGCTTCCGGCCGAGGTGCATTCCTCGGAAGAGATCGACGACCTCCTCACCACATTCGAACGGAACGGCATCGAAATTTACGAAGATGCAACGTCGGCCAAGGCGGCGCGCGCGGTAGAAGTTTCCGTGGAACCGGGCGAGCGTGACGTTGTCGTAAAAGAAGACGCCCATGAAGGCGAGAGCGAGCTGGACCTGACGCCGGGCTCGCTGGAAAAAACGAACGATCCCGTCCGAATGTATTTGCGCGAGATGGGCACGGTGCCGCTGTTGACGCGCGAAGGCGAAGTCACCATCGCGAAGCGCATCGAGCGGGGTCAACTCGTGGTGATGAAATCCATCACGAGGTCTCCGATCGTGATCAAGGAGCTGATCGCCGTCGGTGACGACCTGCGGAAAGGCGCGCGGTCGATCAAAGAGATCGTGCAGTTCGACGACGAAGAACTCACCGAAGAAAAAATCGCAAACAAGACCAAGCAGACCCTCAGGTACATCGACAAAATCGCAAAGCTGTATGAAACCGCTCTGAAGCAGGCGGCGAAGCTCGAGAAGACGCCGAAGGCCAAGAAAAAATCATACATTCGCGCGAAGTGGGGCGTGGCGCGGACGCGCGTCGAGATTTCCCTGGAAATTCGGGGCATTGATTTCAATCCATTTGAGAAAAAGCGGCTGATCGACAAGATGCGCGGGACGGTCGAGCGGCTGCAGTCGCTGGAGCGCGAAGCAGGTCGGCTGGAGCGCCGCGTGGACATGGCCAAAGGCGACGTGGCCACCGAAGCGCGGAAAGAGCTGCGCACTCGCCGGGCCGAATTGAGGGACATCGAAGAACAGAGCGAAGTCGGGTTGACGGAGCTGAAACGCACGCTGACGTTCATTCACCGCGGGGAAGCGGAAGCGGAGCAGGCCAAGAAAGAGCTGATCGAGGCCAACCTCCGCCTGGTCGTATCGATTGCGAAGAAATATACCAACCGCGGGCTGCAGTTCCTCGACCTGATCCAGGAAGGCAACATCGGGCTGATGAAGGCGGTGGACAAGTTCGAGTGGCGGCGGGGATATAAATTTTCCACGTACGCGACGTGGTGGATCCGCCAGGCGATCACGCGCGCGATTGCCGACCAGGCCCGCACTATCCGCATTCCGGTGCACATGATCGAGACGATCAACAAGCTGGTGCGCACGAGCCGGCAACTGGTGCAGGAACTCGGGCGCGAACCCACCAGCGAAGAGATCGCCAAGCGCATGGACATCCCCGTGTCCAAGGTGCGCAAGATTTTGAAGATCGCGCAGGAGCCGATTTCGCTGGAAACGCCGATCGGAGAGGAAGAAGACTCGCACCTGGGCGACTTCATTGAGGACAAGGCGGTGGTCTCTCCGTCGGACGCGGTCATCAATTTGAATCTGAAGGAGCAAACATCCTCGGTGCTGAAGACACTGACACCGCGCGAAGAGAAAGTAATCAAGATGCGGTTTGGTTTGGACGACGGCAGCGAGCACACGCTAGAGGAAGTCGGCCAGTCATTCGCGGTAACTCGCGAGCGCATCCGGCAGATTGAAGCGAAAGCGCTTCGCAAGCTGCGGCATCCTTCGCGTTCGCGCAAATTGCGGGCGTTCCTGGAAGGGCCATCGCGCGACTACCTGTAGAAAGAACCTAAGCTAACGAAGACGAATTTCGCAACGCCCCCGGGTTCACCGGGGGCGTTCCTATTTGGCGGTCAAATTGTCCTGTGGCGGCCGACCAAAGCGCTTGAAAATACGAACGGTTCCGCCGATGGCGAACGCCATGAAACCGGAGAGGACGTACCACATGGAGGTGGCGTCGGGCAGGCGGCCGGGATGGAGATTGGCTTGGATCGCGAAATTGATTGTGAGGAGAATGACCGCGAAGAGCGCGCAGCCGAACCAGGCGAAATAACCGTTCAAGAAATCCATCGTCTCGCCACGCCGTTCGGGCGCCAGCCAATAGCGTTTGTTGGGGAGATTGATATACTCCGGCGGCAGCAGCGCGATGAGGCGCGGGATACCGAATCCAATCACCGCGGCAAGAACGCTAACGCCGATCAGCACGCTGAAGAAAGCCGATTTTGTCTGCCAGCCGTTGGGCATGCCGTGCGCATCGAAGTGCGAAGCCACGACCTCAGGGAGCTGCGAGTAGTAGGCGGAAAAATGAACGGCCGCGTAAGCCGCCAAAAGCAAAAACAGAACTTTAGGAAGTCGCGAATTCACGGAGCTCGCCTTGTTCCAGCCTAGCCAACCTTCGCCTACATGGGGAAGAAATGCGAACAACTCATGGCGAATCGGTTATTACGAGGGAAAGCGATGCCGCGAAAGGCGGAGAAATCTCGAGGTGATTTCACGCTCCCAACTAAACGTTTTTTCATTACGACGCGTGATAGCTTCGCAGGGGATCGCGTATTAGAATGGCCAAGAGTCATTGAGCATCCATGAACACAAGACAAAGAATTAATGCGATTGTGCTGGTGCTGTTGCTGGGCGGAACGATATATGGGCTGCTGCGCACCGAGCCGCGGGCAGTAAATCCGACCAAGAACGGAAAAGAAAGCCAAGCCGCGGTGACTCAGCCGCCGCTGGTCGACCAGTCGCCGCTAGAGACAGCCCAGCGGTTGGCGCAGATGCCGACCAGCCCGGAAGAGCTGCCGTTTGCGCGAGAAGCTTTACGGCTCGGGGACCAGGAGATGGACCTCGCGTTTGCGGCAGCCTTGCGCGAGGCGACAGCGCATCCACCCGCGTTGAGCGCCGAGGCGAAGGAAATTCAGGCGCGACTAGAAAAGGCCCAGAAGGCGCTGGAGGCAGACAACGCTCGGATCCAGCAATTGACGACTGCGGGGGGGAAGGCCAGCGGAACAACGAAAGATGCGCTGGACGACCAACTCGATTTGGCGAAAGCACAAGCCGAGCTGGACCAGGACGAAGTGGATGATGCGAAGCAGGATTTGGTCCGTGCGGGAGGCGATCCGCAGGGGCGGATCCAGGCGATGGTGGAGGCACACGAGGCGGCTTCGAAAGTCTCAGACACCATGAAGGTGGCGGTCAGCACACCAGCCGAGGAGCGCGGTTTAGTTCACCAATTTCGACAGTGGTCCGTGTTGCATCGGAAACAGCTTCAATTGTGGCACGCGAAGCAGGAAGCGGAATCGGCAGCGGCGTCGTTTTCGGCGAAGCATGACGCTCTGGCAGCGCGGATCGACGCGGGGAAAAAAGTATCAACCGAGCCGGGTGCTCCGGCAACTGCGGGAACAACGTCTTCCAGTCCTGCAAAGCAGGCAACGCGGAGCCGACAAGAATCAAGCGCATTGCTGGCGGAGACGAAACGCCGCGCTGCCGACCAGAAAGTGCTCGCAAGCTTTGACAAACGGATCGATAACGAAAAACATCTGGCGGAAACGTACGGCAATTGGATCGATGTGGTTGGGACCAAGCAGCGTTCCGTAATCCACAACGTGCTTGAGGGGCTAATCGTCGTTTTTGTGATTTTGCTCATCGGCGTATTTTTTGACAATTGGCTTGAGCATTTGCTTGGCAAGACGTCTCTGGATCGCAGGCAAGTCGAAACTTTGCGCACGGTTACGCGCGTGACCCTGCAAGTCATGGCGGTCGTATTCATTTTACTGGTCATTTTTGGACCGCCTGGTCAACTCGGAACATTTTTGGGCCTGGCAGGCGCGGGCTTAACAGTTGCGTTGAAGGACTTCATCGTGGCCTTCCTCGGCTGGCTCGTGCTGATGGGGAAGGACGGGATCCGGCTGGGTGACTGGGTGGAAATTAACGGTGTGACCGGGGAGGTTGTGCAATTGGGGATGTTTCATACTGTGTTGCTCGAGACCGGGAATTGGACGGACTCCGGGCATCCGACAGGCCGCCGGGTGACGTTTACCAACAGCTTTGCGATTGAAGGGCACTACTTCAATTTTTCGACGTCCGGGCAGTGGCTATGGGATGAATTGCAGATTGTGCTGCCCGCGGGACAGGATCCCTATCCGATCGTCGAGGCCATTCAGAAAAAAGTGGTCGAAGTAACGGCCGAAAGCGCGCGGCAGGCCGAGCAGGAGTGGCAAGGCGCAGCCCGTTCCCGGGACATGAAAGCGCTTTCGGCGGCGCCGGCGATCAATGTGAAGCCGATCGTGGGCGGGATCGAAGTTGCGGTTCGCTACATTACGCGCGCGAACGAGCGCTATCAACTGCGCGCAAAACTGAATCAAGCTGCGGTGGACCTGCTTGGCGGAAAGGGCCTGCCTGTGCCGCAAACCGCCGCTGACCAGCTTGCTCCAAAGCTGAAGTAGTTTCCTTGCCTTTTCAATTTGAACTGCTGCGCGCGCGGACCTCCACGATACGGAATTCCATGGAAAGCCTCGCAGTTGCGCGTGATGGCAATCCATTTGCCCCTGGCGGACGCCTCGGGCTACTCAGGCGGCGCCTTCATTCAGCCAGCGGGCACGCATAGCGGCCACGACTGCGACCGCATAGAGCAGGGCCAGGGTTCCAAACGCCAGCGCGATGCTGAGGTGCTGAGAAACCCAGCCCAGAGAAAAACTCATCGCGACTTGCAGCGTCGTGGAAATCACCGCGAACGCGGACTGCGTGCGGCCCATCAAGCGGCGCGGCACCAAGGCCATAACCGAAGACTGCGTCAAAATCCCGCCCAGCGCCCGGCAGCCGCCGAACACGGCCTGGAGGACAACAGCCCAAGGCAATAGCGTGACAAACGGCATGAACGCATGGCCAACCGAAAGTATCGCAGTGGCGGCAACAAGGACCGTAAGGGGGCGGCGTCGCGCAATCATTCCGGTCATCAGTCCGCCGGTCACCGCGCCGATGGCCCAGCCGGATTCGAGGAGGCCGAAGCCGCGCGGGCCGGCGTGAAGGACGTCTTTGGCAAGCGCCACGACGAGCACGTTGGCGCTGATCACTCCAGCGAGCATAGTGGCGTACGTGATGCCCAAAGCGAGGACGCGCGGCTGCTCCCGGAGATACTGCAAACCTTCGCGGAGATCTCGAAGCACACCCGCGGCGAGGTCGGTCTCAATAATGGGAGGAATCGGCGCGGTTTCGAGCACATCAGGAAGGGCCTCGCCGGCGGCTTCGCTGTGCCGGGGATGGAGGTAACCTCTGCGCAGCCGGTAGAGACAAAAGGCGGAGACAAGGTAGGTGCCACCGTCGATCCAGAGAATGCCCGCGAGACCCGAGCTTTCATAAATAAAGCCGACGAACGCGCCGGCGAACAAGAGTCCGCCCTGGACGGCGATGAGCACGGAGGAGTTTGCGCCGACAAACTGGCCCGGGGGAACCAATTCCTGGACCAGGGCGTTGATAGAGGCCCAATAGATGGCCGCTCCCGCGCCGTTGAGCAGGACCATGCCATCGATCTGCCAGATATGCGGGTGGCCAAAACGCACGAGGGCGGCCACGCAGAGAACCAGCGTGCCGCGCGAAATGTCGAGAGCCATGCCCAGGTACCGGCGGTCCACGCGGTCGATGAGGACCCCGCCGAGAAAGGGGACGATGAGGCCGGGCAGCGTGTACATAATGACGGTAACGCCGACGCTGACCGTCGAGTGGGTGATGCCGAGGATGTGCCAGGTGACGCCGGCGAAGTTCATGCCGGAGCCGAACATGGAAATAAACGTTCCGGCGAAAAAATAGCGGAAGCCGGACTGAGCGAACAGCAGAGACCAATCGGTACGAGGATGAGCGGCGGCGGCCATCGAATCAAATAGCTTACTATCGTATGCTGCGGGATAGAGGGAGCGGCGCTCGAAGGGTTACACAGCAGGAACTCGAAATTGACGAAGAATGCTGGAAGATTGGCTTGAAGAGGGCTCATGGGAAACGAAGCCACATGCACGGTGCGGGTCGGCAAGCGACAGTCGAATGGGAAGGCGCTGCTGGAAACATCGGAGATACTCTTCCGTGGTGATTTCCGGCTGAAGATTCCCTTTTCTTCGATTGAATCTGCGAAGTCGGTGGACGGCGAGTTGCGCTTGCAAACACCGGAAGGGCTGGCTGTTTTCGAATTGGGCGAGTCCGCTGCGAAATGGTGCGAGAAGATCCTGCACCCAAAATCACGCGTGGAGAAACTGGGGATCAAGCCGGGCGCGAAAGTTTCGCTGCTGAGCAGTTTCGATGACGAATTCCTTCGAGAATTAAGAGAGATGGACAGCGTGCTCACGGATGGCAAAGCCGCTGTGGATGCGGAATGGATTTTCTTTGCGGCCGATTTGCAAAAACATCTTGCTCAAGTGTCAAAGATCGCGAAATCGTTGAAGGGCGCAGCCGCGCTCTGGATTGTCTATCCTAAGGGGCGGAAAGACATTACGGAAAACGACGTGCTCGCCGTCGGGCGCAAAGCAGGATTGAAGGATGTGAAGGTTGTCAGCTTTTCGGCGACGCACACCGCGCTCAAGTTTGTGATTCCGGTTGCCCGCCGCTAACTTTATCTCTGGTTGCAAGATTGCACCGGGTCTTCGCGTCGCCGCTCCTAACCACTCCGCTCGTTGCGTTCTTGTCGGCTAGCATTCGTGCCCATTGGCGTTACATAAATGGAAGAAAAAGAAGAGGCCCCCGAGACTTCCGGGGGCTCTTCGGTATGCAGCGGGTATGAAGTTATAAATCGAACCACGATGCGAATTGCATCGCGCTCGGACTAGAAGGTGAAGCGTGCCGCCAGCTGGATGATGCGTTCTTTGGGATCCACAGGGATGACCTGTGTGCCGGGATCGCCGGTCGTAGTGATGCGCCCAAACTTGCTCGAAGTGATATTGGTACTGGGGTTTCCCCACTCCGCATGGTTGAAGAGATTGAAGGCGTCGGCGCGGATTTCCAGCTTAAGCCGTTCAGTAATCGCCGTCGTCTTAGCGATCGTCATATCGAGGTTCGTTCGTCCCGGCCCACGGACGAAGTTGCGTGGCACTGTCCCGTAAGTCCGTAGAGCAGGATTGGCCACTACCTGGGCAGTCGAAGGGAAACACGTCGGGGAAGGTGCGCCACAGGGGACCGATGGACTTCCAACTTGTGCTGTGGTGAATGCAGCGGGATTGAAATAGAAGTTGCCTGTATTCGTTCCCGAGAGATCCCCGGTCAAGGTCTGCACCCCGTGCGGATCGAAAGTCGTAAACGGCTGGCCCGTCAAGTTGGCGTGCACTACGGCGTTGTCGCCGGCTCCCGAGACTCCTGGATTGGTAAAGCCACCGCTGCTGTCCACCTGCGAAAAAACGTCCAGCGGGAAGCCCTGCCGCCACGACAAGATTGGATAGAGGCTCCAACCTTGAGTCAGGCGTTTCGGCCCGGACTTCCACATATTGTCGAAGGGCAGGTCCCAGCCGCCGCTGAAGGTGATCCGGTTGCGTATGTCGAAATCCGAAGACGCCCGGAACAATCCCGGGTTGAAGGTGGGAACCTGGAGGTTCCGTGCGCGGAAGCCGGAAGCGTTGTCGATCGAGTGGGCGTAGGTATAACCCAGCGTGAAATAGGTCCGCCCAATGAACCGTGCATCGGTCAACTGCCGGGCCATGCTGGCGGTTAAGCCATTGTAGGAGGCCTTGGATACATTTTTGAATTCAGGCAGATTGGAAAAAGAACACATAAATTGTGTTGCGGCATTGCAACTACTGTTTCCTGGCAGCAGGTTAAGGATCCGGTCCGTAGTGCCCAAAGTGAAGGGGTTAATGTCGACCAAGGACGTCAGTCCGTGTGAGCTGCTGCCCACATAGCCGAGCTGTACGGTTGTGTTCCTGGCAATTTCCTGCTGGACGCTCAGATTATATTGATAGGTGTAAGGCGTCCGCAGATGCGGATCATCGAGAAAGATGGATGTAAGACCAAAGGGAAGAAAACCGGCCGCCGCGAAGTTTATATTGTGATTAACGGGCTTTGAAGGAAAAGGGTTTTGCGCGCCCGTGCTGGCAAAGGGTTGGGAAAGATAAGGAACATCGGCCGTAGGATTCGCCGCCAGGGGGCTGAAATTCAAGAATGAACCAGCAAAGAACGGCGGCTGGCCGTTGTCCTGGAAGTTATCTTCGGCTTTCAAGATGTCGTAGAACATCCCGAAACCTCCGCGGATACTGGTTTTCGAATTGCCTTTTGGATCCCATGCAAAGCCGATGCGCGGCGCCCAGTTGTTTCTATCGGGGAAATTGACGCCCCGCGGTGCATTCTCATCGCCCGGGAAGACCAGCCCTGACGGCGCATTGGGGAATACAGTGGACTGCGCGTGCCCGGGGATGACGCTGAACGTGTTCCCATGTGTGTCGAGCTTGGGAGAGCTGTACTCATACCGCACGCCGAGGGTCAGCACGAGTTTCTTGTTGACGCGCCATTCGTCCTGCGCAAACCCGGCATAAAACTTGCTGCGGGCGTTCGTGGCTGCGTTCGGTGACTGCGAATAATTAAGTGGAATTCCGAACAGAAAATCAGCAAAGTCGTTGCCTGAGCCGATGCCCCCGGCTCCCTGGAGCTGGAATACTCCATTGCCGATGAAATCGAACGCTGTATTGAACTGATAGGCGGAGAAATTTCCGCCAAATTTCCAATTGTGGCGTCCGCGGGTCCAGGACAAGGTATCGCCGTAGAAAAAGGTGTTGTTGATGAGCGTACTCGGTCCCTGAATGCTGAAGCCGTAATAGCTGCCTTGATCATTAAACTGCAGGGCTGCGGCTCCTAATTCCAGGTCAGGGGTTATGCCCGTTTGGCCCACTTCCGCGTGTGTGGGAATAGTTCTTGCGGGCTTGGCGGATAGCTCATTGCTGCGCTGTACGGTGACACGGAACTCGTTCAACAGATTGCTTGAAAATGTCCGTGTATAGGCAAAATTCGAGAAGTAATTATGAAAAGTGGTCATTAGCGGGTAGCCGGTAGAGGCAACGAACCCGAAAATGCCAGGGTTTCCCAGGCCGTTAAGAATGGGATTTCGGTTGCCGCCCAGGGTCGCGGAAATACGGTCCTTCTGGCTGATGTTGAAGTCAAACTTCATGGTCAGCTCGTTGTCGTTATTTGTGGCGGCTGATTGTGCGTTCAACAAACCAGTGGGAGCCGTCGGGATCAGGCCTGCGGCGATATATTTCTGCGCGACGCCATTAATTTTTGTTGGATCAATGATGCCATTAAATCGCTTTGTAGGATCGGATTGGAAAAAAGGATGCGCGACTCCAGGCACGGTCGCTGGGCCGCCGGGAGTCGGGTTGGGATTCGGTTGCTGGCACTGAGTCCCATCCACGAGTGTGGGGTCATTTTTTGGATTCGGCTGGTTGTGATTGAGACCGCTTAAGAAGCAAGCCACACCGGGGTCCACCCCGCCGTTTCCAGCGGCTTGCGAAAAATCGCCGTTGAGCTGTGCGGGCGTGAACGTTTGAAAGGAATTTAACGTTTGCTTCTGCGTTTGCCTTTGCCCTTGGTAGCCGACGAAAAAGAAGAAGCGGTCCTTCCCGTGGACGACCTTCGGAATAATGATGGGCCCGCCGAAGGTTCCGCCATACTGATTGCGCTTGAGGACGTCGCGCGGGAGCGGGTTGCCGGGAACGCTTTTATTGAAAAAATCATTGGCGTTGAATGCGTCGTTGCGAATGAAATCGAAAGCGCTGCCGTGCCACTCATTGGTTCCGGACTTGATTACCTCGGTGATGACTCCGCCGCCGTTGCGCCCATATTCCGCGGTGTAATTGTTTTCGAGAATGCGAAATTCCGCGACAGTGTCCGGGTTGGGGTTATAGACCACGCCGTTGTCTAATTGTGCGTTGTTCAAGCCACCATCAAGGAGGAACGTCACAGAATCGGCGCGCCCGCCGGCGATGTTAAAGGTTCCCGCACCACCATTGCCTATGAAGTCGGTATCCACCGGAGTTACGCCAGGTTGCAAGAGCGCCAAGCTAAGCGCATTGCGTCCGTTCAGTGGCATGTCCGTCAGGGTGCGGCCAGTAACTGAAGCCGCGAGCGTGGGATTCACCGTTTCAACCACGGTGGCTTGGTCCTTCACTTCGATGACTTCCGACACACTGCCGATTTCCAGCTTCGCGTCGATGCGCAGCACCTGATTGATCTGCAACACCTGGTTTTCATACGTCACCTTGCGGAAGCCATTTGCATCTATGATGACGTTGTACCGCCCGATGGGAAGATCGACCGCCTGGAAGTAGCCCTCATTGTTACTCGTGGTGTCGTAGTGCACTTGCGTGTCCACATTGACGACCGCTACCTTTGCACTCGGAACTCCCGCCCCGACGGCGTCCGTCAGGTTGCCAACGATACGCGCAGCCGCGTTCTGCGCGTGCACGGGATGAACCGCGAAGGCGCCCAACAGGACCACTACTGAAATAATTTGAATCCACCGCAAGGACTGCTTCACAATCCCCTCCTGAAATTAGAATTTCTCTGTCTTGCCGCCAGCGAAAGTCCAAAAATAGCTGTGAGTCTCATTCCCCACCCCGTACACAGTCTGATGGTTCGCGTAAAGTTACCTAGAGTCCGGCCCAAGCTGCCACAACCGACAGCGCTCCAAAGGCAATTGAATTGCCGAAACTAACTCCTTGATTGCAAATACTTTACTTTTCTAAATCCGTCATAAACTCTCCGTACTTCCGGATATCAATACAGGTTTCTTCATTGACCGAGCGCGAAGGCAAAACTTCTGAGGCAAATAGAACGCCAGGCAAAGCGGCGGCGCATCCAACCATCGGATTTTTCAGATCGCGCCCGCTGATCTTGCGGCCGAAACTGGTTGTTGCCGATGAGCCAGTCTCCGCACTGGATGTCTCCATCGGCGCCCAAGTCTTGCTGTTGCTGCAGGAGTTACAGCGCCAGTTCGGCCTGACCTGCATTTTCATCTCGCACAGCCTTCCGGTCGTGGCGCAGTTGGCGACGCGGATTGCTGTCATGCGTTTCGGCAAATTTGTAGAAGTAGGAGCGGCAGAACAGATTCTGCGACAGCCCGCGCACCCCTACACGCGTGAGCTGCTCGTCGCGGTTCCTGAACTGCTCCGGGCGTAGCTTTTTCCCGCGTCTTTCTCTTGTTTCATTGTGTGACTCGCTTTTGTCCCTTTCTTGACGATGCTCGCCCGAGTTTTCTCGTGATACGCTGCTGAAACTGTGTTTTCGTTCCAAGTTTTGGGGACCAATCGAACCGGCGCGCGCCACGGCCGGCTGACAACTCCCCACGGCGCAATTGAAACGCCGGCGTTCATGCCTGTGGGCACCGCCGGCGCGGTCAAGGGCTTGACGCAGGAAGCGCTCGAAGAACTCGGTGCGAGCATCATCCTCGCAAATACCTATCATCTGTATCTGCGTCCTGGCCATGAACTGATCCGCCAGCTCGGTGGCCTGCATCGGTTCATGTCCTGGCCCCGCGCAATCCTTACCGATTCGGGTGGCTACCAGGTTTTCAGCCTCGCGGAACTTCGGAAAATCACCGATGAAGGAGTACGTTTTCGGTCGCACCTGGACGGTTCGGAGCATCTGCTTTCACCAGAGAAGGCCGCGGAGATTCAGTTGGCGCTAGGTTCGGACATTGCCATGGTTCTCGATGAATGCATCGAGACGCCGGCGCCGCGCGACAAAGCCGAAGCCGCCGTCAGGCGCACGACCGAGTGGGCGGGCCGCGCGCGAAGATATTTTCGGGAGCAAGTCCAGGGCAGCGAGGAAATCCGTCAATGGCAGTTTGGAATCGTGCAAGGCGCCACGTTTTCGGATTTGCGCAGAGAAAGCGCGCGACAACTGACGGAACTCGATTTTCCAGGCTACGCGGTCGGCGGGCTCGCCGTGGGCGAACCGCACGCGATGACTTGCGAAATGACCGGTGAAGTGACGGAACTATTGCCGCGTGACCGCCCGCGTTATTTGATGGGTGTCGGCAGACCTGAACAGCTTGCTGATTACGTCGCACTCGGCATTGACATGATGGACTGTGTGCTTCCCACGCGCGCCGCGCGGCATGCATGTCTCTACACGAGCGAAGGGCGCGTGCTCATTAAGAACGCACGCTATACGCAGGACCAGCGGCCCATCGATCCAGCATGCGCTTGCTCCGTTTGCCGGCGCTACTCGCGCGCGTATCTTCGGCATCTGTTCGCCGCCGGCGAACTCACTGCGGCGATCCTCGCGACCCACCACAATGTCCACTTTTACCTTGACATCATGCGCCAAATCCGCGAGGCTATCGAGTTTGGGAATCTGGAGAATTTCTCGTCAGAGATGCACGCGCGTTATGCGGCGGATCCGGTCTGAGAGCTGAATCCGCAGGGCGCGTGAGCCGTCTGCGCGGTATGTCAACTGCTTTACAACCGCACCCAAAAGCGCAGGGATTCCGGCAGCCCGCAGGCCGCCCAGAGGAACGCATTGGGAGTGGAGCAAAACGCCCGCAAAGCGCCGTGGGTCTCCTTGAAGCGGTCGGACTGAATTCAGTGGGGTCAGCCGTCCATCAAAGGAAAGGATCGGTCCAGGAAATAGACTATGTTGGCGGCGATGTTCTTGCAGGCTCCAGGCGGTGGCGCGCTGAATTTCAGCAACCCTATTTTCATGATGGTGATCGTACTGGGCATCTTTTACGTGATGCTCATTCTTCCCCAGCAGCGCCAGCGCAAGAAGACTCAGCAGATGTTGGCCGCTTTGAAGTCGGGCGACAAAGTGATTACCAATTCCGGCATCTACGGCACGATCAACGGCATTGACGGCGAGACTGTAATCCTCAAGATCGCGGACCAGGTGAAGATCCGCATCTTGCGTTCGGCCATCGCACAGGTGGAGGCATCGGAAGATGCGAAATAAGTCCGCCGGTCGTCAGACTTCGCGAAAAACCACAGGCGACTCCGGTACCGCCGGGGTCAGTACTCACTGACCATGAATCCGAATCTGAAATGGAAAGCGCTGTTCATCCTTGCCGTCATCCTGGCTTGTTTCATCGGCTTGATCGGCTTCCCCGCATTTCCTCCTACTTCCCTTGCGCAACTGAAAGACAATTTCGCCCACCAGATCAAGCTGGGTCTCGATCTGCAAGGCGGAACGCACCTGATTCTGCAGGTGCAAGTGCAGGAAGCCATCGCGCAGGAGACGGACCAAACGGTGGAACGCCTGGCTGGCCAGCTTCGCACGAAAAATATCCGTTACGACGAGATTCGCCGCGTGGACGACACACACATTCTTATTCGCAATCTGGATTCCGCGCAGCTCTCCCAATTTCGCGATATCATAAACGCGCAGTACGCCAATGTGTGGGACCTGACTCCTGCGGCTGGCGAGCCTTCCGGCTACACGTTGACGATGCGCACCAGCGCAATCGCCGCCATTCAAGAACAGACGATGACGCAGTCGCTCGAAACGATCGAGCGCCGCATCAATGCCCTTGGATTGACGGAGCCGACCATTCAGCCTCGCGGTGGCCGCAACGCGAACGAAATTCTAGTGCAGCTGCCCGGAGAAGGTGATCCTTCCCGAGCTAAAGCCGTCATCCAAGCAGGGGGCCAGCTCGAACTCAAACTGGTGGAAGACCCGGTCGCTTACGCTTCCCAGACCGAAGCGCTGGCGCGGCACGGCGGAGTTCTTCCACCTGGCACGGAACTCGTTTCCGGCCGTTCGGAAAGCCGCACGCCAACGGGAGCCGCCGACACGGGCGAGAGCTGGTACGTCCTGAGCCGTGCGCCGATTGTCACCGGCCGTGATTTGCGAAGCGCGACGGAGAACCGCAATACCAATAACCCCGGCACGTGGCAGGTTAATTTCACTTTGTCCGCAGAAGCGGCGCGCCGCTTCGGTCCTTTCACCGAACAGAATCTCCATCGGCAGATGGCGATTGTGCTGGAGCATCGCGTCTACTCCGCCCCGGTGATCAACGGCCGCATTGATGATAGCGGCATGATCGAAGGAAATTTCAGCCAGGAATCGGCGCACGATCTCGCGCTTGTGTTGCGCGCAGGGGCGCTGCCGGCCTCGATCAAATATCTCGAAGAGCGCACCGTCGGACCTTCGCTCGGCGCGGACTCGATTCGCCACGGCATGCAAGCTTCGATCCTGAGCTTGATTGTGGTGATGATTTTCATGCTGGTCTATTACCGGCTCTCAGGTGCCAACGCCGTTCTCGCGCTGGTCCTCAACCTGATCATTCTTCTTGCGGTACTGGCGGTTTTTGGCGCCGTATTGACCCTGCCCGGAATTGCCGGAGTCATTCTGACAATCGGCATGGGCGTGGATTCCAACGTTCTGGTATTCGAACGCATTCGCGAAGAGTTGCGCAATGGGAAATCGCCCGGCTCGGCGGTCGACGCCGGTTTCGACAAAGCCTTCCTGACCATCATTGACACGCACGTAACGACGGTCGTTTCCGCGTTTTTCCTCTTTCTTTTCGGCACGGGGCCGATCCGGGGATTCGCCATTACGTTGACCATCGGCTTGATTGCAAACGTCTTCACAGCGATCTACGTGTCCAAGACGATTTTTCAGTATCACCTGACAAAGATGGAACGCCAGGGCGAGTTGAGCATTTAGGGTGTACTAGAACTATCATGGCCTAAGTTTTATCGCAGCTGAGACGGATGGGGGATAGGTCACTCTGTCCGGTTGCCGTAGACTCCTTGTGAGGGTGGGAACAAACGCATACCTCCTGGAGTCTAAGGAAGGGACGCAATAGCGGTATGATCGAGCTCTTCAAGCAGCCCAACATTGATTGGATGGGCAAAGCCAAGTATTTCTTCGGCTTGAGCGGCATTCTTCTCCTCGCAGGATGGACGTCTATCTATTTCAAAGGTGGCCTTCGCTACGGCATCGACTTCAAGGGCGGCACCAATGTGGATGTTCGCTTCGCCCAAACGCCGGACATCGACAAGATTCGCGGCAGTCTATCGCAGCAGGGGCTTGGCACCAGCGAGATCCAACCGATCAGCGATCCTGCCAACCCCAACGCAAATGAGGTCGTGATCGGCCTCGAGCAAAAGGGTGAAGGGGATCAGGCTCTCGATACCGGCAAGAAGCAAGTCGTGGATGCGCTGAACGCCACGTTCGGTACGGCAAGCTCGGGAAAGCCGGACTTCAACGCTGCCACGCCTTCTTCTTTGGCGGCCTCTCTGAACCAGCGCGACCCTCTGGTGCTTTCCACGAATGCGGGTGATCGGTACCAGCAACTCGCCGCAAGAATTCTTGCTTTTCGCGATGGCAAGGAAGCCAACGGCGTATTGACGAATTTCGATGCGCTGGCGAGGGTCGACGGCGTCACGCCCGCGGTGCTCTCCGCGATCAAAGAAAATTATTCGCTGGGAGCGTTCGCGATTCGAAATGTTGAGATCGTCGGCCCGAAGGTGGGCGCCGAGCTGCGCCGCCAGGCGGTTCTCGTTACCCTCTATGCGTTGGGGGGTATGCTGGTATATATTGCATTCCGATTCGAGTGGGTTTATGGTGCTGCGGCGGTCTTGGCCGTATTTCACGACGTTCTGATCACCCTGGGTTTTTTCTCATTACTGCGTTTTGAAATTTCGTTGACGGTTATCGCCGCGCTTCTAACCTTGGTCGGTTATTCGATGAACGACACGATCGTGATTTTCGACCGCATCCGCGAAAATAACCGCTTGTTGCGCCGCGAGTCGTTCGCCGAAGTGGTGAACAAATCGATCAATCAAACACTCTCGCGGACGATCTTGACTAGCGGCCTGACGTTTCTGACCGTGCTCGTTCTATTCCTGATGGGCGGCCAGGTGCTGCGCGCTTTCTCCTTTGCTCTTGTGGTGGGAATTGTGGTAGGAACGTACTCCAGTTTCGGTATTGCCGCGCCGCTGGTGGTTGCCTGGAATCGCTGGCGCGGCCAGGGCGCTCTTGTAAGAACCGGACCCGCAGCCGGCGACAAACCCCGCGGAAGCGAAGGCGTGCCCCCACGTCTCGCGCCTGCGGGGAGGAGGTAGTATCCATGTTTGAAGAATTGGTGGTTTCGAGTCCGCACGGAAAGAAGACAAGCAAGAGTTGGACGATGGTGGTGTCGTTCGCGTTTCAGGCGACCTTCCTCGGAATCTTGCTTTTGATTCCTCTGATTTATACGGAGGCGTTGCCGAAGGCCATGCTCGCGACTCTGCTGGTTGCCCCGCCGCCACCGCCGCCGCCGCCGCCCCCTCCGGCTCAAGTGCAAGTCATTCGGAGGCCCCCGGTGCACTTGATGGACGCTGGCAAGTTGATGGCCCCGAAAGCGATTCCCAAAAACATCACAATCATTAAAGAAGAAGCGGAACCCGACATGGGAGGCACGGCTGGGGGCGTTGTGGGCGGCATTGCTGGCGGATCGATGGGCGGCGTGATCGGCGGTGTCGTTGGTGGAATCCCTGCGCCGCCGAAGCCTGCGCAATCGCGCATTAAGGTGGGCGGTAACGTTACTGCGGCAAGGATCGTGAATCGCACCGCTCCGGTGTATCCGGCCCTCGCCCGCCAAACGCGCATCTCCGGCACCGTCCGCCTGCACGCCATCATCGCGAAAGACGGCACCGTGCAGCAGCTCGAGGTAATCAGCGGGCATCCGCTGCTCGTGCAAGCCGCTCTCGATGCGGTACGCCAGTGGCGCTATCAGCCGACTCTCCTCAACGGCGAGCCCGTTGAGGTGGACACCACGGTCGACGTGATTTTCTCTCTGAACCAGTAGCAACGTGCCGCGGCGCCGGTTGTGGGATCGGCGTTGCGGTGCGAGTAACTAGTTTTGGTAAAAAATCTCAAGGAGCAAACGAATGGTAGCCACCTTATATGTGTACGCGGCCCTCTTCCTGCAGAACACGGGGAGTACCTCGTGGGATCTGCGGAGCATGTGGGCATCGATGAGTACTCTTCCCAAGGTTGTTGTCGCGATCCTCTTTATTCTTTCGATCTACTCCTTCGGTGTGATGATTGACCGCGCCTTGATGTATAGCGCGGCGCGCAAACAGTCTCGCGTGTTCGTGCAGCAGGTCGCCGGCGCCCTCAAGGACGGCAAGCTGGACGAAGCCATCGCCATCGCGGAACGGAACAAGAAGAGTCATATCGCCAAGGTCGTGGCCACGGGACTTTCGGAGTTCCAGTCCGCTTCGCAGCAGGTCTCCGAATCCGATGTGGTGGAGGCGGCAAAGCGCGGTCTGGAACGCTCCGTCGCCATCGTACACGCGGAAATGAAGCGCGGCCTCTCCGCTCTCGCCACCATCGGTTCGACCGCTCCGTTCGTCGGACTGTTCGGCACGGTGGTCGGCATCTTGAATGCGTTCAAGGGCATTGAGACCAGCAAAGCCACCGGTCTGTCGGCGGTTGCCGGCGGTATCGCCGAAGCGCTCGTGACCACTGCTCTCGGTCTGCTTGTTGCCGTGCCTGCTGTGTGGGCCTACAACTACTTCACCAACAGGGTGGAGGCCTTCGATGTGGAGATGGATAACTCATCGATGGAATTGATCAACTACTTTATCTTGCGCCGCGGCGCCAAGAAGTAAACCGCCATGGCCTACAAGCCACAAGTCGGAGACCAAATGTCGACGCCGAACGTCATCCCCATGGCCGACATCATGCTCGTTCTGCTGATCATCTTCATGGTGGTCACTCCGATGTTGCAGAAGAACATGCCGGTGGACATGGCCCGCGTGGATAACGCGTTGGAGATGCAGGACGCCGATAAGGATGATGCGGTCGTTTTCGCCGTCACCCGCGATGGCACCATCTTCCTTGGCAAGTCCAGGATAAACAAAGACCAGATTACTGCCGAGGTCAAAGACCGCATCTCCACGCGGTTGAACAAGACGGTATATGTCAAGAGTGACGCTCGTGCGAAGTATGGCGACGTCGTCGCGGTCGTAGACGAGATTCGCTCGGCGGGAGTGGATGCAGTCGGTCTTCTGACAGAGAAAAACCAGAGGGCCAATACACCGCCGCCTCCGCCACCGGCGGATTGACGTTGTTTCCGGCGTTTTGAACGCGTAGTCGCAGTGGCGCCATTCGTTCGTGGATTGCATCAGGCCGTGCCGGTTCCCACCCGGCGTGGCCGCACGGCCTGCTTGAATTGCCTCGTAAGCTCGCGAGGAGAGATTCGTAGGAGCAGGCGGATAGGAGACTCGCAATGGGAATGGCAGTAGGTGGAAAAAAGGGCGGCGCGATTGCCGAAATGAATGTCGTTCCGTTGATTGACATTCTGCTGGTGTTGCTGATCATTTTCATGGTGATCACGCCCCTTACACCGAAGGGGCTCGACACGCTTGTGCCGCAGCCGAATCCCAACCAGCAGCAGAATCAGGAACTCGAGAACAAGACCGTGGTCGTGCAAGTGTTGATGAATGGCAGGATTTGTTGCCAGTTGAAAATCAACCAGGAGGACACTACCTGGGACGGCCTCGGCAAGCGCTTGGAGGATATTTTCAAGGATCGCGCCGACAAGATCGCTTTCGTAAAGGGCGATAGCGATGTGATGTTTCTGGAGGTGGCCCGGGCCATCGACGTCATGCGCGGCGCCGGCATCGACAAGGTCGGCTTGATCACCGCAAAGCTCGAAGCCGGCCAATAGACAGTTGCGGGATGTGAGAGTCCTCCTCGCGGGGCAGAAGCTTTGTGCGAGGTGGCTCATGGGAATCGCAGTTGATGGATCGAAGCGTGGAACCTTCGTTGCAATCAACGTCGTTCCGCTGATTGATGTTTTGCTGGTGCTGCTGGTCATATTCATGATCATTCAGCATCCGCAAATGGGGCTGAAGGCGGACATCCCGCAGCAAGCGGATTCGCCTCTCCCGACTCCACAGCCGGAATTGATCGTTGTTCAGGTTTTGGCTGACGGCTCGCTGAAGGTTAATCAGCAGCCGGTCACATGGGATGCATTGTACGAGGAGCTTGCGCAAGTATTCAGGACTCGCGCAGACCATGTGGCATTCATTCGGGGCGACGGGGTTGTCGAGTTTCAAGTGGTGGCCAGGGTAATCGATATCATGCATAGCGCGGGCATCACGACGGTCGGCTTGATGACCCCGGAGCTTGAAAAAAGCCGCTAAACAGGGTTGAATTGCCCTTCGCAGGGCGGATGTGAATCCTAGCAGGGGTGGATGCTGAGATGAATGATGCAGCGTTTTCAATCGTGACCCCAGCAGTGTCGGAGCTAAATCGGATCGGGCGCCGGGCTCTGGCTCTGGTGGCGTTGTTGATCCTTGTGGGAGGCGTTTCGGGCTGCAGCAAACTCAAAGCGCGCGATCAGCTGAACAAAGGGGTCGCTGACTTCAAGAATGGACAATATGATTCCGCCATCGAGCATTTCAAGCAGGCCAAGGAAGCGGATCCGGGCCTGATGAACGCAAGACTGTATCTTGCTACTGCCTATGCCAGCCAGTACATCCCCGGGGCCCCATCAGCCGAAAACCAGGCGCGCGGAAATCAGGCCGTCGCTGAATTTAAGGAAGTCCTGGACATTGACCCAAACAGCCTCAGCGCTATCGACGGCGTCGGCTCTATCCTCTTCCAGATGGCAGGCACGCCCTTTGATCCGAAAAAGTTCGAGGAATCGAAGGCCTATCATCAGCGCCACATCCAGTTGAAGCCTCAGGATCCGGAGCCTTATTACTGGATCGCGGTGATCGATTGGACGCTCGCCTATCGGGCAAACGGCGAATTACGCTTGGAGTACAACAAGAACAATTTGAAAAAACAGGTGAAAGACACGGACCCTCTTCCCGCTTCCATGCGTGCGGACTATGTCGCCAAGAGCGGCGCGCTCGTGGATGAGGGCATCGCTGATCTGCAGAAAGCCATTGAGCTCAAGCCGGATTACGACGACGCGATGGGTTATCTAAGCTTGCTGTACCGCCGCAAGGCGGACATGGTGGAGACAGCGGACGAACGAGCAAGCCTCGAAAAGCAAGCCGACGATCTGCTCGACAAGATCAAAGAGATCAAGCAGAAACGCGCCGAACAGCCGCAATCTTCCACCTGATTAATTCGATCCTATCACCCTACGCGAACTAGGGCGCCTGCCGGGGCGCCCTTTCTTTTTCCGTGGAACCTCTGTGCGTATCCCGGTCTCGGCCCGCTCGCCGCGAATGTCCCTTCGGAGTAAACTGGGACATGCCGTCACCCGGCAATGTTCCGCTTAGCTTTAACCGCGACCGCACCGAACGACAGTTGGATGCGCGCTTTGAGGAGCTCCTTACAAAGCTTCGCAAAAACCGTCCCTCCGAAGATCCCTGGATTGTCCGCCGCGCCTATGAGATTGCCACGGAACGCCACCGTGACCAGTGGCGTATTTCCGGTGACCCCTACCTGACTCATCTGCTCGAAGTAGCCCACATTCTCGCCGATGTACGCCTGGACGCTACCACGCTTACGGCCGCCCTCCTCCACGACGTCATCGAAGACACGGAATTTCCTCTCTCCCGCATCGAAGAACGCTTCGGCGCCGAGGTCGCCCGCTTGGTCGAAGGCGTCACCAAGATTGGCCGCCTCAACATGATGGCCCCGGAGGCGCGCCAGGCCGAAAACGTGCGCAAGATGCTCCTGGCCATGGTCAACGATGTCCGCGTTGTGCTGGTAAAACTCGCGGACCGGCTTCACAACATGCGCACACTCGAATTCCTCGACCCCCCGAAGCAGCAGCGCATCTCGCGTGAAACGCTGGACATCTACGCGCCCATCGCGCACCGCCTCGGGATGAGCGTTATCCGCGGCGAGCTGGAGGATCTTTCCTTCCGCTATCTGGAGCCGGAGGCTTTTCTCGCCCTGCAGAAGGAAGTAATCGAGAAAGCTCCGGTTCACCGGAGATTTCTTGAAGAAGTGCAGACCACCATCCGGTCCGAACTCGTGGAGAATGGAATTCCGGCGGAGCTCGAAGCCCGTGTGAAGGGCCTGTACTCGCTGCACCGCAAGATCGTGCGGCAGGAACGAAGTCTCGAGCAGGTCTATGACTTGCTTGCCATCCGCGTCATTACGGATAACGAGCGAAACTGCTATGCGGCGCTCGGTGTCGTGCACCACATCTGGCGCCCGGTACCCGGACGCTTCAAGGATTACATCGCCATGGCGCGGCCGAACCTTTACCAATCCCTGCACACTACGGTGATCCACGGCGGCCAGCCCTTCGAAATTCAGATACGCACGCAGGAGATGCACCGCATCGCGGAAGAAGGTGTGGCCGCGCACTGGAAGTACAAGGACGGCAAGTCGTCTTCCGGTGACGATGACCAGCGCATCACCTGGATGCGCCAATTGATCGAATGGTCCCAGGAGCTGCAGGAGCCCGGAGAATTCCTCTCGACCCTGCGCGTCGACCTTGCGCCAGTCGAGGTGTACGCATTTACGCCGAAAGGCCGAGTATTGGAATTGCCGCGCGGTGCGACACCCGTGGATTTCGCTTACACCGTGCACACGGAAGTCGGACATCAGTGCGTGGGCGCGAAGGTTAACGGCCAGATGGTTTCCCTGCGCCACGAAATCGTGAGCGGCGATGTGGTGGAAATCCTCACGCAGAAAGGCCACACGCCGAGCCGCGACTGGTTGAGTTTTACCAAGTCCTCCCACGCCCGCAGCAAGATTCGCCATTGGATCAACCTGCAGGAGCGTGAAGAAGCCAGGGAGATGGGCCAGCGCCTGCTCGAGAAAGAAGCGCGGCAGTTTGGGCGCAGCCTGAAGAAAATTTCAGAGGCGGATCTGCTAAAGCAGGCTTCCGATTATGGTCTCTCGAAGATTGAAGACCTCTATGCGGCGGTGGGCTTCGGGAAATATTCCGCGCGACAGGTGCTCGCCCGCGTGCTCGGCGAACCGGCCAAGCCGCCGCAAACAGAAACCGAAGAATCCAAGCCCACCCTGGCGAAAACCGTCAAACGGATGCTGGGTCTTGGCGAAGCGCCGCTCATCGTCAAGGGCCATGACGACTTGCTGGTTTATCGAGCGAAGTGCTGCAATCCCATTCCCGGCGACGACATCATCGGCTACATCACTCGGGGACGCGGCGTCGCGGTTCATACGCGCGCTTGCCCCAACGTGCAAAACCTTCTCTACCAGACCGAAAGGCGCATTGCTGTCGAGTGGGGCGGCGTCGGTGCCGCCACGTTCCCCGTGCAGCTCCTCATCCGCGCGAAAGACCGCCCGGGCCTCCTCGCGGAGATCACTACGGTGATCAGCGGCGCTGGCTCCAACATTCGCGTCCTCGAGAGCCGGCCCGACCGTTTGAACGCGCGCATCGAAGCAAACATCGAAATTGCAGACCGCCGCCAGCTGGAAACCATCCTCACGAATATCCGCAAGATCTCCGGCGTCTACGGCGTTGACCGCGTCTATCAGACGTAAAATCTAGTTCGGCGTTCACCCGCGTACTTCCGCGCCAATGCCACCCTGTCCTTTCGCCGGGTATCACCCACAGCACACTTCCCGGTGCGCACTCTTGCCCCCGCTACAATGAAGTCATGTGCAAGCGGCATCAGCTCCTGCTTCTCGGTGCGTGTATCCTCTTCGCCGGCGGATGCAATAAGCACATTCTCACCGACTACCGGCCGCTGGATCGGTCCGGCATGTGGTCCAGCGGTATCGAGCAACTCAAGGCGTTGAACGCCTCGGACGAGGAAGTGAGCCAGCTCGCAAAGCTCAAACAAGCCGGCGTAACCGATGACACCTGCGTCGCCTTGGTCAGTGCTGCTCATGTTCACCAGCACCCCTTCACGAGCGCGGATTCCGTCGCGAATTTGGAGCACGCAGGCTTCGCCGATCCAGTGATTCTGGAGATCGCTCGCGCGGACCAGCTCGACACCATCGGCACGGATGCAGTAATGCTGAGGCTAGTCGGTCTTTCCGATCCGACTGTCCAGACACTCCTTCGCCGCCGCATGCTAGGAAAGCCGACACTCTCCAGTGTTGCGATCGGCCGCCTCAAAAATGTTGGACTCACGGAAAAGCAGATTCTCGAGCGCATCAATCAAGGCATGACCGACCAGCAAGCTGAAAAGGAAGCCACCGCGCGCGAAAATGCGCGCAATCATTCGAACACAGGTTTCGCTCGCATTCACGGCCGCCGGCCTGGCTGACCCGTCCAAATTGCCGCCCCGATCCCGCCCCAGGGGCCTTTTGCTTCCCCGGCTTTCCCCCGTTACAATCAGAGCGTTTTGGCGCCGCGCTTTCATCTCCGCGCATTCTTCCCTCTGCTTCTTGCCTCCACAGGATTCTGGGCTGTCGGCTGTACCGCCACCCTGGGGCCGGGCTATACAATTGAAAAACAGGAAGTTCGTGTGCGTTTCCTGCCTGGACCCGAACCCAAAATTCTCCTTGAGGCGGACTACCATCTCCGCAATTCAGGGAGTCAACCCCTTTCTTCGTTCGAACTTCGTTTACCTAGCCGCCGCC